>JRYF01005583.1_pt1 | contig 16984 bp, 15 predicted proteins | sample 235331 | NCBI WGS metagenome assembly JRYF01 (sample SAMN03074217, study PRJNA261475) | activated sludge metagenome | biome: Wastewater Treatment Plant; feature: Wastewater; material: Activated sludge; isolation source: activated biomass of a wastewater treatment plant treating hydrocarbon... ...
TATTGGTCATTTATCAACGAGCTGATAATCAATGACCCATCAATGACCCATCAATGACTTCGCCCGCCCAATCCACTTTCCCCATGTCAGCCTTCCCGCCGGCCTCCAGCAAGCCCGCAATGATGCGCCCATAGCTATACCGCAACACCCGCTTGCCGGAAGCCTCCCCCATGGTAGCGAGGCGTTGGGGTGGCAGTTCGAGCAGCAAGTCCAGTTTGTGGGCATAGTCCTCGATGTTGCCGGTCTCGAAGACGTAGCCGTTCCCACCGTCGAGTACCAGATCGGCAGCAGAGCCGGTCAGGTCGGAGAGCAGGAGCGGGAGGCGGAAGTTCATGGCCTCGTTGGTAGAGAGGCCCCAGGTTTCGCCTGCCTGGGAACACATGGTGAAAATATCGGCGGCAGCGTAGTATTCGGCCACTTTCGATTGGTTGACAAAGCCGGTAAGATGCACGTCTGCCAGTTTTTTTTCCTGGATAAAACGCTCCATGTCGGGCCGCAATTCGCCCTCGCCCATGAACACGAGGCAGGCCCGGTCGCTGTACTTGCATTTTTCAAAGGCTCGGAGCAAATCGAGCGGGCGCTTTTTGTCAATGTATTTTCCCGAAAAAAGTACGATGGTCTTGTCAGCGGGCAACCCCAGGCTTTGCCGAAGGGCTGCTTTCCGGGGAGCCAACTGCGCATAATTTTCACCAAACCGGCGGTTGTCCACCGCATAAGGCGCAAACACCAACTTGCTGTCCGGCACGCCGTAGCGGAGGTAGAAGGCCCGGTTTTCCTTGCCGATGTAAAGTACCCGGTCGGCGAGGGGGAACAGCATTTTACCAAAAATCAACTTGCGCAGCAACAACGCAACCTTGCCCCTGCCCCTTTCGTGGCAATCGGGGCTTTCGCCGCGCAGGCAGACAGTGTGACCGGTCAGCCTGCCCGCCAGCAGTGCCAGGATGTTGGTCAGGTAGCCCCAGCCATGCACCACGAGCAGGCCTTTGGGCGCTCGGCGCAAATAGGAAATGACTTCCGGGTTGAACAATCCCCAAAAACCGTAAATGCCGGGTCGGCGGGCACGGTTTTTCAAAAAAACGGAGCGATAGCCCTCCAGCACGGGAATATCCCATTTCACCTCCACCCCAAACTCCCGGTCCAGTTCGCCCTCCAGTCCGTGTGCAGAGCAGTACAGCACCGTGAGGTCAACGTCCGGCCGGTTCGCCAATTCCCTGTACAGGGGAGCGAAATACTGGATTGGGTGCGAGTTCAGGAAAGTGATGTGCATGTCAGGAGGCGGCAGCAGGAGCCGGGAGGGCCACTCCCGAAGTTCTCCACTTATTGCGGGATACGGCAGTGACGGCAGACAGGAGTTGTGAATAGTGTTCTTTCATACTGGTTACCTTCATTTCGACGGGACGGTAACGGAAATTCCTGATTTTATCGGCCAGTGAAACGGCATCGCCCATAGGGTAGGTGGTGCAGTTTTCACCGTAATAAGCGGCCAGTTCGGCGCAGCCGCCAATGTCCACCGTGATGACATTGGCCCCGCAGGCGATGGCTTCGTGAATGACGAGTGGCCCGATTTCGACCCACTCGGAGGGGACAATCATGCAGTGGGCCTGCTCCAGGCGGCCCCGGACTTCCTCGACCGGGAGGAGGCCTGCCCACTCGATGTCTTTGCGTTTTTTGGCTTTTTCGAGCACATCGGCCGGAGCGGGTGCGGAGTCCTTGTCGCCGCCAATGAGCACCAGCCGCCGCGCTGCGGGGTCGTCTTCCAGTTGCACCCACGCCTTGAGGAGCGTCCCGATGCCTTTTATTTTTTTGAAACGACCGGCAAAGACAAAAACCGCCGGCCCTTCGGGCCGCTGCTGCCCCTGCCCTGTCGGGCTTGTTTCATCAAAAAAACGGTCGTCAATGCCGTGCCGGAGGAGGGTCGCCTTTTCTGCCGGCACGCCCTGCCGTTTGAGGACATCCATGATTTGGTTGGAAAAAACGAACCAGTGGTCCACCTGCCCGGTCATGCGGTCGAACCCGGCGATGGAAAGGCCCGTGAGCCATTTGGCCCGCAGCAGGGCAGGTGTTTTTTCCGGCAGGGGAAGGATGGGCATTGTTTTACCCAAAAAAACAGCAAGCGCCGGAGGAACGCCCAGTCTGTCCTGCAAGACGCAGGCTGTGCAGTCGGAGCGATTGGGCCGGATAGTGCAGAGGTTGCGGTTGTAGCGTACCAGCGTCCCTTTGGGACAGCTTTCGGGCACATGATAGGAATACAGTATCCCGATGCCGGGAAACAGTTCCCTTGCTGCCTCCGCAAGCGAAGCATTTATCAGGGAAGAGTAGGCGTGAAAATGGAGCAGGTCCGCCGCCAAATCGCCGCCGTTGTACTGCCTGAACATATTCACCCACGAGGTTTTCCAGGCGGGGTTGTAGCGCCCGTATATCTCGGAAGTGGTCACCCGGTTGGTGCAGCCGATGACGGCGATGCCCTCGAAGGTATAGTGCCCGGCCCGCAGGTAGCCGTCTTCGTAAAACACCTCGCAATGCGCCAGGTGCTTTTCTTCCAGGCCGGCGACGACGGTCACTTCGTAACCCTGTGCTTGCAGGTACTTGGCAAGTCCATGCACATAGACCTCCGAACCGCCCCAGAAGTGGGGGTAGTAACCGTAGGATGCCAGGATGATTTTTTTCAAGGGAAAATGGCGTGTCGTGGTTTCTCGGCCTACCGACCAAAGTCTTATGCATCGCCCCACGGCTCGCCAGGCTGTGCGACGCTCTTGTGCGGCTGATGGCCGTTGAGGGGCCTGAGTTGGCTGTCCCTTCTGAGAAAAATACTGGTCGTGGAGGCATTGCCCGAAAGGGGCGTGAAGCCGGTGAAGTCCACCTGAATGAAATCGGGATTGGCCCGGAGGATGGAAGCCGATTTTTGCCAGAGGTCGGAATTGTCGAGGATGACCATGCCGCCGGGGGCGAGGTGCTGGGCCGCAATTTGGGCACACACGGGCCGCGTGGCTCCTGGGCCATCAATCACGATGACATCGAATTTCTGGTACTTCCCGATTTGCCCGGCGTATTCCTTGGGGGCATCGGAAGAGTACAGGAGTTCGCAGTTGGCGGGCATCTTGGGCTTGATGAAATCGTACCAGGCCTTGTCGCTTTCCACGCTCACTATCCGCTCGGCCCTTTTCGACCAAAAGAGCGTGGAATAGCCGCCCCCGTACTCGAAAATGGATTTGCCGGAAAAATCGAATTGTGAAAGGAAATCAATGCAGGGATAAGTAATCCAGGGAATAGGGTTCCCGTCCTTGTCCAGGCAGGCTCTCTTTGAATAGCTTTTCCACCAGCCATACGTGAACAGCATGTTTTTTATCAATTGCAGGGTGGTCCGCAGTTTACCGCCGGAGCGGAATGTTCCAGGTACTAAGTAGCGAAGTAGTTTCATGTGAAATTATTGAAGTCATTGTAGGTCTTGAGGTCATTGGGGGTCATTAGGTTGGTCATTATTGGCCATTGGGTCATTTCATCCCTCCTTCCTCATCTATCTCTCGTCCATATTTTTAGTGCGGAGGCGCTTGGTTACGGGGTCACTTCAAGTGCCCCCGTAACTTCCTCTCGACAGTTCAAATTACGGGGGCGCTTGAAGCGACCCCGTAATCATCCCTCATCCCTATTGTTAGGGTCATCATTAACCAATATCCCTCACCGCTTCGAAGCAACAAACCACCTGTTTTGGTCAAAGTGGGCGGCATCCCGGCGTTCTGGGAGGATGGCCCGGTACCAGCCGATGTCAATGATGCGGGTTTTGTAGCCCAGATCGGCCATGAGGGCCAGGCACTCTTTTTCCAGTTGCTTGCCGTGCGTTTCCACCACGAGGTAACAGTCGTTTTTGGAAAGCAGCGCACGGATGTCGTTCAGGAAAATACCTTCGCCGCCGTCAATGTCCAGTTTGATGAGGATTTTCTGGCCGCTGAGTGGCAGGAGGCGGTTCACGCTCAGGTGCGTGTCGTCGTCGTGGTCGGAGGCGAATTTGTTGATGATGTGGACATCGGTGTAGCAGTTGTTTATTTCAAAATGCTTCCGCTGCACCTCACCGAAACGGCTCTGTGCCTCGAAGGAATAGACCGTGCCTTGTGGGTTGTACTTTTTGTAAAACAACCCGTAGTAGCCGTTCGAGGAGCCAATATCCAGAAAGTAGGGACATATTTTACTGTATTCCACAAAGTATTTTTGGATTTCCAACTCCTCCAGTCCCAGGATGGTTTTGGAAGCATAGCTTGGGTTCAGGTACATCTTGATGCCCTTCGGGGCCAGGTAGCGGATGGTGTAGAGGTTTTCTCCCTCCCCACCGAAGAGGGCTTTTTTTAAGGCAGACTTCATGAAGTTATGAGTTACGAGTTATTGAGTTAGGGAGTTTGGGGTACAGCTTTTTGATTTGGGAGGCCAGATGTATGAAACCAGATTTTTGATTTCGGGAGAGCGCCGTTCCCCGGATAGCGGCTTTTGAGGTAAAACCTCGGCCCGCCAATCGGGAATCTTACTTCTTGCACCGTCAATCTTAAATCCCCCCCCCCCACACAGCCACCCCGGGAAAGTGGACGGCACGGCCCGTGCGATTTCAACCAGCGCGGCAGGGGGGAGCGGGCCGAGTTGGGCGGCCAAGGTGGCAGCCAGGGCATGCTCCTGTTTGCGGATGCCGGGTATGGCCACCGTTACCTGGGGGTGGCTGATGCTGAAACGCAGGGCCGACACGGACAGACCACCTTCCAGTTCGTGTAAAAAGGAAAGTTTGCGGGTGCTGTCGGCGAACCAGCGCGTCACTTCCGGGGGAAGTTGGGCACGGATATCAGTTGCAGGGAAAGGTGCCACTGGGTCGTTCAGGTATTTGGGCGAAAGGAAACCCGAAGCGAGCGGCACCCGTGCGACGAATGCGTAATTTTTTGCTGCGCAAAGCGGCAGCACCTGCTCCTCAGCCCGCCGGTCGAGGGCATTGTAAATGACCTCCACCACGCTGCCAAAACCGTGTTCCAGGGCGTTGATGGCACCTTTCAGTGTTTTGGCGCTCAGGCCATACCGCCTGATTTTGCCTTCCGCAACCAATTTTTCGTAAGGGGCAGTGTCATGGTTTTTCCAATCAAAATCATCGGGCGGGCTGTGCAGGAGGAGGATGTCGAGCGTGTCGCGCCGAAGGCGTTTGAGGCTCGCCTCCACGGCCCCGGCCATGTATGCAGGCGAAGGGTCGAAAACAGCCTTGCCCGTGTAGTCCTCCAGGTTGCCGAACTTGGTGCAGACAATGGCCTCTTTGCCTTTGAGGGCCTTGCCGAGCAGGCGTTCCGACCGGCCCTTCCCGTAGGAGTCCGCCGTGTCGAAAAAGCGGATGCCGCAGTCCAGCCCGTGCGCAATGGCCCGGAGGGCTTCTTTTTCGTCCGTGTGCCCCCAGCCGGTCTGCCTGCCGCCGTGGGTGGTTTCCCCGCCCAGTTGCCAGGTGCCGAAGCCGATCCGGGGCATATTTTCGAAGGTCAAAAGCAAGTGGTGTGAAAAAAGGTTGTGAGAGGTGGGGCCGTACCGCCCGGTGCAGCCCTTTTGGCGTGAATAGTTACCTGCCTAGCCTTCCCTAATGGTGTTAACAGTTCCCTGCGGGAGGACAAAGGAGGTGGCGTTGTTTTACCAGATATTCAAACCACCCTTGATGAGGCAGCGAGGGCCGAAGAAGGCATTGCGGCCATGCAGCACACGGTCATCGTGGAAGAAGGCAGCTTCGCCCTTTTTAAGGTAAACGGGCATGAGCAGGCCGCCGGAGTGGATTTTGTTTTCCAAAAACCACTGGAAACGCTCGCACAGTGCCAGGATTTCGGGCGGGTTCTCTGTTGAAATGCGGTAGTAGTTCCAATTGAGCAGGGGGCCTTTTTCGTCGTAGCGCACCGTTTTTTCCACCCGGCGCTGGTGTTGCCCCTTGTCGAAAATGATTTCGTGCGTTTCCAGTTCTTTCAGCAGTTCCGGTTCGTATTCCGCCATGATGTCAATCAGTACGGGGCCGTCAATGAAGGTCGTGGCACCGCCGATAGGGGCGCTTTCTTCACAGAAAAAGAAGCTCACGTCGAAGCGGAAGGTGTTGTAGGCATTGTCGGTGTGAAGCGGTTGGTGCGTGTCGCTGTGGCGGAATGTTTCCGTCTTTTTCACGTCGTCGAACCGGATGTCGAGCCAGTCGGCGATTTGTTCGTTCTGGTCGCCGGTGCGGTAGTCCTCGTTCACTTTCACAAAGGAACCTGCTTTCTGGACGAGGTTGGCGTAAAAGGGCCGGTAGTCGGCCATTTGCGGTGCGCCGTGAAGGTGTACGACCCGGTTGTGGAGCAGCACATCAGCAAAGTCCTCCGGGTTGGTGTACTTGCATTTTTGAAAATAGGAGTAATTGTACATGGCTGAAAAGTTTTAAAAAATTCAATTGCTGTTTTTAAAAAGGGTGATTTTCGGCTGGGCCAATAAATCGTGGTTTTGGCTGAGCAACCTCACCACGGAAGTATCCGGGCGGTTGGCCAATATGCTGCGGATCATTTCGGAAAGGATTTTGGCCCCCCTGACGTTGAGGTGGTCGGGGTCACGGAAGCAGGCCGGGCCGAACACCTCCCGGTTGTTCAGGTCGTAAATTTCGAGGGATTTGTCTTTGGCCAGTTCGGCCATGAGGCGGTCGTATTTATCCCGATAAGGCTGGTCGTCGGCCAGCGCACGCTCATAAGCCTCCAGCATGGGGGAAAGGTACAGCACCAGCCGCAGGTTGCGTTGCTTGCATGTTTCGACGATTTGCCGGAAGATGCGCACGTTTTCATCGAAGTTTTCAGGGGCCATGAAGCTGTGCATCACGTTCAACCGAAGTTGCAGTTTTTCATCGGAACCATCGAAAGTGGAGGTGTTCCCTACCCAACCTCTGTTCACATAAAAGTCCTCGCCTGTGCGCCATTGGTCAAAGGCATTTTTAAGGCCGAGGGCCAGCACCACGGAATAGCTCTCGATGGTTTTCTTGCCGGAACAGGGCGGCAGGTCCAGGTAAATATGGTAGAGGTTGTCCTGCCGCTTTTCGGGTTTTACAAAAAACATAGGGTATGAAAGAGGCAGGATGACCGTTTGCAGGGCAGGCATCCGGGGTGCGTATTTCGATAAAATGTGATAGTCGTAGTAATAGGGTTGGCTGGCGTTGGAGAGGTTCAGGCACTGTTCGCCAATCCATTCGGGGTTCAGGCCCGTGAGGGCATAAGACGAGCCGAGAATGATGGTTTCGCAAGTGTTCCTGTTTTCATCCAAAAAAGCCCGCTTGGCGGAAAGGTGGTCGGCTTGGGGCCGCCGCATCAGGCCCTCCAACATGCACAAGGGCAGCAGGGCCAAGCCGATGAACAACGACAATTTGAGCAGGTAGGCTTTCATTTGCGGGGTCAAAACTGTTTTGCAACCTTGCCCGGGAGAAAAAGAACATCAGCGAGCGGATTGGTTTGAAAGAAAAATTTTTTCAAATCCGCACGCTGCCGGTTTTCCCTCCCTGTGCAGTTGTTGGTAGTTTTGAATCGGTTTCTCAAAACTGGAAGTAGATGAACGCCGACTTGTAGTGCAGGAAGTTGAGCACCATGTAGCTCATCGTCAGGTACATGCTCCAGCGCAGGGGCCGGGGCATTTTGAGGGTCTCGAAGGGGTGGTCGAGTTCCCGGTAGCGCCACTCCACCGCCACCGTGAACAGGATGACCGCTGCCGTGAACAGGTTGAAATAGGCAAAACTTTCGGGCCGGAACGGGGCCTGCACGATGCCCGCCAAATAACCGAAAGCATGTGATACACTTTCCGCACGGAAGAATACCCAGGCCAGGCAGGTCAGGGCAAACGTCAGGGCGATTTGCAGCACTTCTTTTACCGAAGGCAACATTCGGCCCTCGGCCACGGTGGCGAGGTTCTGCCGGTTGAGGCCAAAGACGAACAGCGGCACGAAATAGAGCGCATTGAGCGCGCCCCACACGATGAAGGTCCAGTTGGCCCCGTGCCAGAAGCCGCTCACCACAAAAATCACGAAGATATTGCGGATGGTTTTGCTGAACGATACCCGGCTGCCGCCGAGCGGCACATAGAGATAGTCCCGAAACCAGGTGGAGAGCGATATGTGCCAGCGCCGCCAGAACTCCGCTATGTCCCTCGAAAAGTAGGGGTAGCGGAAATTGGTCATCAACCGGAAACCAAACAGTTTGGCCGTGCCGATGGCCACGTCGGAGTAGCCGCTGAAGTCGCAATATATCTGGAAGGCAAAAAAGACGGAACCCAGGATGAGTTCCGAGCCGGACAGTTCGGCATAGTTGGCAAAAATATCGTTGACGTAGCGGGCGCAGTTGTCGGCCACGACGACCTTTTTGAACAGTCCCCACAAAATCTGCCGGCTGCCGTCCACCGCCAGGTCATAAGAGAACTGGCGGTTCCTGTAAAACTGCGGCAACAGGCTCGCCGCCCGCTCGATAGGGCCGGCCACCAGTTGCGGGAAAAAACTCACGAACGACAGGAAGGCGATGAGGTCCTTCGTCGGTTCCAGCTTCCGCCGATACACATCTATTGTATAGCTCAGCGACTGGAACGTGTAAAAGCTGATACCGACCGGCAAAATGACCTTGAGCGTGAGCGGCTCCAGGTGAATGCCCGCCCTGGCGAACATGTCAATGAACGAACCGACAAAGAAGTTGAAGTATTTGAAAACCCCCAGCAGGCCGAGGTTCAGCACCAGGCTTACCACCAGCAACGTTTTCCGCTTGCGCTCCTCCTGTTCCCTGCCCAGAAGCACACCGAGCGTGAAATCCATGATCGAACTGAGGAACAGCAGCCCCAAGAAACGCCAGTCCCACCAGCCGTAAAACACATAGCTCGCCAGCAACAACAGCAGGTTCTGCGCCCGGAGGTTCTTGTTCACCACAAACCAATACAGGATGAACACAGTGGGCAGGAAAGCAAAAAACTCAAAGGAATTGAAAAGCATGGCGTATCAGTTTCTCAAGTATGGCAGCAAGGTAGCCGCCACCACCGCATGGCCGGTTTCGTTGAAATGGATGTCTTTTTCAAAAAAGAGTTTCCCGTCAGGGTTTTGCTCCCGCCAAAGGCGGAAGGGGGCGGTCAGGTCAATGAAACGCACATCGTGCGTTGCTGCCCACTTCTCCACTTTTTCCGACAGTTCTTCCAGGTCGTAATTGTGGTTGAAATGGCAGTACTTGGAGGGCACCACCGTCAGATAGACCTCCGAACCGCTGGACTCCAGCAACCGGACGGTACGCAGGGTGTAGTCGGCGCTTTCCGAGCCTTCCCAGGTCGGTATTTCCTCGATGTAGTCGCCGACGACCCCGGCGGCGGCAACCGATTCGGCGCGCTCCCGGTCGAGGGCGTATTGAATGGTGATAAGGGTCTTGCGCAGCAAACGCACGAGGTAAGACTTGCGCATCAGCACGACAAGGCGGTCGGGTTTGCCACCATTGATGGCCTCCAGTTCGCCCGATGTGCCATGGACGGCATCCTTGAGGTAGGTGCGGTCGTCCTCCACATCGTTGGAGTAAATCATGATGAACACCTTATCGGGCGGCGCTGGGCCATTCAGCAATTTGTGTTTGGCCGTCAAATAATGGAGCGAGGGGCTGTAACTGGCCACGCCGTAGTTTTCGGTAGCGTATTCCGGTGCGGCCCGGTCGAGCAGGGCGATGAAACTGCTGTCGAAAGGCACTTGCAGGGACTCCGTGAACGAGTCGCCCAAAAAAGCGGCCCGTTTGCCCGGCTTGTCTGCCCCGCTGTTTCCTTCCGGCGAGGCCACCCTCCCTTTTTCATCGAAATAAACCTCGTAGCCCTCGTACTCCCCGGTGGAGGAATAACTGACGTAACGGTAGTCGTTCGGGTGAACGTGGTGAAACACAGGGTCGGGGTTGAGCGGCGTGTTGCCAAAGCCGACATTGAGCAACCGCAACACGACCTCCACCACCACCAGCAGCACCAACAACACGAGGAGGTTGCCCAATAGAAGTTTTATGAAATTGGTTTTCAACATCAGCTTGTTATTTCATCCCTCATCCCTCGTCTGCCTGGTTGTTGGCGGGGATGCCAACAACGGCGGGAATTTCAACCCTCCAACCCTCCAACCCTCCAACCATCCAACCATCCAGCCATCCAACCCCTCATCCCTCATCCCTCATCCCTCCTCGAGTCCCCGTCAGTTCACCGCAATCGCCCGCGTTGGGCGGGCCGGCGATAACGTCCCGAATCAGGCGGGAGAGCAATTCCGAACCCTCGGCGTTCACATGGTCGGCATCCCGGAACATGGTGGCGGTGAACGCCCCGTTGTCGTTGAAATCGTAGAATTCCAGGTCGTTTTCGGGACAGAAGGTGCGCAGGTATTCCCGCATTTTTTCCTCGTAGGGGTTCCCTTCGAGCAGTTTGTTGAGGGTGGGCGAATACGGCGGATGGAACAGCACGAGCCGGATGCCGTGCTGCTTGCACAAATTCACGATGCTGTCCAGGTGGGCCGTGCAGGTTTCAAAATGCTCGAAAGCCATTTGTTCGTGGAGGTTCTTCAGGCGCATACGGGCGGAGGATTCGTTGCCGTCATAGACGATATTGAAAGCGCCCCAGCCCCTGTCCTCCAGGTTTTCCTGGGGTTCAAAGGCCGTTCTCAAAGCCTCCCGCAGGCCATAGGCCAAAACAGCGGAGTAGTTTTCCAGGTCTTTTTTGCCGGAGAAAGGCGGCAGGCCCCAATACACGGAGTACAGTTTTTCCGCCCGCTCGGAGGGCAGCCCAAAAAAGGGCAGGCTCGACAGCGGCAGCACGACGACATTCAGGTTTTTGGCCTTTGGCAAAGCGGATTTCAGGATGAGGAGGTCGTAGTAAAATGCCTGGCTGTAATTGGCGAGGTTGATGCAGTGCTCGCCGATGCGCGCCGGGTTGAGGCCCGTCCAGGCCAGGGAAGTCCCCAAAATCAGGACTTCGTTGGTCTCCACGGTCTTGTCCAGCAAGTATTTTTTCAGGCTGTAGGAATCGGCCTCCGGCTGCCGGAGCGCCACCTCCAGCACGAGGAGCGGCAAGCAGAAAAGCAGCAAAAAGAGGGCAGTTTTCCCGATGTATTTTTTCATGCTTTGATGTGGAGTTTTTGCGGCGTGTTGTTGGCGGGGACGCCAACAACGGCGGCGGCCCTTCATCCCTTCCCGAAGTAAATTCGGGACAGGCTATCCCTTCATCCCTCATCCCTCGGCTTGTCCAGATAATATGCGATGCACTCGTCGGGGAAGCGGCGTTTTTTCATTTCATCAATCACCACGTCCACGTCGTAGGGGAGGTTGTGCAGTTCTACCTTGCCGGTTTCGGGGAAAAAGACGGCGTAGTCTATCCTGTTGATAAAACGGCGGTTCTGCCCCACGCTGCCCGTGTTGACGAGCGTAAAACCGTTGATTGTGCGGCAAAACTGATGGTGCGAATGTCCGATGAACAGGTTCTCCTGCAAGTCCACCTCCGTATCGGGATAGATGTTCCGGTTTTCGATGGTATGCACAAAATGGTAAGCACCTATCGAGCAGCGTTCCGGCAGGTTTTTTATCAAATCCCAGCTTTTGAAATCCCGGATGCACATTTCAAAAAAAAGCCCCGGCAGGGGGTGCGTCCCCTCGTATTTTCCAGCCAGAAAACTAAGTTCGTGATTGCCCACCAGGCAGGTGCAGTTGTCGAGCGAGGCCACCAACTGCACACATTCCTCGCTCCAGGGGCCATAGTTCACGTTATCGCCGAGGCAGATGTAGCGGTCGGCTTTCCCGGCGTGGCGGAGCATGGCTTCGAGGGCAGGCAGGTTGCCGTGTACGTCGCTGAAAACGACGACCCTCATGCGGTCACCGGTTGGAGACTCCGCAGGTATTTTTCCATTTCCGCTTCCAGCGAAAAAGGTATTTCTCCCAACCGCCGGATATCCTCACCGGAAAAGTCCGAGAGGACTTCACGGCCGTTGAAGACAGCGGGAAGGTCGTTCACCTTCAAGTCGGGGATGCAGCCCTGGAGGTGTCGGGCTATTTCACCAAAAGAAACAGAACGCCCGGCGGCCAGGGTGACTGCCGATTTGCCGGACACCTGCCCGATGAGTTTGGCCGTGTAGGCAACGGCCACATCGAGCGGCAGAAAATCCCGGCGGGCAGTTCCACCATTATATATAGTAATCGAGCGGTGCTCCACCGCATCGGCTATCAGCTTCGAGAGGCCGTCTTTTTTGGGGTCTTGGTAAAACAGGGTGGAAAACCTGACCGAACACACGTTGGGCAGCGCACTTTTCAGGCAGTAGGTCTCGGCGAGGTATTTCGAGTAGGCGTAAGGCGACATTTCCTCCACCGGCAGGTACGCCTTTTCCGAGGCCAGGTAACTCATGCTGCCGATGTGGACGAATTTCACCGCCGGGTTGGTTTCTTCGCAAAGGCTGACGAGGCGCAGGGTCGGCAGGAAATTGTCCCGGACGGCCTCCTCCACGTCCGCACACTGGATATTGGCTGCGTTGTGGACAACGACCTTTGCGTTTTTCAGGGCAGCGCGCAGCGTAGCGTCGTCCGAGCGCCGGAGCGAGACGTACCCGCAGGCATTTTCTTTTTGAAATGCGTTGTAAAATGCGCCGTTGCCGGTGAAGAGAATCATGTCGTAGGGGCGACCCTTGCGGTCGCCCTGTTGTTGCGGTCGCCCTGTTGTGGGCCTTGTTTGCCGCCAAATAAATTTGGCGGTTACGTTACAGGCGGGTAAAGTGGGGGTTCAGGCTCGTTTGGCGGGCCGTCATGTTTTCGAGGAGGTCATCCTCCACCACGAATTCTTTCCAGTAGCGGAAAATCGTGGTCTTTTTTATTTCAAATCGTGGCCGTTGGCCTTTGGTCAAAAAATCGGCGATGAAGGCCGGTTCGTTGAACCCGCTGATGGCCCGTGCGGCGGTCGTGCCAGAGCAGCGGGCGTTCAGTTCGAAAATATAGGGCACGCCGTCCCTCATGCGCAGTTGCACGTTGAGCGGGCCAAAAGGCTTGAGGTGGCTGACCACCTGCCGCACCGCGTCCTCGATAACGGGATTGAACTCGACGAAACATTTGTAGGTATCGCCGTCTCGCAGGATGCGCCGCATGACGATAACGCCCAGGCAATCGCCGTCGAAGCTCACGCTGCCGCAGGTGTATTCATCGCCCTGTATGTATTCTTGTGCGATAAATTCCTCCGGGTGGAGGTGGTTCAGGGCGTCGAGTTCTTCTTGTTTTTTTATCAAAAAAACATTTTTTGACCTGGCCCCGCCGCATTTGGGTTTGATGATAAACGGAAAACCCAGCGAAGCCGCCCCGCTCAGCACGTCGGGCAAGGCGAAGGTCAACGGGGCGGGCAGCCCGGCTTCCAGGAGGAAGCGGGAAGTCTCCATTTTATTGTCGGCAATCTCCACCACTTCGGGCGAACTGACCACGAGAGTGATGCCTTCCTGCCGGAACAGGTCCCGGTGGGCCGCCAGTTTGGGCAGTTCGGCATCCAGGCCGGGGAACATGAGGCTGCAATTTTCCTTTTTCAGGATGCTGTGCAGGGTTTCGATGTAGTCCGGCGATTTGGCAAAGGGAATTTTATAGCCCTTCGGCACGGCATACAGGCCGGTCGCCAAGTCCTCCCCGTCCACCCCGACTATCTGGTAGTCCGTTTGGTACAATGCTTTGAGGACGCTTTGGCCGGCCCCTCCACCGATACCCGATACAGCAATTGATAATTTATCCACGTGCAAATAATTGATATTGACTTGTCACTTTTGAACAACAATCCTCCCGGAAAAGGAAGCCCCCGTTTTCAGGACAAGCCTGTAGAAGTACAGGCCTGACGGCAAGCTTGCGGTGTCGAGTATGACTGATTGAGCACTGCCAAAGGAAACGGCGGCGACACGCTGTCCGGTAAGGGTGAAGATGTCCAGGAGGGGACTGTCCCCTTGTACCTGCCCCGACAGCGAAAACACGATGTGGTCATTGGCGGGGTTGGGGTAAGCTGTTACCTGGGGCAACTGCCGTCCGCCCATCAACTCTTCCGCACTGCTGAACAGGCACAGGGTGTTCGTGTTGCCACCCTGGTCCACTTTGACCACCCAGGCGAAGTCCTTCGAGGGGGAGGGCAGCAGGCGCTCGGACCGGCCCGCCGCCACGATGCTGCCACTTGACAGCATGGCCAGGCCGCCGTAGTAATTGGCCGCCTTCCCCGCTCCGATGCTCCACTCACTTGAATCGGTGCGCAGCCAGCACACCTCGCCCGCAGGCGATATTTTGCACAGCCCGCCGTACAGCTCGGCATTGGTCACGTCGTCGAAGGGCAGGGTCCAATACCCAGCCCCGACCCAATACCCGTCTGGTGAGGGTTTCATGTCCGTAAATGTGTTCAGGTACACCTCCCCTACCTCCATGACCTCTTCCCACACCAAGTTCAGTGCGCTGTCGCGCATGACCAACTTGGGGCGGGCATCCAACCAACTTTCCACCAAGTTAACATCGAACTCCCCAGTGCAATAGACCCACCCCCCATCAGGGGTGCGGTTCAGCCCGACGATACCCGTCTCCTCGTTTTGGCCGGACTGCCAGTCCCATTTCACGGCCCCTGTACTGTCTATAGCAAACATATAGCTTCTTGCCCAAAATTGATTCAATGGAAAATTCGATGTTTTTTGTTTTGCGCCCCCAATCACATAGGTGTTCTCATCAATTTGCGTCAGACCTCCTAACACATCATTCACATTGGCAGCCCCGTAAGACTTTTCCCATAGCTTGTTGCCGAGCTTGTCCGTTTTAAGGATGAACATGTCGAGGGAGAAATTTTGCTTCTGCTTATATCCCCCTAGCAAAAAACCATCACTCAGTTCGATAACCTTTCGGAGAGAGGTAAACAGTACCGTCGTATCGTTCATCGTTTTCAACATCTCCATTTCGCCTGTTCTCCCAAAAACGGCCAGGAACGTCCTGCCTCCCGACAGGCCCCCTACGCCTCCGTATCGGCCATCGGACAACCTGATGATATCGAACCCATAATCAAGAAAAAAATAGCCCCCGGTCGTGTCGGCGTGAAAAACGCTGTTGATGACGTTGCCCATCGAATCCATCCTTACAAAATACAGCCCCTGTTTTGGGGGGCTGGAAGTGTCCTGCCCGAACCCGTACAGAACGAGGGTGTCGTTGTCGGCCAACAAATTGACAAACCTCAGGCCGGGGACGTCGAAGTCATAAGTCTTGTTGAAATCGGGCTGGGCAGCGGCAAGCAGTGAACATAAAAAGCTAGCGATACTTACAATGGCGGCCTTTGTGTAGTGCATCGCAGTTTTATTTAATGTTGGATGATTATTTTGCCTGAAAAGGAAGCCCCCGTTTTCAGGGTAAGCCTGTAGAAGTACAGGCCCGTTGGAAGGCTTGCAGTATCAAGGGTAGTGGATTGGGTACTTCCAAATGAAATATTTGCAATCCTTTGTCCGGCAGGGTTGAACAGTACCAAGTAGGGGTCGTCCTCGACCAAGGTGCCCGACAGCGTGAACACGATGTGGTCGTTGGCGGGGTTGGGGTAAGCCGTGACCGTGGGCAACTGCCGCCCGCCCATCAGCTCTTCCGCATTGCTGAACAGGCACAGGGTGTTCGTGTTGCCACCCTGGTCCACTTTGACCACCCAGGCGAAATCCTTCGAGGGGGAGGGCAGCAGGCGCTCGGACCGGCCCGCCGCCACGATGCTGCCGCTCGACAGCATGGCCAGGCCGCCGTAATAATTGGCCGCCTTCCCCGCTCCGATGCTCCACTCGCTGGAGTCGGTGCGCAGCCAGCACACCTCGCCCGCCGGGGATATTTTGCACAGCCCGCCGTACAGCTCGGCATTGGTCACGTCGTCGAAGGGCAGGGTCCAAAAACCCGCCCCGACCCAATACCCGTCTGGTGAGGGTTTCATGTCCATAAAAGAATTCAAATATACCTTCCCAACCTCCATGACCTCCTCCCACACCAGGTTCATGCTACTGTCGCGCATGACTATCTTGGGGCGTGTGTCCAGCCAGTTTTCCACCAGATTTACATCGAACTCCCCGGTGCAATATATCCAACCCCCATCTTCGGTTTGATGCAGCCCTCTGATGCCTCCTCCTTTGTTGAGTGCGGAGGACCAGTCCCACTTTATCGTGCCCAAGCTGTCAATGGCGAGTATCCTGCTCCTGGCCCAAAATTGATTCAGGGGTAGATTCGATGTTTTTTGCCTAGATGCCCCTATCACATACGTGTTGTCGTCCAACCGGGTCAAAGTCCCTAAAAAATCATTTTCGTTGGAAGCACCGTAAGACTTTTCCCATAGCTTGTTGCCAAGCTTGTCCGTTTTAAGGATGAACATGTCGAGGGAGAAATTTTGCTTCTGCTTATACCCTCCCAGCAAAAAACCGTCATCCAATTCGATTACTTTTCGGAGCGATGTAAAAAGCACTGTCGGGTCGTTCATCGTTTTTAGCATCTCCATTTCGCCTGTTCTCCCAAAAACGGCCAAGAACGTCCTGGCTCCCGACAGGCCCCCTACGCCCCCGTACCGGCCATCGGACAACCTGATGATATCGAACCCATAATCAAGAAAAAAATAGCCCCCGGTCGTGTCGGCGTGAAAAACGCTGTTGATGACGTTGCCCAACGAATCCATCCTTACAAAATACAGCCCCTGTTTTGGGGGGCTGGAAGTGTCCTGCCCGAACCCGTACAGAACGAGGGTGTCGTTGTCGGCCAACAAATTGACAAACCACAGGCCGGGGCCGTCGAAGTCATAAGTCTTGTTGAAATCGGGCTGGGCAGCGGCAAGCAGTGAACATAAAAAGCTAGCGATACTTACAATGGCGGCCTTTGTGTAGTACATCGCAGTTTTATTTAATGTTGGATGATAATTTTGCCGGAAAAGTAAGCCCCCGTTTTCAGGGTAAGCCTGTAGAAGTACAGGCCCGTTGGAAGGCTTGCAGTATCAAGGGTAGTGGATTGGGTACTTCCAAAAG
>JRYF01010929.1_pt1 | contig 16975 bp, 9 predicted proteins | sample 235331 | NCBI WGS metagenome assembly JRYF01 (sample SAMN03074217, study PRJNA261475) | activated sludge metagenome | biome: Wastewater Treatment Plant; feature: Wastewater; material: Activated sludge; isolation source: activated biomass of a wastewater treatment plant treating hydrocarbon... ...
CCTGCACCACTTCGCCGAGGTAGCGCGTCACCTCATCGTTGAACAGCACGAGGCCACTGCGAAGCAGGTCGTCGAGCACAAAGTTGGCCTCCAGGGCAAAGCCTTTTCGGGCCTTCAACTCGCGCTTGGCATAGCCCTCTTCTTTGATGCTGGCAAATTCGGCGCTGTACTTCTCCGAACTCCGGGTGAGCAGTTCTGACGGAATATCACCTTGGCAAACCAACGGGACGTGTTGACTCAATGCCAGAAAGGGTAAGGCTAAGGCGGCCAGTAAGAGGAAATTCAGTTTTTTCATAACGGGACCTTTTGGTGGTGTTGTAATTTTTTTTTCCTTCAAACCGTGCTGGTAGGCAACTCAGAATATCAAACGAATTTTTATCTCTGGAAAACCCGGTCTTGCGCGGGCTTTCGTGCAATACTCAAACCAGAACCTACAATTTCAAACCGCAAACTATTGATTATCAGTTACCTGCTATACCGTTCCTTGGTCAACCATCCGGCACTCACCAATCCATCGAAGTTACGACCCCGCTCCCCACATCCTGGCCGATGGTTTCATCATTTAATGAAACAATGCGCCCGTCTTTCCAAAGGGCCATGTCGAGGCCATCTGGTCGTATGGCCACTTGCTGGGCATCGGTAAAGGCCACATTGCTCCCGGTTGAGACATTAATCAGGTTGACAATGGAAGCGGTGCCTTCCCGAAATCCGACTATGGCACTGGTGCCATTTTCGAGCAATCGCAACAGGTGTACCTCCCGGTTGGGGTTGGCGGTCAGTTCGAGGTTAGCAGGAGGACTGGTATTGCGAATCACCCGTATGCGGCTGAAATAACTGGGATTGGCGTACCATCGGTAGTTGAACACCAGCCAGCCGTTGGGGGTGATGCCCAGGCAACTGACCGACCTTTCCTGCGACCCCCGGCGGGAAAAGGCTGTTGAGGTTCGTCATCGGCACGCTGACGGCCGGGCCATAAAACTTGATGGTCATGCCGTCCAGCATGTAAAGGGTTTGTCCGTTTTGGTGCCAATCGAACCAGGAAATGGTTTTTGAATTGAAAACCGAACCGAGCGCCCCACCTTCCGTGTCCATGATTTTGATATCTTCCCCGGCCACTTTGTAGGCGATGCGGTCGTGGGCATAGTTAATGGACACCAGTTCCACCACACCCAGGCTGGTAGCCAGCCTTTTGGGCCTCGAAAAAGTGTTGTCCAGCATCCATATTTCACCGTCCTGGGCAAAGACAATCTCGTAAGGGGCAGGCAGCACGCCCGGGTTGCTGTCATCGTTATAGGGGCCCTCAAATTGGGCCTCGTATTTTTCGCAACCGGCAAAAGCAATGATTGCGCAGCAAAGCAACAGGAAGATGCGTGATTTCATCGGGCATTTTATTATTGAGTTCACTCTGAAAAGTCAGCAGAAAAGAAAAAAGCAGAAAGCGAGCATTGCCTTTTCAATATAATTCTCTCTCTAAATATTCTTTATTGGTGCCTCGTCCCTAAGCTACAACTTGGAATGACCTTTCAATGTGAACTCATTGTTTTAAAAGAGGAGGTAGCCGAGGCCGAATTTAAAGTAAATCGCATTGTTGAGGGCCACACGGCCATAGGCCTTATTATCAAATTCGGTGCGTTTCGTGGTCCCTGTATTGTCGCCTATATTGTCCGAAAAGATATCAATCCATACCGTGCTGAAATCTCCTATTAAACGCAAAGGAACATTAAACCTGAATTCAAAACTGAAAAAGGCCCGGTCTGTCAAAATCATGTTGTTGCCGAAGCTCATGCCAATAGCGGTGAATGCAGTGTTGGGTTCAATGCCCAGTTTTGCGTGTACTTGTGGTGATGCCGGAAAAAAGTACTCCGTTTTTTTGTCAACAATTTCACCGGTGATAAAATGGCGGTCAACGTGGACACCAATGAAATTCCCGATCGGAGCAATTCCCCCTGCCTTCAGGTAAAAAAATCGGTAGGCTAAGCCTACGGAACGGCACTGAAGATGGTAAAACAGGTCGTGCTGGTCTCTTTCGTAGGAAGTTGCCTGACGGTTGATGACCGGGGTATAGGCAGTCATGGTCATGCCCGTTTTTAGGTAAGAAAATTCGGCGAGCAGCAACGAGGTTCTCGACAGCGTGTATCCCGCGTGAAACCCAGCCCGGGTATTGAGGCCCAAAGACCTGGTGCCGTAATACAAGCCACTTTCATTCAAGCCTTTATTGCCAACAGTGGGGCCACTTGCCAGCATCCCGCCTACGTCCACCTGCACGTTGAACCGTCTTCCAATGAACCCGGCGGTCTGGGCTTCCATCGTTTGCTGTAAAAGAAAAAGAAGAATAAAAAGGGAAGTGCGCATAGAAATTTGGTTTATAGGTGATATTGCGGACAAGATAAACTACCAGATAAAAATGAAGTGTCTTTTTGAAAAAAAAATTACGCTCCCGTGTTTTGGCCCAAAGTAAAATGGAAACGTTAAAAAAGCCCCCCTTCGGCAATTTGTCCATTTTCGAGGCCGACCGCCCGGCTTCGCAATGTTTTCTTTCTGCACGGCTATTTTGACATTTTTTCAGCGAAACGTTTGTTTTCCGCATAGGTAACTGAGAGACCAAGCCCGCAAAGCATTTATTAGCCCAGGGAAGTTTCTTAGGGACGAGGCATCCATAAAGTGTACAAGATTGGGTGAGCTGTTCACAAGGAAAAAGAGCCAGGCAAGATGTACATTTTATTGGTGTCTCGTCCCTTAGCGGCCTTTGCGGGAAAATGTCCGGTAGTATGGACTTTTTACCCTGTTTTAAAAATAGGGTAAAATACTTCTCTCCGAGGCATTTATTTTTGCACAAACCATAACGCAACACATAAATCATCAACACATGCACAGCGCAGACACTCCCCTCCCGGCCTACCACATCCGCCCACGCTTCCGGGTGGAGTCGCAACACGCACCGGAAGAAGTCATTTCAAGAATAAAAAAAGCACTAAGGGAGGAGGGTGCGGCGTGTGAGGGCTACACTTCCGTCGGCTTTGCCACGCTGACCATCCCGGCAGCACAACGGCATTATTGGTCACCGCAACTGACCGTTTCGGTGGAAGCCCTGGAGGATGGGAGCGGCAGCCTGATAAGGGGGCTGTATGGCCCGGCCCCGGCGGTCTGGACGATGTTCGTGTTTTTCTACTCCTTTATCGGCTTCTCATTGGTAGCCGTGCTGATAGCAGGGTTTTCCTATATGTCGTTGGGCATCCCAAGTGCCCTGCTGTGGTGGGCTCCCGTTTTGGCAGCCGTGCTGCTAAGCCTTTTCCTGGTTTCTTTTTTTGGTCAAAAGCTCGGCAGGGAACAAATGATCATCCTCCACGATTTTTTGGAAGAAACCCTGGGGCACGGTATAGGAGCGGATAATGCATAATGGTTAATGCATAATGCATAATGGTTAATGCATAATGGTTAATGGCCCACAATGACGCGGGGCATTACTTGTCGTCGTCAATGATGGCATCGTCAATGAGTTCGTCGCCGTCGCCGTCGAGGTCTTCGAATCCTTTGACCTTGCCTTTTTCGGGCGCAGTATAATTGGGGTCTTGCTGGATGGAGATTTCACCGGGTTTGGGCTGTTGGCTCGTGCCGTGATAGTCGCCTTTGGCAAACTTATCGGCCTTGTCCCAAAAACTATCGTGTTTTTTGAACTCGCTGCCACCGGTATCGAGCGGTTTGTCGGCGAATGGTTGGTTGTTGCCGCTGATTTTGTCCTCGAGTTTTTGGTTGAGGTTTTTCAGTTTCTCGGTCAGGGTTTCGGCGGATTCGCCGCTCCGTGCTGCCTCTTCCTCTGCCCTGGCGATGAGGTCATCTTTGGCTTTGAGGATTTTGGAGCCGATGCCTGTGGCCATGTCCTTGGCTTTTTCGAGGGCTTCGCCGCCTTTTTCAAACAAGGTTTCGCCGATGCCCTCGGCCTTTTCACCAAATTTCTCGGCCAAATTGCTGCCGGTATCCAGCACCCGCTTGCCTACCCCTTCGGTGAAATCCGCAGCTTTGTCGAGTATCTTGTCGGAGCCGCCGAGGATGGAGCCGCCTATCTTTTCGGCTTTTTCGCCGATTTTTTCGGCCAGGCCGCTCCCCGTATCCAATACTTTTTTACCGACACCTTCCACAAAATCGCTGGCTTTGTCGGCAAGGTTGTCCTCTTTAAGGACGGCATCCCAAACCTCGTCGCTTGAAGCATCTTTCTGCGCCGTCGTGAAATCGGGGGTCGTGGAGGCCTTCAACGGTGGCAGGTCGAGGGTATCGCCCACCTCGCTGCCTGTCTTTGCCGAACGGGCATCGGCGATGATGTCGTCCATGATGTCGTCGGCATTTTCGGCAGTGCGCTTCACCTGGGCAAGCGTGTCATCGGCCCTGTCCTTCACGTCGGCCACGAACTCGTCCGTCAGGTCGTCGGCTTCTTCTGCTTTTTGCTTGAGGTCTTCGGTGAAATCCTGTGCTTTGCTTTTGGCTACGGCAGCCGCTTGCAGGATTTTCCCGCCAATCTCTTCGGCGATGCCGCCTGCCTTTTCGGCAAGGTCTTCCGTCTTGTCGAGCACGGTCTTGCCCACGCCCTCCACTTTGTTTTTCGCTTTGTCGAGGAGTTCGCTGCCGGCCCCGGTCAGGTCTTCGCCTGCTTCTACGGCCTTTTCCGTTGCCGATTTGGTGACCGCTTTTGCGCCGAACAATAGTTTTTTCAAATCATTGATGAGTGCCATGATGCTATTTTTTTGAAAGATGATGATGATCTTGGTTTGTTCGCAAATGAGCGGCCACGGTTCAGTCGTCCAACTCCTCCAGTTCCGCTACCGCAAAGCTATCCACCTGCCCTTGGTTTTTCAAGAAATTGCACCAGGAACAAGTGGGTTTGCCACAGCCGGTGTAAAATTCCTGCTGCATGATTTTATCGTAAGTGTCCCGTATGAGTTGGCGCACAAAGGCCACGTCTTCAGGGCGGAAGGTAATTTGCCGGACGGGAAAATCGCCTTTGCTGTCGGGTTCCAGGTAGCTGATTTCGGCACTGACGGCCCGGTACGGCTGGCTTCGCCAGTTTTCAAACAGGATTTTGTAAAAATGCAATTGCCGCCAATAGCTTCCGCCGTGCGGGTTTGCTGGGGTGGGGCCGCTCATTTTGGTGGTATCGTGGCTGCCCGTCTTGTAGTCCAGGATGTGCGCTTCGAGCCTTTCCCGGAACTCGATGCGGTCAATGACCCCGGATAGCGGCACGCCGTCCACTTCCACGTTGCGAAACTCCTGCTCTACCTGCACCTCTTTGGGCCAGGCATCGAGGTTGCGGTTCACGTAGTCCAGCAGGTATTGCTTGCCGAGGGCCAGTTGGCGCTCAAATTCTTTTCTGCTGAAAAACCCTTGCAGCCGATACATTTCATCCTCGAAAAACCGCACGAACACCTCCGGCGGCGGGAATTTGCGCCCGTTTTTTGAGCGCAGCATTTTATCAAAACCCCGATAAAGTGCCTCGTGCATGGCCAAGCCAAAATGTGCTGCCTCGCTCGCCGTGACGGGCACCCGCAGCACGTTTTCAAAATAAAAACCCAACGGGCAGCGCAGGTACTTGTTCAGCGCCGACACGCTCAGCGTGAAACTTTCCAGCAAGGCCCGAACGGCTTCCTGTTCATAAGGCCGGGCGGCGGGCCGGGTCTCCAGCAACAGCGCTGCCTGTGCATCCAGCACTGCTGCCGGGGATGCTGTCGCAGGCGCTGCTTCCCCGCCCGTGTGGGCCAGTATTTCATCAATGAAAACGGCCCGCTGCAATTCTTTCCCGTCGTCGTCCTTTTCGGAATAAGAAATCCGGAGCATCTCCTTTGCCCGTGTCATGCCCACATAAAACAGACGGCGGCGGGCTTCCAGGGCATCCACCTCCCCGCTCAGTGTCAGCGTGTCGGGAAGCGTGAACTGGTAACCGCCGCTCCGGTTGTTAGGCTCCCAGTGATCCTTCACGCAGTCCAGCAGGAACACCTTTTGAAATTCCAGCCCCTTTGCGCCGTGTGCGGTGAGCAATTGTACCTGGCCAACGGGTGCATGATGCTCCTGCGCGGTTCCGGGCTGCCCGTTTTGTTCATGGCCGTTGTCGCTTCCCGAACCCGGTGTGCCACCGGTGAGGGTGCGGCCTTGCGTCATGCCTTCACTTGGCATGGATTGCCCGCTGCCTTGCCAGCCGCCCACTGCCAACTGTATCCTATTGGCATCCATGCTCTTCAGGATGTCGAGCAGGCGGCCAAGAGAGAGGCGGGGGTTGCGCGCAGCTTCTTTTTTGATGAAATCAGAAAACGTGAACAGCACCTGGAGCAGCCACGCCCGCTCTTCCCCGTCCAGTATGTGGCGCAACAGGCCACTGCGGTTGACGAGGCGCTCGACAAAGGCCGGCACCGAGCGGTTGGCATGTTCGCCAATCATGGATTCCAAAAAATCGGAGAGTTCCAAAAAGGCAGCTGGCGCGCTTATTTTCAGTTTTTTCAACAGCCGTTGGTCGGCAATCAGGTTGCGCCAGGCAGGGCGTTGTCCGTCGGTGGGATCGAGGCGGGCTGCATGGACGGCGAGTTTCGCCAGATCGTTGGGAGGAATGTTGAAAAAATGGAAGTGCATGATGCGGAACAGGAGATGCTCACCGCTGAAAGGCCGCAAGAACTCCGCGTGGAAGTAGTCGAGCAGGGTCCGCAGGTTTTGGATAAGGGGCTGATCGAGCACATTGATTGCCCGGCGGGTACGGTAGGGGATGCCTTTTTTCCCGAACAATTCGGTAAGGCGGTCGGCCTGTCGGTGCTTCGCAAAAATAACCGCCACTTCATCGAGGGGGAAACCGCTGTGCATCAGTTTTTCAACCTGATCGGCAATGTCCGCCTCCTCTTGCAGGCGGTTGGGATAGGCTGCCACGACGGGCCGCAGGGACACGCCTGCAAACTCCCCGTGCCGGGCGGTCAGGATTTTGACGATGCCCAAGTCCTGGAGATTGTGGACGATGCGGATATCGTTGCGGCCAATGAGTGCCCCCGATGTGTCGAGGATGTGCTGTGAAGATCGGTAGTTTTCCTCCAGCACCACCAGCTTCAGGTGCTCCTGATAGTTTTTGTAAAAATCGGTCAGGTTTTTCAGCCTTGCCCCCTGAAACTCATAGATGGATTGGTCGTCGTCGCCAACGATAAAGACATTGGGGTTGTCCCAATATTCGATGAGGCGGTGCAGCACTTCGTTCTGGGCACCGTTCGTGTCCTGGTATTCGTCCACGAGGAAGTAGAGGTACTGCTCCTGGTAGCGGCTGAGCAGGGCGGGGTATTCCCGGAAGGCCCGCAGCACCCAGAGGATCATGTCCTCGTAGTCGTAGCGCCGGGTCTCCTGCATGAGCGCCCCGAACCGGGGGAACAGCGCTGCGGCAGCGCGCAGGCGCTCCATTTTTTCTTTTTCGGCATCTATTTTCGCTATTTTGAGGTCGCCTTTTCTGAATCGCCCCTGGTTGCGTTTATAGACATACTCCTCGCGGGCAGGCAAATCGTCGAGGTACTCGTTGATTTTTTTGTCCATCCATTCCGCTGTCCAGTTTTCCGATTTCATTTGCCGGAAGAGATTGCGGAGGTGGCTTTCATAAAAATAGGCATCTTGCCGGCCCTTTTTCAGCGGGTGCAGCGGGGGCAGTTCGTCGAGCAGGCGACGGATGATTTCCACGCGTTCGAGGTCGCTCAGCGGCTCCAGGTCGCGCCTGCCGAAAAGTTCGAGATTGTCTTGGATAACGGTGTTGCAGAACGAGTGGAAAGTATAAATATGTACCCGGTGGCCCTCCGGCCCTATGAGTTCGAGCAGGCGCTGGCGCATGGCCTGCACGCCGGCATCGGTGAACGTGAGGCAGAGGATGTTGTGGGGCTGTGCGTCGGTCTCCATGAGGATGCGGCCAATGCGGGCGGCCAGGATGTGCGTTTTGCCCGTGCCTGGTCCTGCGATGACAAGCACCGGGCCTTCGATGTGCCCGACTGCGTCGCGCTGGGCAGGATTGAGGCGTTCAAGTTCCCGCAGGAAGGCCTCGTTGTATGTCCGGAGATTGGCCATGAGCGGCGGCTGTTCGTATTCGTTTGCGCATGAAACGGCCGAGTCCACCCGGAAAAGTCGTTTTAGCTTCTCGTGAACGGCACGACAGAAGAATGTTTAGACAAAGAATTTTATTTGAAAGAAAATTTTTTCAAAAAATTTTCTTTCAAATAAAATTCTCCGCCTGTAAGTTTTTTTCCTGTTCCGACTTTTCAGAGGAGACTCACGGCTGTAAAGATACGCATTGATGCAATGCGTTGACAGGGCGAATGAATTTGATGCACACCCTGATGCCGGGCAGGTCGCCGGCCCCGTGCCAAAAATTGGAATCCCATCCATCCCGTTGAAGCGACAGGATTGCTTTCGCTTGGAACTCGCCATCGGCCCTTTTTTAAAATGTTCTCCCGAAAGGATACAATTCGTAATTTCCCCGTTAATTTGCATCGTACTGAAAAGAACCGATGAACAATCGGGACGGACGTGAAATAAAAGGACGTTCTTTTTTGGGAACTTGGCGATGCGTTTCACAAAAAAGAAATCGCCGTTACGTTTCATCCCGATCCAAGGCAACCCATCAGGTGAAAAATTTAATACCGCACTTCATACAGGAAAAGCAACTGGCCGGCACGAGGGAAGGCAGTTTCGAGGCTTATACGATGTTCGTGGATATGTCTGGCTTTACGCGCCTGACGGAGGTGCTGCTGAAAAAAGGCACCGCCGGGGCCGAACGCTTGTCGGACATCCTGAACGCCATTTTCGGGCCTATGGTAAAACTGGTCTATGCGCACGGCGGTTTCATCCCCTACTTTGCCGGCGATTCTTTCATCGGGATTTTCCCGGTGGATGCCTGCTCCTGCCGGGCTGCCGACGTGCTGGCTTTTGCACAGCGGCTCTTTGAACTGCTGGGCGAGTCTTCGGCCCAATTCAAGGAATTTCAGATTGGTATAAAAATCGGCCTTTCTTATGGCAATGTGGCTTGGGGCATCGTCGGGGAGCGCCACCAGTCATTTTACTTTCGGGGCGCTGCGATTGAGGGCTGCGCCAACGGCCAGACCCAGGCCAAGCAGGCACAGATAGTCGTGGACGAGGCGTTTGCCCGCCAACTCCCGGCATCCGTAAAACTGGAACCCTGTCCGCTTTCGGGGCATTTCTGGGTGATGGATGCACAAGCAATGGCCCTTCCTGAAGAACGCCCGGCAGCCGAATTGCCGGACATCTTGCCGGAAGTAGCCGCCCGTTTTTTGCCAAAAGCCCTGATGGAGTTCAATCAGCAGGGCGAATTTCGCACGGTCGTTGCAGTCTTCATTTCTTTCGAGGGGCTGGAGGAGTTCCGCTTGCTGAACGAGTTCTCGACCATCGTGCTGGATCACATCCATAAGTTTTCGGGGTATTTCAAGGAAATAGACTTTGGCGACAAAGGCGGTGTGCTGGTAGCGTTTTTCGGAGCGCCGGTTTCTTTTGAAAATAGCATAGAGCGAGCGCTGGAGTTTGTATGTGCCTTGCAGGAAGACCTTGTGCCGATGCAGCAGTCCGAGGGGCTGCGGTTCAAGGTGGGCATTGCCGAAGGCATCGCCTACACGGGCATCGTGGGCGGGGTGGAGCGCTACCAGTATGCGGCGGTGGGCAATCGGGTCAACGTGGCGGCCCGCTTGATGATGCACGCCGATTGGGGCGAGGTGTGGGTGGACGAGGCGGTGCAAAAGAATCGCCATTTCCGCTTTCAGCACAAGGGGAACATTACCTACAAAGGCATGAAAGACCCCATACCCAGCTTCCGGCTCATGGGCAGGAACCAGGAACAACAGCAGGTGTTCGAGGGCGCCATGGTAGGGCGGGAGTCCGAAATCCAGCGACTGGAAAAATTTGCCGAAGCTATTTTCAATAATTCCAACGGTGGCGTGGCGTATGTCTATGGGGAAGCGGGAATCGGTAAAACGAGGATTGCCTACGAACTGTGCCACCGGCTGCGCCGCAAGCGCAAATTGAACTGGCTGACCTGCCAGAGCGATCAAATCCTGCGAAAACCCTTCAACCCGTTCACGTATTTTTTGCGGAACTACTTTGAGCAATCGCCGGACAACTCGCCCAAGGAAAACCTGAAAAACTTTGAACAAACATTTTCCGATCTCCTCAATGACCTCATGGAGGTCGTTCACCCGGAATCGGAGCACATCAAGCGGGAGGTCATCCGCACCAAGCCCATCCTGGCCGCGCTGACGGGGCTGAAAATCACCAACTCCCTTTGGGAAAACCTCGATGCCAAAGGCCGTTACCAAAATACGCTCGCCGCGCTCAACAGCCTGTTCCTGGCAGAAGCACTGCTCGGCCCCATCGTCATCGAGTTGGAAGATGGGCACTGGTTCGACAGCAACTCCATCGAGTTCCTCAATGATTTTGCGGGCCACGCCGCCCGTTATCCCATTTTCCTGCTCGTCACTTCCCGCTACGACGACGAGGGCAACAAGCCCCTGGTTTTCGATGAGGGCGTTTTGAGCAAGAACGGCTTCACCCGCCTCGAAGTGGATTTGAACATCCTCGACCCGGAGGCCATGAACAGCTTTGCACGCCAGCGGCTCAAGGACAACGTACACCCCGACCTGCTCGACCTGCTGCTGCGCACGACCAACGGCAACCCGTTCTATGCCGAGCAAATGCTGGAGTATTTCAACGAAAGCAATCAACTGAAAAAGGAAGCGGAGGGCTGGTCGGTGATAGACAAAAACGTGCGCATCAGCAACAGCATCCATGCCGTGCTGACGGCCCGCATTGACCGCCTTTCCGGCCTCGTGAAAGAAACCATCAAGGCCGCCGCCGTCATAGGGCGGGAGTTCGAGTTGCCTGTGCTGTCGGAGATCATGCAAAAAAACGAGGAGCTTTCGCAACACAACGGCAACGCCCATACGGTGTTGAAGGAGCAGGTGAAAGTGGCCGAGCGCGCCCAAATCTGGCAGGCCATGAACGAACTGCGCTACATCTTCCGGCACTCCCTGCTGCGAGAAGCCGTCTATGACATGCAACTAAAAACCCGGCTGCGCGAACTGCACCGCCTCATTGGCGAAGCCATCGAAAAACTCTACGATGGCAACCTCAAGGAGCGCTACGTGGACCTCGTTTTCCACTACGAACAGGCCGATGTAGAACACAAACTGCAGGAATACCTCCGCAAGGCCGCCGACCACGCCAAGGAACACTACCAAAACCTCCAGGCACTCCATTTTTACAACAAGCTGTTGGCCATACTCGAAAAAAACGGAGATATACTTGAACAGACCCGTACCTTGTTGAAAAAAGCCAGCATCCTCGAACTGATAGGCCGCTGGGACGAGTGCGAGGCCACTGACCGGCAAGCTCTGGACATGGCCCGCCAAACCAACGACAGCAAACTGCTCGGCCATGCCAACAACAGCCTGGGCTATCTGCTCATGCTCAAAGGCAAGTACGACGAGGCCGATGGCTTCCTCGAATCGGCTGCCGCTTTTTTCGGCTCCATCCACGACAACAGGGGCACTTCCAAAGTATATGGCAACCTCGGCACACTCTATTTCCGGCAGGGCAAATACGAAGATGCCAAACTCTATTTCATCCGCAGCATCCAACTGGCGCAACTCTACAAGCATACGCCCAGCAATGCCCAAATCGTGGCAACCCTCGGCCTGACCTACATGAACCTCGGCAAATACGACGACGGCATTCGCTGGCAACAAAGCCAGCTCGACATCTGCAAGCAGGTGAACGACCGCCAGGGCATGGCCACGCTTTATACCAATATGGGCATCGTCTATTTTGAGAAAGGGGACTACGATGCTGCCCTTTCCTGCTATGAAAAAGGTCTTGCCCTGAGCGAAGAATTGGGCAACAAACAACTGACCTCCATTGCCGTCGGCTGTATCGGCAGCGTCTGGCAACGGAAAGGGCGCTTCGACCTTGCCCTACAGCACTTCGAACGCGACCTCGCCCTGACGGAAGAACTGGGCGACAAACAGGGCATCTCGATTGCGCTGGGACTTTTGGGCGAGCTTTTCAGCGTGATGGGCAATTTCGACCAAGCCATTGAATACCTCAAACGCAACCTGGTGCTCGGAGAAGAACTGGGCTACAAGAAAGGTGTCGCCAAAGCCCTCAATACCCTGGGCGACATTTACTACTATAAAAACGAACTGCAAACCTCCCTCACCTACTACGACCGCTCCATCGAAGTGACCCGCAGCATCGGAAACAAACTCGTGCTCGGTTTCAGCATGGTCGAAAAAGCCAACGTGCTGCTGGCCACCGACCGGGTGGACGAGGCAAAGGATCATTTGCGCCAGGCAACTAATTTGGCAGAAGAGTTGAAACACCCCGACTTGCTCTTTGAGGTAAAACTTCTGGCCGGAAAAATCGCAGCGAAAGCAGGAAACCAAAAAGAGGCTGCCTATATCTTCGAGTCTTTGCTGGCCTTAAATCCCGGCAAACAGGAAGCCGCTGCACTTCACTACGAACTCGGCCTGCTCGATGGCGCAAAGGAACACCGCACCAAAGCCCACGAACTTTACAAGGAACTTTACGAGGAAACGCCCATGTACGCTTATCGGCTCAGGATAGAGGAGGTGTTGGATGGTTGAATCATCCCCAATGACCAATGTCCCCAATGACCCCAACGCCCAAAACATTACCACGCGTACATCTTCTCAATCACATCTGCGTACTTGGCCTGAATTACGCGGCGCTTCAATTTCATGGTCGGTGTCAATTCGCCCTCCGAGCCATCGGGTTTCACCGGTTCCCAAACATCATCAAGGAGTTGGAATTTTTTGATCTGCTCAATGTGCCCGAACAGGGGGTTGAATTTGTCAACGATGCGCTGGTAGCGCTCCCGCACCTGGGGCAGTTGAATGACTTCGCCGAGTGCAGTAAATTCGATGCCGTGCCGATGGCACCAGTCCTGCAAGGCTTCGCTTGCAGGCACGATGAGTGCTGAAACAAATTTGCGCTGCTCACCGACGACCATGATCTGTTCTATCAGGAAATCCTCCCGGAATTTGCTTTCGATGGGGGCAGGCGCCACGTACTTGCCGCCGGAAGTTTTCAGTAGTTCCTTTTTCCGGTCGGTTATTTTCAAAAAAAGATGACCGCCGGGACCTTCCACGAACTTCCCGACATCGCCCGTATAGAGCCACCGCTCGCCGTCCACCTCCCGTATGGCCGCTGCCGTTGCCTCCGGTTTTTTGTAATAACCGAGCATGATATTGGGGCCGGTGGCAATGATTTCGCCCTCTCCCGGTGCATACGTGCCCTCGCTGCTGTCAATTTTCACGGTCACGCCGTCGAGTACCCTGCCGACTGTCCCGAGCATGGTCCCGTTTTCCTCGAAGCGGTTCACCGTTAGGCCGGGCGATGATTCAGAGAGGCCGTAAGCCTCCCGGATGGGGATGCCTGCGGCGCAGAAGATGCGCATGATTTTTTCGGGACAGGCAGAGGCTCCCGTGATGATGCCGTTGACGTTGCCGCCCATTGCGGCCCGCCACTTGCTGAACACGATGCGGTCGGCCAAGCGCCATTTCAGTCCCATCCAGCCGGTTGGCTTTTGACCCAGTTCATAGCTGCTGGCCAGGCGCAAGGCCCAGAAAAAGATGGCCCGCTTGGGCATGGGCAGTTCCAGGCCCTTGTTGAAAATTTTTTCATACACCTTTTCCAAAAGCCGGGGCACGGTGGTGAAAAAGTGGGGCCTGACGGCTTGAAGGTCGCCGTGTTCCCCGCCCAGATTTTCCGTGCCGGTCTGCGTGACGCTGACACCCAGGTACATATAAAAATAGGTAGCCACCCGCTCGAAAACATGACAAAGCGGCAGGAAGCTCAAGACCCTGTCGCCGGGGCGCAGTGGGGCGAGGGGCGCAAGGGCTATAATGTTGCTGACGACGTTTTCGTGGGAAAGCATCACGCCCTTTGGCTCGCCGGTCGTGCCGGAGGTATAGATGAGGGTGGCGAGGTCGCCGGGGCGGATGGTGCGCATGATGTTTTCGACGGGGCCGAAGTCGCCATCTGCCCAGGTGTTTTCCCAAAAAGGTGCAAGGGGCGTTTTATCAAAAGAAAAAACCTCGATGAGCGAAGGAACCTGGCGTTGTGCCTGTTGCACTTTAAGGAGCGGCTCCTCCCCCCCACAGAAGCAATATTTCACCTCGGCCTCGTTGAAGATGTAAGCGTATTCCCGCTGGCTGATGGTGGGATATACAGGTACGCTGATGGCCCCGATCTGCTGGATGGCGATATCCAGGGCGACCCATTCCGGGCGGTTTTGCGTAGCGACAAGGGCTATTTTGTCGCCGGGCTTCACGCCAAGTCGGGTCAACATGCCGAGGCTGGCTTTGTTGGCCACGGCGATCATGTCATCCGTGCTGAAATAGGCCCAAGCGCCTCCATGCTGGCGGCAGCCGAAAGCCTTCTCCTGCGGGAAATTGTTTTGCTGAAAACAGAGGAAGTCGAAAAGTCTGGTTGGTTGCATTGTGAATGAATTTACCCAAGTTGCTTGTGCTCCTGGTCATTGAAGTCAACTGCCGTCCAACTTTGCGGCGATCAATCCGCTCGCAGCCTTTGGCTCTGCCCGTCCTTTGGATGCTTTCATCACTTCGCCCATAAAGAAACCGATGAGGCCTTTTTTGCCCTTGCGGTATTCGGCAACTTTGTCCGGGTTGGCGGCCAGTACCTGATCCACGATTTTTTCGAGGAAATCCTCGTCGGCGGACTGGATGAGGTTCAGCGATTGTGCGAGTTCGATCGGTGCGGTTTGCGGTTGGGCGGTCATTTCGGCAAAAAGGCGCTGGTAGGCCATGGAGGCGCTCACCTTTCCCTCCTCGATGAGTTGGATGAAAGCGGCCAAGTGTGCCGGCGGCACAGGAAAGGCGCTTATCTCCATGCCGTTTTCCGATAGATAGGGGCCGATTTTATTGATGATGAGGTTGGCAGCGGACTTGTGGCGGGGCGTGTGTTTTGCCAGTTCGAGAAAAAACAAGGCCGTTGCTTTTTCTGCCGTCAGCAGCGTGGCATCGTAAACGGAGAGTTGGTACTCGCCAGTGAGTTTTTCAAACAGGGCATTGGGCAAGGGCGGCAGATGGGCCTTAATTTCGTCCACCCATTGCGCAGCCAGCAGGACGGGCGGGAGGTCGGGATCGGGGAAGTAGCGGTAGTCGTGGGCGCTTTCCTTGTCGCGCATGGGGGAGGTGACACCGGTGGCCGGGTTGAATTGAAGGGTTTCACGGGTCACGGGGCGGCCCGATTCGAGCAGGGCCACTTGCCTTTTCACCTCAAACGCAATGGCCTGCCGGGCAAACTTCATGGAGTTCATGTTCTTTATTTCGCAACGCTCGCCGAGCAGGGTCTCCCCTATTTTCCTCACGGATACGTTCACGTCGCAGCGCATGGAACCTTCCTGCATGTTGCCGTCCGAGATGTCGAGGTAGCGGGCGAGTTGGCGCATGGCGGTCATAAATGCATCCACCTCCTCGCCGGAGCGCAGGTCAGGTTCGGTGACGATTTCGAGCAGTGGCACACCGGCCCTGTTGAGGTCAACGAGCGAGTGCTTCGGATCGAGATCGTGGATGGACTTGCCGGCATCTTCCTCCATGTGGATATGGTGAATGCGGACAGTGCGGCGATAGGTGGGCATTGATAACTCCAACGAGCCGCCGGTGCAGATGGGGTATTTGTCCTGGGTGATTTGGTAGCCTTTTGGCAGGTCGGTGTAGAAATAGTTTTTCCGGTCAAAACAGTTGCGCAGGTTGATCACGCAGCCCAGCGCCAGCCCCAGCCGCACTGCATACTCCACTTGTTTTTTGTTCAAACGTGGCAGCGTGCCCGGATGGCCCAGCGAAATGGCACTTACGTGCGTGTTGGGTTCCCCGCCAAAACCAGCATCGTCCCCACAGAAGGCTTTGCTGTGGGTGGACAGTTGAAGGTGGATTTCAAGCCCGATAACGGGTTCGTAATGGTCGTGGATTGTCATGTTGTCTCAATTGCTGTTGCTTGGCGGCATTACTTCATTGGCGTTGGGGGCATTGGCTTTCAATGGCTATTCAATGACATGACGAGTGTCGCTAAGCGGCTATTCCCCGATAGGCCCGATTTCGACTCCTTCCGCGTATGCCATTTTGATTCCATTGCGGCTGAAAGCAGTTTTTACGGTGCGATGGACTTCAAAGATTCCCTTCCAGTAATCTTTTGGGTTGACGTAGGGGCGGACGGTCAATACAACGTTGTGGGAGTCAAAGGATTCGATGCCGACTTCGGGAGCAGGTTCATTCAGCACCATCGGCACTTCCCGCAGTGCTTCCATGATGATGTTTTTCACCTTGGGGAAACTCTCCTCATAAGGCATCATCACCTGAAGTTCCAGGCGGATGGCCCCTTTCTCGGAATAGTTGGTAATGGTATCGTCCACCACTTTCCCGTTGGGGATGATGAGGGTCTTGAGGCCCGGCGTGGAGAGCACGGTATTGAAGACGTGAATTTCTTCCACCTTGCCGAAGCAGCCGTGAATCTCCACCATGTCGCCCACTTTGTAAGGGCGCAGTACGAGGACGAGGATACCCGCCGCAAAGTTTCCCAAACTCCCTTGCAGGGCAAGCCCTACCGCAAAACCTGCCGCAGCGAGTATGCCCACGATGGAGGTCGTTTCGATGCCCACGATGCCTGCAGCGGAGAGCAGGACGATGACCCGCAGGGAAATGTTGAGGAAGGAAATAAGGAAAGGCGTGACTTCTTTGCTGAAGTTGGCCTTTTCGAGCGAAAGGCGGGCAAGGCCAACCATTTTTTTCACCAGCCAGAATCCGATAAGGATGAGCAGTACCGCTCCGGCCAATTTGGGCGTAAACTCGACCGCAAAGTTGATGATCTTGTCGAGGTAGCCCATGAGTTGATCTTCGTTCATATTTTTTAGTTGAAACGTAACTACTTAGCAGGGGGT
>JRYF01025177.1_pt1 | contig 16953 bp, 14 predicted proteins | sample 235331 | NCBI WGS metagenome assembly JRYF01 (sample SAMN03074217, study PRJNA261475) | activated sludge metagenome | biome: Wastewater Treatment Plant; feature: Wastewater; material: Activated sludge; isolation source: activated biomass of a wastewater treatment plant treating hydrocarbon... ...
AATACTACAATATTCATGGTTGCACCGGTAATATTCAAAATCAAAATACCCATTAACATAGAAAGCGGTATAGCTAAGCCAACAAATGTGGCATTTCTCAGGCCCAGAAAAAACAATAAAACCAACGTTACGAGAATAACCCCTGAAATAATACTGTTTTCAAGATTATCTACCTGATTCTGCGTATTGATCGATTGATCATTAAAATAGGTAATGCTTAAGTCCTCTGGCAGATTTTTCTTGTTACTTTCTATCACTGCCTTCATGTTATCAATGGCATAAATCAAATTTTCTCCCTTTCTTTTAATAATATTAAGAGATACTACAGGGAGGCCATCAGCTCGGGCATACGATGTCCGTTCTTTATAGCTTCTGCTGACTTTTGCAATCTCATTAAGAAAAATTGGACGCCCATTTTCACTTTTAATGATTAAGCTTTCAATTTCGGAAATTGATTCAAATTGACCTATTACCCGAATCGATCTTCTGAAGTCATTACGAACCAATTCCCCGGCAGACATGGTCATGTTTTCAGCCCTTACTGCATTTTCAATGTCACTGAAACTAACTTTTAAACTCTGCATCCTCGCCAGATCGGCATCAATTTTAATTTCCGTTTCTAACACTCCCTTTTTTTCTACCTTTGCAATTTGCTTTATGCCTTTGATTCTGTCTTCTAAATAGTCAGCATATCTTTCCAATTCATCATTGGAATATTGACCTGAAATATTGACAGTAATGATGGGAAAATCCGCAAATGCCACTTCCAATATGGTAGGTTCATTATCAAGATCATTGGGCAATTCGCTCTTTGCTTTATCTACAGCATCTTTGGTTTTGCGAAGAGCCTCCTCCATCTCCATATCAGCAACAAATTCACAGATGATCACAGAGAAGTCCTGAATGGATGTAGATTTAACATCTTTGATTCCGGAAATGGCTTCTATTTCTTTTTCTATTGGCCTGGTAATCAGGTTTTCAATTTCTTTTGCAGAATTTCCAAAATAGGATGTATTCACATACACTGTGGGTAATGATGCATCAGGAAATTGCTCTTTAGGCATATCCCTGTAACTCCTTGTTCCGAATAATATAATCATAATGGCAATGAGGATCACACTGGTACCATTATCTACTGCCAGGGAGGACAGTGAAAATTGTCTTCTTTTGTTGTCGGCACTGTTCATTGAAATGCTTTTTCTTCTTCCTGTGATAAAATTAAAGGTTGTCCGTCAGTCAATGAACGAACACCTTCCGTAACTATAAGGGTGCCTTCAGGTATCGGATTTTTAATAATCATACGACCCATGTAATTTTCACCGGTTTGTATATAGATTTTTTTTGCTACATGCATACTGTCCGTTTTATCCACAGTAAATATGTACTTATTACCTTCCACTTCTTCCATGATGAAATCTACAGGAATTGTAAGCGCATCTTTCAAAAAATAATCCCTGAACTCCACTATGGCCAACAGGTTTGGCTTTAAGATCCCCTTCCTATTAGGCGTTCTTGCCGTAACGCGGAATGTCCGGTTGGCTGGATCTATAAGCGACCCTATTTGATCTATCTTTCTAACAAAAGTAGTATCGAGTGCAGGAATTCTGATCCTCAGATCGTCTCCTAACTTTAATTTACCTATGTACGATTCTGCAATATCCGCTTCCACTTTAACTTCATCGATATTCATGATTTGAAGAATAGGCTGTGCGGGGTTGCATGTCTCTCCGGTTTTCAATATTAATCTTTCAACGATACCACTAATAGGAGCATAGATGTTTTGCTTGCCCATTTGCAATTCCAGTAATGCCAAAGATTTCTCCAGTCTTTCTTTGTTGTTTTTGGCTTGCAGGTATTGAATTTCTGATCCAATTTCTGACTCCCATAGTCGTTTTTGCTTTTCCCAAAGCGTTTCTGCTAGCTCCAATGATTTTTTAACCTCATCGATTTGCTTTTCAACGGATTCCAGGTCAACTTTTATTAACAACTGTCCGCGTTTAACCTCACTACCTTCTTTTACTCCGATATGCAAAATACGCCCTCCGGTTTCACTGCTTACATTGACAATATCATCACAAATCAACGTTCCGTAAAACTCTGTAAACCTTTCAAAATCTGATTTTTTTAATGTAGTTGTGTTGACGAGTACCGGCTTTTTTACAACCACAGGGCTTAATCGCATAATTTCTTCTTCCAACGCTTCTATTTCCTTCTGAAGGGTTTGGAGTTTTGTTTTTTTCTCTCTCAGTAATTCTTTCTTTGAATCAAGTCCATTATTCACACTGCCGTTTGGACTGCAGGCAACAAAGAAAATGAGAAAAGTGAATGTGTAATGTAAGTATTTCATTAGATGAATTTTATAATTATTGCATGTGATAAAAGGAAATGTATTTTTTATAAATTGCCTAAAGCAATGTCCAAATCTGTCTTGGCTGATATTAAGTCATACAAGGCATTAATATATGCAGTTTGGCTGCTTATTAATGAAGCTTCAGCTTGTGTTACTTCCAAAGATGAGCCAACACCTTCACGAAACTTAATTTGCGTCTTTTCATAAATCCTTTCAGTGATTATCAGGGATTGTTGAATATTTTCTAATTCTTTTCTGGCATTAATCAGTGCTAACCGGGCATTAGTGACTTGCAATTGTGTGGTAAACATATACTCTTGTAATTGCATCTCGGTTTTATCTGCATTGATTTTAGCTTGCTGAATACGTGATTGCCTGTCTCCTCCATCATAGATAGGAATGGATAATCCAAGACCTCCAAATGCGGAAGGAATAAATCCAGCTTCTGCGCTATTGAATAGATTGCTTCGAAATAAACCATTTTGGGCATTGAGAAATAATCGCAGTGAAGGCAAAGACTGCTTCCGGTATCTTTCCATGTCGAGCAAATTAAGCTCCTTACCCATTTCAATGACTTCGTAAGCGGCCTTATTCCGGTAATTGATCGGTTGATTCAAATCAACAATCTCTGTCTGTGTGAGTCGAACCAGTAATTCCAGGTCTTCCTTTATCCCTATCTCTTTTTCCATTGGATAGCCCATGTGAAATTTTAAGAGATTTTTGCTGATGTGAATTCCATTTCTTGACTTTTCAACTTGTGTTGCCATATTATTATACGAAAGAGCTAGCCTGTCTTCGTCCAACGATTCCGTAAATCCCTCTCTGTATAAAATACGTGCTTCTTCAAGCGACTTCCTCAGATTATCCAGGTTTTTCAACAATATTTTTTCAGTCTCTTCAGCTATCAATACAGCCATATAGGCTCTGGTTATATTTGCCCTGATATCTTCAACAGTGGCATCCATTTCTTTTTTCACCAGTTCTTTATACAGTTTGGCAGCTTTAATTCCGGTAAGATAACTTCCGTCAAATGCCATTATACTGGCATCAATTCCACCAGTCAGATTATGAGGGCGTAAAAAGATTAAAGTTGCTACGTCCGGTGGCCCTAAATCACGTCTTTCAAGCACATTTTCATCAAAAAGAATTTCGTACAACACCGGTGTAAGGAAATCTTCAGTAGGTTGAGCAGGTAACCTGAAATAGTATTGATAATTGACCGATCCGGTAACTTTCGGCATTCCCGTGGCTTTATATTCTTTGATCTGCTGATCAGCAATAAGAATGTCGGTTTGTTTGATTTTTATGTTACGATTACTTTCCACTCCATAGGTTATTGCTTCTGCAAGGGTGAATGATTCCTGGCTGTATAAAGGGAATAGGTAGCTTAGTATTGATAATGTCAAAATAAATCGTTTCATTCTAATAGATTTCATTTAATGAATATATTTAGATAAGATTCTGTAAAGGGTTATTCATTGGATTCTGTGTAATGTCCGTCATATCATTTTCAATCTCTTTGCTCCAATTGACTAATTTTCTTTTTCCGTTTTCATTTACAATTCCATGCAGATGATAAGTTACCTTTTGGATAAATAAGGACTGAATAGGGTAGGCGTTGGGAGGAAAAATTTGCTCATCAGATGCTATCACAGAGAGCCGGACATAAAATTTTGCAATAATTTCCGGATCCAAATCTGGTCTGTAAAATCCTTGACCTATACCACGTTGAATATTGTCCTTGATAACACTTTTTATAAAAGTAAAATGTTTTTCCTCAATGAGTTTCCAGCCTTCCGGATGATATTTTTTAAGATCAAATATTAAAAGTGGAGACATGTTTTTGAAAAAAGATAAAATATTCCTGGTAATCTCAACCATTTCATCAATCGCATTGAGTTCTTGAGATTTGATTTTTGATATCATATTTTCCTCCTGCTCCAAATACATTTGGATCACACGTAATACAAGTTCTTTTTTGTTAGGAAAAATTTGGTAAATCGTTTTTTTGGAAATGGCTAAAGTCTCAGCAATATCATCCATGCTGACATGTTTGATCCCACGTTCTGTAAAAAGATCTTCCGACGTTGATAAGATTTTATTTCTGATGTCCATAGCCCACAAAATTACAAGATAAAAGCATTGGAAACTTTCACGAGCTTAAAAGTTTCCTCTTTTTTTTACCAACTATATCTTTTATCCTATGAAAGTCTTTCACTGATCGTCGTAGGTTTAATTTTGAAAAATTTTCTTAATCCTTCTAAACTTTTTTTAAATATTTTGTTTAACATGTTGTCATAATTGTTTAAACAAAAATATTACATCATGAAAAGTATTAAGATTTTTTCTTCATTTGCGTTTCCTTTAATTTTGTTTTTTTTACTTTTTGTTACTGCATGCAGTGATAAGGAAGAAATGGAAACGGAAGAACCAGGTAATTCCATTGTAGATATTGCTGCTTCAAATTCTGATTTTTCAACACTGGTTACTGCACTGACAAGGACTAATCTTGTCAGCGCTCTTGAAGGCGAAGGGCCCTTTACTGTATTTGCTCCAACCAATGCAGCTTTCACCAATTTATTAAATGCCATTGGAGCCTCTGGATTGGACGACATTGACAATAATACGTTATCGTCCATTTTGCTATATCATGTAGTGCCGGATATGGCATTATCCACTTCCTTATCTACAGGATATATCAATACTTTATCAACAGCTTCTCCGGGAGGGAATAATTTGTCCCTTTATATTTCAACGATGGGGGGTGTGAGGATCAATGGAAATGTGAATGTGGTTACAGCGGATATTCAGGCTGATAACGGAATTATTCACGTTGTTGACAATGTAATTACTATTCCTAATCTGGTAGATGCAGCGCTTGCGAACAACAATTTCAGCAATTTAGTGGCAGCAGTTGTTGAAGCTGGATTGGTTGATGCTTTAAATGGGGATGGGCCATTCACTGTTTTTGCACCCACCAATCAGGCTTTCGAAGCCTTGTTGATGAATTTAGGAGTAAGTAATGTCTCTGAGATTCCCATCGAAACTTTAACTTCTGTCCTTTTGTACCATGTGGTTCAAGGAAACGTAAGGGCTTCTGATCTTAGCAATGGGGACGTTCCCACTTTAAATGGAAGTACGATTAATATCAATTTAAGTGGCGGAGTCAATATCAATGGAAATACACAGGTTATCCAAGCCAATGTTCAAACTTCCAATGGTGTGATCCATGCCATCAATAATGTTTTACTTCCTCAATAGTGAAAATCTTTATTAATAATTAATTCATCTGGTAAACCCCTGTCATCCTACGGATGCAGGGGTTTTTTCTTTACATCCTTTTCAATATTGATTAGTCAATTCATGCGATTAGTACATAATCTTTTAAATTATTTTTGGACGATTCTATATCTTTGTATAGATTGAGACATATTTCATGGATTAAATAGTAAATAATGGAAAAATTTTTAATAATTATTATAATAATTGCAACGATAGTCGCTTGTGGAGGGAATAAAAGCAACCCATCTTCATCCTCAGTGGATGGAGCCAAAATATATAAATTGAATTGTGTCTTATGCCATGGGGATGATGGGAAATTGGGTTTGAATGATTCCAAAGATCTTACATTGACTAATATGACACTGGACGAGAGGATTGCCATCATTAAAAGTGGAAAAAATGCCATGACAGGTTTTGGCAATTTGCTGAAAGAAGAAGAGATAAGGGCAGTTGCAGAATATACATTGATGATGAGACAATGAAAAGTTAACCAATGAATGTATGCATTAAAAATCCTTAATCATACTTTGTACTCAATGAAAAAACCGGACGTGTGGATGCTCAAATGATTCTGGGAGTCATGTCTGGAAGTTCTTTGGACGGTATAGATATGGCTTTATGCAAGTTTTCCAACAGGAATCAATATGAAATATTAGAAGCTGCTACCATTCCTTATTCACAATCCATGGTTGAGTGTTTGTCAGGAATTTTTACAATGGATTTGAAAGATTATTTTGAGTTTTTAGGTGAGTTTGATCATTTTTACTCCCAAACCATAAAGCAATTTCTGCAAACGCTCTCATACTCACCTGAATTAATCGTTTCTCATGGCCATACTTTGTATCACAATCCGGGAGGAATGGTAAGTGTTCAAATTGGTAATGGAGGTGTCATTGCTACTTCTTGTGGAATTAACACACTGTGTGATCTGAGAATTCAGGATATAGCACTTGGTGGACAGGGAGCACCGCTGGCCTCCCTGTCTGACGATTTATTATTGAGTGAATATGATGTATTGGTGAATCTGGGAGGTATTGCCAATATGTCTGTACGTCAGGAAGGTAAATCCTTGATTTCATGGGACTTTGCACCATGTAATCAGGTGCTGAATGAACAGGCAAGAAAATTAGGAATGGATTTTGACGAAGGAGGCCAAATAGCATCAAAAGGTCATTTATTAGATGGACTATATAAGCTTTGGTCTCAGAACCCATATTTTCGGCTTCCTCCACCTAAATCTATGGATAATACCTGGGTAAAACAACAATTTATTGATCCAATACCGGAACAGTATTCTATCGATGATGTCATGTTTACGTGTATACACTTTGTAGCGAACAGGCTTATGGAAGATATAAAACCTTTGATATCGGGAATGTCCGGAAAAAATATACTTGTGACTGGAGGAGGAGCGCACAATACATATATGATGAATGTGATCCGGAAGGTAACCGGACAATACGGTTTTCATATGGTTGATGCTGGGAGTACGTTAATCAATTTCAAAGAGGCATTGCTTATGGCGTATATGGGTTACAGATATCTTTGCGGTGAATACAATATTGTTTCATCCGCTACAGGTGGAATGAAAAATATTGTTGCCGGTGCTTTATATTTGGCTAATGAATGAAAGTGATAGAATTTTAGTAACTGGAGGAAATGGTTTGGTGGGTGCATATATCATCAGGTATTTATTACAATTGGGATTCAGGAATATCAAAGCGACGATCAGACCGTCGGCCGTATGCGATCATATTTCTGACTTTATTGATCAAGTAGAGATTTGCCCTCTGGACGTAAGAAATGTTCTTGATGTTTATGAAGAAGTCGATGGCATCGATTATATTTTTCACACCGCAGCCATGGTCAATTTCAGTAATCGTGCAAAGAAAGAAATGGCTGAAATCAACGTTGGGGGGACTAAGCATTTGGTGGATGCCTCACTGGAGAAAAAGGTTAAAAAGTTTGTTTTTATCAGCTCTGTTGCAGCATTTGGAAGGGCAAATACTTCCAATTTTGCACAGGATGAGGAAACTGAATGGGAGGAATCCAAATACAATTCGGATTATGCGATCAATAAATACATGGCAGAACTGGAAGTGTGGAGAGGATGGGCAGAGGGTTTGTCAACCTATATTGTTGCGCCTTCCCTCATTTTAGGTGAGGGAGATTTTACCCGTTCATCCTTAGTGATGTATAATAAGTTAAAATTACAGAGGAAGTTTTATCCTCAGGGTTCAACAGGTTTTGTAGATGTGCGGGATGTTGCCTCCCTGGCTGTAAAAACTGCCCTTTCAGACCGTTCTGGGGAAAAAGTAATAGCTTCATCGGAAAACAGGAAATTTCAAGATGTTATGGGAAAAATGGCATTGGAATTGGGGTTGCAAGCTCCCACCTTAAAAATGCCTATGGTTCTTGGTCATTGTATGGTATGGGAAGAAAAAATTCGGTCTTTTATCACCGGTAGTACACCTGTGATTACCCGTTCATCATTATACAGTTTAATGGGGAATAATGAATATATTAACAAAAAATCCATCAACCTTTTTCAACATCATTACATTCCTATCGATCAATCGATCAGAGAAACCTGCCAGATATTTAGTGGAATAAAGAAAGGACCTTTACATTGGAATGAAAACTGAAAATCATGGAAACATTTATGGATATTCAGGATAAACCTTTTGGGCAATATCTGTCGCAACCCGTACAACTTTTTGTATTGGAGAATGGGGTTTCCACACTCAAGATCACCAACTTTGGAGGCATAATTACCTCCTGGATAATGGATGACAAAAATGGTTTGCAATGTGATGTGGTATTAGGCTTTGACCATTTAGATGATTACTTGAAAGAACATCCTTATTTTGGTGCAATAATCGGACGATATGCCAACCGTATTGCCAATGCCGGGTTTCATCTAGATGGTAACATGTACACTCTGCATGCCAATAATGGGCCGAATTGCCTGCATGGAGGACTTCGGGGTTTTTCCCATTTTCTGTGGTCTGCAGAAACATTTAAGGATGCCCGGAAAGTCGGAGTAAAGTTGAGAAGAATGAGTCCTCATTTAGAGGAGGGTTTTCCTGGGAATTTAGATACACAGGTGACTTACAGTCTGAATGCAGAAAATGAATTGATCATTGAATATGAAGCTACTACCGATAGGACTACCGTCTGCAATTTTACGAATCATTCTTATTTTAATCTCAATGGTGCGGGTCAAGGCAATATTCTGGATCATTTTTTACAAATATTGGCTTCCAATATCACTCCTGTCAATGAACATCTTATCCCTACAGGTTCGTTGATGCCAGTGTCCGGAAGCCCGTTTGATTTTAAAAACGCTAAAAAAATTGGCGAGGATATACATCACAGCCATCCACAATTAGTATTGGGGAATGGTTATGATCACAATTTTGTCCTTGACGAACACAGTGGAGAATTAAAAGGGTGTGCCAGGGTATATTCTCAGGAAAGCGGCCTGATGCTCGATGTACAAACCACCGAGCCTGGTTTGCAATTATACACAGCCAACTGGCTGGATGGAAGTATTATTGGAAAAGGAGGATATCCTTATCAAAAACACGGTGCTTTTTGTCTTGAAACCCAGCATTTCCCGGATTCTCCAAACCAGAGAGCTTTTCCTTCAGTAGTACTCAGACCCGGGAATATTTTTCAATCCGTAACCACATATAAATTGCATATCCAATGATGAAATCCAGTTTAGCTGGTTGTAAATCTTTTTCACAAAATGCAAACATTAAACATACGAATTGATGATTTATTACGTATTAGGTAGAATAAGGAATATGTATAAAAGTGCTGGCTTTATTCTGAATTATAGTACAATTTAAGCTCATTGGCAAATGGATATAAGGATACCCGATTACATCAAGGGATTTATTTTTGATCTGGATGGTACATTGGTTGATACGATGCCAATGCACACTGAAGCCTGGGTGAGCGCCGGAAAATATTTCAATGTAGAAATTACACCCTATATGGTACAAGCAATGGCGGGTATTCCTACTTTGCAATTGGTGGTGCGATTAAACCAGATTTATGGATGGGAATTGGATCCATTGGAAGTTAAAGTAAAGAAAGACCGGTTACTGGAAGAGATAAAATTGAAAAAAGGACCCTATCAGGCTATTGAACCCGTAATGCAAATTGTGAGAAATGTCAAGGATTCAAAACAGATGACAGTGGGTACCGGATCCTCCAGAACGCAGGCCATTCGCATATTGAGGGAAATGGGTATCATTGATTGGTTTACAGGGATCGTAGGCGCAGAGGATGTTACTTCTTTTAAACCCGATCCGGAAACATTCCTCAAATGTGCTTCTCTGATGAGGTTGGAACCTATGGAATGCATAGTATTTGAAGACGGTGATCTTGGAATACTGGCCGCAAAAAATGCAGGAATGGAATATGTAGATATCCGTCAATTCCAATACGTTTGATACTTAGTTGAAATAAAATCAATAAACATCATTTGGGAATGGATGCAGAACCATTTCTGTTTGTGATGAGAACCTCAATTCTTAAATTATAGGGAACCAATGAATTAGGGAACATAGCAGACGGACATACCCTGATGTATGTACATACTGTGATTATTTTTTTAACCCATTCCTTACTATGAATTAAGTAAGATTGCATATATTCAAACTTCTTTCATTAAATGTTAAATTTTCATTGCTTTATTGTAAAATTTTCAAGATACGTTAACTATGAGTGGGACAACTAAAAATATCAAAAACATTGTATTATTAGGTCATTCAGGATGCGGAAAGACCACCATGGCTGAAACCATGTTGTTCGAGGCTGGAGCCATATCCCGGCGGGGCACTGTTGAAGGAGGAAATACCATTTCTGATTTTTCAAAGATTGAACAGGAAAGAGGAAACTCTATATTCAGTACTTTGATGCATGTGCGTTGGAAAGATTCAAAAATTAATATCATAGACACTCCGGGATCCGATGATTTTGTGGGTGAGGTCATTTCTTCCTTGAAAGTAGCTGATACAGCGGTGCTGGTTTTGAATGCAAGCAATGGAGTAGAAGTGGGCACTGAATTGGTTTGGGAATATATTTCCGGTTTTAATACACCCTGTATTTTTGTCGTTAACCAGATTGACCACGATAAATCCAATTTTGAAAATACATTAGAGCAAGCAGTGAACCGCTTTGGAAGCAAGGTTTTGCCTGTACAGTATCCTTTAAATGAAGGAACAGGATTCAATAAAATTATTGATGCATTGCGGATGGTTATGTATGTATTTCCTCCGGATGGAGGTAAACCTGAGAAGCATGATATACCAGACTCCGAGATCAATCGTGCCCAGGAAATGCATAATGCTCTGGTGGAAGCTGCAGCCGAAAACGATGAAGCATTAATGGAAAAATTTTTTGAAGCAGGATCCTTGAACGAAGAGGAGCTTGCAGAAGGCTTGACCAAAGCTTTGGCTTTGCAGGAGATTTATCCACTTTTTGTTTGCAGTGCTGTGAACAACATGGGAACTGGAAGGATTATGGGTTTTATTAATGATATAGCACCTTCCCCCGCAGATTGTCCGCCTGCCAGATTAGAAAATGGAGCAACATTGAAGCCTGACGCAGCTGATAAGACGACAATCTTTTTATACAAAACATTATCAGAGCCTCAAGTCGGAATGGTGAGCTACTTTAAAGTATACAGTGGCACCCTCAGAACAGGTGATGAACTGATCAACGCGAAAAACAGCACTGCTGAGCGTTTCAATCAGTTGTTTGAAGCCAATGGTAAAGTGCGCAATCCGGTGGATGTACTTGTAGCCGGGGATATCGGAGTTACCGTAAAGCTGAAAAATTCACATACAAACAATACACTCCATACCAAAGGAGTGGAAAGAGTAATTGAGCCCATCCATTTTCCTGAGCCCAGAATTCGGACTGCGGTGATTCCTCCATCCAAAGCGGAAATGGAAAAATTGATGAAAGCGTTATTTCAGATAGAAGAAGAAGATCCTACATTGGTTGTCGAACAATCCGCACAGTTGAAGCAAACCATCCTTCATGGACAAGGGCAATTGCATTTAGACATTATCAAATACCGGATTGAAAAAACGCAGGGTATCAGTATGCAATTTGACAGACCCAGAATACCGTACAGAGAAACCATCACACGGGTAGCCAATGGATCATACCGGCATAAAAAACAAACCGGAGGAGCCGGCCAGTTTGCTGAAGTACATATGAGAGTTGAACCTTATTTTGAAGGCATGCCTGATCCCGCCGGACTGACTGTAAGAAATTCAGATTTTGAAGAATTACCATGGGGTGGAAAACTTGCCCTTTACTGGTGTATTGTAGGAGGATCCATTGATGCAAAATTTTCCAATGCCATCAANNAAAATGGAAGAAGGCCCATTGACAGGTTCGTATTGTCAAAATGTCAGGGTGTGTATTTTTGATGGTAAAATGCACCCGGTTGACAGTAATGATATGGCTTTCATGCTGGCATCTACTATGGTATTTAAAACTGCTTTTAAAGAGGCGGGTCCACAGATACTGGAACCCATATATGATGTGGAGATTTTGTGTTCTGATAATGTGATGGGAGATATCATGGGCGACCTCCAAACCCGGAGAGCAATTATTCAAGGTATGGATACACAAGGGCATTATCAGAAGATCAAAGCCAGAGTGCCTTTAGCGGAAATGTATCAATACAGCTCAACTTTAAGATCCCTCACCCAGGGCAGAGCCAAATTCACACGAAAATTTGCAGAATATGTGCCTGTTCCTTTTGATATCCAGGAAAAATTGATCCGTGAGCACGAAGAAGAAAATGTTGATGCATAGACGATGTGCTGATGGTAAGATGGTCTGATGGTATGATGGTATGATGGTATGATGGTCTGATGGTCTGATGGTGAGATGTTGTTGATGCGTTGATTCGTTAAATCGTACAGTTTTTGGTCAACATTTTCTGCCAACTGCCAACTGTCAAACTTTCTACTTTCGACTTTCCACTTTCGACTTTCAGCTGCCCACTGTCAACTGCCTACTATGCCATATGCGATTCAACGCATCATCGAATCAACGCCAACAACATTCTCTGCCGGCTGCCTGCAATCCCTCTTCCATTTTAAATATCATAATCGGTGATCATAGGATTTTAAACCATCCCTTGGGAGGAATGTTGTAATTGAATGCATAAGCAGAAACGATTGGATCCATGCAGATGGAAGTGAACGATCCATACACTTTGGAGATGCTTTTGAATAAAATGAAGGAAGTTCTTTACCTTTGCTCTTTAATTAGTCTAACTTGATCAAAAATTGAAAAGCACTGACCCTACGGCTTTTGAACGAAAAAAAGACCACATCGATCTGGCTTTGCAGTCACAAACTGCTGCAGACCAGGTAGATAGCCGCTTTTACTATGAGCCCATTCTTTCCGGACATCCTGTCGTATTGGAGTCAAATCCAATGCAGTTTCTGGGTCATGCATTTGATCATCCGATCTGGATCAGCAGTATGACAGGAGGGACACAATGGGCAGCAACCATCAACAAAAATTTAGCGCTGGCTTGTAAAAAATACAACCTGGGAATGGGGTTGGGGTCATGCAGACAATTGTTGTACAGCCTTGAAAATTTTGATGACTTCAATGTAAGACCATATATCGGAGATCGACCCCTTTTTGCCAATTTGGGTATTGCTCAGGTAGAAGAGCTGATAGAAACACATCGGCTGAATCTGATCGACGAATTGATTGACCGGCTCTCCGCGAATGGACTGATTGTTCATGTCAACCCTTTGCAGGAGTGGCTTCAGCCTGAAGGCGACCGCTACCATATTGCTCCTGCAATTACCATCCAAAAGTTGATGGATAGAACGAATACCCCAATTATTGTAAAAGAAGTAGGACAGGGCATGGGTCCGGCTTCCTTGAAGGCCTTGATGAAGCTTCCACTTCAAGCTATAGATTTTGCAGCCCATGGGGGCACCAATTTCAGTATGCTTGAAATCCTGAGAAGGCAAAATGCAGACCATGATGCCTTGAACCCGCTAATCAGACTGGGTCATTCTGCACTTGAAATGGTTCATATGGTGAATGCCATTTGGAAAGAGGAACAATCCTCCATCCTATGCAGGGAATTCATCATTTCGGGGGGGATTAAAAACTTTTTGGACGGTTATTTTTACACATCGTTATTGGAACCTGTTTCGATTTATGGGCAGGCATCCGGATTTTTAAAGTATGCGCGTGAGAGTTTTGAGATTCTTGATCAATATATCGAAGGTCAGACCAAAGGATTGGCTATTGCCCGTACATTTTTAACGGTGAAAGAAAAAGGATTCTAAATAAATATATTGGAAAACCCATTCAATATGGAGAACAGAAAAACCATCAGTGGATTCAGTAAACTTTCCAAAAGAGGTAAAATCAAATGGATTGTTGAAAATTTTTTCCGTGACCCTGAACTGGTCATGAAAGACCTGATTTCCTACTGGCATCACGATGAAGAACAGCAGCGGATTCTTGACGGATTTTCCGAAAACACCATCAGCAATTATCATATGCCGTTTGGAGTAGCTCCCAATTTTGTTATCGACGGTGAAACGTATTGTATCCCCATGGTTATCGAAGAAAGTTCAGTGGTCGCCGCGGCTTCGTCAGCCGGCAAATTCTGGATGTCACGTGGAGGGTTTAATACGCAGGTTTTGGGAACTACTAAAATAGGTCAGGTTCATTTTAAATGGACAGGTATGCCGGCCCGGTTGTATTATTTTTTTCCGGAAATACAAAAGAAGCTATTAGCCGATGCAATCTCTGTTACCGCCAATATGGTAAAAAGGGGAGGGGGCATCACAGGGATCGAGCTTCTCGACTTCACAGACAGGGAACCCGATTTATATCAACTGAAAGTATCATTTGAAACATGCGACAGTATGGGCGCTAACTTTATCAATACCGTACTGGAACAGTTTGCATCATCGCTGAAGCAATATTTTATTACCAATGACAGCCTGACGGATAAAGAGAAAGATGTGAAAATCATTATGAGTATCCTTTCCAATTATACACCGGAGTGCCTGGTTAGGGCGGAAGTGCAATGTCCTGTCGGTGAGTTGGGAAATTTTTCCGGAGGTATGGATGCTTGGCAATTTGCAGAAAAATTTAGAATGGCAGTCAAAATAGCTCATCTGGATCCGTTCAGGGCTACCACACACAACAAAGGAATATTTAACGGGATTGACGCGGTGGTACTGGCTACCGGTAACGATTTCAGAGCCATCGAAGCATGTGGCCATACGTATGCAGCTAAAACCGGAACGTATCAAAGCCTAAGTCATTGTACAGTAGAAGACGATATATTCAGATTCTGGCTGGAAATGCCTTTGGCTGTGGGCACCATCGGAGGGTTAACTTCTTTACATCCCATTGCAAAAAGATCTTTGGAACTTTTGGGTAATCCCGGTGCAGAGAAGCTTATGCGAATCATCGCCGCCGTGGGTTTGGCACAAAATTTTGCCGCTTTGCGCTCCCTTGTAACTACAGGCATTCAACAAGGACATATGCGTATGCACTTACTCAATGTATTGAACCACCTTCAGGCATCAGAACATGAAATGAAAGAAGCCATACATTTTTTCAGCAATAGAGTAGTTTCTTTCAGCCATGTTCGGGAGTTTTTGGATAAGCTCAGATTGGGTTGAAAGAATTGATTATTTAATAATATGTTTTTGATCCAAATCTTGGAATCGTAGAGCAATAATAACCCCGGATTCATGACCCATAGAATAATGTTACCCAATTATGTGGTATATCTTGAGGATGAAAATGCACTAAAAGAACACATTCATCAGGGATTTTCAAAGATAGCCATTGTTGCTGATGAAAATACACTGGTACATTGTTACCCGGTATTAAAGGAGTGGGTGCAGGAAGATATTCCGGTCATAATAATTCCGGCAGGAGAACAATATAAAAATCTGAATACGGCCTCCTTCATTTGGGAGAAAATGATGACTTTAGGGATGGATCGCCACAGTCTCATTATTAATCTGGGGGGAGGAGTTATAGGTGATATGGGTGGATGGGCAGCATCCGCTTACATGCGTGGAATTCAATTCATTCAACTTCCTACCACATTGCTTTCGATGGTCGATTCCAGTATTGGTGGAAAGCTGGGTATTGATTTTCATGGATATAAAAACCTGATTGGCGCCATTCAAGACCCTATGGGTGTATTTATATTCTCCTGGTTTTTAAAAACATTGAGCCAGGATCAGATTAAAAGCGGTTTTGCAGAAATGCTCAAGCATGGATTAATAGGTGATGCTACTCATTTTAAAGAACTGACGGATGAGCCATGGGCTGCTTCAGCCATTCATCCCGACAACATTTACAGGTCAATAGAGATAAAAAAGGAAGTGGTAACAGCTGACCCCTATGAAAAAAATGTAAGGAAAATTCTCAATTTCGGACACACCATTGGCCATGCAATAGAGCGTTACCATCTTTCTGCCGGAAGCCCTATACTACATGGAGAGGCCATCGCAACCGGAATGGTCATCGAGACCATGATCAGTCACAGATTGGGGCTATTGAGCCAAAATGAATGTGATGCCATCATCAATGCTTTGATAAAGATTTATGGCCATCAACCGGCACATATTCCTTTGATGGAAGTGCTTATGGAAGGAATGCAAATGGATAAAAAGAATAAGGGGGGTAAAGTGCGCTTTTCGCTCCTTCAATCTTTAGGTCAGGCCGTGTACGATGAGGAAGTACCAGATAAAATTATTAAGGATGCAACTCACTCTTATTTGTCGTTGTAATATCATATGTTAATGAGTTATAAGGATTTTATTTTCCTTATCTTTTACATTCCTTAACCATTAACTGCCTTTGAAAGTCTTTATCATTTTTACTATTAATGAAGACGTAGAAAGTTGTCAGCGTTTTTTTATACCACAGAGATCACCAAGACGAGCACAAAGTCCGCAAAAAGTTGCATGGATTGATTTCCTGTTTTTTTTCAACAATGATGCCTCGAAATCTTGAGTGATCCCAAATTTCAATTTCCAGGGGAAATGGATTGTATTCATATTATAAACTGAAAAAGTATGCATTGACAGGAATGATTGTAAACACTTCCTTATTTCTGTTCCATTTTTGACACTTATATGTCCAATGTGGAAAAAATGGGATGATGATGGAAAATATATCTATTCGTGGAAATAAAAAACAATTTTTAACCTGATGAAAGAGTTACTCATTATAACGTCAAAAATGGATAAAAAATAGAGAAAATTCAAAAC
>JRYF01001976.1_pt1 | contig 16931 bp, 16 predicted proteins | sample 235331 | NCBI WGS metagenome assembly JRYF01 (sample SAMN03074217, study PRJNA261475) | activated sludge metagenome | biome: Wastewater Treatment Plant; feature: Wastewater; material: Activated sludge; isolation source: activated biomass of a wastewater treatment plant treating hydrocarbon... ...
CAGCCTGGGAAGCGTCGGGGGGAAACTCGGTGACTCCGGTGGTCGACTCGGCGGTTTCAGTTGGAAATTCTGTCCCTTCGAACGAAAACTCGGAGGGTTCGAGAAGCGCGGGTTCGAGAGGTTCAGAGGTGGATTCGGCCGCTTCGGGTGGAAATTCTGTCCCCTCGAACGGAAACTCGGGGGTTACGAGAAGTGTGGACTCGATCGGTTCGGCGGTCGGCTCAGGGGGTTCGGGTAGCGACCCGCTGGATTCGGAGGGGACCTCGGCGGTTTGCGTCACCGCCACGACCCGAGTGTCATCCACCACGCCCGTCGATGGCGGCGAAGCCTCCTCGGGTTCGACCGCCAACGCTCCATGCGCCAGCATATCGCGCAGTGCCTCGATCTCCGCCTCTGGTAAGGGCGTGCTCCAAACCGGGTCGCGCAGATGGTCGAGCAACGGCTCGCTGGCCTCGGGGTCGGTTGGGGAACTCAAGTAGCCGATGACGAAGATCGGCCACTCTTCCAGCCGCTCTCGCTCGGCGTCGCCCAGATTCCGCTGGCAAGAACGCCGGTCCAGGAGGATTTCCTGAAATAACAGACAAACATCCTGCAATCCCAGGAAACCGGCTTGGCCGGCCGCCAGGCCGATGCGCCCCACCTGTTCGGCGTAGCGATCGAGCCCCGCGGCGACCTCGTCAACGTTGGCCGCCGTTCCACCGCTCTCCGTGGGGAGCGTCTCCAGAATACCGAGCAATTCAGCGACGCCGGCTTCCAAAGCCGCAACGTCGACCGCCGATTCCGAAACGAGCATGGCTGCTGAACCTCTCTCTCACGCGCGCGGAGGTGAAACGGGTGGTCGTTGCCGTGGGTACGGGCGATTCCACTTACGCGGGCAGTCGGAACACGCGCACCGAATTCAGCAAACCTTTGGCGTATTCCACCAGGTTGGTGGTCTGGACGGTCTGTTCCTGCAATTGCTGGCTGGTCTGGCGCGTGCTGTCCTGAATCTGCTGGGTGCTGTCAAGTAAATCGCTGCTGATCCGTGCCTGCTCTTGAGAGCGAGAGGCGATCTGTTGCACGGCCGCCACCAACTCGGCGGTGGTTTCTTGAGTCCGGGTCATCTGGTCACCGGCCTGCTCCGCCAATCGGCTGCCCTCCACGACTTGACTGATCGCCGTGTTCATGGCGTTCACCGTATCCGCGGTCTCAATCTGAATGTTGTTAACCAGGGTGGCGATTTGCGAAGTGGCCTCGCGGGCGTTTTCCGCCAGCCGCTGCACTTCATCGGCGACCACCGCGAAACCGCGGCCCGCCTCGCCGGCCGACGCCGCGTGCATGCTGGCGTTCAGCGCGAGGATGTGCGTGCGCTCGGCGATGGTGTTAATCAGGTTCACTACGCCGCTGATTTCCTGGGAGCGCTCGCCCAGGCGCTTGATGCGCTTTTCCGTTTCGCGGATGGTGTCGCGGGTGCTATTGATGCCGTTGACGGTGCTGGTCACGGTTTGCAGCGCCGCCTGGGTGGTCTTCATCGCGGCCTCGGCGGTCGCGTTGCAATTCTGAGCCAGTTCGGCGATTTGCCGCATGATGTTCGCCGCGGAGGCCAGATCGACGGCGGTTCGCTCCACGGCCTGACGTTCGGTTTCGGCCACCGCGATGACCGTATCGGACTGCGTTTTAACCTTGTCGGAGGCGACCGCCACCTCCTCCGAAATACGAGTCACGCCCCGCAACACCTTGGCGGTCTCATCGGTCAGCAGATTCAGCGCGTCGGCTACCGGGCCGGTCACGTCCTCGGTCACCGGTATCTTGACGGTCAAGTCCCTTTGACTCAATTGCGACACCGCTTGCAAGAGATGAATGATCGAGTCGTTCAATCGCTCGTTCTCCTGTTCCACTTGCACGAGACCCGCCACGCGCGCGTCCAGCATCTGGTCGAACGCCCGACCCAGCTCCGATAATTCGTCGGCGCCTGTCAAACCGGTCCGGGCGGCGTAATTTCCCTCGCCGACTTGTCGCACCGTGGTAGTCACCTGTTCGAGTGGATCGGTGATGGCGCGATAAGTGGCGACGCCCAAACCGAAGGACGCCGCGTAACCCACCAATCCGATCACCAGGATTAGGATCAGGAAAGTATTGATGTTCGCCCGCGCCGCGCCCAGTTCGGCGGTCGAACGTTCCTGGGTCTGGTCCATACCCGCCAGCAGGCTTGTAAAGAAAGGATCCACCAGCGCATCAAGGTCGTTGCCGACAAACAGATCCAATCGGGAGCGCTCGCGGCCTGCGAACAATTGTTCCAGTTCGGCGAACGCGGTCTCGAGATTCGTCAAACTGACCCGATATTCGTTTTGGGCGCGTTCTCTGCCAACCGGGCTCAAGGTTTCAAGATAGGCTTGCCAGCCCTCCTGGAAGCGGGCTTTAGCCACTCGCAAGGCGTTCTCTCCATCTTCCCAAGTGCGAGTGCCGCGCGCCACGCTGTTGGCGGTTACCAGGAGATCGGTACGCAAGGTTTCACCCAACCGCCCCAGACTCACCTGCTCGCTCACGGATTGATTGACCTGGTTGACAGCGCTACCGGCGGTGTTCATGCCGAGATAGGCGAGCAGCCCAATGATTGCCAAGACTGCGAGTTGCACCACAATGGTCACAGTCAAACGTGCGTTGATTTTCCCACCCATGACAGTTTCTACCTTGGATCGTTATTGGATTACAAACAGCCTTGAAACAGGCTGGAGAAGTTTTTTAAGCACATAATATTAAGATATCGAACGGTTAAAATAACGACAAATGGGTAAGTAACACAAAATCGGAACCTTGGTTATCCGAAGTGTAATCGACCTTGAGTCCCCCAAGGTCATAAGGCTCGCGTCGAGCGGTCTTAAGAAAATTCTCGCGCGTCGGCGGTCCATCCATCGCTTGTAGAATCGTCACAAACAAACGGCCGACCAAATAGCCTTCCAAGGCATATTCGTCCATACCATGGCCCAAGGCCGCCCGTGCTTGGGCCATGATCGGCAAATCAGAGTCCAACGCTGGAACGATCTGGGTGACCATGACTTTGCTGGTGATGCCCTGCTCCTTGAGCATATCCGTCAATTTGGCCCTTTGAGTGGGAGACGGCGAACTGAAGATCCAGGGTTCATCCTTATATCGAGCATAGGCCATGAACGCCACCGCTGAATCATAAACCGCCGTGGTGGCTACAAACCGACAGCGATTACCGCTGGTCTCTTCCCATTTTTTCAAGGAAAGGTAACCTTCCCGGGCGCCTGAGGTATCGCGTTGATAGACGCCAACCGGTCCGATGTAATTGCGGTTCGGGTTATCCCCAGTCATGTTTAAAATTTGCTCGAGCTTGGCAACGATCTCTCCAGTACCCGGATATTTGACCAAGACTGATTTCAAGCCCTGAACGCCAGTCATTCCGTAAGCGTCGTTCTGCACGTAGACGCAGACTTCGGTCGGCTTGACTCCGATTTCCAGTCCCATCTGAATGGCTGTTGCGACCTCTTGCGCATAGCCGGCGCGAAAATTCAAAATATCGCCAAGCTCCGTAAAACCGGCGCCGGTCGTGAATCCCAGGGCTGGAATCTTTTGCTCCGCCAACAGAGGTAATACCGCACGAGCAGTCGGCGAACCAAAACTCCCCAACATCAGAAAAACTCCCTGATCGATTATCTGTTTCGCAGCTTCAATGGTTTTAGGCGGATTATAGAAATCATTGACCGCCAACAATTCAATACTCCGACCTTGGACTGATTGACCGGCAAAAGCTGCTTCCAGCCCTTTTTTAATCGCTTCGCCATAGACCTTGAAATCTCCTGCCAGCGGCAGAGTGACGCCGACGCGAATGGTCTTATCCGTGATTCCCGCTTCCTGCGCCCAGCACCAGGACAGAGGCGAACTCAAAAGCAGCGCCAGTCCTAGCACGATTCCGCTTTTTAGTCGGCGCCAGCTCGCCGCGGTTCCGGCGTCACTGTTGGAGTCATGGTGTGTGTGCATGCGCGGATATCCTCGGGGTTATTGCTTCGTCATTGTACGAACATATTTTCGAGATCGCGCGGTTCGATCGCCGCGAAATCGTTGCCACTCAACAGAGTGATCAGCACGAAATCGGAACCTTGATTGTCGTCGCTGAAATCGAGCTTTAATCCGTCCAAGTCATATTGTTGGCCGCGCGCGGCCCGGACAAAGCTCTCTGGGGTGGGCCTGCCTCCGGCCTTATCCAGGATCGCTAGGAACATACGGCCGACGATGTAGCCTTCCAACGAAATATAGCCGAGCTTGTCGCCCAGCGCTTTCCGGGCGCTCTCGACGATGGGCAGCGGCGAATCCAGGGCGGGAACGACCTGGGTCACGATGATATTTTCCTGGATGCCATACTTACGAAATTCGTCCTTAAGACTCTCGGCGCCGACGACGGAGGGTGCGCTGATCACCCACGGTTCGTTTTTCAGCTTCCGGGCGTAGGCCATGAAGTTGGTGATCGGCGCGTAGGTGCCCACGGTGACCACCAGCCGGCAGCGGTTGCCGGTCGTCTGCTCCCAGGTTTTGAGGGATTGGTATCCGTCGCGCACGAAAAGGGTGTCGCGCGCGTAAACACCCACTGGGCCGATGTTGTTGCGCTGCGGGTTTTCGCCCGGCATGGCGATGATTTGCTCCAGCGTGGCGATGGTGGCTTCGGTGCCCGGTTGCTTGCCCAGGGCCATCTTGATGCCCGTCATGCCGGACATGCCAAAACTGTCGTTCTGTACGAAAGCGCAGACCTGATTGGGTTTGACGCCCGCCCGCAAGGCGGCGTCGATGACCGCGGCGATTTCCTGGGTGTAGCTAGCGCGGAAATTGATGATGTCGCCGATACCCGGCCGCAGCAAGTCGGCGCCCGTGTAAAAACCCACCGCCGGGATCTTTTGTTCGGCCAGGATGGGCAACGCGACGCTGGCCGTCGGGGTGCCGACGTTACCCACCATGGCGAACATCCCGTCAGCGAGCAATTTTCGGGTCGCTTCGACCGTGTCCGGAGGGTTGTAGGAGTCGTTGAGCACCACAAATTCGATGCCGCGCCCTTGGACCGTCGCTCCTTTGAAGGCCGCCTCGAGGCCCGCTTTCATGTTCTGGCCGAGCCCGCTTATATCGCCTTGCAACGCCATGACTCCGCCCAGCCGGACCATCGTATTGGTGATGCTGCTGTCTTGGGCCAGGACGCTCGTGGTTCCAGCCAACCCGCCCGCCAGCAACAAGCCGAACAAGCCGTACAACATCCGCGGGCGGCGTTTGCTTCCATCACAACGAGATTTTGCCGGGTTCTTCTGTTGAATCGTCTTATTGATCATTCTGATTTCCTTTGCCCAACTCCAGGGTGCGAGCAAAAGTTAATTCAAGAGCAGTTCCAAGGCCATGCCGGTTTTTAAGGTTCCTGAATGCTCATTACAATGAGTAACAGGGTATGCGCACGAGCAACGAACTCCTTGGCTGATCTAACGGCTGTCGTTGTTGAATCATCGCAACGGTTCTCTTTTGCTTACGAGCAGGGCTGATGGGTCGTAATGGTTCAACAGCCCTGTCGGTTATTTCCTACCGATCCAGTGATCACGAATGCCCGCCGAGCGATTGAAAGAAATTTTTATGATCGAATTCCAACCACACGACATCATCACGCACATAGGCCTTACCCACATGGGGTCGCAACACTTCCGGTAGCGGCGGCAATCGGGAAAGAGCCTGACCGGGGGTCGTGGCTTGGGGGGGGCCGTCGATAAACAGGCCCCCCGCCTTATCGCCCCGATCCAGGATCAGCAACCAGCGTTTGCGTTGACCGACATTCTCCGTCAGATCCAAAAAAGGTCGCGCATCGAACACGGGTACCAGATTACCGCGCAGATTGATGAGCCCCATGAGCCATGGCGGAGTATTGGGAAGCGGGTAAACCGCAGTTTGGTCCAGCACCTCACTGGCCGTGCCTTGGGCGATCAGGAAATGCATGTCACCGATTAGAAAACCATAGCGCTCCCTCCGACGTTCGACTGGAGCAATACCCGTAGCCATGCCGCGCGGTGCTTTGAAGCGGCTGAGTGCGGCGCCGGGACTGAGCCAGCGCCGGGGATTTGGCGTGGTTTTATCGTTAGTGTTCATGCGAACCGACCGCCAACATTACAAAAATGCCTTTAACTGATCGATGATCGCGTCGGCCGCATAAGGTTTGGTGACGAATGCCTTGCCCCCCTGCATCTGTGCCCATAGGCGATCCGCCTTCTGGTTTTTACTGGTTACGAAGACAACGGGGATATCCTTGGTTTCGTTCTCGTTGTTCAACAACCGGCAGGCAGCGTATCCATCCATATCCGGCATAATAATGTCCATAAAAATCAGATCGGGTTTCTCCGTTTTGGCTTTTTCGACGCCCTCCTTGCCGCTGGTTGCGGTAACCACAATACAGCCGGCCTCGTCGACGATACTCTTGATATGGGCCAGATCGGTCGGTGAATCATCAACCACAAGCACTTTTCGAACAGCCATCAATCGTTCCTCCTAATCAGTGACGATAAATTCAATGGTGCAAACTGGGAATACGCGAAAAGTCGATAGCTCTGCAAATTAGACTACTAAGATTTTAGATATTTTTTAACGGTTTTTTGAAAAGAAGACTGTTTAACCGGCTTGGTCAGATAGGTATCGCATCCAGCCAAGGCACCCTTGATTCGGTCGAATGGTGATGACTTGCTGGTCAGCATGATCACCGGAGTCTTTTTCTTGGCTTTATCTTTCTTAATCGTCTTACAAATTTGATAGCCATCGACGCCAGGCAGTACAACATCCAGGAAAATCATGTCATAGTTTTTATGAGCTAGCAATTCGAACGCCTGTTCGCCGGATTCAGCAGCTTCAACTTCTACACCCAGTAACTTCAATTCCAAAGCAATCTGTGTTCTGACCGTGCTGCTGTCATCCACCACCAGTGCGGAAGCCGGAGGCGGTGCGGAGGTGGTTTCCGGTGGTTCTCCACCGATGATGCGTTCTTGGGCGGTCATGCTGGGTATTTGGGTCGCGATTTGATCCAGAATACCGAGTACGCGAGTGGCGACAAAGGGTCGATGAATACAGAAAGGGAATCCTGTCTGCTGTTTTTCCCGGGTCACCATCACTGCTGGAATCGGTGGAAGAGCGGTACCTGGGTTCGAAGATGACTGGCCAGCGCCGCCATACTGGGTATGCCACTGCGCCATGGCTGCCGAATCGTCCGCGTCCACGATCAGAAAATGGCTCGGTTCGTTGCTTGAAGCGAGCGTATAAGTGCAGGCACGGTATAGGGAAAGCTTGAAGATATTCTTCAAAACATTTCGTTCGTTATCGGGAATCCCGATCATGGCGACCATAAAAGTTTTCTTATCGCTCATGGAATACCTCAGCCGTTTTGAGGCGAACCCAGTCGATCTGTGAATCAGACTGAGTCGGTCCTTAAATTGTTACTTAAGTAAAGTCTTAATATTAAATTATTAAAATCAATATACTATATTATGATCATAATAATATATATTATTTTTCAACAGATTAAAAACAGGCAAAAAACCTAGTTTACACTAAAATTGTGACATTGTATTTCCATTATAGACGAAAAAGATCACAATGCAAGATAGCAATCAAAATTTAGACATTTGTCTGCTCGGCGACGCTTGCCTTGCGAGGGGGCTGTTGGGGATGACCGCAAGTGGACTGGCTGATATTACAGCTCGGTCAGGAAATCCACCGCCAGGCTGTCGATGTGAAAGTCATCAGGGCCCAAGTCAGTCGCCAACCAGCGGCGTCTGTGCCCGTCCATCGTGGTTGGTGAGCCCAGCGGTGGGAAAAGGCTAATCTTGACCGGCGCGGCAAAATGAACGGGCTCTTTCCAACCAACGCGGAAATACGGATGCGCGCCGGGACAGAAACCCGGATTCTGCCGCTATCAATCGACCGCCGGTGTCGCTGGTGCCGGTGTCGCTGGTGCCGGTGTCGGCGTCAGTTTCGGTGTCGGTGACGATACCGCGCCGGTGCTATCGCCGCTGGGTTTGCTAGCGTCAGCGGGAGGACCGTCGTCCTTGGCGATGTTCTTCTTTTGGTCGTTGCTCTTGAAGTCGGTTTCGTACCAGCCGCCGCCCTTGAGGCGGAAACTAACCGCCGAGATCAGTTTTCGCAATTCCGGCCGGTCGCAGGAGGGACACTCGCTGAGTTCGGGATCGCTAAGTTTCTGCATCACTTCCAGTTGGTGGCCGCAGGCATTGCAGCGATATTCATAAATGGGCATAACACAAGCACCTCGTGGCTGAAATAGAACAATCGTTTCTGACCGGCCGAACTCTATGTGGGCAATGAGCTTCTTTTTCAATGGTCGCGGTGATCTCAACGATTCCCCTGCAAGGTGTGCGGATCGGAGGCCGGAAGAGGCGGAATCTTGAAGGTATGAGTGGCCAGCCAGTCCTTAACTTGTCGTTCCGCGTCCTCAACCTCGGTCGGAGTCATCCGTTTAGCCAAGTCTTTTTTAGCCTGCGGGGCCTGCCAGTCACCCTGAGATTCCGCCAGCGCGAACCAAAAATAGGCCCGCATGAGGTCCGGCGGCAAACCTTGACCCTCCCGGTACATGATGGCCAAATTGACCTGCGCCTGCGGCAACCCCTGTTCCGCGGCTTTCTGGTACCAATGCATCGCTAGAGCGTCGTCCCGCGGTACCCCCTGGCCGTTGTCATACAGGACGCCCAGATTAAATTGTGCATAAGCGGACCCTTGTTCCGCCAGCGGCCGGATCATCGCGACTTCGGCGGCGTAATCGCCGCGCTCGTGCGCGGACTTGGCCTGATCCCAGTCGCTATCGGCTCCAGCCACGCTGGCCCACAGCAGGCTACCCGCCCCCAACAGTAAAAGCAGTTTAGTCATTTCGAATTACCTGGTTCCGGTGATCGTTCGTGGCGCCGTGGCTCCCATTGGAGTCCTTGCTCCGCCATCTCTTCCATCGTTCCTCTAAATGCACCACTTGTTGTGGGAAGGGTATCACGATCCCCTCCTCCTTGAACTGTTGCTCGATGGCTTGGCGCAGATCGCTGGCGATGATCAGTCGTTCCATCACATCCCCGGTAAAACAGCGCAACTCGAATTCCATCCGACTCGGACCGAACTCGCGGAACAACACAAACGGCGCCGGGTCGTGCAGCACCTTGAGATGTCGTCGCGCGCATTTCAGCAGCACTTCCCGGACCTTGGTCGTATCCGAACCGTAGGCCACGCCCACCGTGACCTCGATTCGCCCCACGGTATGGCGGTGGGTCATGTTAATGACCGGATAGGCGATCATGTCGGCGTTGGGTACGATGACCGAGGCACGCTGAAAGTTTTCCAGTTCGATGGAGCGCATGTTGATATGGCGCACGATTCCTTCCTTGTCGCCGATGATCACCCAGTCGCCGACCTTCACCGGCCGTTCGACCAGTAGAATCATTCCCGAGAGCAGATTGTTGACGATATTCCGCAGCCCGAACCCGATGCCGACCGACAAGGCGCCGGCCACCAGCGCGATGTTTTCCAGGCGGATGCCGAGCGCGGCGATCCCCAGCAAAATGGCGATCAAGACCCCGAAGTAGCTGGCGCCGGCGGCGATGGAATATTGGGCGCCGGGACTCAGGCGAGTTTGCGGCAGGATGCGCTCCCGCAGCAACCGCCGCACCATCCGGTTGACGATGAGGGCCGCCGTGAAGACCAGGATCGCCGCGCCGATCTCGGGGGGCGACAGGGTGAAATTGCCGATGGTCNNTTCCAGGGGCGACCAGGGTGACGCCGACCAACCATAACGCGCCAGTCAATAAAAAATTGAACCAAAACCGCAGGATATGTCCATGACGCGGACCGGGGGCGGTTTCCGGGGAATGAAACAAATCCAGTAATTCGAGCAACAGTCCATGGAGCAGAAACAGCAGTCCGGCCACCAGACCGGTGACTAGCAGGGCGTCGATCAGATAACCACCGAAGTTGCCATAACCCCACAGCAGGGCAATGACGACCAGCAGCGTCAAGGCGGCGGTCAGCCAGCGGGCGACCGAGAAAAGCCGGTAGGCCACGGATGAGGGCACGTCCGCGGAGCCCGTTCCTTCCCGCCGCCACAACCAACCCCGCGTCAGGGCGAGCAACAACAACGCCTCACCGGAATGGAGCAACAGGCCGTAGACGGCCAGCAGGGTCGGCGAGGGTCGCGCATCGATTGTCACATTCCGCAGAAACCCATCCAGGGCCATCAGGCCAGCCAGCAACGCCACTCGCCGAGTGATCGCCCGGGCAGCGCGGGAGGGCAACGGAAACAGCCGCCAATGCGCTAAACCCGGGTTCAACACGGCATGAGTCAGCGCCACGCAGAGCACGAAGAAGATCAGCACGGCGCCCAAAGCGAAGTACACGCGCGCGACCGGTTCGGTCAGTAGATTTTTGGGCAGGCTGGCCCAGGACAGCAGCGCGCCGAGAATCAAGGCCGGGATCACACCGTTGGCGATCCCTTCGGCGATCGCCGCTCCCAACCGGCGGCGGTAGCTGGGATCGGATTGTCCGGGGTTACAGCCGAAGCGCCGCAGCAGAAAGCGGCGCAGTGCCCAGCCCGCTATCACCGCCAGGGTCACGGTCACCCCGCCATACCACAATACGAACGCCCGGTCGGTGGGTGACAATTCCCGAAACCAGTCCGATGGGATGCGGATAAGGGACAGCAGGTAGGGAGGCATTTCTTCCAGGCCATCCTTCAGCGTCGCCAGATCCAGCGGCGCGGGACCGCGTTCCCGCAAAAACTCCCGCAACTGATGGCGCCCGAGCGCGTGCAGGGTCCGTTCCACGGCGCTGGCGCGGGCGATGACCAATTCGGTCATCGCCATCCGTGCCCGGTAATCGCTAAGATCGTCCGTGTATTGCCGCCGTTGAGTGGCAACGCCCTCGGGTTCCGGCGGTTGGTCGTCGGCGGGGGGTTTGCCGAGCGCGCTCAACAGGGGTTCGATGGCTTTAACGCGGGCTTCGGCTGCTTGACGGGCGTTTTGCGCTTCAGCGCGGACTCCGCCCAACGATCGGCGATATTCCTCAATTTGGTCGGAACTAACGCCGGGGGTCTGCGCGATCCGGTCGGCTTCGTCCAGGATACGAGTCCATTGGGCGACTAGAACGCTGAAGGGTGGCGTGGGCTTGAGAGTCTGGGCTGGGCCGGGAATCCAGAGCAGACTCAGAATCAGGGCCAACACCAAGCGGCGATCACCAGCCATGCGCGGTTAACGACCCGCCGGGCGGCCAGTCAGAACCGGCGTAGATCGTCGGCGTTGCCCCAACCGCGGGCGAGCGTTGCCCACCCCGCGACCCAGGCGTGGTAAAGATAGCTGTTCGGGACGTAGGGATTGCGATCCTCGCCCCGACTGGCCGCATCCACCCCTTGCCGGAAGGCCTGATGCAGGAGCGGACTCAGTTTTCTGGAAGCATCGATCTTGCCGCGAGGGATCGGCGCCGTGCGAGTCATAGCCAACGATGAAGCCACTAAAAGTAATAATGTTGCTCATTTGACAATAATTTTATGGAAAACGCAACTTTGTTGCCGAATCGTCAACGCCCTGCATCCGGTACAGACTGGCATATAGCCCGCGCCGGGCCAGGAGTTCGGCGTGCGCGCCGATCTCGATAATGCGACCCTGGTCGAGCACCACGATGCGGTCGGCGTTCTCAATGGTGGACAGCCGGTGAGCGACGATAAAGGCGGTGCGACCCCGGCGCAGGGCCTCCAAAGCCTGTTGGACCTTGCGTTCGGACTGGGTATCCAACGCCGAAGTCGCCTCGTCCAGAATCAGGATCGGCGCGTCCTTGAGCAAGGCGCGGGCGATGGCCAGCCGCTGGCGCTGACCACCCGACAGGCGGGCACCGTTTTCGCCGATCAACGTCTGGAGGCCTTGAGGCAACTCGCGAATGAATTCCAGGGCGTGGGCGTTTTCGGCGGCTTGCAACAGTTCGGCCTCGCTGGCCCGGAAGCCCGCGCCGTAAGCGATGTTGGCGGCGACGGTATCGTTAAATAACACGATATCCTGGCTGACGTAGGCGATGTTGGCGCGCAACTCGGCCAACCGCAGTTCGCGGATCGATACCCCATCCAGTTGGATATCGCCGGCGTCCGGATCGTAAAAGCGCGGTAGCAGACTCATCAGCGTGGTTTTGCCGCTGCCCGAGGGACCGACCAGGGCGATGGTCTCGCCCGGTTGCACGTCCAGACTGAATTGGCGGATCACCTCGGCGCCGTCGCGCCGGTAACGGTGACCGACGTTCTGAAAACTGATCTGCCCTTGGGCGCGTCCGATGGCCCGCGTGCCCCGATCCGGCTCCGGGGGCTCGTCCAGCAGCGCGAAGATGGTCTCGGCCGCCGCCAGGCCACGTTGCAGTTGCTCGTTGACCTTGGTCAGCCGCTTGATGGGGGACAGCAGCATCGCCATCGCCCCGAACAGCGAGACGAAGCCGCCGACCGTGATCTGGTCGGCGGCCGATTGCAGGGAGGCCAAGTAAATCATCGCGCCCAAAGCGATGATGGCCAACAACTGGATCAGCGGTCCGCTACCTTCGGAGACGGCGGCCAGCTTCAGATTGAACTGGCGGACCCGATTGTTGACCCGGTGAAAGCGCTTCCGCTCGTAGTCCTGCCCGCCGAAGATCTTGATGACCTTATGGCCTTGCAGGACTTCATCGATCACATGAGTCAGATCGCCCATCAGTTCCTGCAACTCACGACTCAACCGCCGCAGCCGCCGACTGACCAGACGCATGGTCACGGCGATGCCGGGCGCGATCAGGAAAGCCAGCAACGACAGTTGCCAGTTGAGATACAGCATCCAGGCCAGCAAGCCGATCACCGCCAGCCCGTCCCGGACCAGGGTCACCAGGGCCTGGGTGGTCGCGGTCATCACTTGGCTAACATCGTAGGTGAGCCGGGACAGCAGACTGCCGGCCGAATGATCGTCGAAATAGGGAGTCGGCAGGGTCAGCAGGCGGCCGAACAGGGCACTGCGCAAATCCATCACCACGCGATGGGCGATCCAGTTCATCGTCAGCGTGCCGACGAAACCGGCCAGGCCGCGCACGATGAACACCGCGACCAGCAGCAAGGGCATGATCCGGATGGAATGTGGGTCCTTCTCGACGAAACTGCCGTCCAACAGGGGCTGAATCAGCGCGGGAATCAGCGGTTCGGTGGCGGCGGCAACGACGGTGGCGACGACCGACAGCGCGAACATCCACCGGTAGGGACGGACGTACCGCAGCAGTCGAAAATAAAGGTCCTTGCTGTTCATGCGGGGAATGGAGTGGACGGCGGGGTTTGAGTGTCGGCCGATAGCGTGGAAGGAAACGGGATTTACGATGCCTGGAATGCGAGCAGCCTCGAGCGAAACCGGAATCGAGCTTCGATTCGCGGGTTGAAAGCTGAAACCTGATGCTATCATGTCGCCACGATGAAACTTCCCAAAATCGCTTCATGAAAGCCCTGATCCCCCGTTTCGAATCGGCTCGAGTGCTGATCGTCGGCGATGTGATGCTGGATCGCTACTGGCACGGTCCCTGCGCCCGGATCTCGCCGGAAGCGCCGGTGCCGGTGGTCAAGGTAGAAGAAGTCGAAGAGCGTCCCGGTGGCGCGGCCAACGTGGCGGCCAACATCGCCGCACTGGGCGGTCAGGTTCGGGTGTTGGGCGTGACGGGCGTCGACGAGGCCGCCGCGCTGCTGGAAACCAAGCTTCGCCGGCTGGGCGTGGCCACCGATCTGGTGCGCTTGCCGGGACAGGCGACCATCGTCAAGCTGCGGGTGCTGAGCCGCAACCAGCAGTTGCTGCGGCTGGATTTCGAGGACGGCTTTCCCACTTTCGAGCCCGCCGCCCTGCACGAACGCTTCACCGCCCATCTAGCCGAAACCGGAGTGGTGGTCTTGTCGGACTATCAAAAGGGTGCGTTGCACGGCATCGAACGGTACATCGAGGCGGCCCGCGCCGCTGGCCGGCCGGTGCTGATCGATCCCAAGGGCCGCGATTTCGACTGCTATCGGGGCGTAACCCTGCTCACTCCAAATCTGGCCGAGTTTGAAACCGTCGCGGGTCCCTGTCGCGACGAGCAGGAACTGGTGGACCGGGGTCAGACGCTACGCCGGAAACTGGAACTGGAAGCGTTGCTGATTACCCGTGGCGAGCACGGCATGACCCTGTTGCAAGACGCTACCGAACCACTACATCTGGCGGCCCGCGCCCGCGAGGTCTACGACGTGACCGGTGCTGGCGATACCGTGATCGCCACGCTCGCCGCCGGCCTGGCCGCCGGCCTGGATCTGCCGGCGGCGACGCACTTGGCTAATCTGGCGGCCGGCATCGTGGTCGGCAAACTGGGCACCGCCAGCGTCACTGTTTCTGAATTGCAACGGGCGCTCTACGCACACGACGAACCGCCGCGCGGCGTGTTGGACGAGGCGCAACTCCTGCAAGCAGTGACGGACGCCAAGGCTCACGGCGAAACCATCGTCATGACCAACGGCTGCTTCGACATCCTGCACGCCGGTCATGTGGTTTATCTGGAGCAGGCCAAACGCCTCGGCAACCGGCTGATCGTGGCGGTCAACAGCGACGATTCCGTGCGTCGGCTCAAGGGTCCCGACCGGCCGGTCAATTCGTTGGCGCAGCGGATGCGGGTGTTGGCCGGGCTGGCGGCGGTGGACTGGGTCACACCGTTCGCCGAGGACACCCCGGAGCGGCTGATCGGCGCGGTCCTGCCGGATTATCTGGTCAAGGGCGGCGATAACGATCCGGCCCACATCCCCGGCAATCACCGCGTCTGGGAGGCCGGCGGCCAAGTCGTGGTCATGGACTATATCGAAGGTTGCTCGACCACCCGCACCATCACCCGGATCCTCAAACGGCCTGGAACTGTATGAATCTAACATTACATATCGATGTAGCCATCATCGGCGGCGGTATCGCCGGCCTGTGGCTGTTGGCCCGCTTGCGTCAGCGAGGCTTCAGCACGCTGCTGATCGAAAGCGAGCGACTGGGTACCGGCCAAACCATTTCCGCGCAGGGCATCATCCACGGTGGCGCCAAGTACACCCTGCGCGGACCCGTCAGCGATTCCGCCAAGGTGATCGCCGGCATGCCAGCCCTTTGGCGACGCTGCCTGAACGGCGAGGACGAGGTCGATCTGCGCGGTGCGCGGCTGTTGGCGGAACACCAGTATCTTTGGGCGACCCGCTCGCCAAGTTCCCGGTTGGTCGCCTTCTTCGCCAGCCNNCCAGCCGACTGCTGCGCAGCCGGATGGAAAAATTAACTGATGCTGGGGCTGGCGACTATCCTCCAGCTTTGCGGCACCCCGCGTTCCGCGGCACGGTATACCGGCTGGACGAACCCATCGTGGAGGTAGCCTCGGTGCTCAAGGCGCTTGCCGACCGCTATCGGGAGGCCATCGTGCTCTGTCAGGGTCCAGCGGTGCCATCGGGCGATGGCGCAATCACGCTTCACCATCCAGAGCGAGCGGCGTTGGTGATTCGTCCGGCCTGCACCGTGTTCGCCGCCGGGGCCGGCAACGCCATGCTGTCGTGGGCGACGCTGCAACTGCGGCCTCTGCACATGGTCCTGGCGCGCGGTCCCGGCTTGCCCGGACACCTGTACGCGCACTGCGCGGGCGCCAGCAACGTACCGCGTCTGACTGTCACCACCCACTACGACGCCAATGGCCGGCTGATCTGGTATCTGGGCGGCGGATTGGCCGAACAAGGCGTCCAACGCGACCGCGCCGAACAGATTCGCGCGGCCCGGCGAGAATTGGCGGTTCTGCTGCCGTGGGCGGAGTGGTCCCGCGTGGAGTTCGCCACGTTCACCGTCAAACGAGCCGAAGCCTGGCAGGCGAGCGGAGCGCGGCCAGCCGGTCCCGGCCTGTTCCGCGACGGACGAATGATCGCCGTTTGGCCCACCAAACTTTCGCTGGCGCCGTTGTTGGCCGAGCAGGTCGAGCAGGTTTTGCGGAAGCTCGTGCCACGGCCCCGACCTGTGGACCTACGGCTCCTGACCGACTGGCCGCGGCCGGAGGTGGCGATCTATCCCTGGGACCGTGAGGATCTGGAGTGGAGCTAAGACCACTCGGGTCGACCGGCCTGTGCGTCAGTCCCCTGGGATTGGGGACGGTCAAGTTTGGCCGCAACCAGGGAGTCAAATATCCACGGCCGTTTGCCTTGCCGTCGGATCGAGAGGCGCTGGCGCTATTGGACTTGGCCTGGGATTTAGGGATCAACCTGTTGGATACCGCCCCGGCCTATGGGGACAGCGAAGAGCGGTTGGGCCGGTTATTGCGGCAACGCCGGCGGGACTGGGTGATCGTCACTAAGGTGGGCGAGGCATTTTACGACGGTGAGTCGCGGTTCGATTTCTCCGCCGCCGCCACTCGCGCCAGCGTGGAACGCAGCCTGCGCCGGTTGGGAGTGGACGCGCTGGATGCGGTGTTGATCCATTCCAACGGCGACGATTTAGCGATTTTGAGGCAAGGGGATGTGTTGCCGACGCTGCTGGAGTTGCAGACAGCGGGTTTGGTGCGGTCGGTCGGCATGTCCAGCAAGACGGTCGGCGGTGGTCTGCAAGCGGTCGAATGCTGCGATTTAGTGATGGTCACTTACAACCTCCTGCAACGGGAGGAATTGCCGGTGATCCACACCGCCCAAGCCGCTGGCAAGGGCGTGCTGATCAAAAAGGGCCTGCTTGGTGGCCATCTGGACCAGGTGATGGAAAGCGACCCGATTTTGGCATCGCTGCGGCTGATCTATGCCGAATCAGGCGTGAGCAGCGTAGTAGTCGGCACGCTGGATCCGGCGCATCTGAAAACCAACGTGGCGGCGGTGGAACATCTCGAGCAACGGGTTACGCAAAAATTACTCAAGCCATAAAAAAGCAGTAATTCCCGCTCTC
>JRYF01008269.1_pt1 | contig 16907 bp, 12 predicted proteins | sample 235331 | NCBI WGS metagenome assembly JRYF01 (sample SAMN03074217, study PRJNA261475) | activated sludge metagenome | biome: Wastewater Treatment Plant; feature: Wastewater; material: Activated sludge; isolation source: activated biomass of a wastewater treatment plant treating hydrocarbon... ...
TAACAAAGCCGCCCCGACCACCAGCGGAACCCAGGGGTCGAGGCGTGGCCACCACCGTTGCCATGACCGGACCAGCCCAGTCTTCGTCACGGCATCGGGCGCCGAATCCGGAGAGGCCAACGCCCCCCGGCCGAGGACAATCTTCACAGTCGAATCGGATTCCTCACCGCTGGATTGAAAGTCACCGACCCATCAAGATGGATGCGCTACGTTCCTGGCAGCAAAATCTTTCCAGGAAATCACGTTATTTCCACCCGGCCCGATCCATCAATCGGATCGCGGCGGCGTTCAGTTCGCCCAGTTTGGCCACGTTCAGGGTGTCGGCCTTGAACTCACCCCAAGCCGCGAGCGTCGCGCTGGGTGGAATCTCCGGGTTGACCGGATATTCATTATTGGCGTCGGCATACCAGCGTTGCGCCGCGTCGCTGGTCAGAAATTCCAGCAACTTCACCGCCTGATCGCGGTTGCGGGCGTGTGCGGTGACGCCGGCCCCGCTGACGTTCACATGGACGCCAGTGGTTTGTGTATTGGGCCAGAACACCGCGATCTTAGCGGCGGCCTGGCGCTCGGATTCGTCGCTGGAATTCACCATGCCACCCAGGTAATAGGTATTCGCCAGCGTCAGGTCGCATTCACCGGCGGCCACGGCCTTGATCTGGTCGCGGTCACCGCCCTTGGGCGGGCGGGCGAAGTTGGCGACCAAGCCCTTGGCCCAAGCTTCAGCTTCGGCTTCGCCATGATGGCTGATCATGCCGGCCACTAGCGATTGATTGTAAACGCTGTCGGAAGAGCGCACGCAGAGTCGATTCTTCCACTGGGGAGCGACCAGATCTTCATAGGTGGACAGCTTCTCGGGCTGGACCCGGTCCCTGGCATGGAGGATCGGCCGGGCGCGCACCGACAAACCGTACCAGTAACCCTCGGGATCGCGGTAGGTGGCGGGAATCCGTACTGTCAGGGTATCGGATTGCACGGCCTGTAACACGCCGACCTCGCGGGCCGTGGCCAAGCGGCCGGCATCGACGGTCAGCAACACGTCGGCCGGCGTGTTGGCGCCCTCGCTTTGCAAGCGTTGCAACAGCGCTTCTTCTTTACCGGTCACCAGGTTGACGGTGATTCCGGTCTGCCGGGAGAAATCGTCCAGCAGGGGTTTGATCAGATCTTCCTTGCGCGCCGAGTAGATATTGACTTCCCCGCTCGCCAGCACCGGCGGCAGCGCCAGAGCGGACAACAGGCAGAACGCGGACAGCAGGGTCAAGGTCTTCGAAGAACTGGACATGACGACTCCGGGACGGATTATGCACGGTTATAAATGGGGTCCGGATCGCTGGCTTCATCAAAATTGTTGGAGTCGCGAACCGTTTCGCTTGCTAATTTCCGCGAATGATAATTATTATTATTTATTCTGTAAACCCCATCTTGACAACCTCATTGAGTTGATCCGGGTCGCGTGGATTGAGCGATGCGCGCAATTCCCAAGTCCGTGCGGGGCCAACATTTCTGAAATATATTTTCAAACAAAGAGTTACTGATAAAAAATTGGCATTTTTAGCGTACCACCTTACCATTATAAGTGCTCTGATACGCCAACCCTATAACCGCTAGCGGGAGTTTGATCCGTGGAGATGAAGAACATCGACCAACTGCTCCGGTCCTTCCGGGACGAGCTACCCAACAACAGCAAGACCGCCGCCGCCATCGACCGAGGCGCCTCCTGGGAGGAAATCTCCGAACTGGCCGAGGAGGAAGGACTACATAAACTCGCCTCGGTCCTGTTCGAGGCCGAACAGGAAGCTCTGCGGGAAGGACCGGAAATCATGGAAGACGCCGCCACGGCGACCGACGACTATATCCAAGCGTCCCGCCAGGATTTGCCAGAAGGCAGCAAGACCGCCGCCGCCATCGACCGAGGCGCCTCCTGGGAGGAAATCTCCGAACTGGCCGAGGAAGAAGGTCTGCATCAGATCGCCTCAGTGCTGTTCGAGGCCGAACAGGAACAACTGCGCATCCCCCGTTCCTGACCATCTGGCGTCTACCCCCTCGCAAAGATCGTTCGACCGCGAGGGGTAAGGGGCATAAAGGATTGACGGCGTGCCACGGACCCTGCGCTACCGAACCCCATTGACCTCCGACCATTGACCTCTGACTAGAGGTCGCCCATCCAACCCGTTCAGCCGGGATTGAGTCGATTCTTTGTCGGCTTCCTTACAAGCACCCGGTCCAGCTTGTGCGAAACCCTTCGCGGCAGTCGGATTTTTCCAATCAATATACTGATCTTCGGAGAAATATTGAATTGGCATGGGCCTTGTACGTCTCCCGGTAAAGCAACTTCCGGCGAGACCGCTGCCATGATCGCTGCTCCCCGCACCCTCGTGATCGACGACACCACCCTGCGCGACGGCGAACAATCGGCGGGTGTGGCCTTCTCCCAAGACGAAAAACGCGCCATCGCCCGCGAACTGGTCGCGCTGGGCGTCCCGGAACTGGAAATCGGCATCCCGGCCATGGGCGCGGAGGAGCGGGACAGCATCCGCGATCTCGTCGCCCTGAACCTGAACGCCCGGCTCCTGGCGTGGAGCCGGATGCGGGAAGCCGACCTGCGGCTGTGCCACGATCTGGGAGTCTGGGCCATCGATCTCTCCGTGCCGCTGTCCGACCAGCAGTTGCGGCACAAGCTGGGCTGGCGACGCCAGCAGGCCCTCGACACCATTCGTCGCTGCGTGCCCCAAGCGCGGGATTTGGGTCTGGAAGTCGTCGTCGGTGGCGAGGATGCCTCGCGAGCCGACCACGACTTCCTGCTGCAAGCCGCCGAGACCGCCCAGGAAGCCGGCGCGCGCCGGTTCCGCTTCGCCGACACGCTCGGAATCATGGAACCGTTCGGGACGTTGGCGATTTTCCAGCGGCTGCGCGCCGCGGTGGACCTCGAATTGGAAATACACGCTCACGACGATCTCGGGCTGGCCACCGCCAACACCCTGGCCGCCGCGCTGGGCGGAGCCACCCACGCCAACACCACGGTCAACGGTCTGGGCGAGCGGGCCGGCAACGCCGCGTTGGAAGAGGTGGTGATGGGCCTGCGCAAGCTGTACGGCTTTCGAATCGACGTGGACCTGTCGCATTTTCCCGCACTTTCGGAGCGGGTCGCCGCCGCCGCCAACCGACCGCTGTCCTGGCAGAAAAGCCTGGTCGGCGAAGGGGTCTTCACCCATGAAGCCGGTATCCACGTGGATGGCCTGATCAAGCACCCGCTCAACTATCAAGGCGTGGACCCGGCGGAACTGGGCCGCAGCCATCGGCTGGTGCTCGGCAAGCACTCCGGCGCCAAGGCCGTGTTGAAGGTCTATCGCGATCTCGGCATCACTATCAGCACCCATCAAGCCGGCGCTCTGCTTCAGCGGGTCCGCGCGTTTGTCGGCCACCACAAACGCCTGCCTGAACCCACCGAACTGGAAGCCTTTCATCGCCATCTCGAAGGCGGTTCGAACTCTCGAGCCGTCGCCCCTCCCACCAACCCGATCCATGCCGAACTGTCACCGTAAGATCACGAAGCGTTCGCTTTGCTCGCGTACCTTTCCCCTAACTTCCCACTTTATCGAGGTATCGCCATGACGCTCGCGACGACCCTGCGCCAGGAACTGGCCGAGTTGTCCTCGGCCGAGGATTTTCTGAATTACTTCGCCATCGACTTCGACCCAGCCGTGGTCGAGGTCAACCGCCTGCATATTTTGAAGCGCTTTCATGACTATCTGAAAGCCGAGGGCACCATTCCCGAAACCCAGGAACGCGATCGCTACGCCGCTTTGTTGCGTCGCGCCTATCAGGATTTCGTGGAGTCCGACGCCCTGACCGAGAAGGTGTTCAAGGTCTTCCACCGCCAAGCCGCAACCCGGGAAGTGCGGATTCCGCTCACCTCCATCGCGCATCGCCCATGATGCCGCAACCGCTGTTCGCTTGTGGCGACGCCGTGCGGGTAGTCCGCAATATCCGCAACGACGGCACCTATCCTGGCCAGTCCACCGGCACGGTCCTGGTCCGACGCGGCAGCGTGGGTTACGTCCACCATGTGGGCGTGTTTTTGCTGGATCAGATCATCTATGCCGTGCATTTCCTGGAAGCGGACAACCGCATCGTCGGTTGCCGGGAACACGAACTGATTCCGGCGGACGCGCCCTGGATTCCCAATCGCTTCGAGCGCGGCGACCGCGTGACTCCCCGACTGGCGTTGACGATCGATGGCGTGGTGGCGGCGAAGCCCGGCGCGGTCGGCGAGGTGCTGGCGGTCATCCGCGAACCGGAAACCACGGCGGACTACCACGTTTTGTTCGGCGAGCGGCTGTTGCACGTACCGGAGAACGCGCTGGACACGATATTCCCTCGGGAGAGGGCCGCGTAACATCGGTCTTGCGATCATGCCCGCATTCGCGTCTTGGGGCCACGAGGCCATGGAAGATTCCTGGTCCTGGCTAATTTTCACAAAAAAGGGGATTGCACCCGCAATCCCCTCAAGACCTCCAAGCGAAAGATCGAGGTCAATCAGAGATAATCACCCTTGTAGCTTTCCAGGGTCTTAATGTAGTTGGCGCGCTCGAACGCGGTCGGATCGGCGACGTTGCGCTGGCTCATCGAACCCTTCATCTGCCGCACCGACACGTAGTGATGCATCTCCATCCAAGTCCGTAGACCGTCGCGCAGAATCGTCAGATAGTCGATGCCGTTCTTCAGCAGCGCCGAGGTCGTCATCACCGCGTCCGCCCCCGCCATCAAATACTTCACCACCTCAACCGGGGTATGCACGCCGCGAGTCGCGCCCAGCGAGGCCAGCAACCGTCCGTACAAGACGGCGATCCACAACAACGGCAGGCGGATTTCGTCGGGCGTGCTCAGGTGCAGGTTCGGTGCCACCTCCAGCGTCTCCAGATCGAAATCCGGCTGATAGAAACGGTTGAACAGCACCAGCGCGTCGGCCCCGGCCTCGTCCAGCGCCTTAGCCATCGAACCGATGGCGCTGAAAAAGGGGCTAAGTTTGACCGCCACCGGCACCGTCACGGCGGCCTTGACCGCCTTGACGATTTCGACGTAGCGCTGCTCGACCTCGCGGCCGTTGGTCGCCAAATCGGCGGGGATGTAATAGATATTCAGCTCGACGCCCTTGGCGCCCGCCTGCTGCATCAACTGGGCATACTCGATCCAGCCGGTGTTGGTGATGCCGTTCAGACTACCGATGATCGGGATGTCCACCGCCTCCGAGGCTTGCCGCAGCAATTCCAGATAGCTGTCTGGGCCGACCGTGTAGTCGTCCACTTCCGGAAAATAGCTCAGGGATTCGGCGAAGCTCTCGGTGCCGGCGGTCATCAGATGCTCCAGCGCCGCGCTTTCATGCTTCAACTGTTCCTCGAACAGCGAGAACATGACCACGGCCGCCGCGCCCGCATCCTCCATGCGCTTGATGTTGGCCACGCTCCCCGACAGCGGCGACGACGACGCCACGATGGGATGCTTCAGTTCCATCCCCATGTAAGTGGTTCTCAAATCCATGACTGGTTCCTTCTACGTGCGAGATACGATCGCGGACGGCTCCGATCACCCGGACCGAAACCGCCGCGCCGCCCTGATTATTTGAACTTCGGTTCGAAGGTTGCGCCGCCGCGCGCCGCCATTTCTTCGTAAATCGACCAGCGCCGGTTGACCGCCTGCTGGGCCAGATCCATCAACTGTTCGGCTTCCTTGGGATTGGTGTGGGCCAGCACCTTGTAGCGCACCTCGTTATAGCGGTATTGCTTCAGCGGAATCTTCGGTCGCGGCGAATCGAGCACGAATGGGTTTTCGTTGGATTCGCGCACCGCCGGGTTGTAGCGAACCAGCGGCCAGTGTCCGCTTTCCACCGCCAAGTGCTGCTGGTCGAGGCCGCGCTGCATGTTGATGCCGTGGGCGATGCAGTGGCTATAGGCCAGGATCAGCGACGGACCCGGATAGGCCTCGGCTTCGCGGAAAGCCAGCAGCGTCTGCTGCGGATTGGCGCCCAGCGCGATCCGCGCCACGTAGACATTGCCGTAGGAAATCGCTTGCAGGGCCAGATCTTTCTTACCCACCAGCTTGCCGGCCGCCGCGAACTTGGCGACCGCGCCCAGCGGAGTGGACTTCGACATCTGGCCGCCGGTGTTGGAATACACCTCGGTATCCATCACCAGGATGTTCACGTCGCGACCGCTAGCCAGCACGTGGTCCACGCCGGAGGAGCCGATGTCGTAGGCCCAGCCGTCGCCGCCGACGATCCAAACGCTGCGCCGGACCAGTTGATCGACAATCGCCAGTAACTGTTTGGCGCGGGGATCGTTTAGTCCTTGCAAGCGCTGCTTGAGTTCGGCCACCCGGCCGCGCTGGCGGCGGATATCGATTTCGGTGACCTGTTCGGCGTCGATTAACTCGTCCACCAGATCCTCGCCGATCTGGGAAGCCAGCGCCCGCAACAGTTCATGGGCGTAAGTCAGATGCTTGTCGGCGGTCAGGCGGAATCCCAAGCCGAATTCGGCGTTGTCCTCGAACAACGAGTTCGACCAGGCCGGACCGCGCCCCTCGCTGTTGACCGACCACGGGGTGGTCGGCAGGTTGCCGCCATAGATCGAGGAGCACCCCGTCGCGTTGGCGACCAGTAGCCGGTCGCCGAACAACTGCGACAGCAACTTGACGTAGGGCGTCTCGCCGCAACCGGCGCACGCGCCGGAGAACTCGAACAGCGGCGGCAAGAATTGCACCCCGCGCACGGTCGAGAAATCCACCCGGCCGCGATCCACTTCCGGCAGGGTCTCGAAGAAGCCGACGTTGGCCCGCTCGCTGTCCAGCACCGGTTCCTTGAGCGCCATGTTGATGGCCTTGTGCCCGACCTTTTCCTTGCTCTTGGCCGGACAAACCTCCACGCATAGTCCGCAGCCCGTGCAGTCCTCCAGATAGACTTGCAGGGTGTAGCGGATATCTGGGAAGCCTCGGGCATCGATCGGCGCGGTTTTGAACGTTTTTGGCGCGCTTTCCAGGCTGGCCTCGTTGTAGAACTTGGAACGGATCACCCCGTGCGGGCAGACCATGCTGCAATTGCCGCACTGGATGCAAATATCGGGTTCCCAGATTGGCACGAAGTTGGAGATGTTGCGTTTTTCCCATTGAGTGGTGGCGCTGGGATAGGTGCCGTCCACCGGCAGGGCGCTGACCGGTAGTTCGTCGCCGCGCCCGGCCATCATCATCGCCGTCACGTTGCGCACGAACTCGGGCGCATTCGCCGGCACCACCGGTGGCAGCTCGCGAGCGCTGGTGGCCTGGCTGGGCACCACCATTTCGCGCAGATTGGCCAACGTGTTGTCCACCGCCTCGAAGTTCTTGCGCACCACCTCCTCGCCCTTGCGCATATAGCTTTTCTTGATCGAATACTTGATCTTTTCAATCGCCTTGTCGCGCGGAAGTACCCCGGAAATGGCGAAGAAGCAGGTCTGCATGATGGTGTTGATCCGCGTGCCCATGCCGTTGTCGCGGGCTACCTTCTCGGCGTTGATGCCGTGGACCTTCAGTTGCTTGGCGATGATCTCCTCCTGTACCGGCCGGGCGATTCGGTCCCAGGACTCCTCCGGCTCGTGAGGACTGGTGTTGAGCAGCAACACCGCGCCTGGCGCGGCGTGTTTGAGCACATCGCCACGGTCGAGGAAGTTGAACTGGTGGCAACCGATGAAGTTGGCCGATTGCACCAGATAGGGCGCCCGGATCGGATCGGGTCCGAAACGTAGGTGCGAGATGGTTTGCGAGCCGGATTTCTTGGAGTCGTAGACAAAATAGCCTTGCGCGTAAAATTCGGGGTCGTCGCCGATAATCTTGATCGAGTTCTTGTTGGCGCCGACCGTGCCGTCCGCGCCCAGCCCGAAGAACATCGCTCGCACCGCCTTGTCGGATTCGATGATGAAATGCGGGTCCACATCCAGGCTGGTATGGGAGACGTCGTCGACAATGCCGACGGTGAAATGATTCTTGGGCCGGTCCTTGCTCAGTTCGTCGAACACCGCCTTGCACATCGCGGGAGTAAATTCCTTGGACGACAGTCCATAGCGACCGCCGATCACGCGCGGCAGGGCCGAAGTCGGCAGGGTTCCGGCCATCTGCGCCTCCACCAGGGTGTTGACGACTTCCAGATACATGGGCTCGCCGGTGGCGCCCGGCTCCTTGGTGCGCTCCAGCACGGCGATGGATTTGACGCTGGCCGGCAATACCGCCAGGAAATGGGGGGCCGACAAAGGCTGGTAAAGACGGACCTGCAACACTCCGACCCGTTCGCCCCGCGCGTTGAGAAATTCGGCGGTCTCGCGGGCGGTTTCCGCGCCGGACCCCATTAGGATCACCACCCGCTCGGCGTTCGGGTCGCCGAAGTAATCAAAGAGCTTATAGCGGCGGCCGGTCAGGTCGGCGAACTGGTCCATCGCCCCCTGGACGATCTCCGGCACCTTGGCGTAAAACGGATTGACCGTTTCGCGGCCCTGGAAATAGGTGTCCGGATTTTGAGCGGTGCCGCGAATGAACGGCCGGTCGGGATTCAGCGCTCGGGCGCGGTGCGCCAGCACGAGATCGTCGCGGATCATCGCCCGCATGTCGTCGTCCGACAGCAGGGTCAGCTTGTTGACCTCGTGCGAAGTGCGGAAGCCGTCGAAGAAATGGATGAAAGGCACCCGCGCCTCCAGGGTAGAGGCTTGAGCGATCAACGCCATGTCGTGCGCTTCCTGCACCGAGGCCGAGGCCAGCAGACAGAAGCCGGTGGGCCGTATCGCCATGACGTCCTGATGGTCGCCGAAAATCGACAGGCCTTGGGTCGCCAGGGAGCGGGCGGCGACGTGGAACACCGCCGAGGTCAGCTCGCCGGCGATCTTGTACATGTTGGGGATCATCAACAGGAGCCCCTGCGAGGCGGTGAAGGTGGTGGTCAACGCGCCGGTTTGCAGCGCGCCGTGCACCGCGCCGGCCGCGCCGCCCTCGCTTTGCATTTCGATCACCACGGGCACGCTGCCCCAGATGTTCTTGACGCCTTCCGAAGCCCACTGATCCGCCAGTTCGGCCATGGTCGAAGACGGGGTAATGGGATAGATGGTGCAAACTTCGTTGACCCGATAGGCGACGTAGGCGGCGGCCTCGTTGCCTTCGATGGTAGTGACTTGCCGTTCGGTCATTACTGTTCTCTCTGAGAGCCCGCGATGCTGCGGCGGGCAGTGGTTATCTTATGGGCTTGAATCAGATGTTGCGAATCGGTCGAGGAGCCGGCGGACGAGTGGCGACAGCCGTCGCCGTGCCCGCGCGCCGATTCCCGGATGGTCAAACGTTGGGTTCCGCCGATTCGGCCGCCGGCTCGGGAATCATCTCGATGGCGTGGCAGGGGCACTGCTCGAAGCACACCGCGCAACCGGTGCAGAGATCGTAGTCGTAGCGATAGCGCTTGCCGGGCCCCAGCTTGATGACGGCGTCCTCCGGGCAGGCGCCGTAGCACCCGTCGCACTCGTAGCAGTTGCCGCAGGACAGACAGCGCTTGGCTTCGTACAGCGCCTCCTTGGGGCTTAGGCCGGCGACCACTTCCTCGAAACCGCTGATGCGCCGCTTCAGATCCAGATGGCCCTGCGGGCGCTGGGCGGCGTCGGTGTAATACCAGACGTGCAGCTTGTCGAAAGTGGCTAGATCGTGCTTGGGCGGCTTGACGTGAGTATCGCCGCGCAACCAGGCATCGATGTTGCGGGCGGCTTTCTTCCCGTGGCCGACCCCGATGGTGACGGTACGGTCGGACGGCACCATGTCGCCGCCGGCGAACAGACCCGGATAACCGGTCATCATCTGGTCGTTGACGATCACCACCCCGTCGTCCTTGCATTCCACGCCCGGCATCTTGCGCAGGAAGCTGGTGTCCACGTCCTGACCCAGGGCCATGATCAGGGCATCGGCCTCCAGGGTTTCGAGCTGACCGGTCGGGCGGGGTCGGCCCTTGTCGTCGATCTCCATCACCTCGACCGTGAAAGTGGTTTCCTCGATCTGCTTGATGGTGCGCAACCAGTGAATCTTGACGTCTTCTTCGAGCGCTTCATCGGCCTCGAAGTCGTGGGCTGGCATGTGGGCGCGATCGCGACGGTAGATGATCAGCGGCTCGTAGCCCAGGCGCTTGGCGACCCGGGCGGCGTCCATGGCGGTGTTGCCGCCGCCGTAGATGGCGACCCGGCGGCCCAGCTTCGGCGCGTTGCCGGTTTCTACGTCCTTGAGGAAGCTGATCGCGTCGAGCATCTTGCCGGCGTCGCGGGCCGGGATCTCGGTGCGTTTGCTGATGTGGGCGCCGACCGCGATGAACATCGCATCGAATTTGCCAGCCTCCTTTTCGGCCAGCAGGTCGTCCACCCGGTGGTTGAGGACGATCTTGACGCCCATGTTTTCGATGCGCTTGATCTCCGCGTCCAGCACGTCGCGCGGTAAACGATAAGAAGGAATACCGAAGTGCATCATGCCGCCGGCCATCGGTCCCGCCTCGTGGATCTCGACACTATGGCCCATTCGAGCCAGGTGATAGGCGGCGGACAAGCCGCTGGGACCAGCCCCGACCACCAACACCCGCTTGCCGCTGGGTGGGGCGGTCACGCTGAACTGCCAGTCTTCCTGCAGGGCCAGATCGCCCAGGAACCGCTCGACGGCGTGGATGCTGACCGAGGAATCCAGCTTGCCGCGGTTGCAGGCGCTTTCGCAGGGGTGATAGCACACCCGGCCGTGGATGCCGGGCATCGGGTTGTCCTGGGTCAGGGTCTGCCAAGCCTCCTTGAAACGGCCCGCCTGCGCGTGCGCCAGCCAGGCCTGGATGTTCTCGCCCGCCGGACAGGCGTTATTGCAGGTGGGCAGCAGATCGACATAGATCGGCCGTTGGATGCGCTGCGGACCCACGTTACGCTTCTCATGCGTGAGGTCCAGCGGGCGCGTCATGTAAATGGGCTTGTCAGTCATCGTGCATCTCTTTGCAATCGTCTGGGGGTGAGGAGCGACCCTTCGACCCCGAGGGCGGAAAGGGTCCGATGGTTACAACCCGCACCGCCGGCCATGGTCGTTGTTGTTGGGGGCTCCCAGAAGCATGAGCTAAGGCCGGGAGGTTGTTCGAAACCGGCCGTCTCGCCCCGTTAAAGGTAGACCATTTTGGCGGGAAGTGAAGACAATCCGCACGGGCGGTTTTTTAGCCAGCGTCGTCCGGGGCGATGCCCGCAAACCCTTCTGGTCTGTCTTATACTGAGTCGCAGACTGAGTCGTATTCCGACGCACTCTTGCGCCGTCCACTCTGGAAGGAGACTCAATAATGTGTAACGTCTGCGGTTGCGGTCAGGGAGAGGTCCGCATCGAAGGTCAGGAACACGGGCACGCGGGACACGGCCATCCCCACGACCACGATCATACTCACGATCATGGCCATAACCACGATCACGTTCACCCCCCTGCCCTTACCCAATCCTTGCCTGGTTCCGATCCGGCGCGGCTGGTACGGATCGAGCAGGATTTACTGGCTTACAATCAAAAATTCGCCGACGCCAACCGGCGATCCTTCGAGGCCCGGGGAATTCTGGCGCTGAATCTGGTATCCAGCCCCGGCTCCGGCAAAACCAGCCTGCTGGTGAGAACCCTGGAGGCGCTGCGGGGGGAAATGCCGCTGGCGGTCATCGAGGGCGACCAGCAGACCAGTCGCGACGCCGACCGCATCCGCGCCACCGGCGTGCCAGCGATCCAGGTCAATACCGGCAGGGGCTGCCATCTCGACGCCCACATGGTCGGCCACGCCCTCGATACGCTGGCGCTCCCCGAGGGCAGCGTGCTGTTCGTCGAAAACGTCGGCAACCTGGTCTGTCCGGCCGGCTTCGATCTGGGCGAGGCGCACAAGGTAGCCGTGCTATCAGTGACCGAGGGCGAGGACAAACCACTCAAATATCCCAACATGTTCGCCGCCGCCGACCTGTTGCTGTTGAACAAGATCGATCTGCTGCCGTATCTCGATTTCGATGTGGAGCAATGTCTGGGGTACGCGCGACGCGCCAACCCCGACCTGACCATCCTGCAACTGTCGGTCCGCGGCGGCGAAGGCCTGGACGGCTGGCTGAACTGGTTGCGGGCCGAGCGACGGGCGGTGGTCCAGCGCCAGATTGTGGGATTGGAAGCGCGCCTGAACGAGGCGCGTTCCCGGCTGGAAACCTGAAAGAGCGGCCGATGCCGTTAGGACCGGACGTCGATGACGATCACCGCGCCATCAGGCGCTCCCCAGCGACTGGCGATCCATATTCGCGGCCAGGTCCAGGGCGTTGGATTTCGGCCGTTCGTCTATCGGCTGGCCCGCGAATTGAACCTGCACGGCTGGGTGCGCAACGACGCCGCCGGAGTGATGATCGAGGCGCAGGGTCCGGCACCGCGCCTGGAACAGTTTCTGACGGCGTTGCGCCAGCCGCCGCCGCTGGCCCGCATCGACGCCCTGCGCGCCACGCCGTTGCCCGCGTGGGGCGAAGACGGTGACTTCATCATCCAGGCCAGCGGCGCCGGCCCGGCCCTGGCGGAAGTTACCCCCGATACCGCCGTCTGCGCCGAGTGCCTGGCCGAACTGTTCGATTCCACCGACCGCCGCTACCGCTATCCCTTCCTCAACTGCACTCACTGCGGCCCGCGCTACACCATCACCCACACCCTGCCCTACGACCGCCCCAACACCAGCATGGCCGGTTTTCCGCTGTGCCCGGCATGCGCCCGCGAGTATCACGATCCCGCCGACCGGCGCTTTCACGCCCAGCCGGTTGCCTGTCCGGTCTGCGGACCTCGTTTGACCCTGCGCGATGCCTGCGGCGAGCCCCTCACCGTCGCCGATCCGATTGCCGCCGCCCTGGAACAATTGCGGAACGGCACGATTCTGGCGATCAAGGGTTTGGGTGGCTTTCATTTGGCCTGCGACGCCCGCGCCGCCGTCGCGGTCGCCCGCTTGCGCCAGCGCAAGCAACGGGAGGCCAAGCCGTTCGCGGTGATGACCGCCAATCTGGCTTCATTAACTCCCTGGGTGGAATGCGGCGAAGAAGAGCAACACCTGCTGGAAGCGCCGGAGCGGCCCATCGTGTTGCTGGCCAAGCGCCCGGGCGCGGACGCCGCGCTGGCCGGCGTCGCGCCCGGCGTGGACCGACTCGGAGTCATGTTGCCCTACACGCCGCTGCACTACCTGCTATTTCACGAAGCCGCTGGCCGACCCGATGGTCGTGACTGGCTCGCCCGACCCTGGCCGCTACTCCTGGTGATGACCAGCGCCAATCCGGGCGGCGAACCGCTGGTCATCGACGACGTGGAGGCCCTCGACCGCCTGGCGGGCATCGCCGACGGGTTCCTGACCCATGACCGGCCCATCATCGCCCGCTGTGACGACAGCGTACTGCACTGGAACGGCAACGCGCCGGCTTTCATTCGCCGCGCCCGGGGTTTTGTCCCGCGCCGCATCGCCCTGCCCACCCCCGGTCCCTCGGTGCTGGCCTGCGGTGGCTGGCTGAAAAATACCCTCTGCCTGACCCGCGATGCCCAGGCTTATCTATCGCCGCACATCGGCGATCTCGACAACGCCGCCGCCTGCCGCGCCCTGGAAGAAATGGCCGAACGATTGCTGGATACGCTGCGCATCGTCCCGGAACGGGTGGCCCACGACCAGCATCCGGATTTCCATGGCAGCCGTTTCGCCGCCGCCTTCGCCGCCGACCGGGGTCTGCCGTGTCTGCCGGTCCAGCATCACCACGCCCACATCGCCGCCATCGCCGCCGAGCATGGCCTGAGTCGACCGGTCCTGGGACTGGCGCTGGACGGCGTTGGACTGGGGGGCGATGGCGGCAGTTGGGGTGGAGAGTTGCTGTGGGTGAACGGCCCGGATTACCAGCGGTTGGGGCATTTTGCCCCCCTGCCCCTGCCCGGTGGCGACCGCGCCGCCCGCGAACCGTGGCGGATGGCCGCCGCCGTGCTGCACGTGCTCGGCCGGGGCGCGGAGATTCCCCGCCGTTTTCCCGGACCGTTGGCGGAACCGGTGCGGCGGTTGCTGGAACGGGGCGACGAGATGCATTGTCCCCTCACCAGCAGCGCCGGGCGAGTGTTCGACGCGGTGGCCGCCCTGCTGGGGGTGCGCCTCACGAGCGATTACGAAGGACAGGCGGCGATGGAACTGGAAGCGCTGGCCGCGAGTTGCGGTCCCGTCGATCCGCTACCCGACGACTATTTTATTGCCACCAGTGATCGACTCGACCTGTTGCCGCTGCTGGGCTGGCTGGCCGATCATGTCACCGAACCCGCCCGAGGCGCGGCCCGGTTCCACGCCACGCTGGCGCTGGCGCTGGCGGATTGGGCCACGCAAGCCGCGCGGCGAGAAGAGGTGAGCGATATCGCCCTGGGCGGTGGCTGTTTTCTCAACCGCCTGCTGAGCGGCCGGTTGCGCATCCATCTGGAGCGAAACGGCCTGATCGTTCACGAAGCCCGACAGGCGCCGCCCAACGATGGCGGCCTGAGCCTGGGCCAGGCTTGGGTTGCCATGCAGGCCCGTTTTTGAACGCCGCGCCGAGGACCCACGCCAGTAACGATCATCTTTAAAATTAATTGATCTAAAAAAAATTTTTGTCATTCCAAAATTTCTATAACAAGCCGCTTGACGCAGTGCAATATGCACTTTATACTGCAACGCAACATTCCTAGTGAATGTTGTCCTCTAAACCTCCTTTGGTGGTTATTGGCCGAGATAAGAACTATCTCGGCCTTTTTTTGTTGCGCCGCAAAATTATTTGACGCGCCACAACATAATGATTAACCGCAACATAATGATTAAGTTGAGATCGACGTCGGCCGGATACCGTCTTTCTTCGTATCCTCCTTGGTAGTTTCAGCCGGCGCCCCACGCTCTGGCTTTTTATGCCCAGCGTTGGCCACGGCGCCGAAACCAGCGCTCCAACCATCAAGCTCACCAGCGTCGACAGCGTTTCGGACTCTCGACCTCCCTCCCGATACGGATCGGAACCGCGTTAAGGCGCTGCTAAAAAGCGTACAACACGCTCTAAGCTATATCGATGGAGCACTCTTCAATCACTTGAGGAGCCATGATCGCAACCTGTTGAAAATCAATTCATCCTCGCGATCCCCAGATTAACAGGAGCGTTATAACATAGCTGCGCGGAGGGCTGGACTAATGAAACCACGATTCGATCCGGTCAATCAGGCCATTCGGTCCGGCGACCGACGTATTCAGCTTACCCCCAAAACCTTTGCCGTACTGGATTATCTACGCCAGCGACCCGAGCGCTTGGTCACCAAGGATGAACTGCTGGCGGCGGTCTGGCCGAAGGTCTACGTGGGGGATGGAGTGCTGAAAGTCGCCGTGCGGGAAATTCGCAAAATACTTCAAGACGATCCGCAGACTCCCCGGTTCATCGAAACGGTCCATAGGCGCGGCTACCGATTTATCGGCAAACTACCCGAGGTCGACCACTCCACCGCCAACCTCACATCTCCCACGACCGCCCGACAGCCTTCGCAGTAGCCGATCATGGCCGCCAGCTTGGTAGGATGCGGCCACGAACGGGTTCAACTCGATACGCTTCACCATCGGTATCGGGCGTTGGTGCTGATCGGCTTCATGGCCTCCCAACCGGCGCTGGTCGAACGGGCTGGTACGGTCCATGGAGCCGGCAGTAGGGGCGGTTCGCGAACCGCCCCTACCCGCTGGTATGGTCCATGGAGGCCGGCAGTCCACCAGCGGCCTTGAAAAGCAGAATCCAACGGCGCCAGCCATGATTTTTTCAGACAAATACGAACTCATCGAGAAGCTCGGTCAGGGCGCCATGGGCGAGGTCTACAAGGTACGCCACCGAGGGCTGGATACCGTCTACGCGCTGAAGATCCTGCAACCGCATTTTGCGGCTCAACCTGATCTGGTACAGCGCTTCCATAATGAGGCACGGATCATGGCCCGCCTGCGGCACCCGCACATCGTGCGGGTGTTCGACATCGACCGCGACGGCGCCCAGCACTACTTCGTGATGGAATATATCGAAGGCCGCAGCTTGCGGGAGATAATCGCCGAGCGCGCGCCACTGTCGTCGGCCGAATGTCTGACCATCGTCCGCCAGATCGCGCAAGCTCTGGCCCATGCCCACAGCCAAACCGTCATCCATCGCGACATCAAACCGTCCAACATTCTCATCGAGCGGGATAGCGGCCGGGTGGTAGTCACCGACTTCGGCATCGCCAAGGTGCTGGATGCTCAGGATACCCGTCTGACCAGCACCGGGATGATCGTCGGCACGCTGCGCTACGCCTCGCCGGAGCAGCTCCGTGGCGCGGACGATATCGACGCCAGAACCGATATTTTCTCGCTGGGCATGGTGCTCTACGAAATGCTGGCTGGCCGCGCGTACTTCGAGGGCTTGACCGGCCAGGCCATCATCGGCCGGCAGCTGTACGAGGCCAGCGATAACCGCCCCGAACTGCCGCCCGAGGTTACGCCTGCACTGCGGCGCATCGTCGCCCGCTGCATCCACAAGGATCGCACGCTGCGCTATGCCGACGCCGCCGAATTTCTGGCCGTGCTCGACCAGACCAGCGCCGCGCCGCGCCGCGCCGCAACCCAGGACGAGGGGTGAAAAATCTTCCAGCGTCAAGCGGACGGTGTGGGTCGCCGCCACGGCGGCACTGATCGCCCTGCTGCCCTGGCAAGGATGGTCGCCTCGGCCTCCCGAGCCCGAACCGACGCCACATCCCATTCCTGTTCCCGAACCCGACCCACTGCCCGAACTCGTGCCCGGCCTGCCCGAACCGGAACCCGAACCGGAGCCCATATCCGAGCCGGAGCCGGAGCCCGTACCCGAGCCGGAGCCGGAGCCGGA
>JRYF01007149.1_pt1 | contig 16848 bp, 22 predicted proteins | sample 235331 | NCBI WGS metagenome assembly JRYF01 (sample SAMN03074217, study PRJNA261475) | activated sludge metagenome | biome: Wastewater Treatment Plant; feature: Wastewater; material: Activated sludge; isolation source: activated biomass of a wastewater treatment plant treating hydrocarbon... ...
GTATCGCCCAGGAGCAAACATCAAGTCAGTTGGTTTCTGATATTGGCAAGATGTTTATGGGCGAAGAGTGGAAGCTTCACCGGATTGTGCGCACGGAACTGCACAACGTTTACAACACAGGCAAGATTGATGGGATGAAGGAAGTTCGGGACTCCGATCTTCCTGACCTAATGAAGACTTTATTTCATCCAATGGACAAGCGCACAGCCAATGATTCTCACAAACTTAAGCAAAAAAACCCCATCATTCCGATTGAAGAGCCTTTTCGATTTACATGGGGCGGAAAAGAAAGAGTCTTCATGGCTCCACCAGATCGGCCCAATGATCGCGCAATTTTGATTCCTTATCGAAAAGCATGGGTGAAATAGCTCAATCCTAAACCTAGTCGATAACTCCCCTGGATCACACAACAACAATATGGGGGGGTATCGAATGCCAGGTGCAGACGATCAAAACACGAATTCCGAACCGAACGATAACTCTACTGAGGGGACTGGTTCCAATCAAGAGCGAACCAACACGGATGAAGGTTCGAGATCAAGCTTCAAGTCTCTAGAAGAGGCTGAGGCTGAGATCAAAAAGCTACGGAAGGAAAACGCGGACCGAAGGACTAAGGGCAAATCTCTGGAAGATGAGCTTGGTTCAATAAAAGGTACGCTTTCCAAGATGAAAGAACTTCTTGGAATAGAAGAGGAGCAAGACCCTGAAACTGTGATTCAGGGAATTACTCAACAAAAAGAAGCTCTAGAGATGGAGTTGGCTTTGAAAGAAATGGCTTGGGAGAACGGAATCTCAAAGGAAGATGAAGCCTACTTCAGATTCCTGCTGGGCAGTCGCTTTGAAACTCTAGAAGAGGATCAAGAATTGACTGAAGAGGATCTGGCGGAAGTGATTGCAGAGGTGCGAGCACGGTCGGCCAAAAATGGAGCGAGTTCAACAGGTGTGAACGATAGCTCCGGAAACAAAGATCCAAATGCAAGGGCGGCGGAGGCAACTGTTGAACAGTTTGCGAAAATGTCGTCCAGCGAGAAGCAAGCTCTCTATACCAAGAATCAAAGCCTTTATGAGCGACTCTTTCGGGAAGCTCAAGAAAAACGGCTTTTTTAACTCTGGCCGATTGGAAACAGAGTTAATTTGAAAGGATTTTTGCAATGGGTGCAACTCGTCGCGAGAACGTGAACTTCGTCCCAAAGGTATGGAACGACCACATTCAGGCATATTTTGATCGTAAAATGGGACTTGGCCAGCTTGCTTTGTTGGACAAGACGTTGACTGCTCAACCAGGAGAAACTGTTAGTTTCCCCTACTTCAAAGCCATCGGTCGTGCTCAAAAGCCGACACAAGACGAAGGTTTGATTGTTGAGCCATTGGTTGACGATTCGTTCAGCGTAACTGTTGGCGAAGTCGGTAAGGCCGTAGGTTGGAAAGATGCGGCTCTTCGCAAGTCGGCTGCTTCTAAGATGGACCATGAGTCTGAGGCTCAACGTCAGATGGCGCGAGTTTTAGCTGAGGAAGTGGACATTGATTTGATTGCCCTGATTAATGAAAACGTCAACCACGTTGCTGGAACTGTAGCTTCTGCGGCTGCAAACACAATGACCATTTCTCGGTTGTTGGTTTCTAAAGTAACAGGCTTTGGCGACAAGCAAAGTGATGCGACAGCAATTGCGATGCATTCCCAGGATTTTGCTAATCTTATGACTGATTCTACTGCGGGCTTCTTAAAAGCAGACGCAAATCAGCCATTTTACGGTGCTCCTGGGTATCAAGGTTTGTTGCTGGGTATGGCTCTGTTCGTCCTTGATACTATGCCAGAGGTTCCTGGGGGTATTGATGGCAAAAAAGCTTGGTATCACTTCATGTTCAAACCACAGCCATTTGGTATCTACATGGCGCAAGATTTACAGCCTGAGTATGACCGAGACGTTTTGCATCGTGAGAACATCGCGACTTGCACAATGTGGTACGGCGTTCTTGGTTTGCACGCGAAGGTATCTGCTGATGACAAGCGCATCATCCGTGGAGCTTTCCCAACGACCATTAATTCCTAATCGGTTTAGTGAGGCGGCTTGAGCATTGGGCTTGAGCCGTTTCTTTGTCGATAACCATTTGTAAGGAGAATTTGAAATGGGTGCAATGCACAATGATAACAACCCAGATGTTTTAGTAATTCCTCTGGGTTCCGTAACAACGGACAACACGCAACTCCCTGCGGGTCACATGACTAAAAAGGGGAAGATCAAAAGCGTAAAGATTCAGAACCAGGCGGATCTTGCAGCCTCAGACGCAAACTATGTTGAGTTGACACTGAGAATTGTGGGTGGGGCTACTCTTGCAACTTACGATAGTCGAGCGGCTAACCAGGGCGCTTTAGTGAAGAACGTTGCAAAAGATTTGGTATTGGCTGCGAACGTTGAAGTTCCTGCCGGATCTAATCTTGAATTGTCCTACGCTGAGACGGGCACGGTCGGAATGACTTTGGGTCTGCTCTTGGTTGAGTACTATCCTTATTAATTTTAAAAAAGCTGTTTGGGATGGGACTCCCCTAGATAGCTTTTCGGGCGGAAGTGTTTATTGGTTTGGCACTTCCGCCCACCTTACTACAACAACAGAGGGAGAAAAAACATGGGTGCAACGATGGCGCGTAGACGACAAGAGGCGCGAATAAAGGCAAAGGCGAAGGCCAAAAAGGAGGAGCCTGAGGCTGCGGCTGCGGTACCTCCTGAAGAGCCTACCAAAAAAGGCAGGAGAAAGAGCTAATGGCTTTAGCAGAATCAGAGAAGTTTAACATCATCAGAATTCTTGGATGGCCTGCTGCAACTATGATTCCTGGAAATATGAGCTATTCAAAAATCATTTCGGATAAGTTGGATGGATTTCCAGAGCCCGCAGAAGAGCTTTTGCGGGGCTTGGTAACTCGAATCGGTAATTTGGATGACAAGCTGGCCGTTGCTGTTGGCCGCGCGGGTGTGAAGCGTATTGATGACATTGAGTTCTTTGGCAGTGACCAGGGTTCTCCTGAAAAGAAGGTTTTGCGCGATGAGCGCACACGGATCATTAGAGAAATTGCGGCGCTGATGGATATAGCAATTGGTCCGGGCGCTAGTTCTGGAATGATGGGGAGCGTTTGTCTATGACCATTGCGGGTCTGATGCCTGACATTGATGAAATTCTTGGCATTAGAGACGACATTGGCGCTGCTTTAAAAGAAGTATCGATTCTTACTCGCACATGGTCGGGTGATGAGCCTGGAGACGGCGAAGCCACTGACGTAATAGTGAGAATGCTTCCGACTCCGCGAATTGTTGAGTTTATCGACGATTACAAGATTAGCCAGGGCGGGGCGATTCAGCAAGGCGATGTCATGTTGAAAATGGTTTCTAAAGAGACCTACTCAACACGCGGACAAGTTGATTGCTCTTCAGACAATCCTAAGATTGAGAAGTTTTATTTAATTGGTGGCTTTCTTTACCGCGTGATTCAGGTGCAGGAAAAGCACGTCACATGGAATGTTCACGTTCGTAAGCATTCAGATCACACGACTTACATTCCAGATCCAATTCCCGATCCTGAGCCAGATCCAGAACCGGACCCAGAAGAAGGCGGAGGCGAATAATGAAGAGACGCAGAATTTCATACAAAAAAGAGCCAGTTTTAAAAGCGCACCGATACATTGTGGAGTGTGGCCACGCATCGAGTACAGGTTGGAAGACGCGAGTTTTTTACTGCATGAATCTGAAAGAAGTACGACTTCTTTGCAGTCAGAAGATGCCCAAAGGCAGTGTGATTGAAGTTTTCCGTGCAACTCACAATTTTATTAAGGGATGGGAGATTGTCTAAATGGCTCAAGATAAAAATGTTCGCTTCATTCGTAAGAACGGGAGGGTGATTCCCATTCGTGCCGATGGCCCAGGCAAGGGTTCAAGTAGACCTAGCAAGGGAAATAGAAAAGAGGCCGCTGCGCAAGATGCAGTCAACAAATTACACAAGGCCGGAGAAGCCTTTGGAAATAAAAGGGCGCATGAAAAGAAGGGCGAAAACATAGGACGTTTTGCGGGCGCGGCTGCCGGGGGAATATTGGGCCTTAGGGGTGGTGGCAGTCTTGCTCGAGCAGCTATGGTCGGTATTGGTGCTGCTGCGGCGGGTGGAATTGCAGGACGTGCAATTGCTAAGCGGACCAAGAAGGGGAAGCAATTACAATCGACTGCCAAATCAACATTGAATGCTTATTCAAAGTCTGCTGAAAAAGTGGGCAAACTTAATGCCTGGGACGAGATGTCCAGGGCCAAATATTCAGGAAGAAGATAATTGGCCCAATCGAAAGTTGTGAACTTAAAAGAGCTTGCGCGAGAACTGAATGTTTTCACTGATGCCCATATCGAGAAACTTAAGAAGGCAACGGTGGCAGGCGTGATGTCGTCTATCCCGAAGCTTGTTGAAAACTCTCCCGTGGACACTGGGCTTTATGCTTCCTCATGGGCGTTTACAAAAACAGAGCAAGGCGCGATTGTCGGTAATACAGCCCCACACGCGCCAATCATTGAGCATGGAGCACGTCCTTTTACGCCTCCAATAAAGCCGCTTCTCGAATGGGCCAAGCGGGTTTTGCAAGATCCCTCGCAGCCTCCAAATTACTCCAATGAAGTTTGGGCTTTGGCCAGGGGTGTGCAAAAGAAGATTGCAGAGCATGGAATGAAGCCGCGCAAAGTTTTAGAGAATATGATTCCACAAATTATTGATAGCATTCGCGAGGAGTATCGCCGTGTCCGTTAATGACAAGTCGTTTACTAGAGCGTTTGTGAAGAAACTTTGTGACCATATTTTGGAAAAGGTTTCCGGCTTTAAAGCTGTGCATGATGAGTTTCCGAGTGCGAATCAGAAACTGGAACTTCCATGTGCTTCAGTTTCACTTCAGCCTGTGACGTTTGTGGCTGGCCTTCCTTATGAGTTGAGCAAGGGCTCTGTTCCTGATGTGGGAGAGGGTGCGCCGCCAGCTAGGGTTGTTTACAGCATCGGTCAATTTGAGGTGCGCGGACAAATTGATGTGTGGTGCGGGTTTAAGATCCAGCGCCATACGTTTCACAATGCCGTTCTTCATGCCATGAATCCGGGCATTGGTGGAGCTTTGAATTTAGTTCTTACCGACTACTACAACCAAATCGTTGGGGTCGATCTTCTAAACTCGAACTATGAGGATTCTGAAATTGGTGCTCAGCGTGGGGAGTGGCGGGTTCGCATGGAGTTTCAGGCAAATTGTCGAGCTGTGAAAGTAGAAGATAGCTACTTGATGGAAACAATCGAAAACAACCTTGAGATCGTTCAGGATCAGATTATTGATTAAAGGAGAATCGTAAATGAGTATTTTCAGGTCAACTGACCCTACAACGTGGGATGACGTTGATGGGATCATAGTCAACGAATCTGCTCCTGCGCCAAACGTGCGAGGAGTAGCTGCAAACATCGGCATTTTGGTTGGGCAATCAGAGCGTGGCCCAAGTTCACTTGAAGAGCCAGGCGGGATTGCTGGCTTCCATGAGCTGTACGGTCGAAACTCAAGCTTTGGTATGAACATTTCTTTGAAGAATAAGAAGTTCGGCCGCTTGAAGTTTATCCGAGTGGTGGCTTCCAATGCCGTAGTTGCTTCAGTTACTTTTGATGATGGCGAAATTGCTCCCGAAGATGTTGTGACGTTCCGAGCAAAGCAAGGAGCTGGTGCTTATGGAAACAACATCGAGGTGAAAATTGAAGCTGGATCAGTTGAAGGCAAGAAATACACTGTGCGCGATACCAATCCAAACACAGTGATGCAAACCGAAGTCTTCGACAATGTGACAATGGCCAACATTGTTCAAGCTCTTGCGGGTTCGAAGCTTGTAACTGTCGAAGTGGTAGATGCTGACTTAGTTCCTGCCAATCAGGATTTTACGCCGCTTGAGAGTGGTTCGGATGGCACTGTGGCTGATACTGATTACCAGGCTGCAATTGCCAAAGCTGCGGTTGAAAAGGCCGGAAACGTGATCTTCTTGGATGCTTATAACTCTACTCGCAATGGTTACTTGAGAACCCATGTGGCAGAGACCCAAGACAAAATGTGTATTCTTGCAGGTCCAGAGAGCCAGGATGTAAGTGCTGTCATTGCCGACGTTGCGAACAATCGTGATGTCGATGGGCGGATAATTTATGCCTATCCGTGGGTGGAGACTGTAATCAACGGAGTTCGCACGTTTACTTCTCCTGCGAGCTGGTACGCTTCAATTATCACTCAAACCGCGCCGAACATTGATCCTGCATTTGTTGAAAATGCCAGGTTTCTTGCAGGCGTAACTGGCCTGAAGACTTACCTCACACGCAATCAGTTTATTCAGTTAAAAGACGCTGGTGTTTCTGCTTTCGAGCGCGATGAAGATATTGGTTTTAAAATCAAGTCGGGCATTGTGACTCAAATTTCCAATAGCTCAAAGGTCACTGTGCTTCGTCGGCGCATGACTGATTACCTGACCAACAGTGCGGCAAACTTTCTAAAGAACTATCAGAATGCTGTAAACAGCGCTCAGAATCGAAACTTTGTGAAGGGTGCACTGCTTACCTTCATTGAGGGTCAAGAGGCTGTGGGTTTGCTTCCGCGCGATAGTGAAGTTGCGGGTGGAGCGGCAAAGCTTGTCGATGTGGTTTCTGACAACTCAGACGCTACCATTGCGGCGGGATTTTTTAGAATTATCTGGCGTCAAAGACTCTTCAGCTCAATGCGGTTTATCGTACTGAGTGCAGAAATTGGCGAGTCGGTCGTTGTAACTGAGGCTGGATAAATAGGGGGTTTTTATGAGTGCATCAATTCGAGGTCATAGCGGCGAAATCAAGTTCTTTGAGAATGGCTCCCTATTGGGAATCGCCAATCTCACAAGTGTGGATATTAACCAGGACTCTTCTTTTTCAAGATCCTTTTACGTCGGCAATCCTGTCGGTGAAGGGGACCAGGCGATTGAAGGGTGGTCGGGTTCTGTAGAGGCGGAAGTTAAAGACGATTCCATTGATTTAATGATTGATGGACTTATCAACAATAATCTCAACGGAATCGGTGTGAGTGACTATAGTTTCATATCGACCGAGCGTTACGCTGACGGCACAAGTGCAAGCTATGTCTACTTTGATTGTCAATTCAGAATGAGCAAGCGCCAAGCGGGATTGACGGAGAAGATGACCAAGCGGCTTGATATTCAGGCGAGTGGACGCCTAAGGCTGTAAGTCGATAACTCCCTTGAAGGTGCGGGTATTGATTGCCCGCGCCTATTCACAAACAGGGGGTTCTTTCATGGCAGATCCAATTATGGTTCACAAGGTCACTCTTCCGGGTGGTCGAGTGGTGATTCTAAAGGACATCGAGATTCGCGACGAAGAAAACGCGGCAAAGCTTGCGGCGAAGAAAGCGGGCGAGTCAGCTTTAGGTATGTCCTACCTTTTAAATATTGAGCTTTTAAAAATCCTGATTCTTGAGATTGATGGTGTGAAGTTGACTGCCATTGACCGGGAACAAATCGATAAAAAGCTTAAGTACCAAGAGATTGTGTCCTTGCGGAAGGTGGTACAAAGCCTTGCGGGGGAGAGCCAGGCCGAGCCCACGGTGGAATTCATAGCTTCTGGCGGACAGTAGCTTGGATCAAGCGTTACTCATCTATGAGCATGGATGAGATTCGCTCTATGAAGCCGCATGAGCTTGGCTTGTTTTGTGAGGAGCTGAACAAGATTATTTCTGAGGAGAACGGTAAATAATGAGCATTCCAATTCAGGCTTACACTGTATTAAGTGAATTCCAGTTTGAGATTGGCAATGCCATTGTCAATAGTGAAAAGGTGCAGTCCGCAGTCGATGGGATTTCTCAATCTGCGGACAATGCCTTAAATAGCTTGAAAAGCCTGGGCATTGGCTTTGTTGGACAGTTCGGTCTCGGCGCAACTTCTGTTATTGGAATCTTTGGCAAGGCCATCACGGCTTCCGATGATTTTTATCGAAGTCAGTTGGTGTTTGCCAATATCATCTCTTCAAACATGAAGAACATGACTGGCGAGGTGGGAACATTCAATGACCGCATGAATGTTGGGGCCAGAATCTTAAAAGACATTTCGAAAGATGCGGCCAAGTTTGGTCTACCAGAGGGCGCGCTAGCTGACATGACTAAGCTTATGGCAGGAACTCTTGCGCCTAAGGGTCTCGCAGGCCCCAATTTTGGCATTGCAAGAGATATGAGCCGTGACCTTTTGAAATCAGCGCCAGTTTTGGGTGTGAACCCTGCGGATGTTCAAGGGCAGCTCCTCAGATCAATTCAGGGTGGCGCATCGATGGGCGATCCGTTGTTTCGGTCTCTTTCTGCGGAGACTGAGATTTTCAAAGAGAAGTTTAAGGGGGCTACCGACGTTGCGAAACGTTTTAATAAGTTGCCAATCGCCGAGCGATTAAATGTTCTCCGCGAAGGTCTTTCTCAGTTCGCAAAAGACGCTGACGTTCTTGCTGGTAATGCTGCCACCCTAAGGTCAATGCTGACCAGGCTGCGCGATGTTTTTACAGGTTTTAACGGGATTCTGATTCCACTGGGTAATGCTCTTCTTGGTCCAGTTCGCGAGGGGATTACAGGCATTATAAAGACCCTGGACACTGACGGCCGCATTGCAATGGAGAACTTTGCAAAGGTAATCAAAGTTTTTGCCTCCGATATTACCGGGACCGCTACGAATTTGATGCAAGCCAAAGAACTCGGCGCGGACTTCAAGATGGCGGGGCAAGCTGGATTTGGGGTTGTTATTGTTCAATTCCTCCAGCATTTTGGCCTACTTGGATTAGCTCTGAAGGCCATTCTTATTCCGTTTGCCCTAGTGCTAAAGGCCTTGGCATATCTAGTTCCGGTGCTGGGAATGGCATCCAAAGTCTTTATGTTTTTGGCTGCGGCCACAGCAAAATTTTCACTTGTAATGCTTCCTTTCTTGGCCGTGTTTCAGACCATTTCGAGATCCATGGCGATTGCAAGAATTAATGACCTCAAAGCCATACCAAATGCGATTGCTCAAGTTTCAGAGCAGTTAACTCGAATTGGTGCGCTTTTCAATATGGTCTTCGGTGGGGCTTTGGCTCTGATGGATACAGTAGCTGGAAGTATGTCTTTTCTTTTTGAATTTACATTTTACTTGGAAAAAGTCGGCGTGGTTATGGAGTTTTTGACTAACGTCTTTGTGACCCTGTTTGCATTAGTACGCGGGTTTATTTTTGTAATTGGCCAGGCGGTGAATGACATTTTCAGCGGCAACCTTAGAGGAATGGGCGGACGGCTCAAGGGTGCGTTCACGACGGGAGTCGATGACTTCTTTGACCAGTTTCTTCAAAAGACCCAGAAGGAAGACGGAAACACCAACACGGTCGGGAATGTTACGAACATTGACACAGTAAATATTCAAAACGCTTTTAAAGAGCAGTTAGAGCCAGACCGAATTGCATTCACCATCAAGGATCAACTTTTAAAGGCGGCCATGAATCCCACTGCGGCTACTGGGCGCTCTTTAAGAGGTGCGGAGGCTATGTAATGGGTTTACTCAATAACACCGTACAGGCAGGATTTGAAAAGGTTGGTCTGGGTGGCGTTTTTAAGCGTGAGACTAATCGTCCATCCTATGTGGGTGGGGACTTCCCAGAGGGGATGACCATTGTTGAAATCGTCAACAATAAGCCACAAGAAGCCGACCGAGTTGTATTAAAGGGAACCTTTGCGCCATTTCAGCCTTTCGAGTATGGCGGCGAACAGCGGTTGGCTAAAGATTATTATCCTGGAAATTCAGAGCCTACAGTTCACATTCTTGGCCCCAAAGAGAAGAACACGCGAATTCGAGGGCGATTGAAGTCGAAGTTTTTCAAAGATGAAGACCTGCGGGAAGCTGCCGTTGAGTTTCAAAAGCTCATTGATGCAATGAGAATTCGAGGCAATCTCGTTCGCATTACTCTGGGTGAGTGGCGCAGGTATGGGTTTATTGAAAACGTCGATTTCAAAATGCGCACGCTTGCTGACATTGACTACGAGATTGATTTTTTCATTGTTGGCTTTAACCCACCATCGAATTGTAAGTTCGTTAATCGCGCCGATGATGACGTAATTGCTCCTAATAGAGAGCTGACCAACAAGGCGTTGGAAAATCTAGATGCGGCTAGGGGCTTTCCCGCCGAGATGCCGCGCACCCTTGGTGAATTCCTTGAGGATCAAATCAACGTCGTTGCAGGAGCGATTGCGACGGTCACAAGCTATGTAGACGGAGTTATTCAAGACGTTGAGGACATTAACAGAGCTGCCAACAGAGCGGTTGGATTGATTCGTTATGCGAGAGCTACGGTCTCACGTACCATTCGCCGCATTGGAGCCATTGAAACCAGTGTGCAAAATCTTGGCTCTGCTTTCAGCTCAGGTCCTGCCCGAACTCGGGCCACAATTATTAACTCCAGGCACATTAATAATACCAAGGCGGGCTTGAGTTCTTTGCAATCACTCTTGGCAGGCTTACAGGCCAGGTTCGCAGGACTTGCCGCAACCATTCCTTTGGTTCGTCATCTGGTACAAGAGGGTGACACGCTTCAATCACTCTCAATCAAGTACTACAACACAGCCGAGCAATGGAACCGAATCTATAGGCACAACAAGCTTCAGAGCACAGAGCTTGAACGCGGTACGGTCTTAGAAATCCCGAGGTTATAATGAGCTTTTTTTACCCACAGGCGGCAATGACATTGCGGGTTCTTTGGGAAGACTTCGGCGACGCCCAAGTTCAAAAGCTACAAGAACTTTATTTAATGCCGATTCTCGCACGCAGCATCGTAGTTAAGATTAATGATTATAGAACCGCCGACACGTTTGAGGCCGAAATCGATTACAAGAATTTTCCTTTTGACCCGCGATGTATCAGGGCTTGTGGCGTTACCATTCACGCGCAGAATATGAAGGCTGTATTTTCGGCCGACAATTCACTGAATCTTCTTAAGCCCACAAGGGAGAATTCTATCTTCTTAGGGTTTGCCGATGAGGAATCAATCTCTTTCGATGACTCCAAAAGAACGGTGCGCATGGAAGGTAGGGACTTTACCTCCCTATTTATTGATAGAAAGTATATAGGCCCGAGCCCCAATCTGGAGCAGCGCTTGGACGTGGCTTTGTCGTCTATCCTTGCCGAGCTGAAGGAGAGTCAGGAAATCAAGCTGGACAATAGGGTTCCCGAAGAACTTCCGATACTCGCGAGCTTTTCTCCCAGCAAAGATCCTTTGGCTAACAGAAAGAACGTTCGACGAAATGAGACCTACTGGGATGTGATTCAAGACCTCGTGGCCAGGGCGGGACTGATTGCCTACATAGAACTGGACAAGCTGGTTCTAACTAAGCCCCGCGTATTGTACGACAAAGCGAGTGCTAAGGTTTTTGTCTACGGGCACAACATTAAAAAGCTTGAGTACAAGCGCAAGCTGGGGCGACGCAAAGGCTTTAACATTGTTGTTCGCTCATTAAATCCAGAATCCAAAGAGGTCTTGGAAGCCAAGATTCCTATGGAAGCCACAGACGAATGGTCAAAGGCAACTGGAATTGGCAACACCGAGGTCAAGGTTCCCGAACGCAATCCCGAAGGGTTGCCGCTTGAAGAAAAGGACTTGAAGCCTGCGCAGTATATATCTTTTTTGGTTCCAAACATTGCAAACAAGCCACGACTTATTGAAATTGCCCAGGAGCTTTATGAAGAGATAGGTCGGCAGCAAATTGACGGTTCCTTCACTACTAAGGAAATGGAGATTTGTTACAAAAAGCTTGATGGCGATGGAAACCCCACGAACAACCATGAAGAGTTTGACGTTCTCAAGTTGCGCAACGGAACTCCGATTGCGATTGTAATTAAGCAAGATGACCTTGCACAGATAGAAAAGATTTCGGATAAGGCACAGCGGAAGAAATTTCTCATTGCGAGGTGCTACCCTGAGAATATTGCCGAAGCATTTGCCGAGACAATGGGTAAATCGTCAAACATATTCTACACACGGGCCGTTACTTTCCGAGTGGACGCTGACGGGTTCACGTCCGACATAGATTTCATCAACTTCATTGAGACCTCTAGCAAGTTCGGGGGTAACGCGTGATTGATCTAGAAGCGCTGAGAGAGGTTTTTCGAGACCATCGGCTTCATATTGCTATCGCTAAAATTAAGCAGATTTCCGTCGCACAAGATAGGTCTGTAGTGAGAGTTCTAGTTTCTGTCTTCCCCGAGCAAAGAGAAATCGTTGCGAAGATGAGCTGGGAAGCTGTGGGACCAGAGTCTGGTTTTTTCCAAATGCCTGTCATAAACGATCTGGTCTTAGTAGGCATGGTTGATGGAGATGAGGAATCGGCTTTCGTATTGAAGCGGCTGACGAGCAAGGAAGATAAGGTTCCCTTACGTGCAGTTGACGGGGACTTGGTGGCGAAGGCTCTCACTGGAAAGCGTGTGTGGGTTACGTCCAGCGACAAAGTTTATCTTTCTCGCGGAGATGCGGAACCGACCGAGAACCTTGTATTGGGCAAGGTGTTTCAAACCTTCATGAGTACCTTTTTAGAAAAATACATTGCCCATATGCATATTGGAAACCTTGGCTACTATACAGCGCCGCCGGACAATGCTTCGGATGTAACTAGCTTGAAGGCCGATCCAATCGATAACGATGGTGTACTTAGTGACCTTTCTTTTACGGAAAAGTGATGAATGCCACTAGCTCAAGCGACGCTGTCAACAAAACTGGAGACGCAGATCAAGGCGCTTTACGGCTCTGAGCCGCAAGACCCTGTTCGTCTGAAGCAGTTTTGTGATGCGGTTGCCAAGGCTGTAGTGGATGAGATCCAGGAAAATGCCGTTGTAACAACTACGGGCGTGGTTACGAGCGGGACCGGATCAGGTGGAACGGTTGAATCCACGGGGACGGTGGCCTGATGTCATTAGATATTCTCTACCGCACAGACTTGGCTTTCAAATCAGATTACATTGTGACGGACACCGGAGACCTTGCAGCTCTCTCGGGTCTAGAGAATCTTAAAGATGCTTTGATGCATAGGCTGATTACACAGCCAGGCTCCCTTGTACATAGACCAAATTATGGTGTGGGTATAAAGAGCTATTTGAATGCCCCTTCAAGCATTGGTGTGCAGAGAAATTTGGCTATGCTGATTGCAGAGCAGTTTGCGCAAGATCCACGGGTGGACACTGTTACTGGCGTTCAAATCATTCCTGACGAACAAAATTCTGAGCAGTTTGTAATGAACGTAAAGGTAAAGGCCTTGGGCTACGGTGAAACTGAGTTCCGTTTCATACCGTTTGGAGAGTTTTAATGTCGATTAAGTCACAGCAAGAGCTTTACGAAGAGTTTAAGACCGAAGTAGAGAGCCAAAGCAATGAGCTGACTGACTTCAATGAGGGCTCGAATCTTGATGTGATTGCTGGGGCTACAACCCAGGCTGTTTCTGAAGTGACCACGGTGGCCGTAGACCGCTTCGCTAAAACTTTCTTTTCGACTGCAAACGGTCCTGAAGTTACAGGTGGACCGGATGAGCTGGAATTTTTGGCCATTGACCATTACGGGCCAACCTTTGCGCNNCACGGGTGAAGTTACATTCTCCAGGCCCAACAATGACGCTGGAACGATAGAGATCCCAGCGGGAACCATCGTTAAAACGCCACCAAACGCCGCAGGACAGTCCCAGAGCTTCGAGGTGCTGGCCAGTGTGTCCATCGTGGCAACATCGATTAACGCCTCTGTGCGGGCTTTAACGGCGGGTGTAGGTGGCAACGTCCAAGCGGGCCGGATTACACTTATTGAGTCTTCGCTCTTAGATCCGACGATTACAGTTGATAACGCTGCCGCTTTCGTAAGTGGGTCCAATCAGCAAAGCGATGCTGAGTACCGGGAGAGTATTGCGAACCGAATCTTGAGCATTCAGGGTTCCATTGATGAGGCGATTGAAGCGGCAGCGCTTACGGTGGCTGGAGTTTTAAAGGCTAAGAGTCTTGAAATTGAGATGCCCGTTATTGAATACGATATTGGCGCAGACGATATCAAGGTTGGGGCTGAGTTCTTTAGAATTCCTTTTTCTTCACTTTACATTGCTGATGCCAACGGCACGGCGAGTGCTCCCCTGATTGCGTCGGTCCAAGAAGAGATCAACAAGATTAAAAGCTTTGGTGTGTTTATTAGAGTTCGGGCGGCTGTGGCTGTTCAGCTCGATTGGACTGCCACAATCTCTTTGAATCTATCAGGACCAAATTACACTGAGCTTTCAAGCGATACGACCAAGATCACGGATGCAATGGCTGAATATGTTAACAACCTGGAAATCGGCCAGGAGTTCAACATTGTAGAGGCAGAGGCTTTTATTAATTCCGTTTACGGTCCCGGTGGAACAGGCGATTTGGCTTCCTTTACTACGTCAGTTCCGACCGCCAATGCTTTAGTTGAGGCCAACGAAAAGATCATAGCCAATGATATGGTGATTTCGTAATGACCAAAGCACAATGGTTTGCAAAGTTAAAATCATTTGTTCCAAGCTGGGTTTTCTCCCAAGCGCAGTCAAAGAACGTTGCCGTATTTAATGGCATTGCCAAAATCATTGCTTCCGGCCAGGCGGTCGCCACTTTCCTTTACGAGCAAACATTCATTAGCTTGGCGACGGGTGAATATTTAGACCTTCACGGTGCTGAGCGCTCAATATTTCGCTTATTGAATGAACCGGATGATGTTTACAGGGAGCGCATTCGTAATATTGAAAATCCGACTGCGTTCTCTAGCTTACGCGAGAAGGTTGCTGCGATCTTGGTCACGGGTGAGCCTGCTCTTTATGAAAACAATGCCTGCGCGTTCGCTGACGATGAGTTCTATTGTGATGATGTCCCGTCTGTTCTTATGTCAAAGCATTATCGGTACAATCATTTTACAGTTGTCGTTCCTCCCCAGGCCATCGGTGATGACACGGACATTCGCCGCTTAATCATCGAAGTTTTAAATAAGAACAAAGCCAAGGGAATTCTCTATTCCGTCGTTTATGGGGGCACAGTATGAGGCGCTTGATTTTTAATGAGTATGAACAAATTGTTTCTGAGGATCTGAACGACTTTCAGTTAGCAACCTTTGAAACAATTCAGGACAAGTTGCTTCGGCCCTTCTTTAATCAGCAAGATGGGTTTTTAGCGAGTTCATTTAGGCCCACTAAAACCTCTGATACTTCCATATCGTTGGCCCCAGGCTGTGGTTTTTTCTACGATATAGGCGTAAGTAATGGCCCACAATATCGCATGATAATGTCACGAGTTGGCATTGACATTAATTTCGATCTTCCAGTGACTCATCCACGTTTCGACCTAGTTGCAATTCGTCCTTTGGATATTGTTGCGGAAACTGCAAGCCGATGGGTGAAGCAGGGTGGAACGGGGCCGATTGCACAGCAGACGGTAGATAAGATCATGGAGTCAATTTACGAAATTGACGTGATTGAGGGTGTGGAAGATGTTTCGCCCGTTCCTCCAGCACTTCCAGCCGGGTGGCTTAGCGTTGGATGGATCTACATGACCAGTTCGGAGATTGATGCTATTCATGACAATCGCAAAATTCTTTACCCTTACGGTGTACCAAATTCCAATGTGAACCGAATCACGGATGCGGGTGAAACAGTAGTGCCCAATGGGGTTCCAGGGGTTTACTTAATGGACGCCACCGCAGGAGCTCAGACGGTGAGACTTCCGACAGCTCCGCAAGATGGAATGGAAATCTTTGTTAAGAAAATAGATAACTCGGCCAATACAGTGACCATTGTTGCGGATATTGACGGGGCTGTGAATTCCGTCATTGAACATCAATACACAGGCCGCACCATGATTGCTTCAAATTTTAACTGGTTCTTTAAGGGGTAAAAACCATATGAAGATTTTAATATTATCAATTTTAATGAGCATTCCGACCTGGGCGCAAGAAACGGGTCCTGCGGGTTCGGTTCTGCGGGTTCCTCCAGGCGGTGGCCGCGCCACAATGGGTCCGGTGGATCTTAGCTCAGCCAACGCGACAACGGGCACTCTCGACTTTCCAAAGCTGGGTGATGGGACTGTAGATGCTTCGGCGTTGTTGCAACTCAACTCTGTGACGAAGGGTTTCTTAATTCCCCGCATGACCGTGACTCAAAGAGATGCGATTGCGACGCCCGCCACGGGTCTACAAGTCTTTAATACCGACACCAATCAACTCAACATCTACAATGGTTCAGCCTGGGTTGGGGCTGGCGGTGGAGAAGGTGGGGGCGGCGGCGTTAACTTGCTTGCACTGAACGGCGGGAATTTCAATGCTGAATCAGGAACGACCGGATGGACGAAGACTGGTGCCGGAACTTTTGCCACCACAACCTCAAATCCACTTGTTGGCTTGCGTTCTTTCACATTCACCGCTGAGGAAATCGCTGCACTAGTTGAAAGCCCTGCTGTTGCCTCAGTTGACGGGTTCGATGGTCGTAAATGCCAGGTTCATGTTCCTTACTACACTTACACGACTGGCGACGCTGGGGATTATCAGCTAACCGTCATTGACGGGTCATCAAATGTGTTGGTGGAACTACCTGTTCCCCAAACTCCAGTTGGGACGGGAACCCTGTTTCAGACGTTTGATTGTCCCGATGCCCCGGAAACTTTGTCAGTCGCGTTTATATCGACAGTTGCATCGCCCGGTCTCCTAGTCTGGGATGAGGTTTTTCTCGGCCAAGGGCGCAACGAAATATTTAAAAGTGATGCGAGTATCTATGCAGCTCTGAGGATGCCAAATCAGGCAAATTGCGATCCT
>JRYF01007160.1_pt1 | contig 16843 bp, 12 predicted proteins | sample 235331 | NCBI WGS metagenome assembly JRYF01 (sample SAMN03074217, study PRJNA261475) | activated sludge metagenome | biome: Wastewater Treatment Plant; feature: Wastewater; material: Activated sludge; isolation source: activated biomass of a wastewater treatment plant treating hydrocarbon... ...
TTTCTGTTCCCGCCACCCCGTCGGCGGATTCCCCGGCCGCAGCGCCCAGTGCTGCGCTGCCGGATACCGGCTTCCTGCGCCAGCCGCAGGTGCTGTCCTTCGTCCCCATCTCCAAGTCCACCCTGTGGCGGCGCGTGCATGCGCGCACGTTCCCGGAGCCGGTGAAGCTGTCCGAGCGCGTGACCGTCTGGCGCGCAGAGGACATCCGCCGCTGGATTCAACTCCAGGGCAGCAGTTCGAACTCGTCAAGCCAGTGACCGTTGATCCTCGCGACAGCCTGCCAGCGGGAGGCAGCGCTGTGGCTACAGCGTCTGCAGAAGATCCGAGGGGCGCAACGACAAGGCAGCAGCCAATCGGCAGATGTTGAGCAGGGCGATGTTGCGCTGCCCACGCTCGACGCTGCCGAGATAGCTGCGTGCCAGTCCGCTCTCAAGCGCGAGTGCTTCCTGCGACATGCCGGCCTGACGCCGGAGTTCAGCCAACTGCCGACCGAAGACGACACGCGGGTCCGTCTTGTCTATCGGCTTCTTGGTCGTTGGCATCCATATGGAATCTATGAACCAGACTCTTTTGAGTCCACGCTCTATGAGTGACAATGACAGCCTCGATGCGGTCTGCTCAGGAGCAACGCCATGTCAGGTCAATCAAGGACACCAGTGGGGTCGGAACCGTGGAACTCGTTTCTGCTGTGCCGTCGCTACATCTCGGTGTACTTCAACCACGTCCCGATCGCAGCGCCGACCCAGGCCGAGCGGCCGCCAGTTCTGCACTGGGCGCTTGGTGTGCTCAGAGATGGCGAGTCGGAGGCACTTGGTGGATGGCCTCAAGACCCGCAAGGCGCGATGAGCTGGCACCAGATCTTCGGCGAGGTGAAGGATCGTGGCGTCGAGCGAATCAGGTTTGCACTCCACAGTGACCTGGCAGGCTTCCGAGAGGACCTGCGAGCCCGGTTTCCGGGGGCGACGGCACTTCCTTCCTTTGCCCAACTGCTCGACCGCAGCGCTTCGCAGGTGGCAGCACGTCATCGGTCGCCGGTGGCTGAGCGCCTGCGCGCGATCATCGAGACCGAATCGGGTCCGGAGGCCCGGGCAGCGCTTGCCGCGTTCGAGTCCAGCCGCTGGGGCGTCCGCTATCCGGTGCTGGTCGCCGACTGGCGCATCGCCCTCGAGCAGGGGTGGGCGCTGTGGTCGCTGACCCCCACCCTTCGGCGGGAGGTCCTTTCGGGCGATGGCAAGGCCGCGGCGCTGAACCGAAGCTTGCGCAAGACGGTCGATCGGCACGGCAGCTTTGCTGATGCTGGCGAAGCGTCGGCCTTCATCCACGCCGTGCTGGCACGCGAGCAGCGCCGGCTTCAAAGCGCTCCTGTCGCCGGCAACACCGAACACAAGCACCATCGTCAGGGCTTTGGTTCTAGTCCCTAAACGGACAAGTCTTGACAGATCGTGCAAGGACTTCAATGCGTAGCGCCCATGGCCGGAACGATGCTGAAGCGCGTGAGCGAGCATGCGGCGGCGATGGCTGCGCGGCCCAGGCGCGTGAGGTAGTAGCGATAGGTATGCGTGACCTTCTTGATCAGGCCGAGCGTGCGCAGACGCCGCAGCTGGCGCGTCATGGCCGAAGGGGTCGTGTGCAGCCGGGCGACCAGGTCGGCGCGACGCCAGCCGCGGATGTTGAATTCGCCGTGCTGCAAGGTGCGCAGCAGGGTCTGGTCGGCGGCGTCGAAGAAGTTCAGCCCCTTGACCGACGGGTCGCTGCCCACCCGCGGCTGGCTCAGCCGCTGCAGGTCGCGCTCGCCGGCGCTGGCATCGTCCAGGCTGGACAGGAAGGCAAGATAGCGCTGGTTGCAGCCCAGCAGGATCTCGCGCAGGTCGATCAGGCTGTAGATCGACTTCTTCAGCGGCGCCAGCTCGCGCGTAGCCGCTGTGCCCTTGTGTTCCACCCTGCGGTGGTGCTTGAAAAAGCTCACGTCGTTGACGGTGGTCTCCACGCGCAGCACGCGGGAGAACTTGTCGTAGACCTTCACACCGGCCGCTCCCATGTAGTGCTTGATGCAGCGACCCTCGATGCGCGTGGACAAGCGCGAGCCGATCTCCTGGGCCAACGCCGGGGTGATCTTCTTGCCCAGGAAGCCGGCCACGCGCGGCGCGTCGGCGGCCAGCACCGCCTGGCGCGACAGCGTGTCGTACAGCGGTACCAGCATGTCGCGGCTGCGAAACATCAGGTCAGTGGAGTACTCGGCCTGACGGATGCTCCAGTGCCAGTCATCCTGGGCGAACACGTCGGCCACCGGGCACAGCCAGTGGGCGTAGCGCTTCAGGCGGCGGTGCAGGTGTTCGGGGTTGAAGGTATCGGCCAGCGCTTGCGCGCGCGCCAGGTCGGTGATGCGCAAGAAGGCGTTGTCCTCCTGCACGAACTCGATGCCCTCGCGCTGCAGCGAACGCGCCAGCGCGCTGTGACCGTTGCAGTAGAACTGCAGCGTGAACGGCGCCCAGGTAGGCACGCGCAGGTAGCACAGCCCCAATTCCTGGTCGATGAAGTAGAAGTAGTAGTGCAGGCACTTGCCGGTGTCCGGGCGCAGGAAAACGTGGCCGTTGGCCTTGTTCAACCACGGCTGGTAGCTCGGGCAACTCTCCATGGCCGAGATCACGTGCACCAGCCCCGGCGCGTCGCCGCGCGCGGCCAGCACGCGCGCCACCAGATCCTCCTTGCGCACATGGCTCTTGTTGACGTGCTCGATGGCCGCCCCGTTGGCCTGGGCGACTTCTTGCGCACGTTGTCGCACGCGATCGCGCAGCGGCTCGGCAAAGCGCGCGTAGTCGAAGATGCGGATGCCTCGCGAATACAGAAAGCTCGTCATCCCGCCGGCGTAGCACGCCCCCGGCAGCGTCCCGGTGATGATGATCCGGTCGTAGCACGACAGGACCCCGTGCAAGTTCGCCGCGTACCGCTCAACCAGTGCCGTCGTCGCCATGACCGACTCCCGTTGTCTCGGATCGGCGGCAATCGTATTGCTTGTTTGGTTCCGGCTCTGCCGGCCTAGGATCTCTGCCCTCGGCGTCTGAACTGTCTGCCCTATCTGTTTGCGAGGGTTTCGGATGGTGAAGAACTGGCAAGGCGTATTCTCCCGGGTCAGATCGGCTCTGATGCGCCGCGGCCGGACGGAGCACGAAGCCGACGATCTGGTTCAGGAGGCTTGGATCCGGCTGGAGTGCTACCGGCGCGAACAAGCGGTCGACGAGCCAGAGGCCTTCCTCATGCGAGCCGCGCTCAACCTGTCGATCGATGCACACCGCGCGCGCCTGGCCCGTGGTGAGGAAGTCTTGTTGGAAGACGTGGTTCTGGTCGACACGCAACCCAGTGCGGAGGCCGTGCTGCTCTCGCGGGAGCGTCTGCAGCGGCTGAGCGTCTGCCTGGGGCGCCTCAACGACAAGACCCGCGCGATCTTCCTGGCCCACCGGGTCGATGGCATGAGCTACCAGCAGATCGCCAAGCTTCATGGCCTGAGCGTCAGCTCGGTTGAGAAGCACATCGCCAAGGCCACGATGCAGGTGACCGGCTGGATGGAAGGTTGGTAGCGATGGGCCAGCCGCGCGCCGCCGCCGCGGACAACGGAGAGCATGACACTCCGATCCGGGTGCCGCCGGAGATTGCCGCCGAGGCCGCCGTCTGGGTGACCCGGTTGCACGGGCCGCAGCGCAGCCGGCAGATGGAACAGGAGTGCGTGGCCTGGCAGCAGCGCTCCGCGGCCCACCGTGAAGCCTTCGAACGCTGCACCGACACCTGGGAGAGCGTGCCGAGGGTCACGCTGGCCAGCGCATTCGTGGCTTCGAAGGCGCAGGCCGGCGACGAGGGGCGCAGCTTCTGGCGCCTGGCCCCCGTGCAATGGGCCTCTGCAGCAGCCATGATGATGGCCGTGATCGCTGGCACCGCGGGCTATCAGCAGTGGCGGGATGCCGACGTGTATGCCACCGGGGTGGGCGAGCAGCAGATCGTGGTGCTCGATGATGGCACGCGCATGACGCTGAACACCGACACCCAGGTGCGCGTCGATCTGGAGTCGAGGCAGCGTGCCGTGTCGATCAGGACAGGCGAGGCGTTGTTCGAGGTGGCGAAGGACCCGCTGCGGCCCTTCGTCGTGCGCGCTGGGGGCAGCGAGGTGGTGGCGCTCGGGACGGTGTTCGCGGTGCGGTTCGTGGGGCAGGGTGGTGCGGGGCGCGAGGCGCTGGCCGTGACCTTGATTGAAGGCCAGGTCGCCCTGCAGCCTGCGGCTGGAGCGAGCGGGCTGGCGCCGGCGCGCACCGTGCGGATGGTGGCCGGCGACCGCGTTCGGCTGTCCGGAAGCGAGTTCGGGCAAGAGCGGTCAGCCAAAGCCGAACTTGACAGGCCAAACCTCGAGCAGGTCGTCGCCTGGAAGCGCAGCGAGGCTGTGTTCGACGACGCTTCGCTGCTGGATGCCGTTGCCGAGATGAACCGCTACAGCCGAACGCCGATCACCTTGCTTCAGCCCTCTGAACTAGCAGACTTGCGTGTCAGCGGCGTCTATCGCACGGGCGACACGGCCGGATTCGCCAGCGCTGTCGCGGCCTTGCACGGCTTGCAGGTGCGGAACAGCGATGGACGATTGGAGCTGGCCAAACCTCAGTAGAGAAAGCACTGTCGGGTCCGCACTGGACTTTCTCGTCATCTGGTTGTCACCCAATCAGTCACACAGGAAAGTCACGAGATGCACTACGAGCTACCCACGGAAGCGGTCTGCAGAGGGAGATTCCTGGCCGCTGGAGCGCTGGCCGTGCTCGTGTGCGCAGCGCATGGGGCCGCCGACGCCAGCGAGCCCGCGGCACCGGTCAGGCATGTGATCGAGCAGCCCTCGCAGGCGCTCGCGGAGTCCCTGCGATCCATTGCACGGCAGACGGGCGCATCCGTGCTGTTTGACCCGACGGTCGTCAACGGCCGAACCGCCCGCGCGGTGTCGGGCAGGTTGTCGGCCGTCGAGGCGATCTCGCGCGCCCTCGATGGCACGGGCCTGACGGCCGATGTCATGAAGGACGGCGCCATCGTCGTGAAACCTGGCTCGTCTGCGGGCGGCAGCGCGCCTGCCGCAAGCGGTCCGCGGGCATCGGCCACCGGTCTTGCCGTGGCCGGTACGGCCAGTGCAGCACCCGTGCAACTGGCCCAGGCTGCAGGCCCGACGCGATCAGACGGCGGTGCCCCATCGTCGGCATCCGACATGGAGCGTCCCGCCGACGCCCAGAAGATCGAGATCACGGGCTCGCGGCTCAAGCGCGTCGCGGCCGAGGGACCGGTGCCCGTCAATACCTACAGCAGGGAAGACGTCGAGAAGAGTGGTCAGCCGACGCTGGAGCGCTTCCTCAGCAGCCTCAGCGAAGTGTCTGTTGCAGCAGGCGAGGGCTCCTTTGGTGCTACCGGTGGCCAAGGCACGGTTCAGCTGCGGGGTCTGCCGCTGGGTTCGACGCTCACGCTGATCAACGGTCGCCGCGTGCAGGCCGTCGGTTCCTCGTCTTCCAACTACTTCAACCTCAACCTGATTCCGCTGTCGGCAGTGGAGCGGGTCGAGGTTCTGCCGGTGGGGTCGTCGGCGGTGTACGGCGGCGACGCCCTGGCAGGCGTCGTGAACGTCATCCTGAAGAAGTCTATCGATGGCATGGCCCTCGACGCCAGGCTGGGCTCGGCCAAGGGCATCAACGACGGCAGCCTGTCGCTGGCCGGCGGTGGTAGCGATGAGCGCGGTTCCTTTCTCGTGCTGGGTTCGTACTCGAAGAGGTCGCCGCTCACGATGGCTGAGCGCCCGTTCTTCCGAGACGCGGACTACCGGCGTTTCGGTGGCAGTGACCAGCGCACGCGCAGCTGTGCACCTGGAACCGTCAGCAGCACGAACGGCGCCAACCTGCCTGGTCTGGGGTCGAGTTTTGCCGGCATCCCGGCGGTCTCCGCCGGGGTCCTGCTGACGACTGCCGACTTCGTTCCGACCGCCGGCATCGCGAATCTCTGCAGCGGCCAGGCCATCGGCAAGGGCTATACCCTGGTGCATGGTCTGGAGACACTGGCGCTGCATGCCAGTGGCGAGCGCTATCTCTCCAGCACGTGGTCGGTGTTCGGTGAGCTGACGCGCACGGAAGACCGCCTGCGGTCCGACGAGGCGGCACTGATGCTGAACAACGTCCTGGTGCCGGCCAGCAACCCCTACAACCCCTTCGGCGTGGACGTCCGGGTGACCAGCGTGCTTGGGCTGGAGAACGGGGTTCAGACCCTCGACCGCCGCACCAGCTTCACGCGGGCCTTGGTGGGCGTGCGGGGTGATCTGGGCGGTGGCTGGGACTTCGAGGCCTCGGGCTCGACCTCGCGTGACAGCGGCGAAAGCCGCACCTCGGGCGTGAATGCCAACGCGGCAGCGCGCACGGCGGCGCTGGCAAGCGCCAGTGCGGACTCGGCACTGAATCCGTTCACCACGGGACGCGCAGCCAGCGCCCCCGTTCTGCGGGCCATCTGGCCTGAGAGCTTGCGTATCAACGACGGCAAGCGCGACCAGCTGAGTGCGTTCGTGCGTGGGCCGCTGCTGACCCTGCCGGCCGGGCCGCTGGAGGCCATTGCCGGTGTCGAGATGGGGCGGGACAGCTACGAGGCCTCGATCCCGGGTGTGCTGACCAGCGCAGCGGACAGGACACAGCGGGCGGCCTACACCGAGCTGCGTGCCCCTCTGCTGCGCTCGTCATCGTCCGCCGGCAGGAGCTTGGACCTGGCGGCGCTGACGCTGGCGGCGCGACGCGATACCTACAGCGATTTCGGATCTGCCACGACCTACCAGGCCGGGCTGGAGGTGCGGCCGGCGCGGACGCTGCTGCTGCGCGCTTCAGCGGCCACGTCCTTCAAGCCGCCCACACTGCTGCAGACCAACATCCCCGACCAGAGCTTTCCGAGCGAGGCCTTCGGCCTGGTCGACCCGGCGCGCGGCAACGAAGCCGTGGTCGGCGGCCAGGTTGTCCGCTCGACCAATCCGGACCTGGGGCCGGAGCGCGGCAAGGCCTATGCGCTGGGGGCCGTCTGGGAGCCAGAGGGCTTGCTGGGCACGCGCCTGGGCCTGACGGCCTGGAAGCTTCGCATCGACGGGCTGATCGGCCTGGCCTTTCCTCAGGTGCTGGTGAACAACGAGACGCTGTTTCCAGGTGTCGTGACCCGAGGCCCTTCGACGGGCAGCGGGCCGGGGCCGATCACCCGCGTGCTCTGGGGCGAGGTGAACTACGGGGCGGTCGACACATCCGGCATCGATCTCGAGGCCTCGCATGCGTGGAAGGCGGCCGGGGGCACGTGGACCGTGGCTGCCGGAGCGACGCGCACGCGTGAGTACCAGGTCGTGCTCACGCCATCGGCGCCGGCCGAGGACCGGCTCGGACGCCGCTTCTATGACTTCTGGTCACCAGCCTGGAAGGGGCGGGTGTCCGCCGGCTTCAGCCAGGGCACCTGGAGCATCGGCGTGACCAGTCGCTACCTGGGTTCCTACAAGGACGCCGGCACGAGCCAGCGTCGCCTGGGCAACGCCTGGACCCACGATCTGAACGCGAGCCTGGATCTCCTCAAGCTCGGGATGAGCGCGGGCTCGATGGTGAAGGGGGCCGTGCTGTCCTTCGGCATCGTCAATGTCACCGATCGCCATCCCGAGTTCGTGGAGACCGCGCCGTTCTACGACCCGACCCAGGCCGATTGGCGCGGACGCAGCGCAAGTGCCCGGCTGGCGGTGACCTGGTAGTGCTTCGGCACGAACCTTCTCCTTCTCAGATCCACTGATCTCCGGCGCCGCTGCCGCGGCGGCGGGCTGGATGCCGTGCGTCCCTGCCTGGGCGGCGGCACGGCCAGCGCCGATCTCCCACAGGAAATCTCCCATGTGCTTCCTTCTTCGTGCGCTCCAGTGCCTGGTGCTGGGGCTGGCCGCCATCGGCGCCATCGACGCCACCGCCCGAACCGGGCCGACGGTCAAGGACGTCGTCGAGTTCACGCGCATCGAGCAGCCACGCAACGGTGACGCCGATGCGCTGCAGACGCAGATATCGCCGGATGGCCGTCGGGCCTTCATCGTCACGCGCACTGCCGACCTGGCGGCTGACCGGAACCTCTTCCGCATCCTGCTGCTGGATCTGGATCCTGACCGCCTGGGCGCCGGGCGCGCTGCCGCACCCAGAACGCTGCTGACCGTGCCCGCGCTCCGCGATCCTTCGTACCTTGATCCGGCGATCCAGGATGTGCGCTGGATCGGCTCGCGCACGCTGGTCTTCCGCGGACGCATCGATACCGGCGTGCACCAGGCCTACCGCCTGGACGTCGGCACCGGGCGCCTGGTGCGCTTGACGCAAGAGAGCTTGCCCATCGTGTCCTTTGCCGTGTCAGACGACCTGCAGCAGGTCGTCTACGTGGCGCAGATTCCGAAGCCGCCACTGGCACCGGGCGCGCGCAGCGTCGTGGTCGCCAACCAGTCGTTCTGGTCGGTCATGTTCGGGCAGAACGACCTGCGCCCGCAGGACCGGCAGTACCGCTACTTCGCGACCACCGGCGACGGCCTGGCTGCGTCGCGGCCCCTGGGCCCTGTGTTCGCCGAGCGCAGCAGCCAGGCCCCGGGCGTGAGCATCTCGCCCGACGGGCGTTGGGCACTGCTGCCCCGGTACGAGGTGGACCGGCAACTTGCCTGGGCGCAGGACTACCCGCTCGTGGCCGATCTGCTCAAGCGGGCCGGACCATCGCTGAGCATCGATCCGATCAGCTACTTCTCGCGGCCTAGGACCTATGTCGTTCGCCGCATGGTCGCCCACCGTCTGGCCGACGGGCACGAGCAGGCGGTGACCGACGCTCCTGATGATGCCTGGCCAGGTCTGGGGCAGACGCGCTCGGACAGGCTGTGGCAGAAGGGCGGGCGTTCCGTGGTGATTGCCGGGACGCATCTGCCGTTGGCTGCGGGACATGGGAACGGATCGCACATCGTCGAGTACTGGCCCGACTCGGGGCGCCTGGACCACATTGCGCGCCTCGATGGGCGTCTGGAGGCCGCGTACGCTGTGACCGGCCCGCGAGACGCCTTCGTCGCGACAGACGGCACGCGCAGGCGCTGGTTCGAGCGAGCTCCCGATGGACGATGGAAGGAAGTCGACAGCACGCCTGGCGTCGATGCCGGGCTGGCGGGTGGCCAGCGCAGGTGGTCGCTGCGCCTCGAACAGGCCTTGAACCAGCCACCGGACTTCTGGGCCACAGGGCCGGACGGGCAGCGGATTCGGCTCACCCACATGAACCCCGGCTATTCGGCCGATACCTGGGGCACGGCCAGGCCCTACGCCTGGCGTGACGACAAGGGCCGACAGTGGGATGGAGGTCTGCTGCTGCCATCCGGCCACGTGCCCGGTGAGCGACGTCCGCTGGTTATCCAGACCTACGGCTTTGTGCCCGAGCGCTTCTACCTGGATGGCGCCAACATCGCGGACGGGGTCAGCAGCGCTTTCGCCGGCCGGGCCTTCCTTCGTGAGGGGCTGATCGTGCTGGCGCTGCCGCTGGGGCCCACCACCGATCGGCCCCAGGACGAGCGGGCCGGCGTCGACACCTTTGCCGATGGCGTTCGCGGGGCGATCGAAGCCCTGGCGCGCGAAGGCCTGGTCGACATCGAGAGGGTCGGGATCATGGGTTGGAGCGCCACCGGGGAGCGCGTGCTCAACCTGGTGACCTTCACCGACATTTTCATCCGCGCCGCCACGGTGGCAGACGGGGACGCCAACACAATGTTTTCGGTGGCGGTCACCTACGGCGCCGGGGACAACATGGTGACGCGCAAGGAGGCCATCAATGGCGGGCCGGCCTATGGATCCACGCTGCAGAACTGGGTTCGGAACGACCCGGCCCTGCACACCGACTGCGTGCGCGCGGCGATGCGCATCGAGACCTACGGACCCGCGGTCCTGAACAACTGGGATGTCTATGCGCTGCTTCGCCGGCAGTACAAGGCTGCCGAGATGATCGTCATCCCGGACGGCTCGCACTCCCTCGGCCACCCTGGCGACAGGATGATCTCGCTGCAGGGCAACGTCGACTGGTATCGCTTCTGGCTGCTGGATGCAGAGCGCGTAGAGCCGCTGCTGCCGGGCGAGACCGCGGAGTCCCTGCGCAGCCAGTACGCACGGTGGCGGCAGATGCACGAGCTGCGCAAGGCAGATGGGCTTCGACCTCGGTGTGCACGGCTTTCTGCCGGCCGATAAGGCTTACCGCCCTCCTGGCTGTTCTTCAGGCGAGGGGCTGCGCAAGGCCTGAGCGTGCCAGAGGCCGGCATAGGTGCCACCCCGCGCCAGGAGGCCTGGGTGGTCACCGCACTCCACGATGAGTCCTTCCTTCAGCACGGCGATCTGCGGCGCCAGGCGAACGCTGGACAGTCGATGCGCGATGAGGATGGTGGTGCAATCCGGCACTGCGTTGCGCAGCCCCTGGAGCAGGGCGGCTTCTGCCGCCGTATCCAGCATCGAGGTCGCCTCGTCGAGGAGCAGCAGACGAGGACGACGGACCAGCGCGCGGGCGATGGCGACACGCTGGCGCTCGCCTCCTGACAGCAGGAGCCCGCGGTCGCCGATCCGGGTGTCGTAGCCCTGCGGCATCGCGATGATCCGATCGTGGAGCTGGGCATGGCGGGCCGCCTCCTCGATCTCGCGCTGCGTCGCGCCTGGCCAGCCGAAGGCGATGTTGGCGGCCAGCGTGTCGTCGAGCATCAGGTTGTCCTGGAACACCACGCCTGTGATTGAGCGCAGCTGCTCCTGTGGCATCGCCGCCAGGTGAACCTCGTCCAGCAGCAGGCAGCCTCCTTTGGGCTCGACCAGGCGCAGCAACAGCCGGACCAGTGAGGACTTGCCGCTGCCGCTGGGCCCGACCAGCCCCAGCAAGCTGCCCGCTGGGACATCGAGATCGACGTGCCGCAGCACAGGGCGCGATGCGTCGTAGCCAAAGCGAACGCCGCGAAGCCGGACTGCGGGCGCCGAGCGTGTCATCCCGGCGTGGGACGGCGACATCGGCGACCGCAGCGTGTGGGGTACGAGTGGTCTCGTCGATACGGGCGGGCGTGGCAGCGCTGCGCCCTGGTCAGCTGAAACGTTGGCCGCTATCATCTGCAACAGCGGCCGCATGAACCCCAGGGCCTGGGCGATGTCCCGTGTGGCGACGCCCATAGTTTCCAGAGGGCGCAGCATCTGCAGCAGGTACACGTTGATCAGCACGAAGCCGCCGCCTGTCAGCGTGCCAGCGTGCAGGCCATCCAGCGCCAGTGCGAGCAGCGCTGCCAGGCAGGCCGCGATGCAGGCTGTGTTGGCGATGCCGAGCCGGACGTGTTGTGCCCCCATCGCGCGCCAGCACGCCTGCAGTTGCCCCAGGGTCTTGTCGAGCCTCGATCGAACAGCTTCCTCGGCGCCAAGGCCCTTGATGGTCTCGGGCTGTGACAGGCCTTCGGTCAGCGATGACCGCACGGCCTGCGCAGCGCTGGCGACGGCTTGCGCTCGTGCGACGGTTCGCGGCGTCGCCCCGAGCTGAAGCATGAGATAGGCGATAGCGGTTCCGGCGAACGCCATCACGATCAAGGGCTGCCCCAGGTGGATCAGCACGCCAACCACGGTGCAGAGTTCGACGATCACAGGCAAGACGCTGCCCAGCAGGTGCGACAGGAGGATCTGGCTTCCGGCAGCGGCCTGGTCGAGGGCGTGAACCGGTGCGCCGGGACGGTGACCCAGGTGGCTGGTCAAAGGCAGGCCCAGCAGTCGGTCGAAGCTGCGGCGGACCAGATTGGCGCTCAAGCGCTGTTCGGCCACGCCGGCGGGCAGGGGGCGAAGAGCCGCGAACAGGCGGGCACCAGTCAGCGCCGCGACATAGGCACCCACCAAGTGCAGCGATGATGGGGCGCCAGGATCGAGTGGCGGAGCAGTTCCTTCGGGGGTCGAGTACTCGTCCACAAGCGCCTTCAGCGCGAGTGGTGCGAGAGCGCCGAGCAGGCCACTGGCCACGACCAGCAACAGCGCCAGCACCAGGTGGCTGACGACGACGCGGTCAGATGCCGCGTGCAACAGGCGAACTGCCGCTCGCAAGTCCGCCAGATTGGACCCAGGTGCTGACACGTTACGAGACCGAACCGGCCTGCGCTGCGGAGCGCCATCGCTGCAGCCAGGCCTCGACGGCGATGTGGCCATGGATCTCGGTCACATGCACGCTGGTCATGTTCAGCCTGCCCGAGAGCGCGGTTTCGACCTTCTGTCGGTCGAGGAATCCGCGCGTGACGAGTTCGCCGTCGAGAAGGAGTTCGCGCGCCCACGGGAGGTTGTTGGCGAGCACCGTCTTCAGGTGCTGGTCGATGCTGCCCTTGGACCGCCGCGCTGCGATCTCCGGCGCCAGGTCGGCAGCGAAGGCACGGCGCGCCAGTGCCCGGCCATGCCCGCCTCGGGTGAGGACATAGGTGGGAAGCTGCAGGCAGAGTTCGATCAGTGGCTGCGACAGCAGCGGATTGACCACGGCTGGTGCATGTTCGCGCTCGTAGGGGTCGTAGTAGGCCAGCGGATGCAGGAGCATGCGGACGTGGTTCAGCTTGCCGACGGGCAGTCCTGTGGCTTGTCGGAGCGAGGGATGCAGATAGGCGTCCCGGGGCGCGGTGCTCGCTGCCGCACCCCCCAGCAGGGCCATCTGCCAGACGAGGACGTCGCCTTCGGCGCGCAAGCCGAGCCGACTGCGGAGCGCCATGGCCATGGTCCGGTAGACCGACATCTGTGCCAGTCGGGCCGCATCCATCGCCGCTCGCCATGCGCCACGGCCGAAGCCATGCAGGCAAAGGAAGTCGGCCGCCGGCCACCAGGTGCGCAACTCGAAGAAGAGCTGGTCACCGCCCGCCCCCGTGAAGAGGCAGGGGGCTCCGTGGCGCTGGCTCAGTTCGGCGTCTTTCGCCGATGCGGCCATCCGGCCGACGTAGGTGGCCGGTGAGGGCGTCAGCGCGACCTGCAGGACGCGGTCAAGCCGGAAGGCGTCGTCGCGTTCGCACTCGATGAGTTTCAGCTTGGCGCGCCGGGCTGCCAGGCGCGCGTAGCGGCGCTCGTCGGTGTCGGCGCCTGGCGAGTGGTAGTTCACGCACAGGACCTCGGCAGCCGTGTCCTCTCTCGTCAGGCAACTGGCCAGGATGGACGAGTCCAGCCCGCCGGACAGCCGCAGCAGGATGCGTTCCTGTCCCTCGGCCCAGGTACGCGAGCAGTACCGAACCGTATCGCGAAGGCGAGGCGCAAGCTTCGCAGGGTCCTCGTCCAGCGTGGTCCTCGCAAAACTCAGGGCGTCCCAGAACAGCTCTCGGGTCTTTGCGGCGGGGCGCAGATGGACTGCCTCTCCAGGGAGTACCCGTTCGACGCCATCGAGCACGGTCTGGTGGTGGCCCAGTTCCCACAGCTGGAGGTGAGCGGCCAGACGCTCCCACGCGATGGCCGGCAGCGGAACCCCGGGCAAGGTGATGAGGTCCTCAAGCCACGAGAACACGATGTGCACGCCCTGATGGTCGAGCGTGAAGCAGGGGAGGGTGCCGGTCGGGTCGCGCAGGATCGTCACCTGGTTGCCCGCGCACTTCAGGAATGCGACGTAGCGTCCCCACCAGGCCGTGACGAGCGTTCGGCCATGGTGCCGCAGGATGGCTTCGGCCTCCTCGGGCAGGATCTGGGCGGGTGCGGCACCGCGGCTTGCGCTTTGGGCTCTTCGGAACAGTTGGCCGAGGATCACGCCCCGGTCGCGCCAAAGGGGGTGGACGCCATTGCCGTCGGCACCACCGCCGGTGGTGAACACCGACAACCCGCTCTGCTGCAGAGCGGGCTTCCATGAAGGGGCACGCTCGATGACCTGGGAAAGCAGGTGCGCGGTTTCGCGCTGGTGGGCCAGCGTATCGTCCCAGATCAGCGCGAGGTAGCGGAACAAGCGCGCTTCTCCGCCAGATGCTTAGGCAACCAGGATCGGGGTGTAGCGGCGCACGTTCTCGTGCAGGTCGCTCAGCACGAGATCGCCGGCCTGGATCCAGGCGTGCGCCCGAAAGGGTTGCGTGGTGACGCCGATGACCCAGTTCGGGCGCCATCCTTCCGCGCCCAGGAAGCCGAGCAGGGACAGCGAGTCGTGCAGGCAGCGATCGTGCGCCGTGAGCATGAGCGGACGAAGGCGCAGGTAGGCCGCCACGGCGACGCGCAGGGAGTGGCTGGCCGAGCCCGTTGTCTTGACCACTTCATGCCCGCGGCGGGCCGTGATGCGTTCTGCGATCCGCTGTAGGGAAAGCAGCCGCAGACTGAGCGCGGCCGAGGCGCTGCAGCGGACGAACCTGGCGACCCGAACTGTGTCCACTTGCACGGAGTCGACAAGGTCCTCGGCGTTGAGCGAGCGTGCAGCCTCTGGCAGTGGGGCGTTGGCGTGTGCACGCGGCGCGGCTGGGTCGCAGCTCAGCAGACCCTGGCGCAGCAGCGGCGCGGCAAGCGCGTCGATATCGGCCGGGCGTTGCAGCGCGGCGCCTTGCGTGGTGCCATCGGGATGGGGCCAGCCGCTGACGACGGCGGCGAGTGCCGCGAATCGCGTGCCCGGGACGCCGAGGTAGCGGCTGCGTCGCAGGTCGAGCAGGATCACCTGACCGTCGTGCGCGCAAGCGCGGACGTGTGGGGCCAGACAAAGACGGGCGGACATGGAGGTGCTCTGTCGGCGGAACAAGGCGAGGCTGATCGCTGGAGAACCCGGCGCGAAGCGCGAAGTCAGCCTGGGGCTGCGCGCCGGGTTGGCCGTCTCAGCCTGTGCGGGCTATTGGCGGCCCGGCAGCGTGAAGTTCTCTTCGCTGCCCGGCATCACGATGCCCTGGGTCTGCTCCTTGGCATCGCCCAGGTCGACGATGTCCAGTTCCGTTGCTTCGTTCATCACGAACTCCTTCAGTTGGGTTGACGTTGCGAGAGCCCTCGGCGTCTTGCTTCGGGCGAGCACAAGGTAAGGGCCGGGGCTGTGTCACGGCAATGAAAAAGCGAGGCGCCATCACGCGTTCGGTCGGCCCGCCAGCGTCGACGCCGGATCTGCCCTGCGAAGGCTCCGGAAAGCGAAGGCGGCGGTGCAGCAGCTGCGAGCGTGTCGACGTTCGGTGCATCCTCGGGGTCCAGGGCACGGTGTCGCCGTCAGACCGAACGACGGACGCGTTGCTGCGGTGTCCGTGATGAGGTTTTGCGCGGCTGGATCGTCAATGTGTCATGGACCCACCGGGCACCACGAGGACTCCCGCCACGACCTGGCACATCTGCTGGCAGGCGGCGATGGGGCGCGATCTGCTCGCGGGTGACACCCTGGTCGATCGCATCCGGGGACGCCTGCTCGATGCCCATGGGCGTCGAGGTCGGGAACTGGTGGACTACCTGCTGACGCCGACCGAGATCCATGTGCTGTCGAGGCTCGCCCACGACGACTCGCCGGGTGACCTTGCCCGCGCCGTCGCCAACATCGTTGCGCGGTGGGTGCGCGAAGTCCAGGCCGTGCGCGGGCCCGTCTTCGCGGGGCGCTACCGAGCACACCGTGTGAGTTCGGACGCGGCGCTGCGCGACGATGTGCGCATGCTCGCCTGGCGTCCGGTGACCTTGGGGCTGTGTACCTTGCCGACACACCACTCGCATTCGGCTCTGCGGACGGCACTGGGGCTGCGCCGGGCCCTGGGCTTCGATGCACGGCCGCTGCTGGATCTCTTTGGCGATCCTGTGCCGGCTGCGCGGAAGGCGCTGCGGGTCTGGGTTGGCCAGCGCCCCAGCGAACTGCAGATGCGCCAGTGGGAACTCGCCCGTGGTCTGGCCCTGGCCATCGGGACGGTCGGGCCGCTGCAGAGGATGGCTCGCGAGGTGCGCGGCCCGGCGGCAGCGCTCGTGGCCGCGGGCGGCGCAGACGGCATCGACGGCGCGTTGCGCATCCTCGAAGGCTGGGTTCTGGCCCGGCTGGGCGTGCGCGGCGTGGTCAGCCTCGCGGTTGAAACGGGCGCGACAGGGGCCAGGGAACGGGCACTCGTGGCCTGTCTGGCCATGGACATCGGCTTGTGCCCCGCAGCCTCGGTGGCCCGCCACTTCAAGCGGGCGAAGGCCACCCTGAGCGAGCAGATGAAGGCGTGCCGACAACGACCTGATGACCGGCGGATCCTTGAAACGACAAGGAGCCGCATCGTCGAAGAGGCCATTGCGCTCTGGTCGAGGGCACGATGACTTCGCCTGAATCGAATCTACAGGCCACGCCGGAGCCCGAGGGGTTGGGCGAGGGTTGCTTGGGTGGTGTGGGAATCGGCCGGTGCCGAGACCTGTTGTTGCGTGCGCCGCTTCGGGGAGCAACGATGGAACAGACGACCGAGCTTCGGGTTCAGCGCCAGCAGGACATCCAGTTGCTGCGCGAGGTGATCGACGGCTGTACTTACGCGACCGTGGCCCAGCGGTGGGGGCTGTCGCGTTCGGCCGTCGACCGGCGCATCAAGGGGCTGGCGGTCCAGCTCACGCAGGTGGTGGGCGTCGATGGCCTGCAGGAGAGCAGCGCCGCCTTCGTGAAGCGCCTGCGCATGCACCGGGACGCGATCCTCCAGGCGCTGGAGCACTTCGACCCTGCACAGGTGAGCTCCCAACGCGAAGCCCGCGTGCTCAAGCTCGACGAGGTCGATCTCGGCGCGCGCCGCGTGCGCAGCCGATCCACGCGGCCCCTGCACGACCTGGCGCTCTACTACCTGCCCTTCGCGACGGGCCTGCGTCCTCTGGAGGTCGCGCGGCTGATGGTGGTCGACTACCTGCTGGAGGACGGCAGCGTGCGGCGAGAGTCGAGGGTG
>JRYF01003292.1_pt1 | contig 16838 bp, 16 predicted proteins | sample 235331 | NCBI WGS metagenome assembly JRYF01 (sample SAMN03074217, study PRJNA261475) | activated sludge metagenome | biome: Wastewater Treatment Plant; feature: Wastewater; material: Activated sludge; isolation source: activated biomass of a wastewater treatment plant treating hydrocarbon... ...
TTTTTCCCCACCGCCCCGAGCTCCGCCACCTCCCTTACTCTGATTAATTGCTTAGCCTTGCCACCCACCCGAAGCGTCGTTAGCGCCGCCAGGTCAATTCCTGTCTCACTGACAACGTCAGTCATGCTTAGTTTGGATTACCGCCACAACCAACCTGTGGTTCTCGACCGGCTTTAATATTCTCAGCGATACAATTAGCGACTGTACGGAAATTTGGCCGCACAGTACCCGCTCGTTCCAAGACCGCGATTGCCGCCTCGTTCTGCCCGGCGCGATAGTACAAGAAAGCCAGCGAAGCCCAGTTCTGATCAACTTCCGGCTTAGCTTTCACCCTCTCCTCGTACAGACTGATTAGGAAGTCAGTGGCCCCGGCCGCATCAGCCGCCGACACTAAAAAGTCGTTGCGAGAAAAACTCGGTAGATCAGTTGGTTCAACCAGGCTAAGCGCCGCCTCGATCTCACCTAAGCGAAACATCACCGCTAGGTAGTATTCCTTGGCTTGCAGGTTGCGCGTATCCAGCTCATAAGATTCCTTAAAGAAGTCGCGCGACTCTTCAAGCTGACCCTGGGCATAAGCGATAATACCTTGTTGTAAGAGCACCGACGGCTTCCGGGGCGACAACTCACGGGCGATATTAGCCTGCGCCATGGCCGCTTCATGGTTGCCAATAGCACGGTAAAAGCTACTAAAGAAAACATGCACCCGAGCGTCCCCCGGCTTATCTAAAGCCAGCGCGCGCAACTCCGCCTCCGCTCGCGCCACGTACTGCTGACGCACCTCTTCCGGTATCTGCTGATTGCGTACGACATTCATAGCTTGTTGCGAAATCTGCTCGACTATCTCCTGGCGGGCAAAGGAACGACGATCCAGCGCCTGTTCGAAGTGGACCAGAGCCGCCGCTGGGTCCCCCACCGCCCGATAACCCTTAATCAAATCACCCGCCGCCTGCATACCCGGCACATGCAAGGTGTAAACCAAAGCCGCTACCACAACCACCGCCACCGGCACTACAAACTGATTGAAAAGCGCCGTGTCGACTTTGAGCGTGGATAGACTACTAAGCGGTGTCCCAACCCGACTGTGAATCAAGGCCAAGAAGACCGCGAAGAAAATATAACTGATGATATTATCAAAGACGACCAAGTTGTGCGTAAAGTAACCCACCAAAATTCCCAACAACACACCGCGCTCTAACACCGTAAAGCTCATGTCGTCTGGTCGACGCAGTGGTACTACTACCAAGTAATAGAAAGAGGCTAAGAAAATACCGATGTAAGCGAAGAAGCCTAAGAAACCGCCGGCGATCAACCAATCCAAAACAATATTGTGGACCCGATCAAACCATTGCTCCTGATCAAATAGAAACGGATCATACTGCTCATTAAAGACATAATTGAAGTTACCCATTCCCCACCCCAAGACCGGACGCTCCCTCACCCCCTCCCAAGCCATCCCCCAGATCGTACCGCGCACTTCGAGGTCCTTGGTCAGGTCAATGTTGGCGATGCGAGACAAAGACTGATTTGACTGTACAAAGACGCTATCCTTAATCGCGTAGAAACCTGCTCCCGCCACTAGTAGTAGAGCCAAGCTACCAACCGCCACCTTTCTAAACTGCGGAAACTTCGCTCCGAAAACTGCGATGTAAATAGTCATGACAAGCGCCCCGGCCACAAGACCAATCGCGGTACCGCGCGTACCAGTCGCAAACAAGACAAAGACAAAGGTGAGAGCCGCCAGGCCATAAGCCACGCGCGCCAAGTTGAGCCGACTCTCCACCAACAACCAAAAGGCGATGAAGACATGAAAGAGCATATAAATCGCCAAGTAAGCCGCGTTGCCTAAGTAACTATCGACACGATAACCGGGATTCTCAGCGTACTGCGTGAGGGCCTTGAGGGCGGTGATGAGCGCCACTACCAGCGTGGTGTGCAAAAAGAAACTCCAGTGTCGCTTGGTTGTGAGCACACTCCCGACGAGGACCGTGTAGAGAAAGACATGAATGAGCGTGATGTAACCATCCATACGTTCGTAGTTACTGAAGAAACTGGTGTGCGGATCAATCGCAAAGAGGCTGGAGAAAAACATCACCACCACCAAGAGCCCAAAACTCCCTATGACATACGAAAACTTAGGTCGATATGTATCATCAATGATACATAAAAGTAACCAGGCAACTAATGCCACCTCGACAATAATCCTAAAGGCAAAGTTTTTGCCGGTAATAAAGGGAAAGAAATAGGAGTCTACCACCAACAAGACCAACAACGGTACCGCGAAGATGCCGCCATAAACCACGGCTTTCAAAATGTCTTTCATATGCGAGAAACTATAACACGAAGACAATTTACCTGCCCAGCTAGACAAACTCTCAATCCTTACGCCCGGCCTGTGGTAAAATTGGGCTGGGTTTGATCCTCAAGCGGAAAGGAGGCTGTGATGCAAACCTGGCTTCTTACCCTCACCTTCTACCTGGTCTCACCCTGGGTAGAAGGTCACCTGTTAATCGTCGAGTACGAAGTTAGCGGTCTGAAAAGTTTGGATGTGTGCCAGCGCGTCGGCGTCCACGTCACCGCACAACTGGCCGATCCAAACTTCGTATTCACCGACTTCGATGTCGGTCGAGCCGTCTACTTCACCTGCGAGGCCGTCCGGGATGCCTAAGTCCCGCCACTCCACCAGCCGCCGCTGGCCCTACGGGCCAGCGGCGTATTCTTTTCGGCTTACAGCCTTATCAAGTAACACCGCTAACCAAAAAATACCGTGACAAAACCGGCCAAGCTAAGCCGTCGAAAACCGTCCACCAATTGAGCACTTGCTGTCTGATAATTCACTAAGTAAACTAATAAATTATCAAAATGATGATTGTGGGTCTAAAATCATAGCTAAAATAGCTGATTGAATTTTAGTAAAGCGTGTCATAAATCGAAAATAATCGTTTAAAAAATGAAAAATAGCATTTATTCACGGTTATAGTTGCAATAACCGTTTATAAACGGTATAATATAAAAGCATCTGCTATGGCAAAAACTCCCCACGTATTTTCCACTATCCCCCAACTGAGGGAACGGTTTTATCGATCCCTACCCGGCAAAGAATCGCTAGTCCAAATAATCAATGAAGCAGAAATATCAGACAGTGTCTATAACTCAAACGCTATCGAAGACAGCACCCTAACGCTTGAAGAGACCGAAAAAATTCTCCTTGAAATTGACCTCGAACGCTATGTCACGACGCGTGAAATACACGAAGCCAAAAATCTCGCCCGCGTGATGCAATACGTTGAGAAAAAATCTCAGTCACACCACCTTACCGAGGAGATTATGTTACTACTCCACAAAATGCTTATCGGCAACATCGACGAGTCGATTGCGGGACGCTTTCGCCAGGACAATGAATGGGTGCGGGTAGGCTCTTATATTGCTCCATCACCGGATGAAGTACCCAGCCTCATCACCTCTCTCCTTTCAACCTACCAAGCCAATGTAAATTCACCAATTGTTACCAAGCTAGCCAACTTTCACCTAGAGTTTGAGCGTATCCGCCCGTTTTGTGACGGCAACGGACGAATTGGTCGAGTTCTGAACAACTATCTGCTTCTACGTGATGGCTATGTTCCCATCAACATTGCTTTTTCTGATCGTGCCTTGTACTACCAAGCCTTTAAGGAATACGACCAAAATCGAGAGACAAAAATAATGGAAGAAATCATCGGTCGGGCCTTAACCAAAAGCTACCACAAGCGACTAGCCTTCCTTGAAGACAAACGTATCATCATGCTTAAGGAGTACGCGAAGAAAATCGGAAGCTCATACCAAAACTGCCTAAATAAGGCGCGTCGCCAAACCATCGAAGCCTTCCAAGAAAAAGGTGTTTGGAAAATTGGGGTTGCTAAGTAACTGTCTCTAGTTCAGCGAGCGCAATAATGTTATGGGTGTAAACGTGTCCAAATCAATAAATCGATTAAATTAGCCTAACAAAACAAATCACTCAGACTAAAATTAAATTTGCTTGCGAAGATGCTTAAAATATGCTATAATATTTACTGAGCAACCATCTCCAAGGAGGGAGATATGCCAACGGAAAAATTCAGCTTGAGCTGGTTCGGGATGATTGTCGTCCTCAGCTTACTGGCCGGAGCGTTCAGTACGCTCGTCAACCCAACCACTGACCCGCGAGGGTTGGTGGTTGGGAGTCTTGCAAAGCCCAGCGACCACCGTTACCAGTGGAGCCGGCTCGACAGCGGTCTCTGGATTAAACGTGTCTGGACGCTTGATGGTGACCTGCGCTTGACCATCGACCCACGAGGGGAGAGTGAGGTCTACATGGTACTTGTACCTTGCAGTGAGCAGTACGCCAACCGCTACCTGGTAGTAGAGTGGACCATCGGCGACCCCTACGTCATCATCCAACCCTGCTCGGGACGGCCAGTAAGCCAACTCGAGCCATTCGAGTGGTGGCTTGGGTCGTGGCTGGACTGGTTTGGTGACGCCCCCACCCGTCTCCAGCTCAAGCCTCAGTCCGACCTCGAGGCTGACGAGGGTCGTGTTCTCACGACGCCCTTCATTCTGCCGGTCCCGCCGCCGGCTCATGCCACCCTGGTTTGACATCACCCCCAGCCGCTCCCTCACCGGAGCGGCTGATCTGTTTTTTGTCTAAGGTAGACCTGACAGACGGGTCTTACTCTCAACCACACTTTCCATCACAATCTAGCCATAACCAAATCAAGACCAATTTAAAAAACCACAAAAGAACGGTACCCGTGCGTGCCGGCGGTCACATAGACCGTCATGCCGACTCGACATTTACTGTATTTCATAGCGACACCTTCAAAGAACAGTTATGAGACCTTGAGCATATAAAATCCAGCCGAAATGTCAAATTACGAACGAGCCATTAATTATCTGTTATGATAATCGAGTGAACAAACTAGTAGAATATCCCAAAAAAGCCTTTAATCTTATCTGGGGCGGAATCGTCTACGATCCAGCTGTCCTTTGGGCTTATCTAGTTTCATTTGTCACTGGCACCAAGCCAATACACCTAATTGAGATGTCAGAATCAGAGCTTATAGATGCCTTAAAAGATGGCAAGTCGCTCATCCGCTTCGGTGACGGAGAGGCCATGCTCATGACAGGTCGCAGTATTCATTACCAGATAGTAAGCAAGGACCTGGCTACAGAACTAAAAGAGATCTTGAAGCAATATTCAGAATCTTCTAACTATGCCATCGGAATACCTATCGAGGAACTAGGCATTACCGATGAAGAATTAAAACAAAGGCAGAGGTTGAGAATTTGGCGGTTATTTAGAGTCCTGGTTAAAAAAAGAATCAATCCAAAGGCCAAATACTACCGGGCAGCTTATTTCTATCACAAAGATATCTTCAAAAATAAAATCGCTCCGATTTTTAAAAATAGACATGCAATCTGTGTCACTCGTGCCAGCACCATGAATGAGCGATTTCGTAATACAATGAAAGACCAATTCGCTGAATCCAGCTTTGTTGTTTCACCAGACAAAAATGCCTACACCGAAAAAGGTAACCTAATATCAGAAATCAACCAAGCCATTGCTAGTCAACCAACACTAAAGCCGATCATCTTTCTGGCCGCTGGACCAGCCTCTAAGGTAATCGCCTTTCATTACGCCGAACAAGGTATTCAAGCTCTCGATATCGGACACGGTATGGAAATAATCGCCACCGGCGAAGACTACTCTGGTAGGATTTAATATGAAAACTTTTGTCATCAACCTCAAACGCAGCACACAACGCCGTGACTACATCGAAAATCATCTTAAAGGACTAGGGCTGAAATATGAAATATTAGATGCCACAGACGGTAAACAACTAAACCGAGAGGTGATAGCAAAAATACACAACCAACCCCTATCTCAAAAGTTACTGAAACATTCTCTAACCCTAGGAGAGATAGCGTGCGCCCATTCCCACATTAGAATCTATGAGAGAATAGTCAGAGAAAAAATACCTTATACTCTTATCGTTGAGGACGACGCTGTTATCGACAAAAAGTTACTTCCGTTCTTGTGTGAAGAATTTTTAAAGCAGTCGGACTTTGATTGGCTACAGATAAATTATCCGCCCTTAGGTCTGGCTTTTATAAAAAACTGGCTAACTGCTTCGCGAATCAGAATAAAACAGAAACCATCATATTTAATAATGGTTATCTTAAAATTTCCTGGCATAATTATACTGTCGCTAATAGACGAAGTACGCAGTCGATTCTACGCCAAACAGCCCAGGATATGTACGGTGCTCAGGCCACTTTACACGACTGGCTGTTACATTATCACCTTGGCCGGGGCTAAAAAATTACTCGATTTTGGGAATCCTATTATCTACGCCGCCGATATGTTACCGAATCGTGCTCGCCTTAAAGTCAGTTTCAAAATGAAAGCTGTCTTCCCTTTGTTGGTTAATCAAAAGGAAGACTTCAGTTCGGATATTGGAGCTCGGTAATAGAACTACACTCTCAAACAACCTGAACTACAACCAAGTTGTTGTTGGCTAGCTCACAGTCAGGTCGGTAGAGACTGACAAATTTCACATCATATTTCGAATGACTCTGGAAGAATCTTCGATATTTAATTAGATCACCCTTATCAACATCTTCAATTACGTAAAACCCGCCCTTAGCTAATTTATATACTGAATTTTCAAACAAGCAGACACTGGATTCAAAAGTGTGTAGACCATCATCAATCATCAATTCAAACTCATCGCCGCCGATTTGTTCCCACATTTTTTTAATTGTCTCTGGTTTAGTTTGATCTACATAGCAGGTCTTTATTCTTTCTTCCTCAAAGAGAATTGATTTATCAATGTCGGCACCAATTACAAGCGCTTTTGGAAAATAATCCCGCCACGCCCTAAGACTGGAGCCTGGCTTACCTGTAGCGCTCATACTAGAAGCTAAATCTGGATTATCAGTACCAATACCACATTCAAAAACTCGACTGACCTCAAAGCGCCGATAGCTGAATAAAGTATGGTAAAAATCTGCATAAGTATGAGCGACCCAAGGATAGGGGTGGTTAGAACTAGTTCTAGAACCTTTATCTGAACCATATTTATCACATAATTCTGCCAGAGGATTCTGAAACCGGTCATAATAAACAACCATTCGATATGCTTCATTATAAGAACTTTTAAAAACTCGGGTTCGATAAAGTCTAAGGAGTCGGTGTATGACATTACCCAAAAAAACGCTATCAATCTTTTGAATTATCTGTCGCATAAATGTTTTTATTTCTTAATCAAATCCTCTAAGCTTTTATTAGTATAGACTATTTCTATACCTCTCCCAATATCAATGGCTTGAATCCCATCTTTCGCCAAAGCGAAAGCTAAAGCCTTACTAGCCGGACCACACGCCAATAGCACAACACAATTAGCTTTACCAGACTTAATCGCCAAACTACGAACGGAAGTGACTAGTGTCTCATATTCACCATAGGCATCATTAGCCGGAGATTCAACATAAACCACATCGAAAGAGGGTACTGCTGTATTTCTTTGGAAATTCTCAATATTTACTTGATTGCTAACAAAGATTATTCTTTTGGTTAGTAAATAATCTTCCAAGTATTTCTGGAGCGTCTTATCATAATAAAAAAAGAATGCATCTGAATATGACGTGTCTTGATTGAAATCAAGATTAAACCTAACCTTCATGGGTAGCCAACAGTTTAACAATCCCTCTTTGCGTAACTGTAGGTTGGTCTTAAGCAACATTGGTTTAGGCAAACATAGTATAAATGGACTATCTCCACTGTATTCTTTAATCATCTGAAAAAACGAATCGCGTAACTTATCGTCGTATTTTTGATAGTGAATGCTTCCAAAATTCATTATGTAAATTTCTCCATCTCCAAGCCTTATTAGAGACTTTCCTGATTTCAATAAAGAAATCGTCTCTTTGTTATCATGGTATTTTACTTTAGGGACATAAAACGGATTAAAGTAATTTAAAGCATAAGTAAATAGATAAAGTTTGTTACGGAAAATATGCTTCCCAAAAAATCGTATGGCCCTTTTAAGATAATCCATTGGAACTGATTTTATCATAATTTAGTCATCAAATTAGTGACATTTTAATGCAAAATTAAGTTAAACTATACTAATGCCACTATTTTCTGAATTAAAATCAAACTTAAACGCCCAAAATCCTGTTCGCTATCTAAAAAGTGCTTTTTGGCTATCGGTTGGAAAAGTAGCCTCGATGGCTGTATCGCTACTAGCAACTTTCTATATCGCCCGAAGTCTCGGGCCACAAAACTTTGGCGAGCTAAGCTACGCCCAAAGTGTGCTCGGGATTCTAGCCCTGTTTGGAGCTCTCGTTGGTTCCCTATATCGAGACATCGTCCGCTCTCCTAAAGAAGAGGGTAAATTACTAGGTACTGGTTGGATTGTTTCATTCTCTGCTGCTTTTGCCACGAGCGTCCTGGCTGGTTTATACGTCTTAACTACCCCACACGACACTCTCACTATCTGGGTCATCGGTATTCTCTGCCTAGGGCAATTCTTCTCCCCTTTCGCTATCATCCAGAACGTCTTCTATGCCAAAACGGAAACCAAACTTCTCTCCATCAGTAATTTCTTTATTCATGTCTTAGTATCTTTAGCTAAAATCTTTGCCATGATGTCTGGACAAGGAGTCTTGATTCTAGCCAGCATAATGCTTCTCGAGCAAATAATAATTGCTCTAGTGTATGTAACCCTCTATATAAAAATCCATGGCGGTTCCTTAAAGGACTGGTATTTCGATCGGACCTACGCCAAACAGCTAATATCAGACTCCACCCCAATTATGATCTTCACCGCTAGCAGTATGATAGCTGCCCGTATTGATCAGATATTTATCAAACACTACTTAGACATGACTACTGTCGGATTATATGGTGTGACTGTGCAGCTAAGCGATATTTTTCATATGTTGCCAGCAATACTACTGATCGCCATCTTTCCAGCCATTATAAATGGGAAGGCAAATCTAGGATTTTACCGTACTCGCCTATTTACTCTGTTTGGTAGTTTTTTTGTTTATGGTATCGCTGGTGCTATTTTTCTCACTCTCGTTGCAAATTACGCAATCCCGCTCATTTACGGCCCAGCTTTTACTGGCAGTATTGCTTTGGTCCAAATCTACATCTGGTCACTGCCGGGGTTAATTGTCGGCTTTGCGGTGACTCATTTTTTAATCGCCGAAAACCTGCGTCGTATTCAGATTATTTCAGGAGTTTTACCAATGCTAATGAACGTAACGCTAAATTACTACTTGATTCCAGTTTGGGGAGCTCCAGGCGCAGCTATCGCTACCGTGATTAGCACTTCAATTTACCCCATCTTACCATTTATGTTTAAATCAACGAGGAATTGTGTTAGGAACAAATAAGAGATTTGTTTGATCTTTATCAAAATTACTGAGCCAAAAATGAATATCTTTTATTTCGTGATTATTATTTTCAATATCATAAATTTTGTAACCCAAATCAGAAAAATAACCGAGTAATTCTAGTGACATGTCTTTTGTGTTATCAACCCAAAAAATCGGCGAGAACTCCAGGATTACTACCGGAAGACTGCTTCGAATAGTATTATTCATACCTTTCACAACCTCTAATTCAAAGCCTTCAACATCAATCTTAACTAAGTCTATTTTTCTAGATAAACTCTTTAGCTCCTCATCGGCTATACAAACTGTTATATTCTCAACATCTCTACAATCTCCAGAAATAATTGATGAACCTCCAATATTACCCCTTTTAAGATGAACAAGGGCATTCCCTTCTTTTTGACCGCAGGCTTTATTAATTACCCTGACGCGATTTTTAAAATCATTAACACCTACACTCTCTTCTATCTGTTCGGTTAATTTATGTATAGGCTCAAAGCACACCACTAAACCATTCTCTCCTAAAATTGAACTGGCAAATAGAGCATGTTGTCCAATATTTGAACCAATATCTACAAAAATACCATCTTTTTGCAGATATTTATGGATAATTTCTAGAATTTTTGGTTCATATACACCACCGATAAAAATAGCCTCATCAACCAAACCGTTACTGGGATCGAGGACTATCTTGAATCTGTGTCCCAAAAAATCGACATTCTTGACGGTTCGTCGCAAAAATAAAAAAGACTTTAGTTTTCGATACATTCGAAAAACTGGCATTGTCACTAAATAAATTAACCTGTATGTATCAGGGTAATTGGTTTTTAAATTTAATCGAAATTCGTATGCAGTCATTTCTTTGAACAAAGGTAATTTCCGATGGCTAAATATGGTAAGCCTGACAGATCAAATGTTCTAAGGGCGTCTTGAGGCTTCTCAACGTTCGGTTCACCATGGAGATTGAAGCTGGTATTAAGTATACCTCCAATACCAGTTATTTTTTCAAAATGTGAAATTAAAGCGTGATACTCCGGATTCACCTCTCTCTTTACCATTTGTGGTCGACTAGTCAAATCGTACGGGTGTAGGGCAGCAATTAATTCCTTGTGTGCTAAATCAGTAGTCTCAAAGGTTATAGCCATGTGAGGAGCGTAAATATCGCGGGGATTATTCAAGTAATCTTGCCGACGTTCATACAACATCGACGTAGCAAACGGCATCCAAAAATCTCGCCCTTTTATCATCTCATTAATAAGCTTTACATTATCTCGTGAAGTCGGATTAGCTAAAATAGAGCGGTTGCCAAGCGCCCGCGCCCCCCACTCCGCTCGACCCTTAAAACGGCCGACCACAGCATTCTGAGCAAGTAGCTCAGCTACCCGGCGCTCAATTGGATTAGTCTTGGGGTCAAAAAATTCAACGTGCCAGTCTTTTGATTTTGAATATTCATTGATAACCTTCCCAATTTCTTCATCAGAATAATCTGAGCCCAGATACAAGGCCTCAAGGGTTTGTAATCCTGATAGGTCATGATTATTTTCTACAGCATAACCATAAACCGCTGCTCCAATCGCTAGTGATTCGTCACCACACGAAGGAGTGATTACGATGGATGTAACTTCTGGCAAAGCAGCTAAATACTGATTGGCTTTTACATTCATAAACACTCCACCACCTAGTGCCAAGTCAGAAATACCGTAGCGACTGATAGCTGCCTTAGCAATTTGCTTAATTATTTCTTCGGTCAGTTTTTGGACTCCGTAAGCCACTGAGTCAAAACGATGACGTATTGTCAGTTCTTTCATAATCAAATGCGCTGGTGCTTCATGCATGTCAAAAGCAGTTTCGATCTGCATTGACTCTTCGTTAAACCAAAGCATTTCCTTAAGTTCCTGGTACACTTTCTCTCCCGAACTAGCCTTGGCATAAGGAGCCAGACCCATAACCTTAAACTCGTGTTCATTACGCTTCATTCCCAGTATGTCAACAACTGCGCAATACAGGAGGCCAAGAGACTGATTAGCACCAAAGCGATGTTTAACGTCTAACTTTCCGTCCTCAAAAATTGAAATTGAACCAGATAGACCATCCCCCTCTCCATCAAGAGTAAGTACCAGACGAGGCTTTGCGTCTCGGGACATAAAAGCCACCGATGCCCAAGCGTGAGCTTCGTGATGATTAATAAAAGACTTTTTGACTTGTGGAAAATTTTCTTCCAAGAGACTCTCATACTGAGACTGCACTCCTCGGTTTTTCTTACTCAGCAGCATTGCGTCACGCATCCGCAAGAGCGAGCGAGTTACACCAAACTGCAGCAGTGTAGCACGCAACAACCATCGCCGATGACCTGATTCCGCTCTAAGTCTCTGATTTAGCTCAAGAGTACTTAGAAAACCATCGATTGGATCCTCCCCAGCAATAAAAACTCGACTGGAATTGTCTAGACCATACTTAGCTTTGACATAGTTCAAGGCTAGACCAGGAAAACCAAAATGTTTTTTGCAACGAGATAGACGTTCCTCAGACATAGCTTCTACTACCTTGCCGTGACGAATTAGCACTACCGTAGCATCATGCCCAGGATAAATTCCGATAATATTGTCTTGATCTTTTTCCATTTGTGAAACTATTTTAGCCTAATTGAAGTAATTTCACTAATCGTTTATGGCGAGTAAGGCCTCCTTAAATTTAGCTCCCATTTTCTCGACTGAGTAACCTTCAATATGCTCCCTGGCTGCCTGACCCATATTTTTTCTCACTGAAGCGTCCTTTAGCTTTGTGATGGCTTCTGCTAAAGCAATGTAATCACCAGTCTTAAAAATCAGACCAGTTTCACCCTCTTTGACATAAACATTCGCACCTACCGTATCGCTGGTAATGGTTGGTAATCCACAAGCCATCGCTTCTGGTACTACCATACCAATCGCTTCATTATCGCTAGGTAATACCAAGACGTCATGACTTTGGTACAAGTCAGGTAATTTTTGATATGGAATTGGATCGATAACTTTTATCACTCCCCGCAAACCAAGCTCATTGATTTTTTGCTCCACTTCTAGCCGACCACTTTCATCTCTACCAACCAACGTCACACTAATCGACACGCCCTTTTCGATCACTAATTTAACTGCTCGCAGAAGATCAATGTGTCTCTTATAGGTTACAAATCGCGCATTCATAAGTACTTTCAGATCCGAATGAATCTCATGAGTCCCACTTTCTTTAGCACTAAAGGATAATGTGTCGGCAGGAGATGGCAGCAAGACAATTTGAATCCCAGTACCTTGAAAATAATTTGTATAAAATTCATAACTTTGAAGAGTAAAGGTAAAAATAGCAGAAACAGCTTTAGTTTTTGTCACTAAATAAAGCATATATCTCATCACAAAGCGCGGAAATAAATTTCTTGATAAGCGTTTAGTCTCACTATATAAGATTAACTTTATATGCTTCCTACCTCTAATGAATAGAATACATTGCCAGAAAAAAAGTTGAAAAAAATCAGTCACCACTAAATAATCAGGATTTTCTTCTCTTAAGACTTGAGTTAAACCTTTTAAATAAACTGGCGTAGAAAGTTGAGTTTTTCTGTGCAAGAAACTTAATACAGAGACTGCTTTCAATGGAATGACCTTGATTTCAATATTCTTGGGAACCAAGTGTGTAAATTTCTCATCACAAATCAAAGAGTGATCAAATTGTTCACTTAGAAACTTATAATGATCATGGAAGAAAATTGGAAACAGTGATACCAATTTTTTTTTCATACTTGGCTAAACAACTCTCTTAAACGAACCTTGTACTGCTCTGACGAAAATCTTTTTCCTCTCTTAATTGCACCTTGGTGCAAGTCAGCTTGCAATTTTTCATCTGAAAGAACGGTACAAATTTTTGCTACCGCATCGTCTATTTTGTTAAAAATTTGTTGCTGTTCACCCACCACTTCGATCTGCCCCCCACCGTTTGGAACAAAAACGATCACTCCATTAGCAACCATCTCTGCAATCGTAATACCAAATTGCTCATCTTTTGTACCATTTATTCCGAAACAATTAGTGTTGTAAAGGGATAGTAGTTCTTCGTGCTTCATCGCAGATTTTATATCCACCCAAGGACAGTTTGTAACTAAATCATCAATGTATTCCGCATATTTTTTATTTGCTCTCGGTCCGACAATTGTTAATTTGATGTCAAAACCTGAAAATCTAACTTTATCTATAATTTCTATACATTCTTCTATTCTTTTTTCAGGAGAAATACGTCCCACAAACAAAACAACTTGAGTCCTATCCTTCATGCTCCTGACTTCATTTACTGCTGTAATCGGCGGATACAATACCTTAATATCATTAAGCACCTGATATGTATCGGTAATGAATCTTCTAGTCCAGTCTGAGCAAGTAAGAGAAATATTATTAATAACGTTGTAACGGTTATAGCCAATAAACCTAGCAATTAGGTTCTTTACTTTTGATTGAGTAGCGACTTCAATCATTGGAAAGTGTAGATATTGGACGGCTTTTCTCTGACCAAAATCAAATTCATTGTATGTAGAAAATAGCAGGTCAAACTGGCGTGACATCTTTCTAATAAAGCGCATATAAATAAAAGTGTGTAAAATCCACGACCAAGACACAAGTGGACGGATCAATTTCCACATCTTTGGCTCCACTAATTTGAAATCTCCTTCTTTTAGATTGGTCCCGTATTGTTTATTTAGTTCATCGGCACTTGATGCCATTATACCTATATGAGGCACGGCTAAATGGACGTAGTATTGATCCTTGAGTGCTTCAATCGCCCACACACACACAGCCTCAGCTCCTCCAATCCTCTCAAGGCCTTGCAATTGCTGATGCACAATAAGAACAGATTCGCGTTTCATGTTTATATAACACCCATCCACTGAAGCTTAATTTTTTCAGTAGAAAATTCTTTCGCTCTACTAATTATTTGTTCAGTTGAGAATATGTCTGCTCGACTCGCCAAACGCTCAAGGGCTTTTGCTAGGGCCAAGATATCACCATTGCGTACTAAATAACCATATGGTGTAACCTTGAATTCCTCTCCAGCTACTAAAGTGGCGGCCATAATTTCCCGCGGACCAAAATCACAATCGTAAGCAATCACAATTTTACCTAATGCCATTGCTTCAATTATAACTAATCCGAATGACTCAAACTCTGAAGTAACAATTAATACCTCTACCTGATTTAGATACGGGAAAATATTTTTTTGGATACCAAAAAAAGAGACACTAGAACCTAAACCAGCTTCTGTTACCATCTCTTTTAATTTAACCTCGACACTGCCGGTCCCGATTATGTTTAAATGAAATAAGTCACGAAGTCTGGAGACGACTCTGATTTGATGATCAACACGCTTTAAGCTTTCTAGTCGACCGACCGACAGCAGTTCTATCTTGTCTCCGGACAACTTTATCACATCTTCATTGGCTAATTGCTGGATAATAGAAATATTTACACTGTTATATATTCTCTCCACTTTGGTACCAGGAACTAAAGCACTCACTTCTGATTTTATTCCATCTGACACTGCCACCACCTGGTTGGCGGAGGGTAATAACAGACGCAATAGTAATCTAGATAACCAATTCTGAGTCTTAATTTGTTGATGAATAACCGCTACCACCCGCGCCTTTGTAAAACCAAATCTTTTAGCCAGAAGTGTAGATATGATAAAACTATCAGCTGAAGCGACTATTGTATTGACTCGTTTTTGTTCAGCATACTGACCAATAGCACGTGCTCTGGTAAATAACTTATAAAGCTTCTTAACTGGGTTAGGAGTAAAAGACTCGTCCAGACAGACTGGGTCTTCGTCCAGATTATTTAGTAACACCTCGGATTCTGATTTATAAGCATAAAGAACAAATAAAGTTTGATCAGACAAAGCATCGGTTACTTCCTTTAACCAGTGCTCAATCCCACCTACCACACTCAGGGTTGGGACGACAAATAATATTTTCTTTTGGTTACTATCTAAAGAATCCATACATGCGTTTTACAAATCTCATCAAACCCAATCGGCGCGCTAACTTTCTCCAGGAAGCAAGCGGGACCCAAGACTCCGCCCAGTGGTGTATGCCATAGGCTTGCGCTCGTGCCGCGGGAGTAAGATTTTCACCTTCATTAATAGGATGAAAAAAACTTGAATCGTAAATACTTACTCCGATGCTTCCAGCTTCTTTTATCGCTCGCTCAAGAACCAGAGGCGAAGTATCAGCGGTTAAAAAATTCTTATCTGTATTGTAGAAGTGCAGAGCTTTTTTGACGAAAGTAGCAGCCGGAACGGCTCCTATGACACTGGACTCGATCTGACCAGATTTACTTCTGCCAACAAACCCTGTCTGATTAAGTAGTGGGTTTAGAGATTTGAAAATTTCTTGATCGGTATCCAGATATACTCCTCCATGTTCGGCCAAGACCCAGAAACGAATATAATCTGAGACAAAAGCCCATTTCTTTTTGGCATACATCACCTTTACATATGGATGATTCATTGAACTATTACTCTCATCCCAACGCTTGATTTCGTAATCAGGCAAATACTTCTTCCAACTAGCTAAACAATGTTCAGCAAGCGGAGTTAGAGGCTTACCACCTACCCAGACATAGTGAATTATCTTGGGAATTTGATGCTGTTTATCAAGCCCGTCAGTCATGTAGCTATATTACCGCGCTTTAGCTTTAAGAGGTAGTACTTATTACATATGAAAGACCTATGTAAATTAGCGCAAAGCCAAATCTCTCAAATAACCAGAGATGGAGTCGTAGCCTTTGGCGATGGCCTTCTTTTCAATCCGAGCTTTGTCGGAACCTGAAATCCGGAAGCGAATGACGTCGGAGTGTTTGCGGTCGTAGTCTTGCTCGGCCAAGATGAGATTGGGTAAATCGAGAATTACCTCCGCCAAATCTGCGGACAAAAACTCTTGATCTATCCGAGCCGCTTTAGCCACGAGATGAATCGTACCGGCCTTGGTCTTCTCTAAGGTGTACGGGTAGACTTTATTTTTTACAGTGACACTAGCTTTGGTTTTCATTTTTTAATGCAATTAATTTATCGTTGAGTACTTTTTGTTATATTATAAATTAAAGTAACATAAAAGCATGCAAAATAATTCAAAGAATTGCGCTTTCATTGAAAGGTACCCCTTTCTTTGCACACGGTTTCTAAAGTATTATCACTTAGAAAATAACTATGGCAAAACAAGGCTTTAGAATTGCAAGGGAGATCAAGGACGAGATTATCAATAAGCTCAAACACGATGGATTGAGCGTCAAAGAAAAGGGCTCCTAAGGCACTAACACCTTTCGGATCCCTTTTCGTATGGACTTATTTACATCTTATCATATAAAACTTATTTGACAATCCCTCCTTAATCCCTCACCACATAT
>JRYF01014509.1_pt1 | contig 16826 bp, 7 predicted proteins | sample 235331 | NCBI WGS metagenome assembly JRYF01 (sample SAMN03074217, study PRJNA261475) | activated sludge metagenome | biome: Wastewater Treatment Plant; feature: Wastewater; material: Activated sludge; isolation source: activated biomass of a wastewater treatment plant treating hydrocarbon... ...
ATTATCCATTATCCATTATGCCACAGACAATTGCCATTGGTTGCGATCACGCAGGTTTTCCTTACAAGGACAGCATTATCCGTTTGCTGAAAAAAAGGGGCGTGGAAGTCCTTGACTACGGGACAAATTCACTCGAATCGGTGGACTACCCCGACTTCGTTCATCCGGTCGCCAACGATGTGGAAAGCGGGCGGGCCAATTTGGGCATCGTGATATGCGGGAGCGGGAACGGCGTTGCCATGACGGCCAACAAACATCAGGGCGTGCGGGCTGCCTTGTGCTGGAAAACAGAATTGGCAGCGCTCGCCCGGCAGCACAACAACGCCAACGTGCTGGCCATTCCTGCCCGGTTCGTCAGCAGGAAACTGGCACTCTCCATGACCAATGCTTTTCTCGACAGCAATTTTGAAGGTGGGCGGCACGAACGGCGTGTCGGGAAAATTGCCTGTGGCTGATTTCTTTTTCAGCGTGCCATCATTTCACGATCAACTTTTCCCAAACTGTGTTGCCCGCTGCCACGGCCCTCACCCAGTACGTGCCGGGAGCCAAACTGCCCAGATCGAGCGATGCTTGGGGCGGCGTGATGTATTTTTGTGAAAACATGCGCTTTCCTTGCCCGTCAAACACTTCCACTTCGGCAGCATCCACGTCGTCGGGCATGCGCAGCGTCAACTGGCGTGGCGTACCGACGGGGTTGGGGAACATGGCCCATTCGCCCTTCCGGTGGATATCCACCTGCACTACTTTTGAGAGGGACTCCTTTCCGTCAAAATCCCGTTGGCGCAGGCGGTAGTAGTTCTTGCCCGGCAAAGGAGCCGTATCGGTGAACGCATAACGGTGCTGCGCTTGCGTCGTTCCGTGGCCAGGGACAAAGCCGATGTTTTCCCATTTCAACGAAACCGCATCCGGGCCGCCAGCCCTTTCGAGGTAAAAGCCTTCGTTGTCAAGTTCGGAAGCTGTAAGCCAATCGAGCAGTACTTGCCCTTCCTGCTCCCTGCCGTTAAAGCTGACAAGCTCCACGGGCAGGGCGGATTGTGCTTCCAGAATGACATTGTTCGCATTGTAGTTGATGCTGAAAGTAAGCCCGCTAACAGGGGCTATGTTCACGGTGTTGAACATACCGCTGCAAGTACCGCAAGTCAGGAACGTGAACGTCTGGCCAGCGGTGGGCGTAAAACTGAGCCAGGTGATGGTAAGCGTACCGGCGAGGTTGGCCGTTCCGCTGACGGCCAGCACGTCGTAAGTGCCGGACGTGGCACCACCGATTTCGATCTGGAGTTCACCGCCTGCGGCATTTGTCCAGTTACCGGTGACGGTAAAGGTGCCAACGGAGTTGCCGGGGGCGAGTACACGGTTGTTGGTGAAACTGCCCGTAAGAGAGCCGCCCCCCTTCAGCGTACCGTTTTGGCTCATGGTGCCGTTCAGGTTGAGGGAGCCGTTATTGGCAACTGTGCCGCCGGTGTTGATGGTCAGGGTGGCACCGGTGTTTATATTGAGGATGCCGCTTTCATTGTTATTGAAATTACCACCTGCCTGAACATTGATGGTGTTGCCGGATCGGAGGTGCACGGTTCCTGTGTTCGAGAAAATTACGCTGCCGACATCTATGCCGAAAACATTGGTATTGTTGATGTCGAGGGGGCCATTGTTGTTGAAATATCCGAAGGTCATGTGGATGCCTGTTCCGCCAATACTGCCCACGGCGATTCCGATGTTGATGGTGCTGTTATTGGTGAAAGTTCCACCCTGGCACCAAATGGCATGGCTGCCTGTCCGGTCAACGGCGATTGTGCCTGAATTGGTGAAAGTACCCCCCGTATTCCATATCCCGTAGTTGGTAATGGATGTGGTTGCCCCGATTTGAAGGCTCCCATTGTTGTTGAAAGTGCCATCGGTAAGGATGGCGTAGTCCCCCACGTTGTCAATCTGCAACGAATTGCCGTTGGTAAAAGTGCCGCTGTTCCTTATGGCCCGGTACTGAATAGGCCCAGCATTGCCGAAACGCAAGGTGCCATTGTTGGTAGCAGCCTGGCCGCTGGCGATGATCATGCCGGCCCTGTCAGGGGATGGGCCGATGTTGTTGATTTCTATCACCCCTGTTGCACTATTTATCAGGCTTCCAGTGAAACAAAAAATACCCTGTCCGCCCACGCCTGCTATGTTGCCTATCCTGATTTGTCCATCATTTGCAAACATAGACTGGAGTTGTATGCCATCAATGGATGCCCTGTCAATCTGGATCAAAGCACCACTGTTGTTCAACAAAGTACTATGGTTAATAATCCCTGTTCCCGTCAAGTTGGCATCGCTGCCTATGTATATGTTACCGCTGTTGTTCAGCATAGAAACATTATCAATGCCGTTCAGTCCGGTGCGGTCAATATAAAGGGAACCGGAATTTGCGAAAATGCCTCCGGCGATATGCAGGCCCCTGTCGGAAACGTTGTTCAGGTTACCGATTCTCACGGTACTGGTATTGGAAAACGTGTTGCCATTCAAATACACGCCTGCCTTTGTTGTATTATTGACAGTGACCAAGCCACCATTGGTAAAAGCACCATTGGTATGAATTCCATTGCCGCCAACCGAAATGACGTTGCCTATGTGTATGATGCCATCGTTCGTAATGGAGCCATTCGACTGGAGAATTCCATCCTGGCTGGTTTTATTGATGGTAATGGTGCCGCCGGCGTTGTTATTGACCGAACCGCTGCTGGAAATGCCAATTCCTGTGATTGTACCCGCATTGCCGATTTCAATGGAGCCGGAATTGGTGAGCGTGCCTTGATTGTTGATGCCGTCTCCTCCAATGTTGGAGATAGAACCTACTTTGAGAACGGCCCCTGAGACACTGTTATTAAATGTACCACTGGTCACAAAAATCCCGTGCGACCCGGTGTTGTCAATTTCAACGGTGCCGCTATTGGTGAAAGTGCCGCCGGGATTGTAGAAACCAACATAAGCAGTCCCGTTGATTTTCAAGAGGCCACTGTTGGATGAAGTCGTAGAATAATTAACGACCCCGGTACCTAATATGATATTGTTGAGAGTCATCTGTCCACCTGATGCGATGGTGAGGGTACTGCCGTTGGTCAAATTGACTGCATCGCCCGTGTGACCGGAAATGGTCAATTGCCCACCTGAGGAGATATTCAAAGTAGCACCGCTTTGCAAATTGACGGCAAACCCATTTCCGGAAATGGCCAAACTGCCCGTTCCAGCAACGGTCAAGGTTGCTCCGCTTCCGATTTGAACGCGATAAGNNCCGTCACTGTTCCTGCATTGATAATCACATCATCTCCTGCCATCGGCACGTTTCCGCAGCTCCAGTTGCCAGCCACGTTCCAGTCTCCCGTGCTGCCGTTCCAGGTACACGTTGCTGCTGAAATACGGCCCGGCCCGGCCAATACGATGAAGAAGCCCAAAAAGGTAAAAAATCGCTGAAAAAACTTGTGAAAAAAAGAAAAGCGGGCAAAGAAAGCCAACTGTGGCGAGGTTGGGTATTGCTCGTTCATAGAATCCAGATTTAATGATTTTACTCCGGTCGGCATGATAGGTGGCCGGTGGGGCAACCTGGCTGCTGCCGGATATGGTTCCTGTTCGTTCGTACTTGTTCTTCAGGGTTGTGATTCCTGTACTGCTGCTGTAAAATTGATACAGAACAATAAGTAAATCAAAGGCTTCAGGGGGGCAGGGAAGATGAAAAAATTGGTGTGAGGTGAGACTGGCAGGTCGCAACTTGCCAAAGTGAGTGAAGCTTATAATCGAGAGCAGCAGTAAACACCGCGAAGGTAAACTTTTTAAAAACTCTCCAAACACAAATTTTTTTCGTTAGGCACACTTAGTAATGATAAAAAAACAACTTGGGGTTGTGTAAAAAGTCCCAGAGGGACTACATCTTTGCAGGAGCGCCGAAGATTGTTTTGTCCGTTCCATCGGAACGGCATCTGATAGTTGAATATATCATTTCTATGGAACGGTAAACGAAATTTAATTTGCCGATGCTGCAAAGATGTACCCCCTACGGGGCTTTTTACACAACCACAAGAAGTTCTTTTTTAATCGTTACTTAACTTATTTTTACTGGCAAAATCATATTAAATGGTATTACATCCCATTGATTTTCAAATCATTGACTATTGCGCCGAACACAAACAACGTTGGAGGGAAATCAACGAAGCCTGGATTCTCGACGCATACGCAATGGAAGAAATTGACCACCTGCACTGCAGTTGGCCGGAGGTATCTATCCTGGAGGGCGGAGGGCAAATACTGATCGCCATAACCGGGGCAGGCAAAGTCATCGGCACTGCCGGGCTGCTCAGGGACGACCCCCATACTTATGAACTCATCAAAATGGCTGTTGACAAGGACTTCCGTGGGCATGGTGTGGGCAAGGCACTTTGCATCGCGTCCATCGAACGGGCAAAAGTGCTTGGTGCCAAGCTATTTTACCTTTTCTCTAACAGAGCCGGCTCGGCCAAGGCCATCGAACTTTACCGTCGGCTCGGTTTTGTGGAAGTCCCCCTCGACCGAAACGACTTCGCCCGGGCCGATATCAGGATGGAAATGTATTTCTGAGAGATGCTTCTTCTTGGGAACTGTGAACTTCTCTCTTTTTTCAATAAACGCAAGCAAGCTCTTAACAAAGGATAGGAAAATACGATGCAGGTATAAACGACATGAACGGGCTACCCTGCGGGCTGGATTGAAGTGATTTCAAGATATTCGTAATGGCTTCTTTGCTGATGGGCTTTGTCAAATAATCCAGTACATATTGGTTGGAAAACGCACGCTCTTTGTCCCGGTCATCAACAGAAGAAGACAAGATATAAATGTGTATAGATTTTCTGATGGAATCGTTGAGCATTGCAAATTGTTCAAGGAAATCCCATCCGCTCATGGTGGGCATATTGATATCCAATAAAATTACAGCAGGATTGACTCTATTCTCTTTTGAAAAATGAAAGCGAAGGTACTCCAGCCCCATTTCAGGCTCTGAAAACGTATTTACAATTGCATCGGGAACTGTTTTTGTCAAAAGCAGTTTGCAGAACTTGAGGACGATTACATCGTCGTCAATGAGAATGAATTCTTGATTGTGAGTACCCATCATTTCATTTTTTAAAGGTGATCCGAAACTCTGTTCCCTTCCCCACTTCACTGTTTACATGGATATTACCTCCCAAGCTTTCCACTTGTGTACGTACCATGAAAAGCCCCATGCCCTTTCCTTCTGCTACTTGTGGATGGAATCGTTTGTGCAGGCCGAACAGCTGTTTTCCTATTTTGGGGAGGTCAATACCAAGCCCGTTGTCTTGGAACGCAAGTTCAACTCCATCTTTGGTAGCTTTGCTTGTTATTTGTATGGCTGGTGGCACACCAGGCTGTTTGTATTTAATGCTGTTTGAAATCAAGTTGTAAAAAATGCTGCGCATGTAGCCTTTCAGCGACAACAATTCATTTGCGTCGGAGAAGTCAATCGCAATGGAGACATTCTCAAGTTGGAGGATTTGACTTATGGATGTCTTTATTTCTTCAACAATGTCGGTAAAGTGAACTAATTCTCTTTTATCCGACAACATTAGTCTTGTTTGGAGGATGGCGTTGATGTCTGTTATGATGTTGTCGAGGCTCTCTATGGAGGATTTGACACAGGCCAGGATGTCCTTTTTTTCTTCCTCATCCAAATCTTCGCTAAGCAAAACATCGGATAGCCCCAGAATGTTTGCCACGGGTGCCCGTAAATTATGTGAAACGATGTATGTGAACTGTTCAAGGTCCTTGTTGCGCTGGATAAGTTCGGCGGTCATTACTTCTCGCTGGGTCTCAAATTCTTTCCGTTTGGTAAAATCTTTGGCCGTTATGCAAATGCCGATGATCTCGCCTTTCCCATTCCTTACCGGAAAGTTTTTGGTATGGAACCATTTGACCTTTCCGTCGGTCAACTTGTAGCTTGTTTCATTTTCCAGTATTTGTCCAGCCAACACGATATCAAAGACTTGACGGGCAAGCGTTTTTTGTTCTTCGTTGATCATGCAAATCAGGCAATGGCCCAATGAAAGCTCGCAGCCAAAGGCAAGTTTTGCCCAGTTATTGGCTATCGTATTGAACGTAAGGATATTGTAGTTCCTGTCCAGCAGAATGTACGACAAGTTCGTGTGTTCTAAAATCACCCGAATATTTGCTTCTGATTTTTGAAGGGATTCTGCGGCCATTTTGTGTTCGACTGAATGGGCAATGTTTTTAGCAATCGAATTGATCAGCGCAAACTCCTCTTTCAGGAAAGGTGTTCCGTTTGCTAAAGCAGAATTAACGGAAGAAATCACTTCAAGGAAGCCTGCCCTTTTGTCGTGAATGATGATATCTACCTTCTGACTCCACTTCCCTACTTTAAAAAAGGGCGTTTGAAACTCCTTTCCCAACAGCTTGATGCGTGCACAAATTTCATCTGGGTGTTGATAGGCTTCAGGTATGATGTTGACACACTCTGCCAGTATCTCGTCAATTTTTTTTGTCGAATCGTTGAGTATGATTGAGGAATTGTAGAGGCAGTTCAATTCCTTGACCCTTTCTTTTAAGTGGTAGGATTTTTCCCGCAGTTTTTCTTCGCTTATTTTTCTTTCTGTAATGTCTCTTGCATAACATGCAGCACCGATTACATTGCCATTTTCGAGTATGGGATAAAGTGACAAATCGAACCACAAATTAACATCATGTTCTATAAACCACTCCTCGGTAAAGGTCATACCCGACAAAACCTGTTCATATCTATGCTGCCAAGATTTTAGTTCACTGGAGATAAAAGCCTCTGGATTCAGCATGTACTGTCCAGGTTGAGGTCTCCAGCCGGTGTGATTTTCTATGAGGTTGACGAAGGGTAGGTTGGCAGTGATCAATTTCATGTTCTTGTCAATGCTCCACATGAAGTCGCTGGTACTGTTGATGAGCGCCTCCCGGTTTTTCCGGTCAAACTCCAGTTGATTCGCTGCCAGCTTTCGTGCAGTGATGTCCAAGTGCGCCACCACGGCGCCACGCATGTATTTCTTGGAAATGGGCGTAACCACAGCTCTGAACCAACGCTTTTCAGTAGAAGAGTGGCAAGTGTATTCCATGCTGAAAGTATCCGTTTTACCTGACAATACATCTTGCAAACCGTTCATCATATTGATTGCGTCCGATTCTTCTTGTCCACAAGACGATTTGCAAACAGACAGATAATTCCTGCCAAGCCCGTAGTTTTCGTCTGTCAAGCCGTTTTCCTTGCCAAACCTTTTCCAGGATTCGTTCACGGCGATAATGATCCCGTTTTCGTCCACAAGTACGATATGGTCGTTTAGGGCGTTGAGAATAGCGGCCTGACGTTCGGCGTTTATGCTGGCTAGTGTTGTGTCCTTGGAGCAAAAGGTAGCTCCAACGACCACACTTTCATGCAGAATAGGGCTGAAATATGCTTCCCGGTGGTAGCTCTTGCCCTCTCTCTCAAAAGTAGCGATAACCTTGAACTTTTCGCCGTTCAGTGCTCTCTTGAGATAATTCTTCCATTCATCGAAAAGTGATGTAACCTTTGCAAATATATCTATGTCGTCACCTTGCTTGATGCATTGGCCCGTGTGATTAAAAAAGTTGTTCTTTAAAACGCTGTTACATAAAACAACCTTGTAGTTTTTGTCCACAACAAGGATAGAATCGGGGATGTTGTCAACAACAGCCGACAGTAACACACAGGCCTCTCCATCCAGGGTAAAAACCTCGCTTCTTGCTTTTCCTGATAGTTTTTCCAACACAGGGAACGCTACCTCATCATGGCCAGTTTCGGTCAAATACGTTGAAAACTCCCATTCGCGCATATCAACAATGTTTTTTCGTCTTGCGACTGTAAAAATCAAATCCCGCCACTGACGCAAGAACTTATTCAAGTCCTGGCAAAGCAGCAGAGGGTAATGCTAATTTCTCTGGTTTCGTGGAGTTTGTTAGGCAACCTGCGAGAGAAAGTGTTCGGGTGTAAAGAATGCATTCCTTCATTTTGTCTTTTTTCAAAATAGACAAAAATAGAAGGGATCGGGAGGTAGGCAATAAGATGTTGCGCTTCAGGATAGCGCCTTGCTATAGCTGTTTGATTGCTTGACTTGGTCTGAAACGGCCAAACAGATGGGGCATTTGGAAGCCCTGGACGCGTTTTGCATCCCAAATTACATCATTCGTGCCAAAAAGGGTAATCAGTACGGGTGTGCTTTGTTTGATTTTTGATAGTTAAAAAAGAGGATTCGCTCGTTTCCAATTAATCTGTACCATAACTACAAGCCCCTAAACTGGCGGAGCCAGAACCAAAGTTGAGAGGGTTGAGGCGGATTGTGCCGATCATTTACTCTGGACTCATTACATTTGTATCATTTGGTCGGAAAGCTCTAACTTCGAAGGAAGTTGTTGCCACATATACTTCGCTTCAATAGGTTTTCCCGAACTCGCTTCAGATAAACCTATGCGGTTGAGGACAAATTAGAGAACCAGCAACCTTAAAAGTCTGCCCAACGTACACATTGCGGAGCAAAAAAAAAAGCAATCAGATCATGGCAAAAAGAAAATCGAAACCATCAAAGAAGACAAAGAAGGGCAGGCAACCGTCGGCCCGATCTTTCCTTACCGGCAAGGTGGCAGGAATTGCTGCCTTTGCGCTGCTGTTGGTGGCAGCTTTCATTCTGTACAGGTATTTCTCTGGCGATGATGGCAATGTTTCGGACAGGTTCATGGAAGAGGCGACCCTGAAAGCGAAATCCCCTGTCCTCGAACTGTTGTCTCCTGGACAAACAGGCGTGGATTTTCAAAATAACATCCACGAGTCGCTGGACAACAACATCCTGACCAACATCAACTTTTACAACGGAGGCGGGATGGCTGTGGCTGACATCAACAACGATCAGTTGCCCGACCTTTACTTTATCAACACCAGCGGCGAAAACAAGCTGTACCTCAACCTGGGGGATTTCAAATTCAAGGATATTACCCAATCGGCGGGAGTCGCTTCCGCTGGCGGGTTTGAAACTGCCGTGACGGCTGTGGACATAAACGCCGACGGCTTCCTCGATTTTTACGTGTGCCGGGCCGGCCCTGATGAAAACGAAGCACGCCGCAATCGCCTCTACATCAACAATGGTGACCTCACCTTTACCGAAAGCGCCAAAGAATACGGCCTCGATGATCTGAGCGCCAGCACAGGTGCCAATTTTTTCGACTTCGACAACGATGGCGACCTTGACCTCTACCTGCTCAACTATCCCTCCGACCTGCAAGCCTCCCAGAAAATGGGCGCTCAATCGGCCACTCGCGGCATCCCGCCCGTGGACATTGGGCCGCAGCAGGCACACGACAGCGACCGCTTTTACCGCAACGACAACGGTCGCTTCACCGATATTTCAAAAGCAGCAGGCATCTGGAATTTCGGATACGGCCTCAGTGTCACCGTCTCCGACTTCAACCACGATGGCTTCCTCGATGTCTTTGTGGCCAATGATTTCATTCAACCTGACAGGCTTTACATCAACAACGGGAATGGTGGCTTCAACGACCAACTCACCGCCTATTTCCGCCACACTTCGCAGCATACCATGGGCGTTGACATCGCCGATTTTGACAACGACGGTCTGGTTGACATTTATGCCGTTGACATGCGGCCCTCCTACAACTACCGCCAAAAGACCCTCATGGTCACCAACCCTCAAAGCAAATACACCTCCCTCATCCAAAACGGGTACTTTGAGCCTGTGGTGCAAAACGTGTTGCAGCGCAACAACGGCAATGGCACTTTTAGCGACATTGCTACTTTGGCCGGGGTCGAAAAAACCGACTGGTCGTGGAGCTGCCTCGTTGCTGATTTCAACAACGACGGCCTGAAAGATATCCATGTCACCAATGGGTACAGAAAAGACGTGGCCAATCGCGATTTCGTGGATTTTGAGGGAGCCGAACTCCGGGCGGCCATGACCGGGAATGCTGCTGACAAAGAGCAAAAGTTAATGAAACTGCTCGGCAACATTCCTACCTACAAACCACGCAATTTTATTTTTCAAAACAATGGCGACTGGACCTTCAGCGACAGGAACGGTGAATGGATGACCATGAAACCGTCATGGTCCTGCGGTGCGGTTTGGGCCGATCTGGATGGCGATGGCGACCTCGACCTCGTGGTGAGCAACATGGACGATCCCGCTTTCATCTACAAGAACCTGAGCCGGGAAAACCAGCGCGGCAATTACCTCCAGATCAAACTGACAGGGGGCAATGATAATCCTTTCGCCATTGGTGCCTCGGTGCTGCTCGATGCCGGAGGTGCGCAGCAATACCTCGAAATGAACCCGTCACGGGGTATTTTTTCCTCTGTTGAACATCTTATGCACTTCGGGTTGGGCACTGCGGCACAAGCGGATCAGGTCACCATCCGCTGGCCGGATGGCTCCCTGCAGCGGCTCGGCTCGGTGCCTGCCAACCAGCGGCTTGCCATTTCCTGGCAACCGGGCATTACAGAAAAAACGGCAACTCTCCAAACCCGGTTCGATGGTGAAACGCTGTTTACAGTTCGGCAGCCTGCCCCAATGGGCCTCGATTTTTTTCAAAAAGAAAATCCTTACAACGACTTCGAGGTATTCCCGCTGAACCCCTGGCGCATGAGCGATCTCGGCCCGTTCCTCGCCAAAGGTGACGTGAACGGGGACGGCCTCGACGATTTTTTTGTCGGAAATGGTTTTGACGCACCGGCTGGGCTTTATATCCAAACCCCCGATGGTCGCTTCCGAACCGCCAATGCCCCCGCCTTGGCCTACGATGGGATTTACGAAGACCAAGGGGCCGTATTTTTTGACTTCGACAACGACGGCGACCTCGACTTGTTCGTGGTGAGCGGCGGGGCAGAGGCCGGCGCAAAAGACCGTCACCTGACTTGGCAGCCCCGCATGTACTTCAACGACGGTGCGGGCAATTTCATGAAAGCGCCCCCCGGTTTTCTGCCTGATGTGCGGGATGTGGGCATGCGCGTCACGGCAGAGGATTTCGACGGGGACGGGCGCACCGACCTTTTCATCGGTGGCCGAACGGTGGCCGACAACTGGCCCTCCACGCCCCGCAGCCTGGTGCTCCGCAACGAAGGCAACCGCTTTGCTGACGTGACGGCTGCGGTGGCCGGCGATTTTGAAAAATGCGGCATGGTCACTGATCTGCTCTGGGCCGACCTCGATGGCGATGGCAGGAAAGAACTTGTTGCGACAGGGGAGTTTATGCCCATCTCCGTTTTCAAGTTCGTGAATGGCAAATTGCAGAACGTCACGGCTCAATTTGGCCTCCAGCAGTCCAACGGCCTGTGGAACAGGCTTGCCGTTGCCGACCTCGACGGGGATGGCGACCTCGACATCGTGGCCGGCAACTTGGGCCTCAATACCCGCTTCCGGGCCAGCGTTGATGCCCCTTTGATGTGCCATGCAAAGGATTTTGACCAAAACGGCACGATAGACCCCATCCTTTCCATGTCGCACGACGGAGGCCAATACCCCGTCGTGCAGAAAGATGTGATAATGAAACAGTTGCCGGGCCTGAAAAAGCGGTTTCTTTATGCAACGCAATATGCCAAGGCCACTGTCAACACACTTTGGTCGTCCGAAGAAATGCAGGGAGCACTCGTTCTATCTTGCTACGAATTGGAAACCTGTTGGTGGGAAAACCAGAACGGAAAGTTCGTGAAGCGAAAAATGCCCATCCAGGCCCAAACCTCGGTGGTGCAGGGTATTTTGGTTTATGACTTCAATGGCGACGGCAAGGCTGACATCCTTCTCTGCGGCAACAAATATGGCTTTGAAGTGGAAACCGGCCGCTGCGATGCCGGGAACGGTGTCCTGCTCCTCGGCGATGGCAAAGGCAATTTCTCCGTCCTCGACAACAACCAAAGTGGTTTTTGGGCCATGAAACAGGCCCGTGACATGGCCCTGCTCACCGGTGCAGGTGGCAACAAGTGGGTGATCGTTGCCAATAACGGTGCAGGGTTGGATGTTTTTGCGCTGCGTTGAAATGCGCAATAGGTTGGAAGTTTCTACGCTGGCCGCATTAATAAAATCTTGTCCAGGTACTCGGCAATCTTGCCTAGAAGCGTTTCCATATTCGCCATGAGCCGGATATGTTCCCTGCTGCGCCAGTACGGCTCCTGCAACTGCAATGCAATTTGTATTTCAGGGCGAAGTTCCCCGATCATTTTATCCAGTTCGGGATGGGTGTTTTTGCCAAACAATTCCAAAAGGGAAACAAGCGTCGAGTCCAATGAGCGCAGCGTGTCGTTGGTCTGATCTGCGGAGGGTGTTTTGCCCAAATTGAACGTCCTGAAAAAATCGAGATGCTCGGCGATGGTGGAGCGGGTGGCGGCGATTTTTTCGTGTGGAGGAGCAGGCGTTTCAGGTGTTTGGCCTGCCCTTGTATTTTCAAATTCATCTCTTGCCCGTTTGATGGTGCCTTCGCCAATGCCTTCCATGCGCATTTGTTCCTCCACCCAGTTGGCATCGCTTTCGGTGCGGGCCTGCCGCATGATTTGGGTAAAATTGCCCCTGCCGGGTTTGATGCCATCCCTGCGCATATTTTCGTAGGTGTTGCGGGCTTGGTCGAAGTTCCTGGCCTTTCCGAACAGTGTCGTGTAAGCAGGTGGGTCAGGCTGAACGCTGTCCCGTTTCATTTCATCGAAAATACGGCTGGCTTCCTCGAAACTGTCGGCTTTGGAGAGCCAGGTTGTGTAGGCCTTCACGTCAGGGCGGATGTTGTTGGCACGCATTTGCCGGTGTACGGCGGCAGCCTCAGCCTCCGTTTCGGCTTTTTTCATCAAAAGTGTATAAGTTTCGAGGTCGGGACGGAATCCTCCACTGCTGCCCAAGTATTCGAGCAGGGAACTGGCCTGCCGGAAATCCGCTGCTTTGTCGAGCAGGACAGCCACTATTTGTCGGGTCGGTTGTATGCCTTCGCTGCGCATCTCCTCGAAATATTTCATCGCCTCGTCGAGGTTCGCAGCCGTTTGTGCCAATGCCCGATAGGCCGTTTCATCGGGCCGGATGTCCATGGAACGCATCAGTTCCAATGCGTGGTGGGCAGCTTCGGGGTCATTTGCCTTTGCCAGCAATTGATGGAAAAAGGCAAGGTCCGGCCTTACCTCCTCCGATTGCATATTGTGATAGACTTCGATGGCCTCACCGAAGTTTCTTGCTTTTCTGACCCTTTCAACATAATCGGCCAGCCGCTCATCGGGCGGCGGTGTTTCGGGCGAGCTTTGCGGCGTTTCGTAGAAGGGCGTTTCCGGGGGCGTGTAATTGGTTTGGTAGCTTTGGTTGTATTCAAATTCCACAGCTTCTGGCGGGGTCTCCGTTTCGGGAGGCATACTGCCCGTGTATTGCTCCGAGCGTTCCTGCATCTGCCGTTGCCAGGTTTTTCGCCCAATGGCATCCTCCACATCGGCCAGTGAAATGCCCGCTTCCGATGGCAGATAGTCTTCGATCCAGCCACCGGCTTCTTCTGCTTCCAGCCAAGCAAGCGTAAATGCCGTACCTACGGCAGCGTAAGAGTCCTGCTCGGGCTGGTTTTCGGGCAGGCGCAGCACATCGAGCAACTGTGCCCGCACTTGTTGGGCATCCGCCTCCGGCAATTGTACCCGCAGGGCTTCCCGCAGCAGGGTGGGGAGGTGCCCATTGCGGAACCAGGGAAGTCGGCAAAGCCGGTACAAGGCCGTCCACCAGGTGCGGTTTTGTTCCCATTCCGACAGGTCGGCCTGTGGCGGGATGGCCTCGTCGTTGAACAGGGCCGTCAGTTCGAAGTATAGTTCGGGATAATAGGCCGTTGCACAAAGCCACCGAAACCCGCCCGTGCCGAGGTAGCGTCGCAGTTTCGTCATGTAGTCGGGCGGCAGGGAGCGTCCCCGGAATTTCAGGTCGGGCAGGGGCGGTTCAGGGCTTTTCAACATCCAAAAATGAGGCGTAAAAGACTGCTGCGAGTCCCACTGTGGCAGTAGTGCCGCCAACCCCTCCGCTGTGGCGGGCACGACCGGAAACATCTGGCAGAGTGCAAGTTCGGCATCGCCCCAGGCAGGCACGGGGTCGGTGCAAAGCAAAGCCATGCGGTCCCAAGCCTCCCGAAGTTCGATGGCGAGGTTGGAAGGGCGCATTTCAGGCAAGGCCAGCAAGGGTGCTGCCGGCCCGGCGATGAGGAGCCTTGCCCCCGCATATTCTCCCGCCAACCGCTCGATGGGTATCCGCCGGTGGGGAATGTTGCGCTCTTTCCATACCAGGTGCGGTGAATGGTCGAAGAAATAATAATCCGCATCGAGGTCGCGCTGGTTCATCTCCAGGGCCATTTCCCGGTAAAGCCCGGCAAGGTGGTCACGGGCGCTTCGCTGCTCGATCAACACGAGATAGGCAGGCGCTTGTTTCCTTCTTTGAAATGCAAACTGCGGGATGCCTCCCGACCGTATCGTCAGCCGGATGCTCTGGGGGATGTCCCAATCCAGGGTGTCGGTCAATTCCTTTTCACGCAGGGGTTGCATGGCCTTGTCCATCGCTTCGTGGTTCCATGCCCTCAGCCCGCTATCCGGGAAACGAAGTTCGATGCGGATGGGACCTTTGCGGTAAGTGGCTACCTTTCCGGCTCCCGGGTCAGGGGTGGGCAAGGGGCTTGGCGATGGCGGCAGGAGAGGTTCAGGTGCGGGAAGTTCCTCTGTTTTGGGCGTAGCCACAGGCCCCTCCGGGGCCGTTTTTTCTTTTATTTCTTTGGTAAAATATTGGTCAAACACTTCTGCGAACAAGGCCTGCTCCTCGTCCGTCCGGCAAAGCAGGGCGGAGAGGGCGAATTTGATTTTGTCGTCCGTCAGTTCCGCTTCTTTGCCGGCTTGCATGGCAAGCCACCGGTGGAGGCGCAGCCAGGTGTCCACCCCGAAGTAGAACCCCCGTGCGGCCAACTCGGCCATGAGGGGAGCGAAGGGTTGTATGTTCAGAAGGTTCACTTTCTTCTTTCGTTAAATGCAAGAATCTTGTCCTTAAGTCTGTCCTTGGCACTGATGAACGGCAGCGAGGGAATCGGTGCGCCATTTTCCAAAAAGACTTCATCGGACACAAAAAAGGTTTCTTTGAAAACTTCCTTTTGCCAAATGCCCACGTCCCGTTTCACGATGGCGGGCAGGTTGGAAAAACTGAATGCCCTGCCCGGGAAATCGAGTGCAAGCCGGTCGAACAATTGCCTGAAAGGATCGTCGTCGTCGTAATACTCCCGCAGGCAGACGACCACGAGGCGGGTGCTGAGTTCCTGGCTCAGGAGTGCGGCGTATTCATTGGCATAATAAACAAAAAAGGCTTCCCATTCATCTTCCCAGTCCAGCAGGTTCAGATCGTGATAGACCATGATGAGGCCGCTGTCCGGGTTGACTTTTTGCAGCACCCAGCGGTTGAGCGTGCCATCGTAAGCACCTGCAAACTGGCGTGCATACTGCTCTGAAAGGGCCAGTTTGTACTTTTCATCGCCTCCGAAATGCCCTTGTAGGGACTCCAGTTCTATCACTTTCAGGGAGGGCAGGGCAGCGCCTTCCTCCGGGTATTTTTGAAAACGCAACCCCAGTTCATAAGGGCAGTTTTGCTCGTCGTCGTGAATGAAAAAGAAAACCGGTTCAAGGAGACCGCCATCCAGTTTCTGTTTGGCACATGCCGAGAAGGAACGGGCCTCTTTGTGCCTGTTGCAGAGCAGGAAACTGTCGGGGGCCACTTTGTCGGTTTTGGCTGCCGTCGTTTCCAGCACCGGTACGCTCAGCGCTGTTTTTACAGGGGTGTGCCAATCCGTGAATTTTTCCTGTTTTGCCCCTGAAAATGCAGGGTGGATGTGGAGTTGATAGACGGCTTCCTCCTCCGGCGGGTCATCCACCTCGAAGCCGCGCACGGCAGATTCCAGTTCCTTGTCAATCCAATCGTTCTTTTCTGCCTGGTAGTCGCTCAGGAAGCCGCTCATCGTATCGTCGAAGGCCTCTTGGAGCGGTTTGTTTTTTTTGCAAAATTCAAGATAAAACATGCGTGCGAAAGCCAGCCCATAACGGTCTTTGAGGGGTTGGGTGGTGGCAATGACGGCATGAACGCCGTTTTGCAGGAATGCATTGGCCTGGTCTTGCGTGGAGCAGCCGTTGAGAAAGACGAGTTTCAACCCTCCATACTTGCATATCCGCCCGGCCAGTGCCTCCACGAAGGAAAGCCGCATCATGTCAAAAGCATCGTTCAGTTGCAGGTGCTCCCCGAATGCGTGGCCCCCAAAATGAAAAATCCGAACGGCTTCCTTGTACGTATCGAAAAATTCCCGCACGTGCTCCGGCCCGCATTGCCACTTGGGTATTGCCGCGCACGAAGGGTGCTGCAGGTAGGACTGCACCGCATTCAATTCCCCCATCAGTTTGAAAAGGGGATTGCTCGTGTCATAAGAAAATACCAAAAGTGCCTTCATGGCAGGTGGTTTGGCGTGGCGACATCCAACTGCCCTCAAAAGAGGGCGTTGTCAATTTTGTGTCACCAGGCAATTTAATTTTTGACTCCGGTATGTTTGGCGGAAACTTCCGGATGGGTTGATACCCTACATCTTTAGAATCACCCAGCTACCAACATGCGACCCCGAAAAATCGGGGCAGGCTCTCGCCGAGGTCGGGATGGTGGCGTTCGGCATGATTCTACCAACATGCCACCTCTCCGAGGTCACATTTTTGCTCGAAAAAGATGTGGGGCATCAATAGATACGAAAGTTATCGCCTAATGAAATCCCATCTCAACCATCTAACCATCTCAACCATC
>JRYF01002063.1_pt1 | contig 16794 bp, 15 predicted proteins | sample 235331 | NCBI WGS metagenome assembly JRYF01 (sample SAMN03074217, study PRJNA261475) | activated sludge metagenome | biome: Wastewater Treatment Plant; feature: Wastewater; material: Activated sludge; isolation source: activated biomass of a wastewater treatment plant treating hydrocarbon... ...
GGTCGAGAACGGCTTGGTCATGTAGGCGTCGGCGCCCATCGCCAGGCCCTTGACGATGTCGGTCTCGCGGCCCTTGGCGGTCAGCATCAGGACCAGCGTGTCCTTGATCGCCTCGTCCTGGCGCAGCTCCTGGCAGACCTCGAAGCCGGTCTTCAGCGGCATCATGACGTCCAGCAGCACCAGCCGCGGGCGCTCGCGGCGCAGCGTGTCCAGCGCCTCCTGGCCGTCGCGCGCGAGGTGCACCCGGTAGCCTTCGCGCTTCATCAGGTACTCCAGCGACACGAGGATGTTGGGCTCGTCGTCGGCGATCAGGATCGCGGTGCTCATCGCTCGTCTCCGTGTTCTCGTCCGGCGGCCGCCGCGCGCGGCACCGCCGTGGGCTCACCGTGTGTCGTCCACGGTAGTGTGAACTCGAAACGGCCGCCTTGACCGGCGTCATGCGGGCCGGTGTCGACGAGCGCGATGCGGCCGCCGTAGTGTTCGACGATCTGGCGGCAGATCGGCAGCCCGAGCCCGGTGCCGCCGGTGCGCCGCGCCAGCTCGCCGCCCTGGTGGAACTTGTCGAAGATGCGCGCGCGCTGTTCGGGCGCGACGCCGGGGCCGTTGTCGTGCACCCGCACCACGGCGGCATCGGGCCGGGCCTGCAGCGCGAGTTCGATCCGTCCACCCGGCCGCGGCACGAAGCGCGCCGCGTTGCCGAGCAGGTTCAGCAGCACCTGGGTCAGGCGGTCGGGGTCGGCGACCAGCGGCGGCAGCGGCTGCGCCGGCAGGTCGAGCACGAGCTCGGTGCCCTGCTCGCGCAGCAGCTCGGCCATGCTGCCGGCCGCCTGGCGGATCAGCGCCGGCAGGTCGACCGGCTCGTCGCGCCACTCGGCATGGCCGGACTCGATCTTGGCCAGGTCCAGCACCTGGTTGACCAGCCGCGTCAGGCGCTCGGTCTCGGCGACGATGATGCCGACGAAGCGCTGGCGGTCCTCGACCCCCATGTCGGGGTCGTCGGCCATCAGCTCCGCCAGCGTGCGGATCGAGGTCAGCGGCGTGCGCAGCTCGTGGGTGACGCTGGACATGAAGTCGTCCTTCATCCGGTCCAGGCTCTCCAGCCGCTCGTTGGCGGCGCGCAGCTCGGCGGTGGCGCGCTGCAGCGAAGCCGACTTCTCCTCCAGCGCACGCGAGTAGGCGCGCAGCTGCGAGGCCTCGTCGAGGATGCGCATCACGTCGTCCAGCGCGAGCGGCTCCTCCTGCACCACCGAGGCCACCATCACGCGCGCCGATGCGCTGCCGATCGCGCCGGCGAGCTGCGTCTCGACGAACTGCACCAGCGCCGCGTCGGCGCGCAGCGCGTCGACGTCGGCGGCGCCGGTACGGCGCGCGTAGTCGGCGAACAGCGCGCGTGCACGCACCGGCCCGAGGAAGCGCGCGACCAGCGGCAGCAGGTCCGCCAGGCGCGCGCTGCCGCGCCAGAAGGCCGGCGCGGCAGCCGCCTGGTCGGCCGTGCCGACGTCGACGAACAGCGCCGCCTGGCTCGCCTCGCGCGCCGAAGGTGCCCGCCACAGCGAGACGCCGACGTAGGCGACGAGGTTGGCCAGCAGGCTCCAGAACAGCGAGTGGGTCAGCCCGTCCAGCCCCTCCAGCCCGAGCAGCGCTTCCGGCCTGAGCAGCGCGATGCCCAAGGGGCCGTGGTGCAGGAAGGCGTCCGGCAGCCAGCCCGACTTGGCGATCGACGGCAGCATCAGCGTGTAGGTCCACAGCGCGAAACCGGCCAGCAGCCCGGCCAGCGCGCCGTGGCGGGTGCCGCCCTTCCAGACCATGCCGCCGAGCGCAGCCGGCGCGAACTGCGCCACCGCAGCGAAGCTGATCAGCCCGATCGAGACCAGCGCGTAGGCCTCGCCGGCCAGGTGGTAGTAGACGTAGCCGAGCAGCAGCACGATCACGATCGCCAGCCGGCGGATGCCCAGCAGCAGCCGCGTCAGGTCGGGCCCGCCGGCCAGCCGCGCCGCCCAATGGCCGCCGCGGCGCAGCAGCACCGGCATCACGAGGTCGTTGCAGACCATGGTCGACACCGCGATCGCCTCGACGATGACCATGCCGGTGGCGGCCGACAACCCGCCGATGAAGGCCAGCATCGCCAGCCACTCGGCACCATGCGCCAGCGGCAGCGACAGCACGAAGGCGTCGGCCCCGCTGGCGTCGCCGCCGGCCAGCAGCAGGCCGCCGAACGCGATCGGCAGCACGAACAGGTTGATCAGCCACATGTAGAGCGGGAACACCCAGGCCGCGCGCTTCAGGTGCCGCTCGTCGACGTTCTCGACCACGATGACCTGGAACTGGCGCGGCAGGAAGATCACCGACAGCCCGGCCAGCAGCGTGAGCGCGAACCACTGCTCGTAGGCGAAGCCGTTGCTGCCCTGGTTCAGCGTCAGCAGCCGCTGCAGCTCGGGCACCTCGGCCACGCGCGCGAACAGCTCGCCCGGGCCACCGAACAGGCCCCAGGTGACGAACACGCCGACCGCCAGGAAGGCCAGCAGCTTGACGATGCTCTCGAACGCGATCGCCGCCACCATGCCCTCGTGGCGCTCGGTGCTGTCGAGGTGGCGGGTGCCGAACATCATCGTGAAACCCGCCAGCAGCAGCGCGGCGTAGAAGGTGCCGTCGGCCCACCACGCGGCCTGCGCCGCCGGCGGCGTGCCGGCCGGTGTCGTCAGCAGCGCGTAGCCGGTGGCGATCGCCTTCAGCTGCAGCGCGATGTAGGGCACGATGCCGACCACCGTGATCAGCGTCACCAGGCCGGCGAGCAGCGGGCTCTTGCCGTAGCGGCTGGCGATGAAGTCGGCGATCGACGTGATGCGGTAGCGGCGCGCGATGCGGATCATCTTGCGCAGCACCAGCCAGGCCAGCACCATCGCCAGCGTCGGCCCGAGGTAGATCGGCAGGAACCACACGCCGGTGGTGGCCGCACGGCCGACGCTGCCGTAGTAGGTCCACGCGGTGCAGTAGACCGCGATCGACAGCGCGTAGGCCCAGGGGTTGGCGACCACCGAGCGGCCGGCGGCGGCGCGCCGGTCGCCCCAGGCGGCGACCGCGAACAGCAGCCCCAGGTAGGCCAGCGACAGGCCGAGGACGAGCGCCGGGCTCAGCACGGTGGGATGCGTCGCGGGGGCCGCGATCGCCGCCCCTGTCGCGGGTCGCCGCGGCGGGTCGCGCCGCACCGCGCGGGCGGCCGCATCAGTCGTCGAGCCGTTCGCTGAGCCAGCCCAGCGCGCCGATCAGGAGCGCCCAGACCACGAACAGCGCCGCCGGGAACAGCGGCAGCCCGAGCACGGTCAGGTCGCGGTCCCACAGCGCGAGCAGCGGAAAGTTCAGCAGCAGCACGCCGGCGGCGAACAGCGCCAGCAGCCGCTGACGGTTCAGGCGCGCACGCACGCGGCGCCCCTCAGCGACGGCCTCCGGCCGGCGGGGCATCCGGCGCCGCGCGCGGCGGCAGCCGGTGGGCGTGCCACGAGATCGCGAAATCGGCGATGAACTTGCACCAGATCGTCGAGCCGGCGATCGCGGTCCAGGTGTCGAACGGCAGTGCCAGCACGATGACCATCCCGATGACGCTGGCGGTGATGCCGCCGGCGACCAGGTTCAGCACGCCGGTGTAGGGGGCGAAGCGTTCCGCGTGCGCCGGCGGCTCGCCGCGGCGCAGCGCGACCTCGGAGAAGTCGCGCCGGAACAGCACGCGCCAGGCGCGGCGCAGCCAGACGTAGGAGATCGGGAACAGCGCGAGGAACAGGATCAGGTTCAGCGCGGTGCTGACGTCGAAGACCATGCGGGCTCCTGCGGGGAAGAGGCCCCGCCCGCATCGTGCAGGCGGGGCCCCGGGTTGGCAAGCCCCGGTTGTCCCGGGGGCTGCGGCCGGCGGCCGGTCGGAACCGTCCGCGGACCGCCCGCGCAGACCTCAGTGCGCGCCGTCGACCGCCTTCGCGCCGCGCGGGATGCGCACCGCTTCGACCATCGCCTGGATGTGCTCCGGCGGCTCCTTGGTCAGCTTGTCGACCACGAAGGCGACGCCGAAGTTGACCAGCGCGCCGATCGCCCCGAAGGCCTCCGGCGTGATGCCGAAGAAGCTGTTCGGGCCGCCGATCAGGCCGACGAACTCGGTCCCCTTGATGAAGAAGATGCCCTTGTGCGCGAAGACGTAGAACAGCGTCACCGCCAGGCCCGCCAGCATGCCGGCGATCGCACCCTCCTTGTTCATCTTCTTGCTGAAGATGCCCATCATGATGGCCGGGAAGAGCGAACTCGCGGCGATGCCGAAGGCCAGCGCCACCGTCCCGGCGGCGAAGCCTGGCGGGTTCAGCCCCAGCCAGCCGGCGACGACGATCGACACCGCCATCGCGATCTTGCCGGTCAGCAGCTCGTTCTTCTCGCTGATGTTGGGCACGAACACGCCCTTGACGAGGTCGTGCGAGACCGCCGACGAGATCGCCATCAGCAGCCCTGCCGCGGTCGACAGCGCCGCCGCCAGACCGCCCGCGGCGACCAGCGCGATCACCCAGTTGGGCAGCAGCGCGATCTCGGGGTTGGCCAGCACGATGATGTCGGCGTTGACGGTCAGCTCGTTGCCCTTCCAGCCGGCGGCGTCGGCGCGGGCCAGCACCTCGGCGTTCTTGGTCGCCTCGTTGTAGTACTGGATGCGGCCGTCGCCGTTCTTGTCGGTGAACTTCAGCAGGCCGGTGACTTCCCAGCGCTTCATCCAGTCCGGCCGCTGCTCGTATTCCAGGCTGGCTTCCGGCGCGAACAGGTCGCCACCGGCCTTGACCGCCGTGTTGACCGTGCCGTGCAGGTTGAGCTTGGCCATCGCGGCGACCGCGGGCGCGGTCGTGTACAGGATGGCGATGAACACCAGCGCCCAGCCGGCCGACGAGCGCGCGTCCTTGACCTTGGGCACGGTGAAGAAGCGCATGATCACGTGCGGCAGGCCGGCGGTGCCGATCATCAGGCTCAGCGTGTAGACGAACATGTTGAGCGTGCTGCCCGCGGTGGTCGTCGTGTACTTGCCGAAGCCGAGGTCGGTGACGACCTGGTCGAGCTTGGACAGCAGCGAGCTGCCGGTGTCGGCGAAGTTGCCGCCCAGGCCGAGCTGCGGGATCGGGATGCCGGTCAGCTGCAGCGAGATGAAGATCGCCGGCACCGTGTAGGCCAGGATCAGCACGATGTACTGCGCGACCTGGGTGTAGGTGATGCCCTTCATGCCGCCGAACACCGCGTAGGCGAACACGATGCCCATGCCGATGTAGATGCCGACCTCGCTCGAGACGTTGAGGAAGCGGCTGAACGCCACCCCGACGCCCGTCATCTGGCCGATGATGTAGGTCAGCGACGCCACCAGCAGGCAGACCACCGCCACCGTCGACGCGCTCTTCGAGTAGAAGCGGTCGCCGATGAACTGCGGCACGGTGAACTTGCCGAACTTGCGCAGGTAGGGGGCCAGCAGCATCGCCAGCAGCACGTAGCCGCCGGTCCAGCCCATCAGGAACAGGCCGCCGCCGTAGCCCATGTTGGCGATCAGGCCGGCCATCGAGATGAAGGAGGCGGCCGACATCCAGTCGGCCGCGGTGGCCATGCCGTTCATGACCGGGTTGACCTGGCCGCCGGCGGCGTAGAACTCGCTCGTCGATCCGGCACGGGCCCAGATCGCGATGCCGATGTACAGCGCGAAGCTCAGGCCGACGACGAGGTAGATGGTGGTTTGCAGTTCCATGCCGGCCTCAGTCTTCGTGGACGTCGAACCGGCGGTCGATCTCGCCCATCTTCTTCGCGTAGTAGAAGATGAGCGCGATGAACACGTAGATCGAGCCCTGGTGGGCGAACCAGAAGCCCAGCGGGTAGCCGCCGAGCGAGACGTTGTTGAGCAGGTCGGCCAGCAGGATGCCGGCCCCGAAGGAGACCGCGAACCAGATGATCAGGATCCGGGTCAGCAGCCCCAGGGTGGCCTTCCAGTAGCCCTGGCTGTCGTGTTGCATGGGTTGCCTCCTCGCGTTGCGGCGAAAACGAAGCCGGCGCGGGACTGCACCGGCTCTGGCGCGCACTGTGCGCGTGGGCTCTGACCTACCTCTGACGCAGGACCAACGCTTGCTGACGGGCGGCCAACAGCCGCTGACGGAATCAGGGTGAACCCTCGGCCGCCGTGCCGCGATGTGCAAGTGCGGGCGGTCGCCGCAGGCGGCGACAATCCGGGGCCCGGCCCACGGCCCGATCGATGCGCGCGACCGCGACGACGATGCGACGATGAGCTCCGACCACCCTTCGCAGATCCCCGACAAGCCGCGTCTGGTGCGCCGGCCGCCGCGCGACGCCGCCGAGGCCGCCGACACTTCGGCGGCACGTGACCCACTGGCCTCGCGGCCGGCACAGTGGCTGCGCACGGTGCTGGAGTACGTCGGGCTGGCCAAGCGCAAGCAGCTGCCGCCGGTGGTCGACACCGAGGGGCTGGCGCACTTCCTCGACACGCGCGCCAGCTACGTCGCCCAGATGTCGCTCTACGGCTACCTGCGCACGCGCGCCGGCATGCGCTACCCCGAGCTGTTCGACGACGACCCCTTCGTCGCCGCGATCAACGTCGCCAAGTGGCACTGCTGGCTGGACTGCCTGGGCGACCTTGCCGAGTACGCGGGCGGCATGCTGGCGCGCGACGGCGGTGCGCCGCCGGCGCAGGCCGGCGCGCTGGTCGTGCGTGTCGTCGACGGCATCCTCGCCCGCACCGGCCAGCCGGCGGACGGCGGCGGCGACTTCCTCGCCCACGCCGGGGAGGTCCGCGCGCGGCTGGCGGCCTGCGACTGGGCTGTGTTCGAGGACGGCGAAGCGGCCTTCCACGCCAGCCCGGCGGCGGTCGTGCGCTACGCGCCGGTGGTGGACCAGCTCAAGCAGCTCGACGAGTCCATCGTGCGCAACTCGGTGCGCTTCCGCTGGCAGGAGGTGCGGCGCGACCTGCGCCAGTGCCTGGACGCGGCGGCGGTGCTGCGGTCTGCGGGCGACTGAGACCCGCGGCGAGCGTGCGGCGGGTCAGCCGCAAGAGCGCGTCAGAGCCGCCCTTCCTCCACCGCGTGGCAGGCGACCTGCACGCCGCGCAGCGTCATCATCGCCGGGCGCTCGCGGCTGCAGCGCGCGTCGGCGTGCGGGCAGCGCGGGTGGAAGGCGCAGCCGCTGGGCGGGTTCAGCGGGTTGGGCACCTCGCCCTGCACCGGCGTGCGCGCGCGCCCCGTCATGTGGATGTCGGGGATCGCATCGAGCAGCATGCGCGTGTAGGGGTGGCGCGGCGCGGCGAACAGCTCGCGCTTGGGCGCCAGCTCCACCAGCCGCCCGAGGTACATCACGCCGACCTCGTCCGACACGTGGCGCACCACCGCCAGGTTGTGGGAGATGAAGAGGTAGGTCAGCCCCAGCTCGCGCTGCAGGTCCTTCATGATGTTGAGCACCTGCGCCTGCACCGAGACGTCGAGCGCCGAGGTCGGTTCGTCGCAGACCAGGAACTCGGGCTTGGTCGCCAGCGCGCGCGCGATCGAGATGCGCTGGCGCTGCCCGCCACTGAACTGGTGCGGGAACTTCTCCATGTCGGCCGCTGCCAGGCCGACCTCGCGCAGCAGCTCGCCCACGCGCGCCTTCATCGCGTCGCCGGCACCGAACAGGCCGTGCTCGCGCAGCGGCTCGGCGACGATGTCGAGCACCTTCCAGCGCGGGTTCAGGCTCGCGTACGGGTCCTGGAAGATCATCTGCATGCGCCGGTGCAGCGCACGCCGGTCGGCCGCGCTGGCGGCCGCCGTGTCCTGGCCGTCGAAGACCACCCGACCGCGCGTCGGCGCGTACAGGCCGACCAGCAGGCGCGCGACCGTGCTCTTGCCGCAGCCCGACTCGCCGACCAGCGCCAGCGTGTGGCCGCGCGTGATCGCGAACGAGACGCCGTCGACCGCGTGCACGAACTGGCGCGGCTTGCGCTCGACGACGCGGTTCAGCCAGGGCGCGGAGACGTCGAACACCTTGGCCAGGTCGTGCACCTCGACCAGCGGGCGCGTGCCGGCGCCGCCCGCCGGCGCACGATCACCCGTCGCCGTGCCGGCCGGGGCGTTCATGCGCCGCCCTCCACCCGCCAGCAGGCCGCCTGCGTCGCCCCGGCCGTCATCAGTTCGGGGCGCTCGCTGCGGCAGCGCGCCATCACCTGCGGGCAGCGCGGGTTGAACGCGCAGCCGGGTGGGATCGCGTTCAGGCGCGGCATCGCGCCGTCGATCTGCAGCAGCCGCTCGCGCTCCTCGTCCATCGCCGGGATCGACCCCATCAGGCCCACCGTGTACGGGTGCGCCGGGCGGTGGATGACGTCGTGCACCGGCCCGATCTCGGCCATCCGGCCGGCGTAGAGGACCGCCACCCGGTCGCAGGTCTCGGCGATCACGCCCATGTCGTGCGTGACCAGCATCACCGCCGCGCCATGCTCGCGCGCCAGCCGCTTGAGCAGGGCGATGATCTGGGCCTGGATCGAGACGTCGAGCGCGGTCGTCGGCTCGTCGGCGACGATCAGCCGCGGCTCGGCCGCCAGCGCCAGCGCGATGACGACGCGCTGGCGCATGCCGCCGCTGAACTGGTGCGGGTACTGGTCGATGCGCTGATCGGCGGCCGGGATGCCGGTCTCCGACAGCAGCCGGATCGCGCGCTGGCGCGCCTGCTCGTCGGACAGCGGCAGGTGCTGGCGGATCGTCTCGACCAGCTGGCGGCCGATCGTGTACAGCGGGTTGAGCGAGGTCAGCGGGTCCTGGAAGATGGCGCCGATGTGGCGCCCGCGCAGCTTGCGCATCGCCTCCGGGGGCAGCTTGTCGATGCGCTGGCCGTCGAACACGATCTCGCCGCCGGCGACCCGCCCCGGCGGCTCGAGCAGGCCGATGATGGCCGCGCCGGTGAGCGACTTGCCGGCCCCCGACTCGCCGACCACGCCCAGGATCTCGCCCGGGTCGATGTGGAAGGAGATGTCGTCCAGCGCCAGCAGCGTGCCACGGCGGGTCGGGAACTCGACCCGCAGGTGGCGCACGTCCAGCAGCGGCTTGGCGGGTTCGCTGGGCATCGGATGCCGGTGGGCGGGCGGGTGCAACGCTGCCGATCAGCGCAGCCGCGGGTTGAGCGCGTCGCGCAGCCAGTCGCCGAGCAGGTTCACGCTCAGCACGATCAGCACCAGCATCACGCCCGGGAAGACCGTGATCCACCACTCGCCGGAGAACAGGTAGTTGCCGCCGATGCGGATCAGCGTGCCCAGCGAGGGCGTGGTCGGCGGCACGCCGACGCCGAGGAAGGACAGCGTGGCCTCGATCAGGATCGCCTGCCCGATGTCGATCGTTGTCAGCACCAGCACCGGCCCCATCACGTTGGGCAGCACGTGGCGCGTCATGATGCGCCAGCGCGAGACGCCGATCACGCGCGCGGCCTGCACGTACTCCTTGTTGCGCTCGACCATGGTCGAGCCGCGCACCGTGCGCGCGAACTTGACCCAGCCGGTGAGCGCGATCGCGAACACCAGCACCGCGAACGCCAGCGCGTCGTGCGCACCGGGGAACATCGCGCGGCCGATGCCGTCGATCAGCAGCGCCACCAGCAGCGCCGGGAAAGACAGCATGACGTCGCACACGCGCATGATGAAGGCGTCCAGCCGGCCGCCGACGAAACCCGACAGCAGCCCGAGGCCGACGCCGAACACCACCGACAGCGCCACCGCCACCAGCCCGACGTACAGCGAGATGCGCGCGCCGTACATGATGGTCGACAGGATGTCGCGCCCCTGGTCGTCGGTGCCGAGCACGAAGCGCCAGTCGCCGCCGGCCAGCCAGGCCGGCGGCAGCTGGGCGTCCGACAGGTTGATCGACGCCAGGTCGTAGGGGTTGTGCGGTGCGATCCAGGGCGCGAAGACGGCGGCGAACAGGCACAGCGCAGCGGTCAGCGCGGCGATCATCGCCGCCGGCGACGTGCGGAAGCTGTGCCAGACGTCGCTGTCGAGGAAGCGCGCGCCCGCGCCCGGGGGCGCGGCGGCGGCGGTGGCGGCGGGGTCGCTCATGGCCGGATGGGGGTGCGTGCCGTCAATGGCCGGTGGTCGGCCGCTCGATGCGCAGCCGCGGGTCGACCGCGAAGTACAGCAGGTCGACCACGAGGTTGATCAGCACGAAGATGAGCGCGATCAGGCACAGGTAGGCGGCCATCACCGGCACGTCGGCGAACTGCACCGCCTGGATGAACAGCAGCCCCATGCCGGGCCACTGGAAGACGGTCTCGGTGACGATCGCGAACGCGATCAGCCCGCCGAGCTGAAGGCCGGTGATGGTGATCACCGGCACCAGCGTGTTCTTCAGCGCGTGGCCGAAGTGCACCAGCCGGTCCGGCAGGCCGCGCGCGCGCGCGAACTTGATGTAGTCGGTGCGCAGCACCTCCAGCATCTCGGCGCGCACCAGGCGCAGGATCAGCGCCAGCTGCAGCACCGACAGCGTCAGCGCCGGCAGCACCAGGTGCGCCAGGCCGTCGGCGGTCAGGTAGCCGGTCTCCCAGGGCCCTATCGTGACCGTCTCGCCACGGCCGAAGCTCGGCAGCCAGCCGAGCATGACCGAGAAGAACAGGATGAACAGGATGCCGATCAGAAAGGTCGGCAGCGACACGCCGAGCAGCGACACCGTCATCGCCACCTGCGAGCCGACGCTGCCGCGCCTGAGCGCCGCGTAGACGCCGAGCGGGATGCCGACCGCCAGCGCGATCACGCCGGCGGCGAAGGCGAGCTCGAGCGTGGCCGGGAAGCGCTCGACGATCAGCGACGAGACCTTGCGCCCCTGGCGCAGGCTGATGCCGAACTCGCCGCGCACCGCGTTGCCGACGAAGCGCGCGAACTGCACCGGCACCGGCGCGTCCAGCCCCAGGTCCTTGCGCAGCTGCGCCGCCTGCTCGGGCGTGGCATCCTGGCCGAGCATGCTGTTGACCGGGTCGCCGACATACTGGAACAGCGTGAACGCGATGAAGCCGACCGTCAGCATGACGATCACGGCCTGCAGCAATCGGCGGAGGATGAAGGCGAGCATCGGGGCTGGGTGGCCGGCCGGGTGGCCGGCATCGACCTCGGTCGCGCACTGCGGGGGTGCGCGACCGCAAAGCGCGTGATGATGCGCAAAACGCGTGCCGTGCGCCAACCGGTAAGACCCGGGGGCGGCGCATGCGCGTTGACCGCGGCGCAGCGTGGCAACGCCGCCGCGCCGCGTCGATCGCCGATGCAACGCGGCAAGAAAAAAGCCGCCCCGAGGGGCGGCCGCTTCGATCACACCCGCTCGCAGGCGGGCCGGTGGTCAGAAGTTGTGCTTGATGCCGACGTCGTAGCCGGTCTTGCTGCTGGCGTAGCGCTTGCCGTCACGAACCATGTCGGCGTAAAGCGTGGTGCGCTTGGACATGTTGTAGTGGTAGCCCAGGCTGAACTGGTCCGAAACCTTGGTGCTGTTGGCCTTCAGGTTGCCGAACGAGGCACGCAGTTCGCCGGCGCCGATCGGGGCCACGACCGGGATCATCCAGCCCTTGTGGGTGGCGCCGTTGAGCGCATCACCGCGGCCGTAGTACAGGCCGACGCGCGCCATGCCGAAGTTGTACGAGCCGAACGCCGACCACATCTTCTCGTCGCCGTTGCCGGCGTCACGGCCGGTCTTCTCGTAGCCGAACGCGACGACGATCGGGCCGCCGCGGTAGCCGACGTTGAAGTTGAACGGCTTGGAGTCGAACTGGTTGATCGTGTCGGTCGCCTCGGCGATCTGCGCTGCGACCGAGAAGCCCTGGGCCGAGAAGTTATAGGTCAGCGAGCTGTCATTGCGGACCTTGGCGATGCCGCCCAGGCCGGTGATGAAGTTGTTCGCCGCCACCGTATCCCAGCCCCACGGGTCGGCGATCAGCTGGGTGCCCAGGAACGCGGTGGTGTACTCGCGGCCGAGCACGACCTGGCCGAAGCCGCCGCGCATGCCGACGATCGAGCGCGCACCCCAGAACCGGTTGTTGGTGCAGGGCGCAGCCTGGGCACCGCCCGGACGCAGACCGCAGGCGTTGAAGTTCTGCGCGGCGCCGGTGTCGGCGTCGAAACGCGTCTCGATCTGGAACAGCGCCGCCATGCCGCCGCCCAGGTCTTCCACGCCACGCACGCCGAAGCGGCTGCCCGAACCGTTCTGAATGCCCTTGGCGTCCGAACCCGGGTTCTTGGCGACCGACAGGTCCACGCGACCGTACAGGGTGACCGACGACTGGGCCGAAGCGACGCCGGCGAACGCGGTCAGCGCNNACTATCTCCTAGGTTGAACAAGAGGCCCCGATCGACGAGGAACCCCTTCGAGGGGCTGATCGAGCCAACCTCCTCAGCGGAAGTTGACCGTATTGCACCAGACGGCCCGCCGGGATGCCAAGCCTTCGCCCCGAAAAGCGCCGACAGCTGTTGTCCTGCAACAACGTGCGTCGCGGGCACCGCAGTGCGAGGGTCGCAGTATGCTCCAAAGCCGAATGGACACCGACCGCCTGCTGATCAGCCTGGACAACGCCCTGCGTACGCTCAGCGGCGCCGTGCATGCCGGCCGCCCGTGCCCGCGGCCGGCGGAGCCGCCGGCGGACCTCGGCGCGCGCGATCGGCTCGAGGCCGGCGCCTTGATGCGCGTCAACCATGTCGGCGAGGTCTGCGCCCAGGCGCTGTACCAGGCGCAGGCGCTGGCGGCGCGCGACCCGGCGCTGCGCGAGCGCATGGCCGGCGCGGCGCGCGAGGAGGTCGACCACCTCGCCTGGACCCAGCAGCGGCTGGCCGAACTCGGCAGCCGGCCGAGCCTGCTGAACCCGCTGTGGTACGCCGGCGCCTTCGGCATCGGGCTGCTCGCGGGGCGTGCCGGGGACGCGGTCAGCCTGGGCTTCGTCGTCGAGACCGAGCGCCAGGTCGAGCAGCACCTGGCGGGCCACATGGGACGGTTACCGGCCGGTGACACCGCGTCGCGCGCGATCGTCGACCAGATGAGGGACGACGAGGCCCGCCATGCCGATCAGGCCTTGGCCGCCGGCGCGCGCCAGCTCCCGCTGCCGGTGCGCTGGGCGATGCGCGCGGCGGCCAAGGTCATGACGACGACGGCGCACCGGATCTGATCCGGAACCGGGGTCAGGTCACGGATTCCGAACTGTGAAACGAGTGACCTGACCCCACGGTCAGGCCTCCACCACCTCGTGGCTGTGCGTGATCGCCACCGTCGCGCCGAGCATGCGGGTGGCCGAGCAGTACTGGTCGTGCGACAGCTGCACCGCGCGCGCCACCGCCGCCGGCGGCAGGCCGCGGCCGGTGATCACGAAGTGCATGTGGATCTTCGTGAACACCTTGGGCACGGTGTCCGCCCGTTCGGCCTGCAGCCTGACCTGGCAGCCGCGCACGTCGTGCCGGCCGCGCTTGAGGATCAGCACGACGTCGTAGGCCGAGCAGCCGCCCGCGCCCGCCAGCACGGTTTCCATCGGCCGCGGCGCCAGGTTGCGGCCGCCGCCGTCGGGGGCGCCGTCCATGGTCAGCAGGTGGCCGCTGCCGGTCTCGGCGACGAAGGCCATGCCGGCCGATGGCTGCCAGTGGACGGTGCATTCCATGCGGATCTCTCGCGTTGGCCGACGCCCGGGCGGGCGGGACGGTCGCCGATTGTTGTGCCAACGCGACTTTCCGGCCCGGCAAGCGGGAATTCTGGAGCCGCCCCCCTAGCCCGCGGTCTTCGCAGGGCGGGGATATTGCACCGCAGCATGAAGCCCGCTAGACTGCCTCGCAAGGCGTCGGTGATCGGCGCCACCGGTTGTCTCCTCCACCTCCCAAACGGTGGATTCGGCCCGGGGCCGCAAGCCCCGGGCCTTTTTTCTGCGCCCCCCTGGCCGCCGGCGCGGCGACCCAGGACCGCCGGGGCGCAGCGCCTATGATGCGCGCCCCGCACCCGGCGCACCTGCGATGAAGCACCCCGCCCAGCCCGAAGCCCCGCTGAAGAAGCCGCCGGCGCGCATCGCGGGCGACTACCTCAAGCGCATCCTGACCGCGCGCGTGTACGACGTCGCGGTCGAGTCGCCACTGGAGCCGGCGCCCGAGCTGTCGCGCCGGCTGGCCAACCACGTGCTGCTCAAGCGCGAGGACCAGCAGCCGGTGTTCAGCTTCAAGCTGCGCGGCGCCTACAACAAGATGGCGCAGCTGCCGCGGGAGGTGCTGGCGCGCGGCGTCATCTGCGCCTCGGCCGGCAACCATGCCCAGGGCGTGGCGCTGGCGGCGCGCAAGCTGGGCTGCCAGGCCGTGATCGTGATGCCGGTCACCACGCCCAAGGTCAAGATCGACGCCGTGCGCGCGCGCGGGGCCGAGGTCGTGCTGCACGGCGAGAGCTACAGCGACGCCTACCAGCACGCGCTGACGCTGCAGGCCGAGCGCGGGCTGAGCTTCGTCCACCCCTTCGACGACCCGGACGTGATCGCCGGCCAGGGCACGGTCGGCATGGAGATCCTGCGCCAGCACCCGGGCCCGATCGACGCCGTGTTCGTCGCCATCGGCGGCGGCGGGCTGATCTCAGGCGTCGCGGCCTACCTGAAGGCGCTGCGGCCGGAGATCCGCGTGGTCGGCGTGCAGACGACCGACTCCGACGCCATGGTGCGCTCGGTGCGGCGCGGGCGGCGCACCGAGCTGGCGGACGTCGGGCTGTTCTCCGACGGCACCGCGGTCAAGCTGGTCGGCCGCGAGACCTACCGCCTGACGCGCGCCCTGGTCGACGACTACGTGGTGGTCGACACCGACGCCGTCTGCGCCGCGATCAAGGACGTGTTCCAGGACACGCGCAGCATCCTCGAGCCGGCCGGCGCGCTCGGCGTGGCCGGGCTCAAGCAGTATGTCGCCACCCACGGCCTGAAGGGGCGGACGCTGGTGGCGATCAACTGCGGCGCCAACATGAACTTCGACCGCCTGCGCTTCGTCGCCGAACGGGCCGAGTTCGGCGAGCAGCGCGAGGCGCTGTTCGCGGTCACGATTCCCGAGGAGCGCGGCTCGTTCAGGCGCTTCTGCGCGCTGATCGGGCCGCGCGCGGTGACCGAGTTCAACTACCGCATCTCGGACCCGAGGCTGGCGCATGTCTTCGTCGGCATCGCGATCGGCCAGCGCGACGAGGCGGCGCGCATCGCGCGCCAGTTCCAGCGCCACGGCTTCCCGACCGTCGACCTGACCGGCGACGAGCTGGCCAAGGAGCATGTGCGCCACATGGTCGGCGGCCGCAGCGAGCTGGCGGCCGACGAGCGGCTGTTCCGCTTCGTCTTCCCCGAGCGCCCGGGGGCGCTGATGCGCTTCCTGGCCGCCATGCACCCGGGCTGGAACATCAGCCTGTTCCACTACCGCAACCAGGGCGCCGACTACGGCCGCATCCTGGTCGGCATCCAGGTGCCGGCGGGCGACGAGGCCGCGTTCGGCGACTTCCTGCGCACGCTGGCCTATCCTTGCGTGGAAGAGACCTCGAACCCGGTCTACCGGCTGTTCCTGCGCTGACGGCGGCGGCTGCAGGCGGCGTATGCTGCGCCCGGCGCCGACCGCCGCGTGCGTCGGCCGGCGCCACCCCCTCCCCAGCCCCGCCTCTGGCCAGGAGTCCCATGCCGCCGAGCCGCTCGCTGATCACGCCCAGCTCCAACCCGCTGCTCGAGCGCGCGCTGCGCGAGAAGTTGCTGCGTCGCACCGAAGTCGCCGGCAGCCTGGGCGAACTCGAGCCGCTGGCGCTGCGCCTGGGGCTGATGCTGGGCACGCTCAAGCCGCGCCTGCACCAGCCGCAGCTGGTCGTGTTCGCGGCCGACCACGGGCTGGCGGTCGACGGCCTGGCCGGCCCCGGCCAGCGGACCACGCAGGAGCAGGTGCAGCAGCTGCTGGCCGGGCGCTGGCCGATGGCGGTCTATGCGCGCACCCAGGACATCGGGCTGAGCGTCGTCGACTGCGGCCTCGCGGCCGACGTGGCGGCGCACGACCGGCTGCTGATGCGCAAGATCGCGCACGGTACGCGCAACACGCGGGTCGGTCCGGCGATGTCGCTCGACCAGGCGCACGCGGCGATGCGCGCCGGCATGGAGATCGGCGACTCGCTGCGCGGCAACATGCTGATGTGCGCCGGCCTGGGCGTCGGCGCCAACGAGAGCGCGGCGCTCGTGCTGTCGCGCCTGACCGACGCGCCGGTGCGCGAGCTGGCCTTCGCCGGCCCACGCATGACGGCCGACCAGATCGCCCATCTGATGGTCGTGCTGCAGGGCGCGCAGGGCCGTCACCGGGCGGTGGTCGACCCGGTCGAGGTGCTGGCGGCGTTCGGCGGCTTCGAGGTCGCGGTGATGGTCGGCGTCATGCTGGTGGCCGCCAGCAAGCGCCACCTGCTGATGGTCGACGGCCTGCCGGCCTGCGCGGCGCTGATGATCGCCGCCCGCATCGCCACCCCGGTGACCGACTACTGCGTCTTCTGCCGCAGCCACTCGCACCGCGGGCTGGACCGGGCGCTGGCGCTGTTCCGCGCCAGCGCGCTGCTCGAGCTCGGCCTGGAGTCGGCCGATGGCACCGGTGCCGCACTGGCCTGGCCGCTGGTGCGCAACGCCGCCGCGCTGCTGACCGACGTCGCCGACGGCGAGGACCCGGGGCCGACGCNNTGAGCCCGGCGACCGGCGCCGTGCCCTTCGAGCTGCCGGCGCAGGAGGCGGCACCGCCGGCCTGAAGCGCCCTCGGTCCGGCGCCGCGGCCCGCGGCAGGTGGCTCCCGTCAGCGCGTCGCCG
>JRYF01006578.1_pt1 | contig 16788 bp, 12 predicted proteins | sample 235331 | NCBI WGS metagenome assembly JRYF01 (sample SAMN03074217, study PRJNA261475) | activated sludge metagenome | biome: Wastewater Treatment Plant; feature: Wastewater; material: Activated sludge; isolation source: activated biomass of a wastewater treatment plant treating hydrocarbon... ...
GGCCATTGCCTTGTTGGGTTTGATAGAGGCGACTGCTATTGCCCGTTCCATTGCCACCAAATCGCAACAGCAGATTGATGGCAACCAGGAATTTATAGGGCAGGGGCTTTCCAACATCGTGGGCAGTTTTTTCTCTTGTTATGCAGGCTCCGGTTCGTTCACGCGTTCGGGGGTGAATTACGAGGCTGGTGCTAGAACACCCATGGCGGCCATTTTTGCGGCAGTAATATTGCTCATCATCGTGCTTTTCATTGCGCCGCTCATCGCCTACATCCCGATTGCGGGCATGGCGGGGGTCATTGTGCTGGTCGGTTACAATCTCATTGATTTTCAATTTGCAAAGACAGTGGCCCGGGCCAGCAAACGCCAGACTTCTGTACTCTTGATTACCTTCTTTTCCACGCTCTTTCTGGAACTGGAGTACGCCGTTTTCGTAGGGGTCATGTTTTCGCTGATATTTTACCTGCAACGCACCTCCACCCCCAACGTGGCTACCATGTCGCCCGATCCGGATGACCACAGCCGTCGTTTTACCTACATCGAAAGAAAGGAACTGCCCGAATGCCCGCAATTGAAAATCCTTCGCATAGACGGCTCTATTTTCTTCGGTTCCATCACNNGAAGGCTGGCCGACGAGGCCGCCCCCTCCGCCCAGCACCTGCTCATCTTGGCAAAAGGCATTAATTTTATTGATGTGGCCGGCAGCGAGTGGTGCGTGCAGGAAGCAGGCCGATGGAGGGAAAAGGGTGGGGGACTTTATTTCACCGGCCTGAAGATCATCGCACAGGATTCACTCATCCGGGGCGGGTATAAAAGAACTATTGGCGAGGACTGTTTTTTCGCCACGAAAGAGGAGGCACTGGCCGCCATTTTCGAGCGCATGGACAGGAACATCTGCGCTACCTGCACCAAACGGATATTCCTTGAATGTCAGACTCTTCCACCTCCTGTCGTGGAGGAGATGGCTTTGACAGAAGAGAACGGGCAGGTCAATGACTGAGGTGACTTCCTCAAACTGAACCGAAAAGCCTGCAGAAGATTGATGATCCTATTGGTTCCGCCGTTGTTGGTGTCCCCGNNTTACGGGGGCGCTCCAAGCGACCCCGTAATGCCCCCTCGTTACGGGGGCGCTCCAAGCGACCCCGTAATGCCCCCTCGTTACGGGGTCGCTTCCAGCGCCCCCGTAACTTTCCTTGCACGTAATGCCCCCTCGTTACGGGGTCGCTTCCAGCGCCCCCGTAACTTTCCTTGCACTGCCGACCGTAGTTGGCGGGGATGCCAATAACGGCGGGAAAGGTACTGGCTGATGGGGAGCGGGGAAGACTCTTGCCAACTGGAGGCGCAGCATGATGTTGGCAACAGCTGCGGAACACGACTTTCTGGTCATTGCCCGTGAACCACCAACTTCTCGCTTTGCAGGATTTTCCCTCCGCTTGTTAACACCGCAACATACATACTGGGCGGCAGCATCGTAAGGTCGAGCCGCAAGATGCCCCTTCCTTCGGCGATGACTTCCTGATGGATTACTTGGCCATATAGGTTCGTCAGTTGAATAAAGGTGGGGAATGTGCTTTTGTTGTTGTCATAAAAAACGTTCGTCCAGCCGGATGCTGGGTTGGGTGCAATGTGAAAGTGGTCCGGGTTGCCAGGAGCGGTATGCTGTGTCGGGAACTGGACTTGTGGTTCATTTTCCGAAAATTTTGAAAAGTTGCAGTTCCAGGCACCGGGACCGTAAGAACCACAAAGATTGAGTTGAACGGGCTGCATGGCATTGTCGAATCCATAACCTTTTAATGTGGAAGCCTCCAGGCTGTCGGGCAGTAAACCACTGGCAAAGTAGAGGGAGTCGGGACAGTCGCTGGCCGGTTTGAATGAAAACAAGATTCGCTGAACAGCATTTTTCAGTTCTATGGGCACTGTCCCGGCCTGCTTCTCAAAGGTTAGGTATTTGGAGCCAGGATTTTCGGGCGGGCCATCTGTAACGGTAGTGAGCAACCAGTTTCCGATGTGGCCGGATAGGTCGGAAAATGCAAATCCTTCCGGGGCGACAATGGTGACCCGCCCTTCCGTGATGAAGTTGTTGGAAGAATGGAGGCTGCCGGGAACTGCCCGCACAAGTACATCCCAGCGGTTGGCCTTTGGCTGCCATTGTATCTTGGTTTCAAGGCATTTTTGCTCACTATTACCAAAATTGGGATGACAACTCCATCCAGAAAATGCATAGTTGTTGGAATATTGGAAAATAGGAAAATCGGGTACACCGAAGTCTATCACTGAAAATTCATTGCCAGGGTTGCTGTTAAATGAATTGGGCAACTGGGCGAACGGATCATTTTCGTTGTCAATCAAGTACAAGGTATCAGGGCAAATCCCCGATTTCTTGAACGTGAAAAGCAGCGTTTCCTGCCCCGCAATATATTGGATGGGTGGTTGGTCGGTAACAAGACCAAATGACACGTATTTTCTATTTGGATTTTCTATTGGCCCGTTTACGATCACATTGGAAGTCCATATGCCCGATATGTTCTTCAAACCGTGCCACTGGAAATCAATCGGCATCACCGCTGTTACTTGTGCAGACCCTGTGATGGTATTTGCAGATGGAGTGATGTTGTTTCCTGCCCTTACATATACACCCCACACATCCTCAACAGGCAAGTATTGCAGTTTCAGTTCCAGCGACTTTATCTGAGCGAAAAAGGTGGAAGTGGCTGCCAGCAGGCAGCAGAAGGTAAGCGTTGCTTTAATTATTTTCATGGTTGTATTGTTGTCGTTGTTCGTTGGGCACCTTTAAGTTCAAAAGTGCTTGGAGAATGAATCCCTCGTTCACAAAACCATCGAGGTTTAGTGAAAGAGGGATCCAATTTTGATTTTATTGTCACCACTTCACCACCTTTTCCCGCTGCACCACTTTCCCTTCCGATTCGAGCGATATGAAATACATGCCAGGAGGCACCAGCGAAAGATCGAACCGCACGTTGCCCGTACCGTCGGCGACGATTTGCTGCTGGAGCAGTTGGCCTTGCAGGCTCGTCAGGCGGAGGGTTGCGGAAGATGGCAGGTCGTGGGCAAAGGCAACGTTCAGCCAGTCGGTGGCCGGGTTGGGCGACACCTTGAAGGCGTTCAGGGTTTCCGTGCTCGTGGTCGCAGGGTGGGCGGAGCCGTTGGAAATGGTCATGGCCTGGCCGTTGCATTGGCCCGCCATGCGATCATAGACCCCGCAGAGGTTGAAATGCACGTCGGGGCCGAAACCGAGGCCGAGGCCCGTGCCGGTAAAGTCGTTCGGCAGGAGCGGCTGGGGCACGTATTCATCCATCAGATAAATCGTGGCGGGGCAGGGGCCTGATTTTGCAAAGGAAAACAGCATGATCTCCCCGCCCTCGGTGAGCAGGAGTTGGTTGTTGATGTTGGGCGTAAGGTCAAAAGTCATGAACTGCATACCGGGAGCCTGCGGTGGGTTGAACAGCACCGTGCCCGGTTTCCAGGTGCCGCCGGCAAAACTGGTCAGGCCCGTGTAGCTAAACCCGATGGGAGCCACTATCGTCACCCGGCCCGATGAGGCGGTGTTGTAGGCGGGCGGCACAAAACCCTCCGGCCTGACGAACACGGCCCAACGCTGCTGCCAGGGCAACCATTGGAGTTTTACCCCAACGCACTCGTAGTCAATGGGGTCGGCGGGACAGAGGCCCTCGTCCACGGCAAGCGTGGCGGCATCGGTAGCCGCACTGCACAGGGACGAGTTGCCACGGAGCCGGAAGCGAAATCCGTTCAGGCCCTCGGTGCGGCTGATGTGCAGTTCGGGCGATTGCGTGCCCGTGAATTTTCCTCCAAATCCGGTGGTCTGGTTCTCGGCAATGTTCTCCCAAGTGGAGCCGCCGTTTTGGCTCGACTGCCACTGTATGGCAACAGGGCCGTTGCCCAGGAGGTCAATGGCAGCTTTGAAAGCAATTTCATCCTCCGGGCAAGTGGCGGCGTGGGCCGGTTGTTGTGCCGGGAAAATGTGCTGCACTTCGAGCAGTGCCGCTTCGGTGGCTATCCATTCGCAGGCACCCGTGCGGGCGAGGCAGCGGAATTGGCTGCCCGACAAGCCGGCCACAGCATTCACTTTCAGGGTGGCGTTTTGCGTGCCCGTGTAATCAGTGCCCTCCGGCAGGCTGTTCCAGGTGAGGCCGTCGGTGCTGGATTCCCACTGGTATTTCACCGTACCCTGTCCGTATTGGTTGTTGATTTCAATGGAAAAAACAGCCTCCGTGCCGTGGCAATCGCTGCGGTCGGCGGGTTGTTGGCTCACGGCGAGCGGGCCTTCCACCGTCAATTCGGCGGGTTCGGAGTAGGTCCAATTGCAGGCATGGGTGCGTGCCTTGATACGGAAATGCCTTGCGGCGGCATCGTTTGCTTCTTTTATCAGCAGGGCCGGTTCGGTCGTTTCACCAAAAATACCCCCCTCCGTGATTTCTTCCCAAAGGAGGCCATCCGTGCTGGATTCCCATTGGTAAAAAATATCGGTTTGGCCGTCGGCGGTGCTGGCGAGCGCAGGCAGCAAGACCTCGCTGCCCGCACAGGTGGCCACGTCCGCCGGGTGCTGGTCAATGGCGAGCGGGCCTTCCACTTTCAACCATGCCGTTTCGGTGAAATGCTCGCCCGACGGGGTTTTGATGCGGAGGCGGTAGCCATGCCCGTCCGGGGTGCTGTCAGCGGGCAGCCGTAGGTAAACTTTGCCTGCCGGCAAAAGCGAATCGAGGAGGGAAGGGTCGTCGAGCGAGTTGGCGATTTCTGCATAGTCCGATCCGTTTTCCGTGGTTTCCCAAAAGACATTGACGGCGGTGTAGCCGCAATCCCTTTGAAGGGTAACCACGAAAGCTGCATGGTCGCCGTGGCAAATGGTCAGGTTCTCCGGTTGGCCGGGTATGAGCAGTTCGTCATTGATTTCGAGCAGGGCGGCCTCGCTCGTGAGCGTACCGCAGTCGGTCGTCAAGACGGCCCGGAAAGATGAACCTGCCAGTGCGAAGGGGTTGTTGATGCACAATTGCGTTGTTTTTGTGCCATTGAAAATAAAGTTGTTGACCAGGTTTTGCCAAATGGCAGTGCCCGATGCCTTGATCTGCCACTGTATGTCCAACCCATTTGGTTGGCCGTTGATGCCGATACCGAAACACGCCTGCCCGCTGGGACAGAACTGGCCCGACTGTGGCTGTTCCGCTATGGCAATGCTGCTGCCGATGCTTATCAAAGCGGTTAGTGAATAGACGGGATCGCAGTTGCCGCTCCAGGCCGAAAACCGGAACAGGTAACCATCCATCCCTGCAATGTTCATTATCAGGAGCGTATCCGAAGCGGCTCCGCCGAACGGAAGAGCGATGGGAACATTGGTCCAGGTATTGCCACCGTCCGTGCTCATTTGCCACCGCATGTTGGTTGCACCAATGTTATTGACTTTTACCGCTAACAATGCAACGTTTTGGTCGCAGGTGAAAAAATCCTGTGGGTGATCCACTATAACAGGCGCAGCCACCACGGAGAGGTTGGCTTCATGGCTGAAGGCAGGCCCACAGAGCGCTGAGCTTGCCATGAGCCTGAACAGGTTTCCATGCAAACCGCCAACATTGTTGATTGTCAATTTATTGCTGTTGAAACCTTCAAACTGGGCGTTTCCCGGTCCTGTGATGTTGGCCCAGTTCAGCCCGGCATCCGAGCTGAATTGCCATTGGTAAGCGACGGAACTGCCCGCTTGTGCGGTCTGTGCCTCAAACACGGCCCCATCTCCCTCGCAGGCAACAACCTGGGCGGGGTGGCTCGTAAAGGTTATCTGATCCACAAGTGTCAGTATTGCTGTCTGGGACAATGCCTGGCAAGCACCGTCACTTGCCCGCAGGCGGAAGCGGTATCCATACAAGCCATTTGTGTTTGTTATGTTGAGTTGGGCAGTCGTCGTTCCCGTGAAAATGGAATTGTTCACAAGGTCTTGCCAAATGATTCCATTGGCACTGACCTCCCATTGCAGTACCGGGCCTGATGAGGCAGCAGAAAACGATGCGGATGCACCACTGCAGACAGTGACATCCTGTGGGTGTGCGGAGAACGTCGGAGTTGCACAACCTCCGTTGCCGCCGCCTCCGCAATTCCAGGCGCTCAGGTCATAGATTCCACCATAGGTATAAATGGCCCCACCTGCGCCCAGATCAAACACGGCGATTTCATTACCGGCATTGGCGTTCGCCGAATTGGGCAATTGGGCCATGGGATCGTTGGCATTGTCAATAAGATGCAGTGTGTCGGGGCAGGGGGACGGGCTGCCGAAAGTGAAAAGCAGCGTTTCGCCATTGGCATAGTTGATTTGAGGAGCGTCGTTCACCAAACCGAAGGAAAAATAAGACCTGCCGGGGTTTTCGACCGGGCCGGTAATGTTCGCATTATTTGTCCAAAGGCCCTTGACGCTGACCAGGTTGCCGATAGTGAAGCCTACCGGCGCAACCAGTGTCACCTGTGCCGAACCGGTGATGGTGGACGAAGTTGGGCTGATGCTGGGAGCCGGTTTTACATAAACCCCCCAAATACCGCTGCCGGGCATGTATTTCAGGGAAAGCAACAGGCTGTTTGATTGTGAAAAAAGCGGTGAAGTGAGGGCAAAAAAAGCAAATAGGAGCAGGGTAGCGGATGTTTTCATCATCATAGTTTAAATTGTTCGGACTTGAAAGATAGCGGGGGAAAAGCGAGGGGAGAAAAGCGAGGAAGGTATCCGAACCGAACAATCGCCGTGCCACAATGGGGCAGGGAAGATGAAATTGCCTTTTCCCGGCCTTTGGGTTGTACATTCTTTTTTCAAAAAAAATGTGCAGCGAAGAAAAGAAAGCGGTTTCCAAAAACGAGAAAGCGGCAATTGCGGGCATGGAGAGGAAACAATCCCATCTATTTGCCCAAATGATAAACCATTTCCCGTCCTTTGCGTAGTTGTTGCCATATTTAATTCACAAACAAGTATCATGGAGTACAGCGAGGCGAAAGAGAAATTCCTTCAAGTGTGGGGCACGCTCGGAAGCGACTGGGGCATCAGCCGTACCATGGCGCAGATACACGCCTTGTTGCTCATCTCCCCGGAAGCACTCTGCGTGAAAGACATCATGGACGAGTTGCAGATTTCCATTGGCAATGCCAACATGAACCTGCGGGCACTCCTGGATTGGGGGCTGGTCTATAAAGAACTGCGCCCCGGCGAGCGCAAGGAGTATTTCGTGGCCGAAAAAGACATCTGGGAAGTTGTCAGGAAAATAATCATCAACCGCAAGCGCAAAGAACTGGAACCTGTCCTCAAAGTGCTCGACGACGTGTCCGCCGTGCAGGGCGACTCGCCGGACGTTCAGGAATTTCTCAAAATCGTGCAAGAAATCCGCTTGTTCTCCAACAAGGCGGACTCCCTTCTCGAAACCCTCCTCAAGGCCGATTCGGAGTGGTTTGTGAAGTCGTTCATGAAGTTGGTAAAATGAGCGGGGTAGGGGGCACAAATGGTTTTGTCAATCAGAAATCAGAAACCGAAACGATTGCTCCAAGCAATCGTTTCGGTTTCTGAAAAAACTTACCGAGTCGGGGTATAAAATTGAAAACTGGCTGAAACGCTGCTCGCCGCGCTATTGCCCAAGAATCAGCGGCAGGCCATCGCTTCCACCCACGACCACCACCTTCGAGTTGGGAGATTCGGCGAGTTTCAGTGTGGCTTCTATTCCTTTGTCCCTCAATATTTTATCGGAAAGCGAGGCATTGAGGATTTGGTTGGCTTTTGACTTGGCCTCCGCTTCGATGATCTTGCGCTCGGCCTCTTTGCGCTCCTGCTGGAGGATGTACTCGTATTTCAGGGCCGTTTGTTCGGCCTGGATTTTTTCTTCAATGGCGTTTTTCACGCGTTCCGGCAGCGAGATGTCCCGGATAAGGGTCGCTTTGAGTTCCATGAAGTTTTTGCTCAGGTTCACTTCTATATCTTTCTGGATCATGGACTGCACCTCCTCCCGGCGGGTGGAGTAAAGCTCCTCCGGCTGGAAGCGCCCGATTACCTGGCGGACGGCGGAGCGCAGTTCAGGCCGAACGAGGGAGTTGAGGTAATCCTTGCCAAAATTTTCGTGGAGGTGGCCGATTTTGTCGTAGGCGGGGTGTACGCGGATGGTCACATCCACCCGGATGGTGAGACCGTTGCTCGACAGCACTTCCATGGCTTCCTCCAATTGGTTCTCCCGCACGTCATAAACGTTCATCGAATTCCACGGTGCCACGACGTGAAAGCCGGGCATGAAGATGTTCTCCTTGTCAAGCCCGCCACCGAATGGCCGGAAAATCACTCCCCGATGCCCCGGATCAATCGTCAGGAAAGTAGAACTGGTGAGAAAAAGAAAGATGATGAAACCGATAAAAACGAAAATGATGGTTGAAAGGCTCTTTTTGTTCATTCTGTGAAAATTTTATGTTCTGATAAAGTTGTTCTTCATCGGTAAAGCTATGCTTTTCCGTTCAAATGGTTGGAGGTTTCAGATGAAATGCCGCCCAAATTTGATCGCTTCCTGATAAATGGGGAAATTGGCTTTGGACGAAAAGCTGATAACCGTTTATTTTGCCGACATGAAAAAGAACAACCCCCTGCCCCTTCTGCTTGCAGTTTTGTTCAGTACGGCTGCGCTTGCCCTGCCTTCCGCCAGGATGGATACACTGCCACCTCCCAACTCTGTGCCGTTGAGTCTCCTTTCCCTGGAACCGGCACCCTCGTTTCACAAAGGCCGTTTTTGGCTCGTCACGGGTTCCGGGGCGGCCATCTATTCGGGCCTTTCGGTTGCCTTGTGGCATGCCTGGTACAAAGGCTACCCGCTCACCTCCTTCCACACCTTCGACGATTGGGGCGAATGGAAAAACCTGGACAAAGCGGGCCATACTTTCTCTGCTTACATTGCCTGCAACTACGCCTTCCAGGGTGCCCGGTGGACAGGGATGCAACGCCGTTCCGCTATGTGGACGGCCATGGGTGTCGGCATGTTGCTGCAAAGCACGGTCGAAGTAATGGACGGTTTCTCGGAGGAATGGGGATTCTCCGTGCCGGACATGGCTTTCAACATCGTCGGTGTTGGGCTGTTCGCATCGCAGGAACTGCTCTGGAAAGAGCAGCGCATCCTGATGAAGGCATCCGGCATCCGGCCAGCTTACCCCAAAGACCCCCTCTATGCCACCGACGGAACCGCCGTGACGACCCTCGATCAGCGGGCCGCCGAACTGTATGGCTCCAGCCCTTTTCACGTCATCCTCAAGGACTACAATGCCCTCACGGTGTGGGCTTCCGTCAATGTGGGTTCTTTTTTGAAAAATACGAACCTGCATAAATTCCCTCCCTGGCTCAACCTTGCCATAGGGTACGGGGCCGGCAATATTTACGGTGGTTTTGAAAACAAATGGACGACGGCTGACGGGGCCGTTTTTGTACTCGACCCCGTGCAATACCCCCGCTATCAGCAGTTTTTCCTCTCGCCCGATATTGATTTTTCAAAAATCCCCGTGCGGAGCCGTTGGGCCAAATTTGCGCTCGGCATTTTGAATTGGGTGAAATTGCCGGCTCCGGCTCTGGAAGTCAATTCCCTGGGGAGGACGAGGTTTCATTATATATATTGGTAGGCCCCGTTTTGAAAACCGGCAACGGATAGGAGGGAGCATACGGGGGCGGCATGTCTCCACCAACATGCGACCCCGAAAAATCGGGGCAGGCTCTCTCCGAGGTCGGGGGAACGGGGGGGGGGCGTTTTACCCAAAAACAACACAGCCCCGGCACCAATCGCACCGGGGCTGCACACGCTTTCCTGTCGTTTTTTAAGGAAATAGCTCGCTTTATGGGAAGATGCCCATGGACTGGTAGTCCGCACCAATCAAAAGGATGGAACGGACGAAAGCGGCCGTCCGCAAATCTATGTTCTTTTCTGCTTGTACTTCCCTGATGTAATTGTAAGAGTTGATCATGGTGTCTTCCAGTCCGGAGCGCACGAGGTCCACTTCGTCGGCTCCTTTCACGAACTTGGCCAGCAGGTCTTCCGGAGCCTTCCTGCCCGTCATTTGCTCCACCATGGCGACCATGTCCTCCCGGCCCTGACGGCGGTAGCGCTTGTCCATCCGGCCAAAACGCATGTGGGAGAGGTTTTTGAGCCATTCGAAGTAGGATACCGTCACACCGCCTGCGTTAATGTACACGTCGGGGACGATGAGGATGCCTTTTTTCAACAAAACTTCCTCGGCCACGGAAGTGATGGGGCCGTTGGCCGCTTCTCCGATTATTTTGGCTTTGATGTTCTTTGCATTGTTGATGTTAATGACCTCTTCCAACGCTGCGGGCACGAGGATATCGCAGTCCAGTTCCAGCACCTTGTCCCGTTCTTCCTTCGGAAATTTTTTGGCATCGGGATAGTTCATGATGGAGCCGGTTTCCGCTTTTACTTTTATCAGTTGTTCGATGTTGATGCCTTTTTCGTTGTAGAGATACCCGTCGGCTTCGCCAACGGCAATGATGATAGCATCGCCTTCTTCCTGTGAAATCTGTGCGGAATAGGACCCCACGTTGCCGAAGCCCTGTATGACCATCCGCTTGCCGGCAATACCTGTCGAGAGTTTCAGCTTTTTCATGTCTTCTTTGTGTTCGCAGGCTTGGCGAAGGCCATAGAACACGCCCCGTCCGGTAGCTTCTGTCCGGCCCCGGATACCGTATTGGTTGACCGGTTTGCCGGTCACGCAGCCGGCAGCGTCGAGTTCGTTTTCCCGCAGGGTCCGGTAGGTGTCGTAAATCCAGGCCATTTCCCGTTGGCCGGTGCCATAGTCCGGTGCGGGCACGTCAATGGAAGGGCCGATGAAGTTGCGCCGCACCAGTTCATAAGTGTAGCGGCGGGTGATTTTTTCGAGCGTTTCCTCGTCATAGTCCCAGGGATTGATTTTCACGCCGCCTTTGGCTCCGCCAAAAGGCACGTGAACGATGGCGCACTTATAGGACATGAGCGTGGCCAAGGCCATCACTTCATCTTGCGTGACGTGGTTGCTGTAACGAATACCCCCTTTCGTGGGGAGGCGGTGGTGGCTGTGTTGCACACGGTAGGCTTCGATGACCTGCACCCTCCGCTCGCCCGTGTTTTTATCGTAGATTTCTACAGGGAAACGAATGGCATAAACGGCACTGCAGACCCGGATTTGGTCGAGCAGGCCCCGTTCGAGGCCGGTGTACGGGGCGGCTTTTTCAAAATAATTCTCTACGCTTTGGTGAAACGAAAGCGTTTGTTTGACTTTACTCATTGTTGATGAATTTGGTTCTCCAATTTGGTGAGCTTCCTGTCCAGGTAAACGAGGAAAACGACAATCCCTATGAAAATCGCTGCAATGACGGCTACCACGACGTACATCTTGCCCATGCTCCGCATGAAGTCGGCATCTTCTTGGGCCATCAAAAAGGTGAAAGGAGAAAGCAAGAGGAAAAGTAAGGCGGCGGCTTTTTTTGCAGCGTTTAACATGGTTTTGCAGTTAGGCTGTTTCCTGTCCTAATCGGGCGCTAAAGTCGCTCAAATTTTTATTACGGCCAAGTTTGGCAAATAAATTATCACCCGTCCAGCAGGCGTTGTTTCAGTCGCTCCATTCTGAAAATCAGTTGTGCCATCCAGGCCCCTATCAGGGTCCAGCCAATGATGGCAGGGTAAAACACCAGGCGCATGGTGTTGTCAAGGTCTTGGCTGCCGAAGGCAATGTTGCCACCGGCACCCGGGTGGAGGCTGTCGGTCAGTTTGGGTATGATGTAGAGCAGTGGAACGAGCGAGGAGAAGGCAAAAATGTTATAGACGGCACTGATACGGGCCTTTTTTTCGGGGTCATCGAACGAGGCCCGCAGCACGAAATAGGCCCCGTAGATAAGCAGCCCCACGGCGGTCATGTTTTGTTTCACATCGAAACTCCAGTAGGCGCCCCACGTGTGTTTGGCCCACAAAGCCCCGGTCACGAGGCCGAGCATACCGAAAAGCAGTCCCACGTTGGTCAGGGCGGCGGCCCAGGTATCGTCTTTTTGGTCGAAACGGCGCAGGTAGCGCACACTCCTGACTACCGCAGCGATGAAGAGGAGAAACATGGCAAACCACAGCGGCACATGGTAGTATGTATTGCGGATGGTTTCGCCCAGGATGTTCCTGAAAGGGAAAGTAATGCCTTTATGGTCGTGCAGTCCGGCTATGTCATCACCGGGCCAGGCGGCATTTCCGGCAGCGGCATCAATGCTGTCTTGGGTGACAAAAACACCGGATGGCAGAACGGATGCCCCGTCCGCCGGGCTGTCGAGTATGAGGGTGAAATCCTGCACCTTTCTGTCGGTGGGCAGAAAAGGCGGAATGTCGAAGACCAGCCTGGCTTCCCGGTCGTTGAGCACCTCGACGCTTTTGGAGGCCAATACTTTTTCGTTGTCCATTTTGAGCCAGGCCCGCATATTGCCCGCTGCTTGGGCGTAATGTGAATTGTATCCTTTCACGAGCAGGGTCACTTCCTGGCCCGTTCGCACGCTCGTAGGGGTGGCTTCGAGGATGCCGGGTTTCAACGGTGCGAGCATCCCCATGAAAAAACTGTACAGCACGATGAGTGCTCCGAGGGCTTTCCACCAGTGTTTTTTCATTGTAAAATTTGGTTTCCGGCAAAACTGCCGATTTGTCAATCCCGCCAAAGGTAGGGAAACAGCACCAAACCGAGTGCAATCAAAATCAAGTCAACTGCTGCGAGCATCATGATGTCCCTGCCAATCATGGTTCCCTGCAACAGCCCAATGGCATGGGCCGATAGGTTGACCAGCAGCAACAGCACCGGTATCACCACCGGAAAACTGAGGATTGCCATCAAGGTACTCGAATTGTCGGCCTTGGCTGCTATCGCCGAGACGAAGGTGAAGGTGATGGAGAAACCGAGACTGCCCAGAAAAAGCGCCAGCGCAAACGTGCCGGATTGCTCCACGGGGTTGCCGGCGATGAAACAAAGGGCACCGAACGTGAGTCCGCTCAACAGCAGCAGCAGGCCGGCGTTGTAAATCATTTTTGACAGCAAAACGGCAATCGGCCCTGCCAATTGGTAGTAGTACAACTGGCGGTGGCCGCTCTCCTGCACAAAACTTTTCACCACCGCATTGACGGAGGCGAACAGCATGATGATCCAGAACAGCACGTTCCAGAGCTGTGGGCCGATTCGCTGGAAGGAGATATAGACAATAAATACAGTGGACAACACATACAGCAAAATACCGCTAATGGCGTAGCGCTGCCGCCATTCCAGCATGATTTCTTTGCGTAGCAACCAAGTTGTTTCCTTGAAAAGGTTCATCGGCGGTAAAGATAGGCTTTGGATGGGCGGTCATTGCCCGTTTTTCCTTTTGGGATCGGTGAAAAAATAACTTGTAAGTTCTGCCCTTCAAGAAGCACAAGTAGGAGGAGCTTTGATAAAAATAAATCTTACAATTTATTTTTCTTTTGATCCTAAATGTCATGGAAATAAAGGCCCTGCAACGCATTTACACCAAGATCAGCCAGATCACGAAGGCAACTTGCACGGTGAAAGCCACGGGCGTGGGTTATGAAGAGCTGGCCCTCGTGGACGGCAGGCCCGCCCAAGTGGTGAAGATCATCGGCGACGAAGTCACCTTGCAGGTGTTCTCCGGCACGGAAGGCATCCGCACAAACGCCGAAGTCGTTTTTTCCGGGAAACCGCCTTCCCTGAAAATAGGCGACGAGTTGGCAGGCCGCTTTTTCAATGCCTACGGCGAGCCGATTGACGGTGGCCCGGCCGTGGAAGGCGAAGAGCGGGAAATCGGCGGCCCTTCGGTCAACCCCGTCAGGCGGAAGCAGCCCTCCGAACTCATCGCCACCGGCATTGCAGGCATTGACCTGAACAACACCCTGGTTACTGGTCAGAAGATACCCTTCTTTGCCGACCCAGACCAACCCTACAACCAGGTGATGGCCATGGTGGCACTGCGGGCTGAAGCCGACAAGATCATCCTCGGCGGCATGGGCCTCACCAACGACGACTACCTTTTTTTTAAAGATGTTTTTGAAAATGCCGGCGCATTGCACCGCATCGTGAGTTTCGTCAACACGACCGAAGACCCGCCGGTGGAACGCCTCCTCGTGCCCGATATGGCGCTTACCGCCGCCGAATATTTTGCGGTGGACAAAAACGAAAAAGTGCTCGTCCTGCTCACCGACATGACCCTCTACGCCGATGCCCTGAGCATCGTCTCCAACCGCATGGACCAAATCCCCTCAAAGGACAGTATGCCCGGATCGCTGTACAGCGACCTGGCAAAACTCTACGAGAAGGCCGTGCAGTTTGGCTCCGGAGGCTCCATTACCATCGTCGCCGTAACGACGCTTTCCGGCGGGGACATCACGCACGCCATCCCCGACAACACGGGCTACATCACCGAGGGACAGCTCTTTCTGCGCCGGGATACGGACATCGGGAAGGTCATCGTGGACCCTTTCCGCAGCCTTTCCCGCCTCAAGCAGCTCGTCATCGGAAAAAAGACCCGCACCGATCATCCCCAAGTGATGAACGCTGCCATCCGCCTTTACGCCGATGCCGCCAATGCCCGTACCAAACAGGAAAATGGTTTTGACCTCACGGACTATGACCAACGCACGCTCCGCTTTGCCAGAGAATACTCCGACCGCCTCCTGGCCATTGACGTGAACATAGACACCACCGAAATGCTCGATACCACCTGGGAACTGTTCGCCAAATATTTCGCCCCCGAAGAAGTAGCCGTAAAACGTGAATTCGTGGAAGCCTACTGGAATCACTAAGCCCCCCCCCACATTAACCATTAACCATTAACTATTATTAGTCCGTGTCCATCAAATTTCAATACAACAAAACCTCCCTGCAGCAACTGAACAAGCAGTTGCAGACCCGCCAGAAGGCATTGCCTGTGTTGAAAAACAAAGAGGCCGCCTTGCGCACGGAAGTGAAGAAGGCAAGAAACGAGGCGTTGAGCTTGGAAGAGGAACTGGAAAACTATATCACGGAATACGAGGGTATGGCGCGGCTTTGGGCCGAGTTCGATCCCTCACTGATAGCCGTCAGCGATGTGCGATCCTCCGTCAAAAAGATAGCGGGGGTCAGCACACCGGTATTGGAGAACGTGGCTTTCGAGGTGATGACATACAGCCTCTTCAACCGGCCCCACTGGTTTGCCGACGGCATCGAAATTTTGAAAAAACTGGCCAAAACGGGCATTGAAAAGCAGTTTGCCCTGCGCAAGGCAGTACTCCTGGAAAAAGCCCGCAAGAAGACCACCCAAAAGGTGAACCTGTACGAAAAGAACCAGATACCGGCCTACGAAGGAGCTATTTTGAAAATAAAACGCTTCATGGAAGACGAGGAGAACCTGGCAAAATCCGCCCAGAAAATCCTTAAAACCCGCATGGAGCAAAAAGATGCGGTGACATGATCGTACCGATGAAAAAATATGCCTTTCTGGTCCACCACTCGGACTACGATGCCTTCCTCGAGGGGTTGCGGGCGTTGGGTGTCCTGCACGTGCAACAGGTGGACAAGGGCAACAGCAACAACGCGGCAGATAAAAAACCGGCGCACAAGGAGGTAAGCGAAGTCATCCGCCAACTGAAAAGGAGGAAGCCCGATGAAGTGCCCAATGCAGCCCCCGTGCGACCGACCGATGCGGCGGCCATCGTGCGTTCCGTGCTCGACCTCAACAGCGAATTGGAGCGCAACCGCATGCAGATCGCTGCCCTCGACAAAGAAATCGCCTATCTGGAACCCTGGGGCGATTTTCCGCCGGCGCTTTTGGAAAAACTGAAGGAAGAGGCCGGCATCACGGTCCGGTTTTTCTTCAGCCCCGAAAAAAAATTCGACCCCGCCTGGCGGGAAAAATATACCCTCGCAGAAATCAGCACGACTCCGCCCAACTGTTATTTCACAGTGTTCTCCCGCCCCGGCGAGGTGGTGGACATTGCCGCCGAGGAACTGCCATCGCCAAAGTTTTCCCTTGCCCAACTCCGGGAAAAAAGGGCTGCCCTGGAAGCTGCCGTCGCAGAAGCCAACCAACAACTCGACCAATATGCAGTGCAGCGGCTTCCACTCCTGGAGGACATGCTGCTGGAGTTGGAAGATGAACTGGAACTGGCCGAGGTGATCGGCAATACCGCTACCCNNCCGGGAGCAGGAAGTGGAGGATTTTTGTGAAAAAACAAAAACCCTTTACCTCGCCGCCAAATCCAAACCGAAAGACAACCCGCCCATTTTGCTCAAAAACAACCGCTATACCCAACTTTTTGAGCCAATTGGGAAGCTCTTCGCCCTGCCGGCATACACCGAACTGGACTTGACTCCCTTTTTTGCGCCTTTTTTTATGATGTTTTTCGGCTTCTGCCTCGGCGATGCCGGGTATGGCCTGTTGGTGCTGCTGGGTGCTACCCTCTATAAGTTCCGGGCCAAGGCATCCTTGAAGCACATGATCTCGCTGGTGCAATGGCTCGGTTTGGCAACCATCCTGTTCGGTATCCTGACTGGGACTTTTTTCGGCGTGAACCTCATGCAGGAGCAGTTCGCATGGCTCGGCCCGGTGCGCAGTTACATGCTCGACAGCCAAAAGGCATTTAACTTCGCCCTCATGCTGGGCGGTGTTCAGATACTGTTCGGCCTGGTGATAAAAACCGTTAACCTGACCCGGCAACATGGCTTCAAGTATGCCCTCACGCCCGTCGGGTGGATTATCCTGTTGTTGAGCCTGGTGGACATGGCGCTCTT
>JRYF01001584.1_pt1 | contig 16757 bp, 14 predicted proteins | sample 235331 | NCBI WGS metagenome assembly JRYF01 (sample SAMN03074217, study PRJNA261475) | activated sludge metagenome | biome: Wastewater Treatment Plant; feature: Wastewater; material: Activated sludge; isolation source: activated biomass of a wastewater treatment plant treating hydrocarbon... ...
AACGGGGACGGCATCAACGACACGTTTTTCCCGCAGGGCAAAAACTTCCTTCCCATCGAACTGTCCATTTACGACCGCTGGGGCGGCAGGGTATTCCAGGGAAGAGATGACGCTGCCGTGTGGGACGGGGACAAAGCCTCAGCCGGTGTGTATGTTTACGTGTTGGCGTATTTCGATATGTCCTCGCAAAAAGTGGTGACAAAACGAGGGACGGTGCATTTGTTGAGGTGAAAGCCACCGCCGAACCCCGGGAAAGCCTGATGGCAGACATTCGCCCTGATACCTCTTGGACATTCGTGCCATCATGGAAATTTCGTAACTGTTTAGGAGGGNNCCTGCTAAGTAGTTACGAAATTTCATGGTAAGAGTCGCTTATTTCCGCAGCGTCTTATACTTCAAAACAATATTTGATAATAGCACAAGAGCAGGACAGATTTGCCCGGCAGTTCTGTAATCAAAAACCACCCCCTATGAAAAACAACCCCTTACAAGCGTACTTCTACTATACTCGCCGAGAACGCAATGGGACATTGGTCCTTATGACATTATGTGTTGCCATTTTCGTGCTGCCTTCCTTTTTTCCGCTTTTTTTCAAAACGAAAACCAAGACCGACTTCACCGAAATGCAAAAGTATGCCCAGGCTTTTGCGGAAGCCGGCGCAAATCCACCGGCGGCGGAAAAGCGGGAAGCATATCCATCCCCGGAGAAAAACATTGAACTTTTTACTTTCGATCCCAATACAGCAACGTTGGACGATTTCCTTCGCCTCGGCCTCTCCTCGCGCACGGCGCAAACGATATTGAACTACCGGTCCAAAGGCGGCACGTTTTACAAGAAAGAAGATTTCCAGAAAATTTATGCCCTCCGCAAGGAGGACTACGCCAGGCTTGCTCCCTGGATAGACATTCCCCAACAAAACAATTGGGAGCAATACGCATCGAGAAAAAGCGGGGAACGCATGGCCACTCAATGGGCTGATTTTGAAGAAAAAGAAAAACTGCCCGTATATGAGAAAAAGGAAAAAGTGCCAGTGATCATTGATGTCAACCTGGCTACGGCGGAAGAATGGCAACAGTTGCGCGGCATAGGCCCCGGCTACTCGAAGCGGATCGTCAATTTCAGGGAAAAACTCGGCGGCTTCTCCACGCTGGAGTTGGTAGGTGAAACGTATGACTTGCCCGACAGCACGTTCCAGCAAATTCGGCCCTATCTGCGTCTTTCCCCGGTTTACAGGAAACTGAACGTGAACACCGCCGGCGTGGAAGAACTGAAAAGCCATCCTTTCATCTCCGCCCTGNNTTGGTCAATTACCGCAAACAGCACGGTGCCTTTGCCGACATGAACGCATTAAAGAAAGTCGGAGCCTCATTCAAAAGCGAGGACTGGGACCGGCTGGAGCCTTATCTGGACTTTGAAGAATAAAAGCCCCGTCACAAATCCATCAACATCATGACCGGGTCTTCCAGTAGCTTTTTCACCTTGACCAGGAACGTAACGGACGAACTGCCGTCAATCACCCGGTGATCGTAGCTCAGGGCGAGGTACATCATCGGTCGGATTTCCACCTTGCCGTTCACGGCTACAGGGCGTTCCTGAATGGCGTGCATACCGAGTATGGCGCTTTGTGGTTCGTTGAGTATGGGCGTGCTCACGAGCGAGCCGAACACGCCGCCGTTGGTGATGGTAAATGTGCCGCCCGACATTTCTTCGAGCGTGAGGCTTCCCGTGCGGGCCTTGTCGGCCAGCTCTTTTATCTTCTTTTCGATTTGGGCAAAATTCAATGATTCGACATTGTGGACGGGCGGCACCACCAAGCCGTTGGGGGTGGAGATGGCAATGGAGATATCCACGTAGTCGTGATAGACGATGTCGTCGCCGTCAATCATGGCGTTCACTTCGGGCATTTCCATGAGCACCTTGGCACAGGCCTTTGCAAACAGCGACATGAAGCCGAGCTTGATGCCGTATTTGGCCACGAACTGGTCCTGGTATTTTTTGCGCAATTCCATGACTTCGGTAAGGTCCACCTCGTTGAAGGTGGTGAGCATGGCCGTCGAATTTTTGGCGCTCACGAGGCGCTTGGCAATGGTCCGGCGCATCCGGCTCATCTTTTTGACCTGCGTCTCCCGGCTGAAAGGAGTGGCAGCGGCAGGGGCCGATGGGGGCAAGGCGGGAGCCGGGGCCGGGGCTGGCGGAGCGGGGGGTGCTGCCTTTTTTGCTTCTGCGGTTACCAGTGCATCTTCTTTTGTGATGCGGCCATCCTNNTCGCTGGTGGCCACGTCGTTCTCTTTCAGGATTTTGGCGGCGGCAGGGGATGGATGTCCCGTGGCATAAGAAGTTTTGCCATCGGCGGGTGATGGTGCAGCGGCAGCTTTCGGCGTTTCGGGTGCTTCGGTCTTGGCAGTGCTTCCGCTGCCATTCTTGGCGGCAGAAGTGTCAATTTTTGCCACGAGCGCTCCGATTTCCAGATCGTCGCCTTCGGCGGCCACGTGGATGAGCCTGCCGGCGGCTTCTGCCGGGAATTCGAGCGTTGCCTTGTCGGATTCAAACTCGCAGATAGGCTCGTCCAGTTCCACGTAGTCGCCGTTGGCTTTCAGCCATTGAGAGAGGGTTACTTCGGTAATGGATTCCCCGACGACGGGGACTTTCATTTCTACAATGCTCATTATTGATTTTGTCCGTTGATGGTCGGCCTATGGCTGTTTGGACACCCGCAGGGGGCGGGCAACGGGCACAGGCGCAAGTGGCGGCAAATATAAACTCATTTCCGGTAAAGGAATTTGTAAATCCTCGCCTTTCCGGTTTTGCCTTCGTTGGCGATATAGAGCGTACCCTCCTGATCGAAACAAATCCCTTCGGGCTGTTGGTGGATTTTTTTCTTCAATTTTACCAGGTGCTGGATTTTGCCGTCCCGGCCAAGCACGAGCAGCATTTTGCCCTTCGAGGAGGTCACATAGACTTCCCCCGTCAGTGGATGGACGGCAATGCCTGACGGGCTGAATATCATTTCACCTTCCTCTTCAGAAAAAACCTCGCTGAGCATTTCCCGGTGTTCATCGCTCTGGATATGGTTTAGGTATTCCTGCACATCGGAAAGGCTGAGCAGGAACACGGGGTCATTGGCAACGGCCCGCGTGTCCATCTGAAATTCATAAACCGCCTTTTTCAGCTTATAGTCCGGCCCGTCCACGCCTTTTCCCTTGCAGCCAATGAGCAGGCTGTTGCGGTGAGGATCATGGCCGAGGCCCTCCACGTCGTTTTCTTTGTTTAAAAAAGACTTGTACTTGATGACTTCAGGCATTTCGGAAAGGTAGTTTTTCACATGAAATAAGGTGCCGTTGCTTTTGATGACCCATGCGTCGTCGCCAACGACCTCCAATCCTTCATAGTCTCCGGCATCCCCAAAAGGAACCTGCCGCACGATATGGCCCGTCAATTTGTCGAGCAGGTAAATGATGCCTTCCTCGTCGTTGACGGCAACCAGGTGTTTCCCGTCGGCAGACATGGCCAGTCCGGATATTTCTTTCAGGCTTTCCTGCAATTCAAATGTTGCATTGGGCTGATCCAAATCGTATGGAAAGGAAGGGTGGCCGCCTTTTTTCGGTAAAAAAGAAAGGACTGAAAATACAGATAAAAGCGTAGCGAAAAAAAGTATTCTTGACATTTGCCTGGATTTTTTTGTTGCCATCCGGCAGCGGATGCAAAAGTATGCTGGGCCAGATATCATACCGTTGTTCGTTCTCAATCTCTGGAAGGGGGCGAACAACGGACAACAACACAAATTGCGGGCGTAAAACTAAAACGGTTTGCAGGGCGGGCACATTGGGCAAGCGTAAATTTTTGTCGGCGAAAGGCAGGATGGGGCAAAAAAAAGTCGCACCAAAAGGTGCGACGTAAGAACAAATTATAATCTCATGAAAATAAACGATACTTTTCTAACTCTGAACCCTTGCGGATTGTTTCAGCTAAGATTTGGAAAATGAGCAAGTTGCACACACGGTAACAATTTTTAACAAAAAAAAAGCACGGATGAAGGGCATTGCCAAGGCGAACATCCTAAAAGTGAAGTCTGCTGGGAAAAACGAAATGGAAGACTATCTGGTGGTGGAAGAACCCCTGGAAATAAGGTTGGCCTATCAAAAAGAAGGCATTCGCCATCAAAAGAACATCGCCGTAACCATGCGCACGCCGGGCCATGACGAAGAGCTTGCCCTCGGTTTTCTTTTTACCGAAGGCATCATCACGGACAGGAGCCAGGTGAAAAGCATTGCCCGCACCCCGGTGCGCTGGCGCGAGGCCAGTGAAAACGTGATCGTGGCAGAACTGGCCGAGGGCCTTGAAATGAATTTCAAAAAACTGGAAAGGAATTTTTACACCACCTCCTCCTGCGGTGTGTGCGGCAAGGCATCCATCGAGGCCGTACAGGTGCAGGGCCAATATGAGCTTCCCGAAAAGCGCCCTGTTTTTGAGGCAAAAATACTGCATGACCTGCCCGGCAAACTCCTGCAAAACCAATCGGTGTTCGACTGTACGGGCGGGCTGCACGGTGCTGCCCTGTTCGACACGGCGGGCCGGCTGCTCCTATCCAGGGAAGACGTGGGCCGGCACAATGCCCTCGACAAACTCATCGGCACTGCCTTCGACCAGGGCGCATTGCCGCTCTTCGATCATCTCGTGCTGGTGAGCGGGCGGGCGGGTTTTGAGTTGGTGCAAAAGTCAGTCGTGGCGGGCGTGCCCATCATGGCAGCGGTCGGTGCGCCTTCGAGCCTTGCCGTGAAACTGGCCGAAGATGCCGGCATGACCCTCATCGGCTTTTTGCGCAACGGGCAGTTCAACATCTATGCCCACCCGGAGCGCGTGGCACTTTGACACGGGATTTTTGGGATTGCAAAAAGCATTTACTTTTGTGGCTTTACTCACGCTTATCAAATAACTTCTCTCTTTTTTCGGCGGCTGCGCCGCCGAAAAAAGAGAGAAGTTCGCAGTTTTGGCCAGCCTCCGGCTGGCCAAAATTGCGAACTTATTTTATTATCGTTACTCAGTGTCCGAAATGGGCATCCTTTTTCGGGTACGTTCCTGAATTCATTTTTTCACAAAAAAAAAAACACATCATGGGAAGAGGTGACAAGCGTTCCACTCGCGGCAAAATCTGGAGAGGCTCCTACGGCAAGACCCGCAGCAAGAAGACCAACCGGCCATATCCAGTGAAAAAAACTGCCAAGAAAAACGGTTAACTTTCGAGAAGCTGTTTTAAATTTTCTTGCCGGAGATGGAAAAGAGCCATTTTTCGCCGCAGGGCGGAAAATGGCCTTTTATAGAGCCCGGCAAAGAGAATTTAAACAGTTTATGGGGCAGTCTGCAAGCACAGGCTGCCCTTGCAACCTGATTTGTTTCAAAATGAAAATACGCATACAGGGTAACGCCATCCGCCTTCGGCTATCGCAGCGCGAGGTGAGGGCTTTCGGCGAGACCGGCCTCGTGGAAGAACGCATCCAATTTGGCAGTGGGCTTGAAGATGCCCTCGTTTACGCATTGGTGCGCACGCACGACGGGCCAATGAACGCCGACTTCACGGGCAACCGCATCAGGGTCATGGTGCCCGCCGGGGATGCCGCTGCCTGGGTTTCCACCGATCAAGTGGGCATGGCGGGCGACATGAACCTCGGCAACGGCAACACGCTCCATATCCTCGTGGAAAAGGACTTCAAATGCCTGACCGACCGGGCAGGAGAAGACGAAAGCGACAATTTCCCCAACCCGAATTTGGGCTGCTGAATTATGTTGAGATGGTTTAGGTGGTTGGATGGTTGGATGGTTGAGAACCGCCCCCCTTCAAATCCCTCAAATTTTTGCGGAAATACAAAGGACTTGACAGATAAGTGACTACCAATATGCTGTACGACCAAATACAGGAAGCTGTCCGTTTTATCCGCCGCCGGACAGACTTTGCGCCGGCTTTCGGGCTTGTTCTCGGCACGGGACTGGGCAGCCTGGCGGAACAGATAGAGGTCACAGCTACATTCGACTACCTGGACATTCCGCACTTCCCCTTGGCCACTGCGCCGGCACACAAAGGGCAACTGATCCTGGGAACGCTGTCCGGTGCCCAGGTCGTGACGATGGCGGGGCGTTTCCACTACTACGAGGGCCATGCCATGCAGCAGGTGACGTTCCCCATCCGCGTCATGAAGGCACTCGGTGCGCAGCGGCTCGTTCTTTCCAGCGCTGTCGGCGGCCTCAACCCTGATTATGAAATCGGCGACCTCGTTTTCATTCGGGATCATATCAACCTGATGCCGGAGAACCCATTGCGCGGGCCGAACGACGAGCGCCTCGGCCCCCGTTTTCCCGATATGCTGCACACCTACGACCCGGAAATGGCAGACCTGGCGATGTCCCTTGCTGCCTCGCACGACATCCGGGCACATCGGGGCGTGTTGGCGGCGGTGGCTGGCCCCAACCTCGAAACCCCGGCAGAATATGCTTTTCTTCATCGAATCGGGGCCGACCTGGCGGGCATGTCCGTCGTCCCTGAAGTGCTGGTGGCCAAACAGGCAGGAATGAAGATTTTCGCAGCCTCGGTCGTGACGGATTTCAGCTATCCGCCGGAGGCCATTCGGGAAACAAGTTCAGCCGACGTGATTGCTGCTGCCAGCGGGGCAGCGCCGAAATTGACCCGCATCGTGGAGGGCCTGCTCTCGCAATTTCAGAACTCCTGACCTGGGCAACAAAATCAAGGGTTTTCAAGGCCCGATTCGCAAAATGAAAAAATCAAAAATGGCAATTGGGCCATTACAAATTCTTTGTTCTGCTTCCCCGCTCGCTGCGCCCTTGTCATCCCCTTCAGGGGAACTGCAACGTCACGGGGGAAAGTCGTGCGGGCCTGGCGTGGCGGCCAGCGTGGCGTGGACAGTTCCTTACAGCGCTTGTCCCGATTTTTCGGGAATGACAAAGGGGCATCGGGCAATTCTCCATTTTCAATTTACGAACAGGTCAGGAGTTCTGAATTTCGGTAAATAGCTGCCTCCTTGCGGGGCCAGAACATAAGTTGAGAGGGTTGAGATGATTGAGCCTCAACCATCTAAACCATCTAAACCATCTCAACTTCTTGCAGCAATGCAAAGGACTTGACCGAAAATGTACTAACCTGCCATTGAGTTTAATTTGGATAAAACAGCCCCCACATCTTCCGGGGTGTTCACGTTCATCAGTGCGTTGGGGTCAGGTGCCTCGACCAGTTGAATCGGTGAATTGATGAGTACCTTGCGCGGGCAGGAATAGCCCTGGGCCAGGAATTGCATCAAAATCAGGTAGCTTTTTGGCTCCCATATCGCGACAAGCGGTTCAGGGAAGCCGCTCTCCGGACTGCGAAAGGCCGTAGCCGCCGCCGAGGGGTTCCTGTTTTCGACCAAAAAACGGAGCGCTACCTCATCCAGCAGGGGCAAGTCGCAGGCAGTTACCAGCCACGCACGGTCGGGCGCATGGCGTAAAGCGGAAAGTACGGCCCCCATCGGCCCCAAGCCCGTAAAGGTATCGGGCAACACATCGTAGAGGTAAGCCAGCTCACCGGCCTGGTCGGGCCGGCAGGAGAGATACGTGCGGTCACAGCATTTATCCAGCAAATCCATCATCACTTCCTGTTGTGGTTTTCCGTGGTAGTCGAGCAGGGCCTTGTCGGTGCCCATGCGGCGGCTCCTCCCACCCACCAGCACGAGACCGTTCAATACCGGAACAGCCGCTTCCAACTTTTTTTCAAAAAAAGCCCTAATGCTTTGAAAATCAGAAAGGTGTAAAACGAGTACCCCTTCGCCTTCGGCTCTTTTTCGGTTCAAATGCCCATCGAGAAACGCGGGAACAGCCTCGATGCCCTCCGAAAGCAAGATGAGTTGCAAATCGGTGAGGCGGTCGAGTTTGCGGCGCAGGGAATCTTCTTTTGCCGGATCAATCACAACGACTTGGTGTTTTGCCGTAAAATGGTTGCCGTTCACCAGCACGGCATCGGCTTCGTTGAAAAGTGGGCGGAATTGGTGGGTTTCGGGTTTTGCCGACAGGTCGAAACGGTGAAAGGTAATTTTGTCGGTGTATTCCATGGCGGCCCCGTGCGGCAGGGCAGAGGCAGTGTTCCGGCCCTGCAAAAGTTCCTCGTCGGCTGATTTATGGTCGGCATCGGTGTAGGCGATTTTCCACTTTGGGGAGAGCGCCTTACAGAGTTGGAAAGCCAATTTTTTTATTGCTCCGCAATTCGTGCCGAGAATGGCCCATTCGCAGCGCCCGAAAACACCGAGGTCGGGGCGGGCAATGTCTTCGTGTTTCTTGTGTTTTTGCTTCATGTCATTGTTCTCGTTTGAAGTCCCTTTTACCACCCGTTTTTTCCATCAGCATCGTTTCCCTGATGACGATGTTGTGGGAAATGGCTTTGCACATATCGTAAATGGTGAGCGCAGCAATGCTCGCCCCGACAAGCGCCTCCATTTCCACGCCCGTCTTGGCTGTGAGCGAGGCAGTACATTCGACCACCACTTCTTTTTTTTCATTGAAAAAAATATGCACGCTGCAGTTTTCAAGTCCAAGCGGGTGGCAAAGCGGAATAAGTTCCCCGGTTCGTTTGGCAGCCATGATACCGGCAAGAATGGCCGTCTGGAACACCGGGCCTTTTTTGGTATGAATCTCTTCACCTTCGAGCAAGGCGAGTACCTCATCGCCCACTGCTACGATGCAGCGGGCCGTGGCGGTACGGCGGGTGACGGGTTTTTCGCCCGTGTCCACCATCGCAGGGTTCCCGGCATTATCAAGATGGGTGAAATGCTGTTGCATGACGAGGGTAAAATTTTTATGAAATCACAAAGTTACGCGGGATTTGGACGGCCCAAGTGCTAAAAATCATGGTATTTCGCCCTGTTTAATCAAAATGTGTTGTTAATCGGCGTATTGTTTTACCTAAATTTGCGCCTCGATTTACAGCATTGGCCATGGAATGCCAAGAATATGGATGATGATGAAATATGGCAGGGTTCAATTTAAAGCCCCCCTCGTCCGGGAAGCCGAACCGTATGACCGCATTAGCAGGGACGAGTGCCTGAAACACCGAACACATTTCGCACGTAGAACTTTTTTCTCCGGAGCGAAAGACCGACAAACGATACTGTACAGATTTTAGTCCGACAAACGAGATTTTGCCGAGGGAAAACAGGCCGAAGTGCCTGGATTTAAACGCTTTACCGTTACTGATTTTTTTTGAATACCTAAACGTAAGTTGTACCATGAAGTCTAAACTTGTACTTTGGGGCTCCAATGCCCAGGATGAAAAAATTTTGATTGCAGTTGCCTTGAGGCCGGAGGACAACAAAATTGACATTTACACCTTCCCGGAATCGGTGGCCACCGATGATTTCTACCAGCAAATGATGAAAGATTGGCGCGATTCGGATGCAGGCTTCGTACTGCCCGAACCTTACACGCACGTCGAGCGGGAATTATCCGTCAGCGAGAGCCTGCTGCCCGACGACATCAAAAGCGAGCGGACCGACGTGATCAACCGCGCCCAAACCGAATGGCATTTCATCGTGCTGTCCTCCAAGTTGCACCAAGCCTACTCCGACGAACTCAACGACCTGAAAGACAGGGTCGAACAGCTCGAAAAGTACGATCAAGGCATTTGGGACAATCTCAAGGAGTTCTGGGACAAAGTGCAAGAACAAAGCCGCGNNGGCCACGTCAACACCCTCAGGGACGGGACCAATGTCCTTTTCGGCAAGATGAAAGAACTCCGCACAAAATTGGACAGCGAAATGGACCGTTTGTCCTCTGAAACGCGTGACAAGTTCCTGGCTGCCCTCGACGAACTGGAAGCAAAAGCAGAAAGCGGGGGCAGGCTTCCCGCCCTTTTCGACGAGTTGAAAAGGCTGCAACGCAAATACAGGGAGACCAAAATGAGCAGGGACCACCGGGAGAAAGTTTGGCAGAAGTTGGACGCTGCTTTTAAAAATATTAAACAGCGCCGCTTCGGCAACAAAGCGGTTGACGAGACCGGTACCCCCTCGCAAAAGCTGCAACGCCGGTACGATGGTTTGATTTCGGCCATTGAAAAAATGGAGCAATCCATTCGCAGGGACAGAAAAGACCTCGAATTTCAAGAGCATAAGATCAGCACTACCGATGGCCAACTCGAAGCACAAATCCGCCAAGCCAAAATCCTGATGATCGAAGAGCGCGTCCGCTCCAAAGAGGAGAAACTAGCGGAAATGAATGCCACGAAAATTGAACTGGATAAGCGCCTTGCATCCCTCAAGGAAAAAGAAGCCCGTCGCGCTGCCCAAGAGAATATTAAAGGTAAAATAGCCGAAAACATAAAAACCGCATCCGAAGCCAGGGAAGATGTGGCAGAAAAACTCGAAAAAGCGGCCAGCGAAATTGCCGACGCAAAAACGCCAAAAGAACAGGACACACCAGCCAAAAAAGGTGATACCCTGCTCGGTGCCGCAAGTGCTGCCCTCTCCGAATCCCTCGAAGACGTGGTGGATACCATCAAGGCCGTCGCCCAAATTCTCGGTGAAAAAATAGAGGATGCAGTGGAAGACCTGAAAAAAGAAACGGCCACCGGGACTGAATCGCCAGCCCCCGCTGCACCCGAAGCCAATCCAGATGCGGACACGCCCGTTTCAGAAGAAACACTTGCCGTCCAGGAAGATATAGGCATTGATCACAAAGGTCAAATCACGCCTGCCGAGGCCAGCGCAGCGGAAACCCCTGTTTCGGAAGTTATTGCAGAAGTGGTGGAAGAAACGATTGCAGCGGTCCCCGTTCCGGAAGTCGTCACTGAACACAAAGGCCAAATCGCATCGGTTGATGCCGTTGATTCCATCGAGGAGGTGCAGCCCTTCGCAGAAGAAGTGGCTGCACTGGTGGAAGAAGCAGTGGCCGAAGCAAAAGAGGAAGAGGTAAAGTGAGGGTAGGCCAACCTGATCATGGATGACAAAAGCCCCGGCATTCTCGTCGGGGCTTTTGTTTTGTGCTTAAAGGCTGTGATAAAACCTCTTAGCGCACCGATACCCGCCATCCCTGAAAATCTCAGAAGCCACATTTCATTTCTTACGCTGCGTGACAAAAATAACCAATTCCCTGAGCGCTTCCCTGGCGGGCGAATGGGGGAATCCGTCCAGAATGTCGAATGCTTGCCGGCTGTATCGCTCCATGGCTTCTTGGGCATAGTCAAGCCCTTTGCTTTGCTGAACGAATGCAATGACTTCCCTGACTTTCTTCGGCTCGTCGCTGTGGCGTTTGATGAGGTTGATGATGTGGTTCTTTTCGCTTTTTGAGGTATTGTCGAGTGCATAAATGAGCGGGAGCGTCATTTTCTTTTCCTGGATGTCAATGCCGAGTGGCTTGCCTACATCGTCGGAGCCGAAGTCGAAGAGGTCGTCTTTTATCTGGAAAGCAATGCCGATATTTTCACCAAAGCGCCTCAAGCGTTCGATGGTGTCTTCATCCTGGGTGGTGGAAGCGGCTCCGGCACTGCAAGCGGAAGCGATGAGCGAAGCCGTTTTTTGCCGGATGATTTCATAATAAATATCCTCCTTGATGTCTAGCCGCCGGGCTTTTTCGAGTTGCAGCAGTTCGCCTTCGCTCATGGCTTTCACGGCATCGGAAAGGATTTCCAGGAGGCGGAACTCCTTGTTTTTCAAAGCCAACAACAGGCCCTGCGCCAGTAGGTAGTCGCCCACGAGAACGGCCACTTTGTTTTTCCAAAGCGCGTTGATGGAGAAAAACCCCCTGCGCTCATAGGAATCGTCCACCACGTCGTCGTGAACGAGTGTTGCCGTGTGCAACAGTTCGACGAGGGAGGCTGCCACAAAACTGGCCTCCCTGATTTCCCCGCACAGCTTGGCGCTGAGAAACACGAACATGGGTCTCACTTGCTTGCCCTTTCTCCGCACGATGTAGTACATGATCCGGTCTAACAGCGGCACATGGCTGCGCATGGCCTCCCGGAAATGCCGCTCGAATTGGTCGAGTTCCTTTTCGATGGGCTGCTTTATGGTATTGAGCGACGTTTTCATGTATCAAACGGTGGCGGCAAATGTACCCTGAAAGTTTGAATTGGCCACCCGGCAAACACAACAGCCCGCACGGAGAAAGGATGTCCGTGCGGGCTGTTTTGTGTTTTTTTTCAAAAAAAACTATTCAATCAAAAAAGCAGCGCCAAAGCGGGCCGTGAAATTCTTGGAATTGCCAGGCTCAACGAGCGCAAACACATTGTCCGTAACGCCAAACAGCCGGAAGGGGCCGAGCGCGAGGGTCAGGTTCAGGCCGAAGTTGTCAAAGCTCCTGTTTTGTTTCACGGCATAAGTTGCTCCCAAATCGAGGAATTTGAACAGGGCCACGTTCGCACCCACTGCCACGGCCGTGGCGGATTCGCCCCTGAAGTTTTCATTGAAAAAAACGCCGCCCACCCGCCAAGCGTCGTTGAGTTGCCACGTCGCACCCAGGTATATCTTGCGGGGCAGGCTGTTGGAATAGGCATCGCCTGTTTTTTCTACCCTGAAAAGCTGCTCGAGCGTGTCGAGTGCATCGCCAAAGCTGACATCCCCGCCGGTGAGGGCTTGCGAAAAGTCAAGCCCATCGTATTGGTAGGATTGCAGGGCCAGGTAGTTGGTCACGTTGTGGTCCCATTGGATTGCCCCAATGTCGAGGACACTGGCGGTCAGGTCAAGTTTGCCCAATTCCAGCCGGGCACCCAAGTCGAAGGCAAAGCCTGCGTTCCTGCTGAAAAATTTATCCAATGTAAGGCTGCCGAAATTGAAATCGGCATTGAGGTCTTTGTAGCTTTCGTAGTCAATGGAATTGGCTGTATGGAGGATGTAGTCCCCGTTCAGAGTGATTTGATATACGTCGGGATCGGTGTAGAGGGAAGCATTGCGGTGCTTGCTATGGGTGGTCACGTCGGCAATTCCATTGAGGAATTTCCCCTTGGCTCCCAGGGTCAGATTGCCCATTTTCCATGCAGCGCCGAAAGCAAGTTCGTGGTAGCCGGTGAGTTGGAGGTCATTGCTTAGATCAACCGTTTCACCGATAAACTGTGCGTTACCTTGCCAGACGACTTGGGGCAGGGTTTTCGGGTATCTGATGAAAGCGTGGTACTTGACGGCATGGCCGGCGCTGAGGGTCAGGTTCCCCAAACGAAAGGCGAAGTTGAGGGTCGAAAAGTCGAGATCGTCCCGAACGGTGTTTTCCGGCTCCAGATAGCCGATGAAACGTTCGATATCAATGACCGGTTTGCCGTCCTTTCTTGTCACGATCTGATTGTAGGTAGGGCCATCGAACACCAGGTTGTTGCGGAAACCCAAGCCGGCAAAGACGAACCTCTCCGGCTGAACAATGGCCGGATTGGTGTAATTCGATTGCCATACATGGTGCATGAGGTTCAGGCCCAACTCTTGCTGTGCCGCCAGCGGGGCGGTGAGCAGCAGCAGCGCAAGGGCGATTTTTGTCCTTTGATACATTCGGTTGGTAAAATTGAAACGGGTGAACACGTCACTAATTTGTTTTCAACTTCATGCCCATCCTGATTTCGGCATTTTGGTCGGCAAAGGCCCGAACGGATTGTTGGCCATCGTTGGAAGTGGAAAAAGAGGCTTCCAAGTGCAGTGTTTTTGCGGCCCGCACCTTCTCGAAGCGTTCGGTCGTGAAGATGGCGTAATTGACCTGCGACTTTTTGCCCGTGACAATGCCCTCCCCATTGACCGGGGCAGCGGCCACGATGCGCGTAATGCCACTGAAAAGGGAGTCGAGCACGAAGCCGTATTCGTCCAGGAAAAAAAGTTGTGCATCAATGCCCAGGGGCATGGTGTTGTCGGCCACCAATTTGAATTCCGCTTCTTTCACGTCGGGGAAGTTGTCGAAGTTCACGTCGAAAGTGCGCTGTATGCCAAAACCGTTGGCCCTGCCGTGCAGTGGGAGATCAACTTCCACCTGTATGCGGTAGTAGCTGCTGTCGGTGATGAAGCCCCGCTCGCCCACGAGGTTGTCGGGGTTCATGATGGCATCCACTTTATAGTCGAGGGCAATGGGCTTCGAGCCGAGCAAATCCTCGATGTTGGAGTTTTGGGCGTTGAAAGTAAAGGTCATGTTTTTGGTTTGCCCCACCTCGTTGTTTGCCGGATAGTCGAAATCAATCCCGGTGTCCGTGATATAGACACTTTCGAGGGGGATGCGCTTGCCGTCGGCAGTGAGTATGTCGAAGATGTCAATGGCAGAGCGGGTGGGCACGCCAAAAGAATTCTCGATGTGGATCTGAATCACGGGTTTTTCAAAAAAAACATCCCCTTGTATCCAGTTTTCAAAAAACTCGATGGTGATGCTGTCGCGTTTGCCCCGGTGCTTGAACTTGCCGAGGAAACCCTCGATGTAGGAGAAGTTGATGTCTTTGTTGATCAGGGCGATGAACGGTAGGTCAATGGTGTCGCCGTTTTCCGTCACGGCATCGTAGCGCACCCATATTTGGCCGTTTTCAGGCTCCAGGTTGTAGCCTTTGACCTGGGCAACTTCAGGCGGATAGTAAAAGAAAATCGGCTGCGTGCCTATTGGTGATTGGAACTGTGTGTGGACAGTCAGGGGTTGGCCGTCTTTTTTTGCCTGGAGGATGGTCAAGGTCAAATCCACCATGCCGACGTAATCGGAAACCAGGGCCATGCCAATCGTTCCGTCGCTGTAAGTGGCAAAGTCAACTTCCAACTGATCGGGGATCGTGATCGGCAGGGCATACAAACGGGAAGGTATGGGGATGATGGGCGGGAATTGCGAACGCACTTCGAGAAAGTATTCCACTGCCTGGTGCGAAAGCACATCGCCCTTGTAACGCAGGTGGATCACATTGTCGGGGGAAATTTCGATAAAAGTGTATTGATCGAAGTTATCCAGCAAACCCTGGATAGTGGCCGTTGATCGGAACAGGGGAATGGCAAACTCCGCATCGCCCGAAATGATTTCGGCATCTTGAAATTCATCAATCTGCTTGCAGGCTTGGTTAGTGAGGATCAGGAAAACGAGTAAAACAATTGGCGACCATTTCATGTGCTAAAAAGAATTTTATATCCAGCATTTTTTGAATTATTATGTGGGCAGGAACCAATGTCCAAAAATACCCTTTTGCAAGCTACGGGGCCGGAAAACCTGTTCGTTGGGCGTAATCAATGGGTGGGTTTGTCGTAGAGGTGCAAATCTCCGGTTTTTCACAATAGCTTGCCGGGTGTATTGTTAAAAGACCTCGAAGGTTTGCCCCAATGCCGGTATTTCGACTTTCTTAAACCCCTCATTGGTCAACAATGTTCGCAGTGCCTCTTGCCGGTCAAGGGTTCCGTGTACGAGGAAGGTTTTTTTGACAGCATTGCGCTGGTTGGCGAGGAAAGCCGCAATCTCTGTCCTGTCGGCATGGGCGGAGAAAGAGTCCATGATCTCCACCTCGCAACGCACGTGTTTGTTTTCTCCAAACAAACGGAGGTTCTTGGCCCCGTCCCGCAACGCGCCGCCGGGGGTGCCGGGCGAGCAGTAACCGACAATGAGAACCGTATTTTTAGGATTCGAGATATTGTTGAATAAATGGTGTTTGATGCGGCCCGCATTGGCCATGCCCGAAGCACTGATGATGACACAAGGCTCTTTGGAAGCGTTGAGCCGCTTGGAGTGTTCTACTTCTTTTATGTAAGTCAAAAGGCTGAACCCGAAGGGGTTGGGGTCCTTCAGGATATAGGTGCTCAGTTCGGCATCGTAACATTCGGGATGCGCACCAAAGATCACCGTGGCATTTACTGCCAAAGGACTGTCCACATAGACCGGCACATGGGGCAACCTGCCTGCGTTTTCCAGTTTGTCCATGATATAAACAATCTCTTGGGTGCGGCCCACGCTGAACGCAGGGATGATCAGTTTGCCTTTTTTCTCCAAACAGGTATGCCGGATGATATGCAGCAGGTGCTCTGTTTCCTCCGGAGCCGATTCGTGATCCCTGTCCCCATAGGTGGACTCGCAGATGAGGTAGTCCACCGGGTCCATCGGCTGTGGGTCGCGTAGAATGGGCCGGTTGGGCCTTCCAATGTCGCCGGTGAAACCAAAGCGTATTTCGTTGCCGCTCTTCTCGCGTATTTTCATCGTGACACTGGCACTGCCCAGGATGTGCCCTGCATCCCGAAACTCGACCTCCACGCCGGGATAGACCTCAAAGCGGCGGCCATACCCATAGCTCACGAACCGCTCCATGGTCTTTTTCACGTCGTCCTGGTCGTAGAGCGGCTCACTGGGCTTATCGGCGTAGCGCCTCCTGTCTTTTTTGAGAAATTCCGAATCCCTTTGTTGGATGAGCGCACTGTCGAGCAACATGATGGAACAAAGACTGCGCGTGGCGTGCGTACTGTAGATCAACCCCCGAAACCCATCTCGCACCAATTTGGGCAGGCGCCCACTATGGTCAATATGCGCATGGGACAAGATGACACAGTTGATTTCCTTTGGGTCAAAATGCCAGGTTTCGTTGAAATCCTCCATTTTCTCGTCCGACCCCTGATAAAGGCCGCAATCGAGCAAAATGGTGAACCCGTCGTCGAGGGTGAGAAGGTGCGAACTCCCTGTAACCTCTTGGGCTGCTCCGCAAAATTTTACTTTCATTTTTCAGTGGTTGTGTTTTCTCAAATGAGAATGGCCGTATGATATGATATGAGATTTGATGACAAACAACATCAAACGTAACTACTTAGCAGGGGGTGTT
>JRYF01004009.1_pt1 | contig 16703 bp, 16 predicted proteins | sample 235331 | NCBI WGS metagenome assembly JRYF01 (sample SAMN03074217, study PRJNA261475) | activated sludge metagenome | biome: Wastewater Treatment Plant; feature: Wastewater; material: Activated sludge; isolation source: activated biomass of a wastewater treatment plant treating hydrocarbon... ...
CGTTGAAGTAGGAGAAGTCCATGGGGCGCTCGCCGCCCTTGGCGGGATGCCACAGGTCCGGGTTGCCAAGGCGGATGAGCAGGTCAATGACGAAGAAGACGAGGAAAATGCCTTCGATCATCAGGAAGTATTTGTATTTTGTCTTAAATTCTGCGATCAATTCGTCGCGCTGAAGGTGACCGAGCACCGCGCCTGTCATGAAGATGATGCCGAAGACAACAGCGATGGTCGTGCGCGTGTAGGGAATGCCGACCGAGCCAGCCAGCCAGGAGAGGTAGGCAAAGATGACCAGTCCCAGGGCGCGGCTGAGGGGGTAGCCTTTGTCTGCCAGGCCGGGCATGGCGAGGCGGATGATCGGATAAACTGCCAAGCCCAGGATGAAGATGAAGACATACCAGATGAGCAGTCCGAGGACGGGATATTTGTTTTGCAGCCAGTCGTAATCGAATAGTTCAGACCACGTGCCGCCTGCACCTTGACTGGCGAGCCGGTCCGCGGGCAGGAGCAGGCTGGAGTAGTCGTCGAATTGGCGCGGCGTGAGGCGGACGACTTTTGACAGGTCAACAGTGTTGAGTGTGGCGCGGACCTGGCCGGCGTCGAAGTTTNNGGTCGTAGAAGGTGAAGGCTTCCTCGGCATACTGGTCGTTGATCTCTATCTCGCCGAGGAGGGGCAGGTCGAGTCTGGGGAAGGTTTCGAAGACGGCGACGAGGTCGAAGCCGAGCCTGCCCTGATAGTCTCCCGGCTTTGCCTCGTGGTAACACTTGATGATGTCCGCGCCGATGGGACAGCCCATCAACTCGCGGTAATACAGGGTGGTGAGCGGATAACGCTCCGGCAGGCGCGTGATCTGCGCGTACTGGTGATTGGTGGGGATGAAGATGTAATCGGCTTCCTCGAGCGTGGTCACGAATCGGTTGCGTTTGATCTCGTCGTCGTCCCAATAGACCTGGAGATTCAAGTCGCCGCGGTAGATGCCGCCGAAGGCGTCGTAGCCGTCCATGCGGAAGGGGAGTCCGTAGTCGTAGTCCGTTTCGTTGACGATGGCGGAGCCGCGGATGACCAGCCTGCCCGAGTCGAGTTCGAAGCGCAGGAAGAGTTGCTGTCCTTTTGTTGCAGGGACCGTTTTGTCTAATTTGAGCGTGACTTCTTCACCGCGCAAGTCCTCGCCGGGCGGGAAGTCCGCGGTCAGCGAGGCGGTGGCGAGAATCTGTTCGGGGGTTGGCTCCGGCACATTGGACAGGGTCAGGTTGAGGGTCGAGGGGGAAGCGAGCGTGTTCGCCGCGAATCCCAGTTTGACCGATTCGATCAGTCCATCGCTGTTGGCTGTGAAGATCGTGTCGTAGGGAATCCCTGCCTGGATGAATCCGCCGCTGGGGAAGGGAAGGGGCTGGTTGTAGGGACCGTCGGCGGTCTGGTATCCGATGTTGATGGGACCCGGCACGTTCTGGAAGATCCAGCGCGAGGCGGCGATGCGCGGTTCGTCGCGCAGGTAGATGCTTTGGAAGGCGAACGCCCAGGCAGCGGTGAGGGCGATGACAATGACAGTGACGAGGGTACGCAGTACGGAATACGTGATACGTGTTGCGTGTTTCGTATTGCGTATCGGCTCGAAGACGAACCACGCCGCCATCATGGCGAGCAACGGATAGATGGGTAGTTGGTAGCGCATGGTCGGGTTGAATTGGAGCGACTGCCAGATGAAATAGGCGGCTGTCCAGCCCCAGAGCAGGGCGTGACGCCACTCGCCTTTGATAATAATGCGCCAGCCCATGTAGAGGAAGCCGATCCAGGCGAGGATGCCGAGTGGAAGACCAAGCCCCCAGGTAGTCAGGTTTATAAATGAATACAAGTGGTTGCGCCGCGCCCATTGCAGGTTCCACGGCATGTCAGCTTCGCCAGTTGCCTGAGCGCGTTGTTGAGTGATATCGGCAACCCAGCGCGGGTCAGGCTTCAAGCCATCGAAGGCGTAGGGTTGGAATATGCGAAAGGAGAGGATCGCGGCGAGTCCGCCGGCGAGGAGGGATACAGTAATCAGTAACCAGTAATCAGTGATCAGTGAGCGGGGACGGTGGAGGGTGGTTTCGCCCTCACCTTCCGCCCTCTCCCTGTCCCCTTCGGGGATGCTTCGCAAGGAGAGGGGACTTTCGGTCCACAATCCACGGTCCACGGTCAAATAGCGGACTGCGAATGCACCCGGCAGCAATATCGCCAGCGGATAGATGTTGACCTTGGATGCCATTGCCATGCCGAAGGCGAAGCCGAAGCCGAGGCTTAGAAGAACCAGATGATTAGAGAGTAGTGATTGGAGAGTAGTAGCCTGCGATCCACTAGTCTCTAGTCTCTGTTCTCTAGTCTCTACTATCTGTACCGCGAAGTAGATGGCGAGGAAGGCAAAGGTATTGACAAACAAATCCGTCGTGAAGAAATGCGATTGCTGGATCTGCATGACGGTCAGCGCGGAGAAGAGCGAGGCGAGCAAGCCCACCTTGCGTCCGTACATGCGTGAGACAAGTAGATAGAGAAAGAAAATCGCAAGCAAATCTGCTGTTGCTGAAAACTGGCGGGCAAAAATCTTCAAATTTGTCTGTTCTGTCGCTTCAGCCATGACGCGCATAATCGTCATTGGCAGATTGCCATAGACATAAGACCCCATCCCGCGATTATATGGATTGAGTGTGGATGTTTTGCTGTCGAAATAATCACCAATGCTGAGCCAGCGTTTTTGTTCAGGCGGACAAGCATCCACAGGAATGGATTCATCCATACACTTATGAGCTCGAATATTATCAAGCACACTCGTAAAGTGATTCTCATCCGGGTGCTGGTGCTGTCCCTCGCCCCAGTCCACCCCGGTCAAACGCAAATAGCCTGCCAGCAGGAAGACCAGCAGGAAGAGAACGTCGTAAATCCAAGGATGTTTTTCGCGATTCATAAAATCCCTCGCCCTGAGCGGAGCGTCCTTCGACTTCGTGCCTCTACTTACACTCGGCACCCCGCTCAGGACGGAACCAAACATGGAAGTGAAGCGTAGACGAAGGGCGCTTTGTCTGCGTGCATCTACTCGCACCCGGCACTCCGCTCAGCGCGTTAATTACTTGGCACCAAATAAATCCAAAAGTCGTGACCCGGCACGTCCGAATCGAATAATCTTTGTTGACCGTTCGGGTACAGCAATTTCAGCGCGTCCAACGTCTCGGTGTCGTTGAACTCTGGAGATTCCAAATTGGCGCGCACCAGGAACAACTTGGGTCCCGACAATTCTAACGTAGTCGGCAGGCTGTCCCGCCACAGCGCCATGTCGCGGTTCGGGATGCCCGCCCAGACCGCAGGCAGGCGCGTGTCCACCCAATGCGGATACGGCACGATCCAGACCGTGTCCGTCCGTCCGTATGTCTGCTCGAACTCCCTGATGACGCCGCCCATATCGGACGTGTTCCACGATCCCTGCTCGAACGAACCGGCATATTGCTCGAAGACCAGGTCATAATTTTGGGATGCGGAGACGAACAACAGGATGCCCGACAAGCCCCATACGATGACGCTCCGCATCGTTCCCCGCCCGAGGCTGGTGAGGAGACCATCGAGCGCCATCGCCCCGATAATGAACGCGGGGATGTACGCCGCTCCCGCACGGTTCAAGGCGGGATTCTCACCGGGGAACGCCAGCGAAAGCGACGAAGGCAATTGCAACAACGGGAGTGAAACGAGCAGGAACAAATCCAGCCAGTGACGTTCGCGCGCGTAACGAATAAGCGCCAGCACGATGCCAAACGCAAACAACGCGGCAGAGACCACGTCCAACGCCGGGCGGTGCGTGACGGAATGCACCCAGATCTCGCCGTCGTCGAAATTGAACATCTTGAGGGCTTTCCATGCGTTCGAGAAAAAGATCTCGTAAGCCGGACCCGACAATGCCTGCTCCGTCCCGTTCAAACGCGAGAAGGCGCGGAAACCGAACTCCGTCGGATGATCCACCCAATAACGCAGGAGAGGCAGGAAGACCAACAGCGATGTCAGCGCCAGGATCGCCAGCCAGACAGGGATGTCCCTGCGGGCGCCTTTTGATTGTCCGTGAAGCCAATACAACAGGAATGCAACGACGACGACAATAGGCACGATCCGCATGGGACTGTAACCGTGCAAGCCGAGTCCGAGAAAGAGACCGGAGAGGATGAAGTCGTTTCGGTTCCGCGTCCGCAAGCCTCGGATGAGGAAAAAGAGCGTGGGGGCAACAAAGAGAGGGTAAAGCGGGAAGCGCAGTCCCACGCGGCTGATGACGTTGGGCCAATAGCCGATCCCCGTCAAGATGAAGGCAATGAGTCCGACGCGTTTCCCGCCGATCTCCCTGCCGAGCAGGTAAACGAAGGGCAGGGTCAGGAAGCCGAGGATGGCTGTGCCGAGTTTGAGACTGAGGTATGAAAGCCCCGTACTAAAGACATTTGCAACGAGGAGAGTCCAATACATCTGGAAGGCTTCGCGTCCCGTGTTGCGGATGAAGAAGATATACGTTTGCCCTTGTGTGATGTCGTACACGTCGAAGATCTTTTCGGCGTGGTCGCTGAACGGTTCGGGCGGGACACTTGTCGTCTGATAAAAACGGAAGAAGAAAACGAGCGCGGCCGCGGCGACGATGAGCAAAGACCAGCGCGAGAAGGTGATTGTCCATGCCTCGCGTTTGAAAAAATTTGCGATACTCGAAAACCATCCTTTTGCGCGGTTGAGCCAGAAAGCCCAGACGAACGTGGCAACCGCAAGACACCAGATAATGACATTGGTTTTTGTGAAAAGGTTGTCATCGAAGATCGCAAACGCCCAAAATGCAAGCGCAATGCTGACGATCAGGGGAAATCGGCGATAGGTAAGAGGGTCACTGCCTTCCCCCTCACCCCCATCCCCTCTTCCATTGGGAGCCCCCTTCGGGGATGATAAGGGGCGCAGGGGTGAGGGAAGGTTCCATTCGCCGCGATGGACCGCCCATCCCAACATACTGAACGCCGCGATATAGAACGCGTATCCCAGCGGGGACGCGGTGGGCGGCGGCTCGAAAGCCTTTTGTCCGATCAGGGCGAAGAGGAGGGCGAGGAGGGAGCGCCAGGGGAAAGGATGAATTTTGAAGGATGAAGGATGAAGTTCTTCAGTGTGAGCGCCCACCGCTGCTTGCTGCTCGCTGATGGCTACGGGCTCATCGCTAACAGCTACTGGCTGACCGCTATCAGCTAATTGAATCCGCTCGCCGCCAAATCGAAACAATGACTTTACATAATCGAGAACGCTGGGCTCGTCGAAGGGAGGTTGAGGTGTTTCGTTGCTCATGAGTTAATCAACTGGTCACTGATTACTGTTTACTTGTTCACTGCTTTCGTGCTATCACAATGATGCTTTCCCCCCAGCGTATGGGAAGGAAGACAAATCCGGTCATGGCTTGGAATCCGCCGAGCGAGCCGAAGAACAGTTTCTGGATCATGGCTGGCACAAAGCGGATGTAGGGCACGTCCCAGAAGCCGTCGGCAAAGACGCGCTGAATTGTAAAGCCTGCGCCTTCGATGTAGGAAATCCATTCGGCGGGGCGCTTCAGGGAAATGTGTGTCGGGTCCTGGTAGCCGATCCACTTGTCGCCTTTCCACGGCTTGAGCAGGGAGTCAAGGTTCGGCGTGGCGAGGATAAGCGTGCCGCCCGGTTCGGTGACGCGTCCAATTTCATTGATCGCTTTTTGCGGATCGGGTAAATGCTCCACGATGTGTTTAATGATAACGACATTAAATGAGTGGTTGGTAAATGGTAATTCCTGCGCGCTGGCGGTCTGCAACTGGGACTTACCCATGACCGCCCTGGACTGCTTCACCGCCCAGTGGTTGATGTCACAACCGAACGTTTCGAACGTATCTTCGAGTTGGCCCGTTAAATGCCCCATGCCTGAGCCAACTTCCAGAAATCTCGATCCGCGTCTGCCGTAGCGGCGCGCCAGCATGGCATAGAAGCGGTTCGACCACCAGTACATGCTGTACCTGGCGAAGGTAATATTGGCGTAGGTGTGGGAGGAGAAATATTTTTCGTCGAAGGACATGGGGTTGGTAAATGGTAGATTGGTAATTGGTAGATTGGTTATCGTTTGCGGGCGATGTAGAAGGTGAAAGTCCCGTTCTCTATCGGATCGGGCGAGGCATAGCGTTCCACGAACTTCCTCGTGAAAAACAAATTCCATCTTGTCCGCGAGAGAATCCATTTGCCTGTCAGGACGCGCGCGAACACCGATGGAACGCCGAAATAGTGACCCCATTCTAACACGCGCATCGCGGACGGGGAAAAGTAATGCCACCAGCGTACCAGTTCGAAACCGGCGCTTTCGAGGCGCCCCTGCCACACCTCCGGCTCGTCCGCGTGATGGACGCGGGAAATTTTGCGGAACCATTTGGTATAAGGCTTTCCAAATAGGCGCGAGATCGAAAGTTCGCTCAAATATCGTGTGTTCGGCACACAAAAGTAGAACGGCGCGCCCGGCTTCAGCACGCGGGCGGTTTCTTGCAGGACGGCGTCAATGTGGGGGATGTGTTCGAGGACCGAGTTGCTGAATCCGCTCGAGAAGTACGAATCAGGGAACGGGGCGCGGGAACCGTCCGCTTCGACGAGGGAGTTGTACGCGCCGAACTTCTTCGCCTCGTGGATCGGTCCGTGCCAGGGGTCGAGTCCCACGTCAATTTTCTGGTCGAAGGTCAACGAGGCGAAATGACCGTCGCCGCAACCCACGTCATACACGGGCGCGGGCAGGGACAGGTTCTGATAATATGAACTCTCCACGGCGCGCAAAAAGGCGCGGAAGTAGGGCAGGTCGCGGAGTTGGAGAAATAAAAAGTCTTTTTCGGACATGGTATAATGATAGCACTTTCTGAAAAATGATAGCAGAAACGAGGTTCGTATGGTAAGAATGATGATCCAGTTGACGGAAGAACAGGTCAAGGCGTTGAAGGCGCTGGCGAAGGCGCGCAAGATGCCGGTCGCCAAACTGGTGCGCGAGAGCGTGGCGGTTTATGTTACAACCGCAGGGAAGGATCCTGAACGACTGAAGAAAAAACGCCGCGCATTGGCCGGTCTGGAAAAGATCAGAAAAGCAAAGTTTCGTGACATGGAAGGAAAGAAAGATTTGGCGGTCAATCACGACAAATATCTCGAGGATATATACGCATCATGATCTACGTGGACACCTCAGCCCTTCTTGCGTTGGTGAACGAGGACGATCCCGATCACAATCGAGCCATGCAAACCTGGCAGCGCTTGATCGAAGAGGAACAAGACCTGATCTGCAATAACTATGTCCTCGTGGAAAGCATTGCCCTGATTCAACGCCGTATAGGTCTCGAGGCTGTGTCCATTTTACATAACGACATCATTCCTTTCATCGAAGTGGAATGGCTGGACGAAGAACTTCACAACGCCATCGTCAAAGCCGTGATAAAAACGAATCGCCGCCAGATCAGTCTTGTTGATAACGCCAGTTTCGATACCATGAGGAGACACAACGTCGAAACTGCATTCGCCTTCGACAGTCATTTTCCAGATCAAGGTTTCAAAGTCATCCCATAAGTTTCGTAAACAACTTTTCATATTCTTGAGCAATTGAATCGGGGTCATAGGACTTCTTGATCGCCTCGACATCTCCCTTGAACTTTTGCGGTTCATCCAGGACCTCGAGAATGGATTCCGCCAAACTGACCGAATCCCCGATTTTGGCGACGCGTCCCATCCCGTGCATGGACACCGGCTGCCGCACTCCCGGCAAAGCCGACGGCACGCACGGCACGCCGTTCATCATCGCTTCGATCTGCACCAGACCAAATGCCTCTGTCGAGTTGAGCGAAGGGACAGTCAACACATCGAGGTTGGGGTACACCGCAGACAGTTCTACAGGCGAGAGATTGCCAAGAAATGTCCAATGACCTGACTCTTCGTATTCGCGAATCTTTGGATAGAGACGATCAAAGTAAGCCTGTTCACCCATCACGTTCTGGTGTTGACCGGCGTACAAGACCTGCGCCTTCGGGTATTTTTTCAGGATCGTTGGAAGGGCATCCAGCAGAACCTCCACGCCTTTTTCGGAGGCAAAGCGTGTGACCATGCCGATGACAGGACGCCGTTCTTTGACATGATGTTCCTTTGCGAACGCTTCGACCGCGCCGGGGAGTGGACTCGGCATTTCGACGGGAGGCAGGATCGGGGTCAGTTTTGAGGCGTAGCGCGAGAGGTAGGGGGAGTGGTCGGCGTAGTCCTGTGTGTAGGTCACGATGTGATTCGACAGGAGTCCCGCCATGTTGTTCTGGAAGTCCACCACGGTGTTGACGAGGCGGTTGAAGAGACCGGTGGGGAGTTGCACGTCACAGTGATAGGTGAGGACGGCGGGCTTGCCGAAGAGACGTCCGCGCAGGGCGACGCCGGGCGCGTCGAATTGCGGGAGGTGCATCTGGACGACGTCATGCCGGGCGACGAGTTTAGTGGCAACCCAGCCAAACGTGGGGGCGATGACGCCCTTGCTGACGCGAAAGAGGACCGGCACACGAATGACCTTGACGCCGTCCATCGTCTCTTCGCGGGGAAGCGACGGGTCGTATTGTGCCGTCATCACGGTGACCTGGTGTCCGCGTTTGGCGGAGGCGCGCGCCAGGCGTTCGGCATAGATGGTGAGACCCGAGGTATGCGGGCGGTAGTAGGTGAGTACGGTCAGGATTTTCATAGGGCGGGAGGATTATACCCTTTCGGGTATGGAGAAAATAAGGTTGGTATGGGAGGGAGGCTTTTCAAGGATAAAATACATCGGTTTGTGAGCCATTTCAAGGTCATGTCATTTCGAAGCCGCGCCAGCGGCTGAGAAATCTTCTTCCCATTCAGCAAGATTTCTCGCTCCGTTCGAAATGACAACCAAATTAACCACCGAGGTCATCAATGCAAAACAAATTTTTCAATTGGATCATCACAACGCTGAAAGAGTCCGCCTGGGCGCCGTTGAGCGTGTTCGGTTTTTACGTTTTCGGGCTGTTGGTCCACTTGTTCGACAACTTCCCCTACATGGACATTCCCACGCACTTCATGGGCGGCATGGTCATAACGTATTTTTATCGCGTAGCCATTCGGAATGCGCAAAAGTTAGTTGGGGAGATTCCGCTCCCTGTTCAGATCATCTTCGCCTTCACCTGCACAGGGACCACGACCGTCTTCTGGGAGTTCTACGAAAACTTCGCGGACCATTTCCTCGGCACCCGCATGGTGCGCGGACTGGAAGATACGGTTATGGATTTGATTTTGGGAGTTTCGGGGGCGCTGGTGTTATCGGTGTTGTATAGGAAGAAGTGACTATTCAGGTTGAGCAATTGGACGGATGTCCCAGAGCGAAACTTGTTCTTGATGCTCAATTGCTAAGATTGTGTTATCAGGACTAAATGCTATACCATGCATTCCGTAAATCCAATCTCTCCCAAAATTGGGTGTGAATGTGTAAATATTCCGCCAATTATCAGTTTTCCAAATCTCAATTGCTCGCTCGTCATCATCAAAGCCGAAAAGACGAGCGTAAACCATTAAGCTTCCGTCAGAATTGTAATATCGCCAGCCTCTGCGAAAAGGTATATCTTGCACATCATTCGTTTCTAAATTCAGAATTTGACTGGTGTTTTTTTCGAAGTCAACCTGCACCAACCGTGTGCCTAACAGTTCCAAGCTCAAGTTCACCCATCCTTCCGGGTACTTTCGTTCAAGTAACATAGCATGTGTGTTTACATTCCAAACTTGAAACTTATGCTGATGCACCCAGAGTGCAGGCCAATTATGGTCCTTTTCCCAACTCATTATTATGTAGGCCAATCTGCCATCCGATGATATTGAGATTTGAGTCGCGTACATTTTTGGGCCGAGTTTAAGCACATCTTGTTTTTCACTATCAAGGATATCTCTGATTTCCAGGGTGTTCCCGCTCGCAAAAACAACACCAGTGGTATTGGGTAAAAATGCGAACCCATAAACAGGAATAATATAATCATCTATGTTACCTTCGGGACCTGGCATTCTCGCATATTCTTGTTTCCACTCTTGTATCAAATCGCCCGTGGATACATCCCAAACCAATAAATGACCAGAATTATGTTCACCTTCCCAACAACCTGTGATACTTGAAGCAAAATATTTTCCATTAGGACTAAACTTTGCTTCAACCAAATAACACCCTTCTGGATATGGATTCTTAATCTCCCTGACCAATTGGTGTGTACTAATGTCCCAAAGTCTGATTCTTGAACTTGCAAGGGCAATGATTTGACCATCTGGACTAAAAACTGGAACACCGGGATACCAGGGAGATCGGACTTTTTCTCCAAGCGTCACAACCAATCCGGGTTCATTGCTTGGAAGAAGTGTGTTCGTAGGGGCAATTGTTGATGCACGAGTTGGAACTTTGGTATAGGTGGGGTTGGGGAGTGGAGTGAGTGTAGCAGTCGGTGTTTCAACTTCGGATGCAGTTGTTGTGTTGATTCGAGTGGCGATGGAATCATTTGAACTGCATGATGATATGAACACACCGACCATAATCGCAGACAAAAAAAACGTTGATTTTAATATTCTCATTGTTCTCATTTTTCGCCCATGAATCATGGTGATGTTTAGCGCCCTGTTGGAAATTAAAAAGTGGATAGCTTTTTAATTCTTCAAGTTAGGCTATCACATAGATTTGTTCTATATAGCCCTTGCAACCAGAATTATACAACCAACAAATCTTCCATAAAATGACAAAAGTCAACCAAAATCAAACAACTCCCTATTCTCCTTCACCCACTCGAACAACAACTCGATCCCCTCTTCCAGGTCAATCTTTGGTTCCCAGCCGAGTTCGCGCTGGTCGCTACAATCTGTATCAGTCACCATATATCAACAATGAACTATGTGGAACTTTGAGCGTCCGCCATCGCAGATGAGATGATCTCTTCCTTGACGCCTTTTTTTCTCAGACTCTCGATCAATGCGGAAACTTCCACACTGTTTTCAAGCCGCTCCAAATCTGCCCGCAATCCCTGACCGATATATGCCTTGACCAAAGCCTGATACCCCGAAAAGCCAAGCACCGGCGCCACACGCTTTAGATCTTCAATGACATCATTCGGAATCCGAATACTGACCATCGTCATCGGACGGTTTTTCTGTAGACGCTGGGCAATTTTATTGGTTTTCATATATTTCTCTTTCTGCTTTTGTAACCAGTCGGGCGGAGATAATCAAAACAACTCCCGATTCTCCTTCACCCACTCGAACAAGGACTCGATCCCCTCTTCCAGGTCAATCTTCGGCTCCCAGCCGAGTTCGCGTCCCGCTTTGCGGAAGTCGGCGTAGAAGACCTTCTGGTCGCCGGGACGCCAGTCGGCGCGGTCCACCTCGATCTTTTTGCCAAGCAATCTTTCAAGGATGGGACCGAACTCCGCCCAGATCGCCATCACGTTGCGTGTCCCACCGCCCATGTTGTAGACCTGTCCCCTGGCGACATCTATATTCTCGATCCCCGCGTCGTAGGCGTTCATCAAATCCTCCACGTGCAGGACGTCGCGCACCTGCTTGCCGTCGCCGTAGATCGTGATGCGGCGTCCCGTCACTGCCGCGATGGTCATCCACGCCAGCCAGCCCTGGTCTTCGATGCCGAACTGGCGCGGGCCGTAGATGCAGGATTGACGGAAGACAACCGACCGCAAGCCGTAAATGCGGGCGTAATCGCGCACGTACTGGTCGCCCGTCCCTTTGCTGCACCCGTACGGAGAATGGAAATCGAGCGGCTGGGTCTCGGGGCAGCCATGTCCCAAGTCCGCGTACAGCCAGCGCGTGGCTTCCTCGGTCAGTTTCACGTCCTCCATGCCGCCATAGACCTTGTTGGTCGAAGCGTAGATGAAGATCGGGTCGCGTCCCGAAAGCCGCGCGGCTTCGAGCGTGTTGAACGTGCCAAGCGCGTTCGCTTCGAAATCGTCTCGTGGATTCGTTACGGATGTCGTCACTGCGACCTGTCCCGCCAAATGGACGATGATATCGGCATCCCGAGCCGCTTCTGCGATCTGGTCGGCGCTTCGCACATCCCCGACGATGAGCCTGAACGCGTCGTCCCCGAACTGACCCTTCAACCAGTCCACGTTGCGCGGCGCGCCCGCGCGGGACAAGTTGTCGAAGACGGTCACATGCTCATTCCGCTGAATCAGCCTGTGGACGTAGTTCGAACCGATGAATCCCGCTCCCCCGGTGATGAGGTAATGTCGAGTCATTCGATCTCCTGTAACAACCATGTCATTGCGAGCGCTTCGACACGCTCAGTGTAAATTCTGCGAAGCAATCTCCAAACTTAGCGGGGAGATTGCTTACTTGCACCGAGCGCAAATACGGTGTCGCCGCTTGCGCTTCGTCTTCGTTCGCTGTCGCTCACTCCGCTCAGCGCGAGGCTCCTCGCAACGACATGACTTTAATAACTGATGTTACGCAGTAATGCCCGCAACGCGAGATTTATCTCGCTTTGCGGGTGTTTCTTACCCAAGAGCGACATGAATGTCGCGTTACAAACGCCAACATCGCTTGCGGTGCGTAACATCAACTAATAACTTCGATAACGCGGCTGTCTGTTCGCAAAAACGAACGACATGAAAAATCCAAACACGAACCCGCCGATGTGCGCCCACCAGGCGATCCCGCTTTCGCTGCCTCCCTGAATGGCGAACAAGCCCGAATACAACTGGGATACGAACCAGAAGAACAGGTAGATGAAAGCGGGGATTTCAACGATGGTAAAGATGAAAAAGATCGGCACAAGGCTCGCCACGCGCGAACGCGGGAAGAGGACAAGATATGCGCCCAACACCCCTGCCACCGCACCGCTTGCCCCGATCATCGGCGCCTGACTTGAAGGGAGAATATAGGTTTGCAAAAGTCCCGCCGCCGTGCCGCTGAGGAGGTAAAAGACGAGGTACTTCATGCCTCCCATGCGCGCTTCCACGTTATCGCCGAAGATGAACAGCACCCACATGTTGTTGAGGATGTGGAACCAGCCGCCGTGCAGGAACATGGACGAGTAGATCGTGTTCCACGTGTTATTTGGATTGCTCATCAGGCGGGCAGGGATCAATCCCCAGGTGGAGATGAAACCCTCGAGCGCAGCGGGTCCCATGCCCAGTTCATACAGGAACGCCAGCGCGTTCGCGGCGATCAACGTCAGGTTGACGAGCGGGAACCTGTGTGAGCGCGCCGTATCGTAAAGCGGGAACATGGTTTATTCGCCGGGTTCTTCCTGTTGCTTGACCCGCAGGTTCCTGAGTTGTTCGTAGACGCCGGAGAGGGTCTGCCCTTCGCGTGCAAGGCCGATGCCGCCAATCACGCCGCTGTTGATGTAGTTATACATGCGCATCGCCAACGCCGCCGCCAAAGCTGTTGATTCATCGGGGACGAAACGTGTCAAAGCAAACACGATCGCACCCTCGAATGTGCCAACTGCACCGGGCGCAGATGGGATCGCACCGCCGAACGCCGCCGCACCAAGACAGAACATCGCCCAGGTAAGTTCGGCTTGCGGGAAGAAGGCGAGGACAATGAAATAGTAGGAGCCAATGGCAATAGCCCAGTTGAGAGTCATCCAAAAGATGAAACGCAAAAAGAGCCAGCCATCGGTGAGCACGCTCAAGCCAGCGAAGAATGATTCAAGGAAACTGCCGCCGACACGCTGTAACACAGGCCAGCGCGCGCTGAGTTTGTGGAAGATATCCAACGCCCATTTGTTACTGCGGGCGAGGATATATAACAGAACAAGGCCAACCAATACCACCGCGCCTACAATGACTCCCACCCGCTCAGAACCTTCAGCGCCCACAACGAACGGAATCACGGAAACAAAAATGACTGCTGTGTAGCCCAGGTCCATGATGCGTTCGATGACGATAGTGGGCAAGATCTCCATGAAGGTCATGCCTGATTTGCGGCTGAGGAGGAAAGCACGGCCAATTTCACCCAAGCGGAATGGTAAAAAGTTATTGAGGATGTATCCTTCACCCACCGTCCAGAAAGTATCACTGTATGACGGGCGGTCACGGAGCAGGGTCCGCCAGACTTGCGCGCGCACGCCCATCCAGATAAAGCCAAGCGCCAGTGCGATACCGAGCATGGTGTAATTCGCATCGCGCAATGCATTCAACGTAGTGCGAAGATCAACAAAATAAAGAATTGCAACGATCAAGCCAACACTGATGATCGCACCGGGGAGCCAGCGTTTCCACTCTTTCATGATAAGTTCTCTCTTTTCCAACCACAAAGGGTCACCAGGTTACACAAAGGTTTTAAATCTTTTCCTTCGTGAGCCTTTGTGACCCATCGTGGTAAATTCCTTTATTCCTCATCCAGTTTCAAGACAGCCATAAAGGCGTCCTGCGGGATTTCCACGTTGCCGACCATTTTCAACCGTTTCTTGCCCTTCTTTTGTTTCTCGAGCAGTTTCTTCTTGCGGGTGATGTCGCCGCCGTAACACTTTGCCAGAACATCCTTGCGCGTCGCCTTCACGTTGGCGCGCGAGATGACCCGTCCGCCCGCCGCTGCCTGGACCGCTACATCGAACAACTGGCGCGGGATCAACTCCTTCAGCTTTGTGATGAGACGCTGACCCTTGTGGAACGCGTCCTTCTTGTGGACGATTGTCGCCAGCGCATCCACCGCTTCGCCATTGACGAGGATCTCCAGTTTCTGCAATTCGTCGGGGCGGTATTCGAGGAACTGGTAATCGAGCGAGGCGTAGCCCTTCGTGCGTGATTTCAAATGATCGAAGAAATCCACGATGATCTCGGAAAGCGGAATTTCAAAATCAAGTTGCACGCGATGCGGGGCGGGATGCTCCTGTTCTTTGAAGATGCCCCGCCGCTTGGTGACCAGATCCATGATGGCGCCATAATAATCCGTCGGGGTGATGATCTCGATGTTCATCCACGGTTCGCGGACTTCGATGATCTTGCCCGGGTCGGGGAGTTCGGCGGGCGAATCCACTTGGACGACTTCATCGTCTATCGTCAGCACTTCGTATTCCACGCTGGGCGCAGTGAAGAGTACATCAAGCAGGTATTCGCGTTCGATGCGCTCCTGGATGATCTCCATGTGGAACAAGCCCAAAAAGCCACACCGGAAACCAAAATTCAACGCTTGTGAGGTTTCCGGTTCAAAAACCAGAGAGGCATCATTCAGTTGCAGTTTTTCCAGCGATTCGCGCAAGTCTTCAAAATCTTCGCCCTCGACCGGGTAAATGCCTGCGAACACCATCGGTTTGGCGGGGCGATAACCGGGGAGTGGTTCGGACGCCGGATTTTTCGCGGACGTGATCGTATCGCCCACGCGACATTCGCGGACGGTTTTCAGGCCGGTGGCGATGTACCCGACTTCTCCTGGCCCCAGGCTGGCGGCGGGTTTCATCCCTGGTTTGAAGATGCCGATCTCGACCGGGCGGACATCTGCTTTGGTGGACATCAGCCGGATCATCTCATCCGCGCGAACTTCCCCCTGCACGACGCGGACGTAGGCGATTACGCCTTTGTAAGAGTCATAATGCGAGTCGAAGATCAGGGCCTGGAGGGGCGCATCCACCCCTGCGCGGGCCGGGGGGGGAACCTGTGCGACGACCGCTTCCAGAACCTGGTCAACATTTAGCCCCTCCTTTGCGGAGATGCGGACGATGTCCTCTGCGGGGGTTCCAAACAGGTTTTCGATGTCTTGCGCCACTTCGTCGGGGTGGGCGGCGGGGAGGTCAATCTTGTTGAGGACGGGGATAATTTCGAGGCCCGCGTCCAGCGCGAGGTAGAGGTTGGCGAGGGTTTGGGCTTCGATGCCCTGGGAAGCATCCACGATGAGGAGCGCGCCCTCACACGCGTTGAGGGCGCGGCTGACCTCATAGCCAAAATCTACGTGGCCGGGGGTGTCAATCAGGTTGAGTTCGTATTCCTGCCCGTTTTGAGCGGTGTAATCCATTCGCACGGCGGAGGCTTTGATCGTGACGCCTTTTTCCCGCTCTAAATCCATGCTGTCGAGAACCTGTTCAGTCATGTCGCGGTCGGAGATCGTGCCGGTCAGTTGGAGCAGGCGGTCCGCCAGGGTAGATTTGCCGTGGTCAATGTGGGCAATGATGCAAAAATTGCGAATATGGTCGGTATTTATCATAGGCAGTGGGCAAGTATAACCGATTTTAGGGGATGTAAAAATGGCTTGAAACTCATTTCCGGTTCTCTCGTACTACTTTGTAGAAATTGGAAATCAGTAATCGCGGCAGTTTTGACCGCCTTTTACAACCCAAACTTAAACCATGAAAACTCGAACTGAATTTTGACAATCCATCTACTCAGATATTTGCAAGGAGTCTTTCCCATGTCCACCGTTTATCGCCAACTTTACCGCTCGCGCGACAACCGCATGATCGGCGGGATTTGTGCCGGCCTCGGCGAGTATTTCAATATTGATCCCACGCTGATTCGTCTGGCGTTTGTGTTCTTTTCGCTGATTGGCTTTGCCGGGGCGACGCTGATCGCTTATCTGGTTATGTTGCTTGTCATCCCCGAAGAGCCACTCTTGACAGCGACATCCACGCCCGTGGAAACCCCTCCCGCGCCCGTTGAAGAAGTGGAAGCCAACCCCTGACTTCCATAAGCCAGGGTTGAGTGTCTCCCGAAAAAAGGGTGGGTGG
>JRYF01008328.1_pt1 | contig 16663 bp, 15 predicted proteins | sample 235331 | NCBI WGS metagenome assembly JRYF01 (sample SAMN03074217, study PRJNA261475) | activated sludge metagenome | biome: Wastewater Treatment Plant; feature: Wastewater; material: Activated sludge; isolation source: activated biomass of a wastewater treatment plant treating hydrocarbon... ...
ACAAAAATAATCGTAGCTGTAAATAATATGAATAGCCTGACCATAATGATTAGATGTCAATAAATTTAATAGGATCTGAAAAAGTAAAACGTACTTGATGCAATGATTGTTGAATGGTAGCGGTTAACATTTGCAATTATTCACGTTTTATCTGGTTGTGTATTAATTTTTATAGAATTGGCTTTATTTTAAAAAAGTCATTTATGATTTCTACTACCCAAAAGGTGCGTAAAATGAAATATATCTATAAAAAATGGACTCATTCGCAATATTTTGATTCCCAGAACAAACCTGCAAGCTTATATAAGGTTCGTTAATGTATACAGGAATGAATTTAATCGCATTTCAACGAAGAGAACATAAATGAATATTTGGATTTCTATTGTTATTGATTCTGAGGACTATTCAATTCATTTTTATACAAGATGAAAAATGAAAAGCATGTAAAACACACTGAAATTTTAAAACCTTTGGGTGGAAAGTTTCATCAAAATGAGTGGTCAATTTTAGGAGCGCCTTGTGGATGGATAAATGATTTTGTCAACCTCACGGCTAAAAACTTACCCGGCTACCGGTGGGCCTATATTGATGCAAATCATCATCCCAATGAAAGAGGATCTTCATTCGATATTAGTATAACCGACCAAATCGGTTGGCATAGAATTGAAACACAGTCCGATCATATCCATTGGGATTACCGATACTTATTTCAAAGCGCCAGTGCTGTTTTAGTGAATGGCAACCATTTTGATGCCGAAAAGCAATGGGTGATTATTCACCCGGAAAAAAAGGAATCGCTTAGCCGTAAACTGAATCGATTAACCCACGTGGTTGGTTTTATATTGACTGAAAGCGAAAAATCGGTTTACGACTTTTTATATGACTATAACCCGGATTGGCGGAAGCTTCCTGTATATTCTGCCAATGCACCAGAACATTTCTATAAAGCATTGGGTGACCGGTTAAAAGCAAATTTTCCTCAACTGAATGGTTTGGTATTGGCCGGAGGTAAAAGTATGCGTATGGGAATGGATAAAACCCAGATCCGTTATCATGACAAAGCGCATATTGATTTTACTGCCGGACTGTTACAGGATGTTTGTAGGAATGTTTGGTTATCAGTGGCAGAGGGCATAACCCAAACCTCTGAGTTTTCTGTAATTGAAGACTCATTCAAAGGTTTGGGGCCTCTTGGGGGTATTCTTTCAGCTTTTAGATTTGACCCCAATGCCGGCTGGTTGACTATTGCTACAGATTTGCCCCTCTTAAATCCAGGGATCCTGCAGGAATTGATTGATCAAAGAAATCCTGAAAAATTTGCCACTTGCTTTTACAATCCTGCGACAGATTTTCCTGAACCTTTATTCACTATTTGGGAACCCAGAGCATATCAAAGAATTTTGTATTTTTTGAGTTTGGGGCACGCATGCCCACGGAAGGTGTTAATTAACAGTGATATTCATATGATCAAAACATCTCAACATGAAGCATTACAAAATGCCAATACACCCGAAGAACGGGATCAGATGCAGAGTATACTGAAGAAAAGTTAAAGACTAACCTGACTAAATGATCAGTCGACGGTTATTACGAATGACTCTGGCCACTACGGGACGCATCACTTCAGCCGTTATAAATAACATTTCGAAATCGTTAGGAAAAGGTGCGGGTCTTGTTTGCACTTTCTTTTTAGTTTCTTCTGATAATGCGTCTTGATTGCCTATAGCTCTGGCTGAAATGTGTTCAAAATTTCCTACAGCTACAATGGGTTCTTTTTTCAATAAAGTACGTGGTTTATGCGTGTAAATGGACAAAAACCCTTCCATGGTGGCTGTTTTCTTTTGAAAACTTTCCACAACTGCACAGGTAATTTCACGCTTTTTAGGAACTACGATTGCATTGCCTAAAGAATCCCGAAGGGGTTTACCCTGAGCGTCTTTGACCACTTCTTCTCCATCGTCAATAATTTTTGACTCTACACGGTCTTTTTGATCTACAATATCAGGAGAAATGGATATCAATGCTATTTCTACTGCTATGTAATAATCATAATCCAGACTTTCATCAAGATCCATCAAATGAAATTCAACCCATTCGCTATCCAGTCCCCTGGGGTCAAAGGATAATATCGAATTTTGCAATTCACGATCAAACTTTAAATGGGATTGATTTTCTATTAACACCAATGCCCTGCTCACTCCCCTATCCCATGCTTCCTGGCGGAGTCTTCTGACATCTCTGTAATTGCCAGAATATTCTTCAACCCGTTTTAATTCGTAATACGCCTGCCTGAAGGATTCTTTATCCCCATTTTTCATCAGTCTCTGGGCATTGTCATATAAAAATTCGGTTGCCTGGCTTTTAGCGGCAATGATTTCTTCATCATAGTCGATATATTCATATTGCACTCTGCGGCCATTGACAATGATGGGAGTTACTGTATTTACGAGTGTTTGTCTGCTTTTTAATCCTAAGTAGAGTTGTACGATTTGATCTTGATTTCGTGGATCATTTTCCCGTTTCAGGAAGCGCACTCTTTCGTTATCTAATTGATTGGCATTTCTGAATGACCGGTCAAGTATTTCTGCTTCTTTGGCATTATTGGGTTTTTTCTTCAACTGATTGACTGCTTTGAATATGGCGCCATCATAGTCCCCTCTCTGAAAAAGTTTGGTAGATGATGTGGAACACGAACAGAAAATCACTGAGGTGAAAAGCAGGACTAGGTAGTTCTTTATTTTCATTTTTATGGGAACATTTTTTTCAGTGCAAAAGTATTAAATATCCTATATTCAACACAGGAAATTTTAAGCCATTCCATGGCGCCAAGACAAATGGATATTAACGTTTTGCGACTGGGCAATCCTGATAGTTCGGGCCAAGTTCTGTGAGACTGTGAAGGATTGGCATAATTCAAACATTTTTTATTTTTTTCTTTCCATTCTTAATCCTCTTTCTTGAAGAAACTCATAAACGTCAATACATAAAACGTCATTTTTTTTAGCAACAGCCGGAATTTTATTTGACTTTAATTTATTCTCATCTGTAATCAATACACAATTGTGGACTTTACAAAATCCAATTAAATAAGGATCTGCTTCTTCTTTCCCCTCAGCAAGTTTACTTACATTTAAAAACCCGGTATTATACTCTTCATTAATAATAAGCCTTGCTGCATTAAAACTCGATGCATCTGTTTTTACGATAAAAAGTTTTTTCCATTTTTTTACCCATTCTTTTAGAAAAACCTCTTTTCCTCGATAATCATTGATTTCTTGCTCAACAAAATCAATTGTCAAAAATTGTCTCTGAACAATCAAATCTTCAATCTCTTCCCAAATAGCAGAGAAAACCGGATTGTCCCTTTTGAAAGTAAAATCTAACCGAAGCAGTGCACTTGTATCAATCACATAAATCCTGTTTCCTTCGCTGAATAAATCCATCTTTAAGTGTTGAGAAGCTGTCTTGTTTTCGGTATGTAGGACAACTTAACGCCTAAAAAATCAGACAAGTCCTTTAAGTTTATTCGGTTTAGATCATAAGCTTTAAAAGCCAAACTAATAAATGTTCTTCCCTTTTCCTGAATTGCTTCTTTAGCTAAATTTCTACCCTCAGGATTCTTGGTTTTTCTAAATTGTGGTTTATTCCATTTCTCATGTTTCTCTTTGTAGTAAGCTTTTGTTGTTAAACTGTTTTCGAGAAGGCTCCTGAGAATGGCAAGAGGCCCAACATGAAAATGACTAGCTAAATTTTCTAAATCCTTTGTAGCCCAAATTTTTTGATCCTGTGCTTGGTATTCTTGTAAGATTCGCATTTGAAGAAGTTCAGATGTTGGCACCAAAACTTCAGCAGCAAATGCATTACACCATTTTTCTAATTCCCATGTCGGATTTAAGGACAAATCACTGATCGCTCCTTCGTTTAACAGGATATGACCCAATTCATGGAAAAGTGTGAATATTTTTGAATGTGGTGGTTCTCCTCCTCTTTTGATTCCAATGATGGGAATAATGTCGTCAACAATTGCAAATCCTCTAACATTATCCTGAGTTAGGCTTAGCTGGAAAACTGCCACTCCCAAAGATTCGATTCTTTCAATGTAAGCTTCTAATGCAATCCTGATATTGTCAATTTCCCTGATTTCATTCAAATGGAGTGACTGTCGGATTTTGCCCGCAATTTCTTGTGGGTTGTCCTGTATGGACGCGGATAAATTGAATTTTGGAAATGGTATTCCCATTTCTTCACGCAGTTCAACAAAGGATTGAGCCAATGCCCTAGCTTTACGTACTGCGATGATGGTTTTTTCATGAAAGTGTCCAAGCTCTTTTGAATCTATGGTTCGTCTGTCCTGTGGAATTGGTTTCTCCTTTGGCGGCTTATTCAATAGGAGTGTTGCAATGGTGCGTTTATAGGTTTTGGAAAATGCCTTCAACTCCTCCAAAGTAGGCTGCTTTTCACCTTTTTCCAATTGAACCAAACGCTTTGGCGAAATACCCGTACTTTCAGAAGTTTGTGCACGATTCAAGGCAAGCGATTCCCTTGCCCAAATAAGGACTTCTTGGTTTATGTTGATNNGTTACTAATTGCCTGTATTGAATAAACTCCATTGGATGAGAATTCGTGTTCAAATGAGTTTCAATAAACTCAATTCCTTCTGCTGTCAATTTACCAACCTTTTTAAAAGGACCCCATACTTCAAATTTAACAAATAGCTGATTCACAAAATGTGAATTATAATATCCTTTCTCATGGCCTCTTTCAAAATGAATATTCATCATTTTTATGTTATCTCTATATCCCTTTTCAGGTCCTTTTGAACTGAGCATTATCCCAAGAAAATCACTCTTTCCATCATATAAATCATCCCAAACGACAGCAGGATGAAACAAGCCATTTAGCCAATTCCCTTGGGCAACTCTGCTCGAAGGCAACAACATATCTCCTTTTCTAAACATTATGCTTCCTCTGTTATGGTTTCAAATTCCAACCTCGGCAACCCTTCCACAATCTCCACCGTCTGCACACTCACATTAATTACGCTCAATAGCAAATCCAAAATGTAGCGTGGGTTGCCGACTTCTTTTGCCCAATCGTTGGGGTCGTTTTTAATGCCGCTGTCTTTGTTGATAGTTACGGCATAGCGTTCCATTATCCAATCAATGGCAGATTTTCCGTTAACTACATATTCATACGCTTTGGCAGGAATGTTTGAAACCACAATCTTGCTGTTATAAATAATGGTATCAGTTTGCCCTTTTTTGGGGTAGCGCATTTTCTCTACGGCATATACACCCCCCTCTCCATTTTGGAGAGGGGCCGGGGGTGAGGAAACATTCACACCTTCGTAGGGCGGAACGCTTTCGTAATTGATATGCAAATCTGCCAATGTCCGACCTGCTTTGCTGAACTTCCAAAAATCCCGAACGTCTTCTACCAACGGAATACGGGGAAGCATTTTCTTTAAATCATTGGCAAAAGCGGTGCGGTAATCGGGACTGTGCAAAATGCCATAGACATAATAGAAAATATCTTCCTTTCCCACATTTTTGCCATAGACCTTTTTGGCTCTTTCTAAAATGAAATCAGAAACACCATCCCTGCGGATATATTCACTATCTCCTGCGGCATCAAAAAGACTTGGGCTGTTTTTTTGGTGTTCTTCGTAATAGTAAAGGGGAAAGCATTGAGATTTTCCTATTAGCTCTAAATCTGGAGTGGTGTCTGTAATAATTACCGAGAAATCCTTTGTGACTCCGACCCCAGATGCACAAATAACCCTATTATAGGAATTATTCAAAGGAAACTGTTTTGGAATCTGATACTGCATGTTATTCCAACCCCTGTTGAAGTAAAGAAGCTGTTTTACAAAAGGTCTGTAAATCGCCATTCTGATGCAATCGGTTTCAAATTCATATGTTTTTCCCTTTTCAATATCCCATTTAATTTCCCTAGTCCATGTAATCATTTTTTGAGAAAAATCTATGAAATCATCTGCCTTAGGGTTATTGATTCCCTTGGTTTTATTTTGAAAATCTTTCAGCCCTTCCATGTAAAGACGGATGGTTTCTTTCATATTTTCAGATAGGGCTTCTTTATCAAAGTTATAAACCCATGCATCTCGATTCGTTTTTACGCCATTGCTGTAATACGGTACAAAAAAGGAATTTTTGCTTTCGTCTCCTTTTTTATCTCCAATTGGAATAAACGTATTAAACTCATCATTCCGTTGATTGAGCCAATCGCCTTCGTCATTGGGCTCAAGGGTTTTCCATGTCATGGCAGCATTTGCCACGGTTTGAAATTTGGCAATTTTGGCTAACTTTTCTTCACGGCTCAGGTAATCGCCAATGTCGTGGTAATGAATGGTGGCTTGTTTGTTGGTTGCGTTCGGATTTTTCACCAATAATGTGATGGCAATGGGTGTACGTGAACCTGAACCAAAAATCTTACCACCTTCTTTTCTGCTCAATTCGCCACTGGTGCGTTGGTTTCCACGAAGATTAAACACCCAAATGTTCGAAAATTCCTTTTCCAATGATTTACGGAAACCGTCCGTACTGTTCCCATCTAACCAAGCTCCATTGCTTACAAAAGCAATGATGCCGCCATTCTTTGGGTCTAAACGGTCAGTACTCCAACGGAAAGCTTTAATATAGGCATCATACAATGCTCCACGATTTGTAGCAGTTGAAAGTGCGGCATACGTCTTACCAATCCTATTTTCAAGGCGTTCATATTTTTGATTAGCTGCATTATCATTTGCACTTTGCTGTCCAACCGAATAAGGCGGATTTCCCATAATTACCCGCAAAGGCGCTTTCTTTTGTCTGGCTACTCTTGCTGAGTTTTGCGGAAACATTTCAGAGAAAAGTTTTTGGCTTTCGTCTGTTTCTCCCAATTGGAAAGTGTCGGTGAGGACTATGCCTTCGAAAGGGATATACTCCTCACCCCCCTGCCCCCTCTCCATTTTGGAGAGGGGGTGAGTGGTTTCGCTCAAAATTGTTTTTAAAACATGCCAAGTTTTATTCAATACTTCATCGTTAGTGAAGCGGATTATTTTTATTCCGTATTGACTGATTATCTCCGTACGTTGTTTGTCGTATTCTTGCTGTTCTTTGGTACTATGATAGCCGCCATCCAATTCAATTCCCAATTTGGCCTCTGCACAATAAAAATCAAGGATGAAGTTTGCCTTCAAAGGGTGCTGCCTCCGAAATTTCAGATTATTAAACTGTCTGTTTCTTAAAATTTGCCACAAAAATTCTTCTGCCTTAGTTTGATTCTTACGTAGTTCTCTGGCATGCACTAAAAGCTTCGTGGGTATATTACGCTCTACGGAAGGTACACTCCTCTCTCCAAAATGGAGAGGGGTCGGGGGTGAGGAAGAAACCACCAAATCATGGTACGCATTTTCAATATTTACGGCAGCTATATAATAAGCCAGTAACACGATTTCATTGGCATGAAGCTCATGTTGATACTTCCTTTCTAGGTCTTTTGCTTGTATCAAACCACTCTGCAGCAAACGGGTAATGAAGGTTCCTGTCCCCGTGAAGGGGTCAAGAATGTGAATGTTTTCGTCTGAAATACTGCGGTCAAATTCTTTCTTTAAAACATCATCTACTGAACGAATTATAAAGTCTACCACTTCAATAGGCGTGTAAACAATGCCTAATTGCTCCACCATTTTTGGGAAAGCCGCTTTGAAGAACTTATCATAAAGTTCTATTATGATACGCTGTTTTCCTTCGGCATTGTCTATGCCTTCAGCTCTTTTGCGAACCGATTCGTAGAATTTTATTAAGGTTTCATCTTGCTCCGCTAAATTACTGCCAGCTTCTAATTGGTCAAGCATGGCCTGCATAGCCTTAGAAACGGCATTATTCTTAACAAAGGAATAACCTTCGAACAGTGCTTCAAAAATTGGCTGTGTAATTATATGTTGCGCAAGCATTTCCACGGCTTGTTTATGCGTAATACTTGGATTAATGTTTTTCTGCAGGCCTTCTAAAAACTTCTCAAACGCTTCTTTCTGGTCAATTTTGTTATCAATCAGATATTGGATTCTCTCTATTTGCCTTTCAGCTATAATGGCTACATCTTTTGCCCATTGCTCCCAATACCTACGGTCGCCTACTTTGAGTACCATGCGTGCAAAAACTACTGATTGCAATTGCTCAAACTGCAAGGCTAACTGCCTTGAAATGTCTTTGGAAGTGGTATATTCCACACTATCCTCATTCCAGGCTTGAGCATTTCCATATTCGTCAAATGAATACTCCGGACGACCTACCAAAATATTGTCCGGCTTTTTCCGGTTGAGTTCAATTTTGTTTACGGTGGCATTGAAACGGTCGTCATGTGCACGTAAAGCGTTAAGTACCGTCCAAACTACTTTGTAGCGTTCGTTATCGTCTAAAGCTTTGTCGGCTTCTACATCCGCTGGAACCACCACAGGAATAATAATATATCCATATTTCTTTCCTGGTGATTTCCGCATTACTCGACCTACGGACTGCACGACATCCACCTGTGAGTTTCGGGCAGAAAGGAAGAGTACGGAATCCAAAGAGGGTACATCCACACCTTCACTCAAGCATCTTACATTGGTTAAGATTTTACATTCATTGTTGGATGTTTCTGCTTTTAACCAACCCAACAATTCGTCACGGTGTGGGGCGGTCATGGTTCCGTCAATGTGCTTGGAAGCAATGGAAACCATGTGTTCCTTTTTCTCGGGAGGGAGTGAATCCAAATAAGCTTCGGTAGCTGTATTGTATGTAGCTGTGATTTTTTTAGAAACCGCAATACTTTGACAAAAGGCAACTGCCCTTCGCATGGGGTCAGGATCTCCGTCTTTGGTTACACCTTGGTCGCCCAAAAACTGTTTGGAAAGTGCGTTGATTGTGCCAATAATTTTGGATGCATCATCTGTATTGATTTCCGTTTCCTTATCGGCAATCATCCGTTGCACGGCAGGAGGAACATCTTTGTCGTTTAGTGTAAGGATTAAAACTTTGTAATCGGTGAGCAAATCCCTTTCAACGGCATCGCCAAAACCAATGCGGTAAATTTCTTCGCCATACAAAGCCACATCATCCATTGAGCATAAAACTGCTTCCGATTGGGCGGCTTTGCTTTTTATGTCATCACTGTACAGTCGGGGCGTGGCTGTCATGTACAGCCGTTTTTTAGCTTTGATGAACTCAGCATCATGCACTTTGGTAAATGCAGATTCGTCATCATCCATCAGCGTTACGCCTGTGGTTCGGTGGGCTTCATCACCAATGATTAAGTCAAATTCTTTGAAGCCGTTTTTTAACAATACTTTCTGTGCTCTTGATATTACTTCAATGGATTGATAGGTAGAAAAAACTACCGTCATTCCGGGCAGATCTTTTTCTTTTATTTGTTGAAACTGATGCAGAATATTATCGGTGTTGGTGGAAGCTGGCAAAGCTAAATCTACTACGCTAAATGTGTCCGCATCTTCGTTTTTGGTTTTCTTCTTTGAGATTTCAGGGTCAGAGCAAATGCAAATTGCGTTAATAGGTTCGTTGGCATCTGCACTCCATTCACGCAAGGTTTGCCCTAATAAGGCAATGCTTGGCACAAGGAATAGAATCAATCCTTTTCCTTCCGTTTCATTTTCAGCAATGCGTAAAGCAGTAAAGGTTTTACCTGTTCCACACGCCATGATAAGTTTACCACGGTCAGCAGCTTTAAAATGGTCGTGAGTTTTAGTTAGTGCTTCGGTTTGGTGATTGCGAAGTGTTTTCTTTGGAGTTCGTGATTCTTCTCCGTGAATACCTTGCTCTAATTTCTCCCAATCTACGGGAGCTTCTAAAAGGTCAAAAAGATTGATTCTTGTTACTGGTGGGTTTTGGTTGCGAATGGCTTCTGTTGCATTGGGACCCCATTTGTTGGTTGTTGAAATCCAAAGTCGGTGAGCAAAGCGAGTTGTCTGCATTTGCTCATTCTTAAATTCTCTGCTTGACGTCGAAAGAAAGCTGTCAACCGCTGGTTTATCAATGGTGGAATCTTCCTGAAAGCATTTGCATTGAATAACCCAATAGTCCCCTTCATGTGTCAAAGCAACTAAGTCTATTCCAGTATCTCCACCACCTAAGTCTAATTTTCCTGGGAACTCATTCCAAAGCCAAACATTCTTAAAAAGGAAAGCATATTTTGGGTCGGTCAGCAAATAGGTTTGCATGAGCCTTTCAAAGCGGTCGCCTTTGTCACGTTCTGAAAAAGCTATTTTTCTGTATCTATCCAATATCTTTTGAAAACTCATTGTATTCCTACTATTATTGATTTTTCAATGGTTGGATTGAATCGCCTTTGAAATGAATGTCTTACTGATTTTTGTTTATGCATGGCGGTTTCCTGTTTTGTCATTTTTTATTTCAACCAATAACTCTTTCGCTTCCACATCTAAGATTTTTGCAATCGCATAAAGTACTTCAAGTCTTGGTTGTTGCCTGTTTTGGACATAGCCATTCACCATATTGTAACTCTTTCCGAGTTTCTCCGCTAACCAAGTCTGTTTAATTCCCTTTTCGTCAAGTATTTCTTTTATTCTGTTCATTTCAATAAAGAATCAGGTTGCTAAATTAGTTTTTATTTTCGTCTTATCTCATTTTACAGTATAAAAAGTGGTTGAATTATTGTCGGTCCGCCTGTCCCTGCATTAAAAAAAATGCTTCCAGTAAAAACAGGAGATGCGTTTTAGTTTTTGATGAGTTGGCTTGTGTATCGGAAAAACCAAATTTGGCATTTTAGGGTCGGGTTTTTAGCATGTTGTCATACAAAAAAGAATATTATAAAACAAAGGTAGCGCTAATGACAGATCTCGTCTACCCTTTGATCCATTTTCCAATATGGGTACGTCGCCATTTGTCATTGGTAAACATGACGAGGTAGGTTCCTGGTATAAGATAAGAAGTATTGATCATGATTTCTGAGCCACTTACGCCAGAGAAGTTCTGTTCCCATACTTTTTCACCCTTGAGTGAATACATAGTGATACTGAAAGGCGCTTCATTCAATGTATTGGATTGTATTCTCATAAAGTCATTTCCTGGATTAGGAGAAATCAGAAATTGTGAATGAAATACATCAGGACTTCCAACCCGGACATTGGTGGTTGAATTGTTGACTTGCCATACAAGACGGTATATATTGATCATTGCATAGCCATCAATTCTAATCAAGGATGTTTCATCTGTAACTATAGCTTCTACTAAATTTTGTCCTGTTTCCATAGCTTCGCCCGAAAGGAACAATGTATCTTTTACAGCATCAACCTCCACCTGATTCACACGCCATTCGGTTTTCATTGTAGAGGGATTGGGATGGATCAGATCCAAATAAAATGGGATGGTTTCACCATCAAAGAACAACTCTTCATCTATCGGATGATGATGCGTGATGGGATGGGTCAACCTGTGTATCTCGCGTACAGTCTGTTCTTTACATACACTGCAAAAGGGTACTCCCAATCTTTCCATTTTACAATTCTGGTGGGGTTTATACCAGGAGGAAGCATTCATACCACAGCAATAAGTATAAATCCCAATGCCTTGAAAATTAAGCCAATTACGCCATTTAATTTCGTTGGGATTGTTATTCCGGGTCATGTTGGCTGTTTCTCTGGCATATTGATCACCGGCATAATACTCATCCGCCAGATTTGAAAATGAGTGGCCTATTTCATGAATAGCAATTTCACCGGCAACAGGATGGACGGAAGTAGTAGCAATCCAACCCCCTGATCCACCATATCTCGAATCATTTACAATCAATAATACCTGGTCGTATTCCGGAAATGTAGCAGCCAGGACTGAAGATACCTTTGAACTATATAAAGGGACAAGCAATCTCTCTATTCCGGCATNNCTATGGGTCTGGATGGATCATCTGCAGCACCTGAGACATTCGATGGAGTGAATATTGAGAATGCATTGAAATATGATTTATATTCACGGTAAGGACTTTCCTGGAAAAGATCATTGATCATTTTTATTGAATGTTGTCTGAAAAGGTTGAATTCATGATCGCGGTATCCATCACCCAATACTACAATATTGATCCTTTCAAAATAGGAGCCATTTTGAAATAATGTTTCTACAGGAAAACTTTGTGAACCCAGTGAAAAGCAGCATAGGGTTATCACAAAAAGATGCAACCCATTCATTAAATATTTAATCCATCCCTCCATCAACGCTGAATTTTAACCCTCAGGATATAAACAATGATCCAAATCAACGATCAAAAATACGTATTCTCCATTATGATGGTTAGTATCCCTGGATATGATTTTCACATACTTCACACCTTTTTCAAGATTAAATCGAATAAAATGCTCTTTTTCAGTAAGTTTAATTTCTTTAGTGGTTAAAAAACCTTCCTCATCAGCAAATTCTACATGCTGAATCAAAGGATTTCTGATCATATGTGTAGACACTATGATGGAATCACCTCTGTATACATTAAAATAAACATCCCCTACCTGTGGTGTTTTGGTCAAATTTGCAGCTTCTTTAATTCTTCCATCCCTAATGATACACTGTACCCATTCAGCACTTAATGGTATTGAGTGCTCTCCCCCTTTAAAAAGTACTGTTAAAAACAGAATTCCATTTTTGCTTGCATCCCATATCTTGCCTTCTGATATGTCAGGGATTTCTTCAACTGATTTTGAAGTTTTACACCCCGAAAAAAATATAAAACCAATACAAATGATCGGTAAGGTTCTCCAAAGCAAAAAGTTGTATTTTCTTTTCATATTATCCATCCTGCTTTTCTTCAGGTCTATTCCTTCCCTGTAATTTCAAGAACTCCTCCGGATTGTATCAACAATGTTTTATTGTTTCTGATTTCCAATCGTTTAATATATATGACAGCATCTGACGGAATTACAGGATGTTCATATTGGCCACTATCATCTATGATTACTGTATGACAACCTTGAGGCAAAGTAGCGGGTAACCAATTCTTACGGTTGAGCCATGAAGGGTCTTCGCCTATCCATTGAACCAATCCTTCTTCCTGTAATTGAATCAGAATGAATATGGGATCGCCTGCAACCCCATTGATACTGAACGGGGTAACTTCCAACATGTGTTCTGCAGATTCGGCATCCCATTCTATTGCAACCATTGAATCTGAGTTCACACCCTGTATAATGCCCCCCTCCACATTCCAAAGAAAGTGATGACCATAGCTGCTCATTGCCTGATAGTGTTGATTTAGGCAAGTGAGGCAAACCCACTGATTTCCATTGATTTCAATCATTTCAGGGGTATTCAGATATTCAAATGCTCCAATATCTGTGGCCATTCCATCCGGTCTGAAAAAACCATCAAAGTCAATTGCAAATTCACTTTCATGCCCAGAATTAATTGCGGGGCTGGATGAATTGAGCCTGAAATTGCCATTCGCCAGGTGAATGAATTCTGGCGTCAAACCATAGATTCCATTGGGTTCAATAACCGGCAAGTTTGGAGCAGACTGTAAAAGATTATTATGGTTATACCAAAGATTATTAGAAAAGGTAAAACTCTGAGGATCTGTATTAGGGCCGATATTCACGTGCGTGGAGATATTTCTTGTGTAGTTATAGTAAATGATATTATTGACAAATTCATTATCACCACAAGGAAGGAATCGTTCAGGATCGACTGTTTCCTGAAGAATTCGAATGACCCAGTTTTGAGGGTCTACCAATGTATTGTTGGTTACTCTTACCCTGACACTACCTACATAGGCAATAGGAGCCCATGAGCGTATAAATACATTGGCATAAACATCGAGATCAGCTGCTTCGAAAGGGGCGTCCTGGGGTCGGAAGTACGCCAGCCCCGTACTTCCACCCAAATTGAGGGTGCGTTGTCCTCCATCTTCAAACCGGTTCTGAAAAATGGCTATAAACTGTGTTCCGCCTTTAGCCTGTATACTATTGGAGCCCATGGTATGAAATTCATTTTTGTGGATGATCCCATGGTGACATCCTACCATATCAATCCCGCTACCACCGGCAGCGCCTTGACTGAAGGTACAATTCACTACTTCAAAATGATCAATGCCTGACAATTTCAAAAAGTCATTATTGCCTTGCGCGCCCATTTCATAGAAGCGGCAATGAATGATGCGTATATGATGTGAAGGAGTATCAAATGTGCCTGCATCATCGATATTCAATCCGTTACCGGTATGCTGGGTAAAGCTTAAATGGTGTAACTCTATGTACGAAACCTGAGATAAATGCATTCCCTGTAGTCCACCGCTAAAAATCACCTGATTCACATCAGTGCCCATAAAAACTATAGGCTGACCGGCAGTTCCATGGAGGTTAAAAATATATTGATTACCGGTGTAAATATTTGGAAAAATGAGAATGGTATCTCCGGGAATTGCCACCTGAGCTGCCTGAGCCGGTGAACTATAAGCTTTGCCCGGTCCCACTTCCAAAACACCTGCCTGAACCTGGAAAAACTTAATGGCAAATACTACCATCAACCAATACCTTGTTTTTAGCAAAATACTCCCTACTTTTATCATGGTTTTCTGCATTAAAAATTAATGGATTGAAAAATGAACAGGAAAAAATAAGGGATTCATTTGCAAGTGGTCAAAGATAAATGGAAAAGTTGATGATGTATGATACGTGTTTAATTTAATTTAAAAAACCTCGGGCCCTTTTTTGTAGTCCCTATTCCTGAACTACTCTCTCAACACTGCTATCAGCGCCTTTCGCTATATAAACAGGCAATACCAGATGGTTGTAGGCCGTCACTATGCCTTTATAGTGGTCTACTGTCAAACTGCCAATTATACCCTATTAACCCTAACTCCTGTACTTCACGCCTACTCAATTTTCGTTCTGCCTAATGTCCACGAATCCAGCCTACTCATTTGCTTGTGTCATCGAATATTACCATATTTTAGACATACTATCCATACTTTTAGTATCGCTTCGTGGTTGGTACAACATATATTGTCCTGTCTGAACTGTATCATGTCCATTGCTTTGCCGTCCATTGAACAATTACTGCTAAAGCACACCGTGTTTGTTTCAGGGTAAATCTGCATACTTGGGTTTTATATTATCGTGAAAGGTACGGCATATCATTCTGCTATGGTTCCTACGGTAGCCGTAATGGGCTAATACCGCCGTTATGTGGATAGCTGTTGCAGGATATCTTATATCTCCATTGAAAAAAGTTTGAAATTTATTTTAGCTTCTAACGAGGTGCAAAAATCTCATTTTAGATAATTGTGCAAACTTTTTTAGTTTTGAAGAACTGATTTAGTTTTCGTATCTTTGCAAATGAACAGTAAACAAGGTTTTTTAACCCTATAAAGTTTCTTATTATGGATTTTGGAAGTACAGTTGCAGAGCTTAGAAAACTAAAGAGAATATCCCAAAAAGACTTAGCCAGTCAATTAGGTATTCATAAAAATGTATTGGGAAGATATGAGAGAAACGAAGTTTTTCCCTCTATTGATATTGCTCGTAAAATTGCTGACATTCTTGATGTGTCTTTAGATTACCTTACTGGCAAACATGATATACAAATTGATAAAAATACAAGCACTCGTATTTTAGAAGTGTCTAAATTTGAGGTAGAAGACCGTAACCATATTTTTTCAGTTATTGATGCCTTTATAGCTAAAAGGAAAATTCAATCTATTTTGTAAACTAAAAAATTGAGATGATGAACTTACAATATATTTCAGACAACACAGGAAAAATAACAGGCGTGTTTATCCCTATTAGTGAATGGAACGAGCTAAAAAGAAAATACAAGGATATTGAGCAGATAGATGTTCCAGAGTGGCAAAAGAAAGAAGTACATAAACGCCTTGATGATTACAAAAAGTACCCTGAACAGTCGTTGAATTTTGACACCGCTATGGATGACATTGAAAAAGACTTGTAAATGTACAAAGCTATTATTTTACCACTTGCCAAAGAAGATGTAAAAGTAGCAGCCCATTGGTACAACGATAATCAAAAAGGATTGGGCAAACGATTTATTAAAGATGTTCGCTCTAAGATTTTATACATTCGCAAAAACCCTAAGTCAGTTTCTACACGTTATGATGACACCCGTTGTGTTGTGCTCAACACTTTCCCTTTTATGGTACATTTCTCTATTGATGAAGAGCAAAAAGTGATTATTGTTTCGGCTGTATTCCATACTTCACTTAACCCTGATAGATGGAAAAAAAGATGAGAGGAAATTATAAACCCAAACGCCAAGCTTATTGTCTGGAGGTACACTTTGCTCCGGATTATGCAGTTATATGTCAAATGTAATTTGTATCAGGTTTGCCTATTAGCTCCCCCATTACTTGCAGGGTGTTTTTTGCCATTTCTCTTACTATATTCCATTCCGAATTTAATCAATCACCCAAATCAAAATTTCTTACACTCCATTGCACTTTGTTATATAGGTGTAAAATTGAAGCAACAGATTGATCTTTTTTAATCAACTTACATTGCAATAAATCAGGATTAGCTAAAACATCATCTACACTCGTCATAGCGTTGTCTACTCCAAAGCTTATTCCTGCACCAACGGCTCTAAATAATGCAGCTTGTCCCGTTCCTTTAAAAAAGCTTTGTCCTTGGGAAGAATTAGAAAGCCCA
>JRYF01002332.1_pt1 | contig 16662 bp, 16 predicted proteins | sample 235331 | NCBI WGS metagenome assembly JRYF01 (sample SAMN03074217, study PRJNA261475) | activated sludge metagenome | biome: Wastewater Treatment Plant; feature: Wastewater; material: Activated sludge; isolation source: activated biomass of a wastewater treatment plant treating hydrocarbon... ...
GCGGCCGCGCTGCTGGCCGGCTGCCAGAGCCCCGGGCTGACCTGGCAGAACCGCGAGCCGGCGCGCGAGCTGGCGCGGGAAGCACAGCCGCCGGGCTCGGTGGCGCTCGGCTGGCGCGTCTACCAGCAGCGCTGCGCCGATTGCCACGGCGCGGACGCACGCGGCGGGGACCGGGCACCCGACCTGAGCTTCCGCCTGCGCGACGTCGGCCCGCACCGCTTCGTCGACCTGGTGCTGCGCCGCTACGACTGGGGCCTGCCGCCGGGCCGCGCCGGCGCGCCACGCGAGACGCTGGTCGACGAGATCGTCGCCCGCGGCCAGGGCGAGCTGCGCATGCCCGAGTGGCAGGGCGAGCCGGTCGTGACGGCGCACATCATGGACTTGTACGCTTACCTGACAGCCCGCGCCGAGAACCGCATCGGCCCCGGGCGGCCGCCGGGGCCCTGACCGGGGCGCGCGCCGCGCGTCAGTGTCCCTCGAACGCCACCAGCGTGAACAGCGGCAGACCGGCGGCGCGCAGCCGGGCCGAGCCGCCGAGCTCGGGCAGGTCGACGATCGCCGCCGCCTCGACCACCTCCGCACCCAGCCGCTGCAGCAGCCGCGCGCCGGCGAGCATGGTGCCGCCGGTGGCGACCAGGTCGTCGATCAGCACCACGCGGTCGCCTGGCTGCACGGCGTCGGTGTGCATCTCGACGGTCGCGCTGCCGTACTCCAGCTCGTAGCTCTCCTGCACCGTCCGGTAGGGCAGCTTGCCCTTCTTGCGGATCGGCACGAAGCCGACGCCGAGCTCGTAGGCCACCACCGAGCCGATGATGAAGCCGCGTGCGTCCAGCCCGGCGATGGCGGCCGGCCGCTGGTCGAAGTAGCGGTGCACGAACTGGTCGACCAGCACGCGGAACACGCGCGGGTTGGCCAGCAGCGTCGTGATGTCGCGGAACATCACGCCCGGCGCCGGCCAGTCGGGCACGGTTCGGATGTGGGCGCGGATGTACTCCGCCGGCGGGATCTGGTGTTCGGGGCGCATCGGCGGGTCTCCCGGCGTTCAGGATGAAGGCAGGCGGGCGATCGGCGTCACCGCGCCGCCGGCACCGGCGCGCAGCACCAGGCCCTCGCCGGACGCGGTGGCTGCCGCGGCCAGGTCCGACAGTACGAAGGCATGCGTCACCCAGACCTCGAAGCGCCCCGCAGGCACCGCCCCCAGCGCGGCGCGAAGTTCCTGCAGTTGCGCCTGGTAGGCCGGCCCGCGATCACGCACCGGCGAAGCGAGCGCGGGCCAGACCTCGGCACCGTCGCCGAACGCCAGCCGGGCGGTGTCGATGCAACGGCACCAGGGGCTGCTGCGCACCGCCGCCGGCTGCAGGCCACGGGCGGCGAACCAGGCGCCGATGCGCCGCGCCTGCGCCCGCCCTTCGTCGTTCAGGTTGCGCTGGGTGCTGCAGTCGCCGAGCCGGAAACCCGGCGGGTCGAAGGTGCCGGGGGCCAGCGCATGGCGCATCGCGACGACACAGCCGCCGGCGCGCAGCGCGGCGGCGGGGTCGTCGCCTGCGGACGCCGGCAAGGGCGCGAGCAGCGTGGAGACGAGCAGGTGACGGCGGTGCAACGGCATGGGGCTCAGCCTTTCAACAGCCTGGCTTCGGCCAGCGCCAGCGCGTCGGGCAGGCCTGACAGCACGAGCGTATCGCCAGGGGCCAGCACCATGCTGTCGTCGGGTCTCGCGACGGCGCCCGAAGCACGCCGCACCGATGCCACCGTCGCCCCGGTCGCCGGCAGCGCCTGCGTGCCCAGCGGCTGGCCGATGCAGGCGGCCTCGGGCGGCAGCGTCAGGCTGGTCAGCCGCGCCTGCTGGCGATCGTCGGCGCCGTCGTCGTCCTGGCCGTGGAACCAGCCGCGCAGCAGCCCGTAGCGCGCCTCGCGTGCGTCCTGCGCCAGCCGCAGCACACGCCGCATCGGCACCCCGAGCAGCGCCAGCGTGTGGCTGGCCAGCATCAGCGAGCCTTCGATGGCTTCCGGCACGACCTCGGTCGCACCGGCCTCGCGCAGGCGCTCGAGGTCGCTGTCGTCGATCGTGCGCACCAGCACCGGCACCGTCGGCGCGTGCGAACGCACCAGGTGCAGGATCTTCAGCGCCGAGGCGGTGTCCGGGTAGCTGACGACGACGGCGTCGGCACGCGCCAGCCCGGCGGCCATCAGGCTGTCCGGGCGCGCGGCATCGCCGTAGACGACGCGCTGCCCGGCAGCGGCGGCCTGCCGCACGCGGTCGGGGTCCAGGTCGAGCGCCATGTACGGGATGTCCTGGGTCTCGAGCAAGCGCGCCAGGTTCTGGCCGCTGCGGCCGAAGCCGCAGATGATGACGTGCTTCTCGGCGCGCATGCTCTGCTGCGCGATCGAGGTCAGCTTGACCGACTGCAGCAGCCAGTCGCCCGGCGACAGACGGGCGACGATGGCATCGCTGTGCTGGATCAGGAACGGCGTGGCCAGCATCGAGATCACCATGCTGGCCAGGATCGGGTTCATCCACTCGGGCGCCACCAGCCCGCGCTCGGCACCCAGCGTCAGCAGCACGATGCCGAATTCGCCCGCCTGCGTCAGGTACAGCGCGGTGCGCAGCGCGACCCCGGGCGGGGCGCGGAAGGCACGCGCCAGCAGCGCGATGAGCGCGAACTTGGCCGCCAGCGGCAGCGTCGTCAGCAGCAGCACCAGCGCCCATTGCTCGATCACCGGCCGCCAGTCGAGCTTCATGCCGATGGTGATGAAGAACAGCCCGAGCAGCACGTCGTGGAAGGGACGGATGTCGGCCTCGACGCGGTGCTTGAACTCGGTCTCGGCGACCAGCATGCCGGCGACGAAGGCGCCCAGCGCGAGCGACAGCCCGGCATGCTCGGTCAGCCAGGCCAGCCCGAGCGTGACCAGCAGCAGGTTGAGCACGAAGAGTTCGTCGCTGCGGCGGCGCGCCACCAGCGTCAGCCACCAGCGCATGATCTTCTGGCCACCGACCAGCAGCAGCGTCAGCAGCACCACCGCCTTGACCAGCGCCAGCCCGATCGCCACCGCCAGCGCGCGCCCCTCGGCGCCCAGCGCCGGGATCAGCACCAGCAGCGGCACCACCGCCAGGTCCTGGAACAGCAGGATGCCGATCACGCGCCGGCCATGCTCGGTCTCCAGCTCCAGCCGCTCGGCCATCAGCTTGACGACGATCGCGGTCGACGACATCGCCGCCGCCCCGCCCAGCACCACCGCGCCCGGCCATGCCATCTGCCAGGTCTGGCCGGTCAGCCAGGCGTAGCCGACGACCAGCAGGGCGTGGCCGGCGAGCGCGGCCAGCATCGTCAGCGCCACCTGCGACAGGCCGAGCCCGAACACCAGGGTGCGCATGCTGCGCAGCTTGGGCAGGTTGAACTCGAGCCCGATGACGAACATCAGGAACACGACGCCGAACTCGGCCAGGTACTGCACGCCGGCGCTGTCCTGCGCCAGCGCCAGCGCGTGCGGCCCGATCAGCACGCCGACCGCCAGGTAACCCAGCATCGGCGGCAGCTTCAGCGAGCGGCAGGCGACCACCCCCAGCACCGCGGCGACCAGGTAAAGCAGGACGAGGTCGAGGGTGCCGGCCATGGTTTCCTAGAATGCCTCGCATGCTAGCGGACCACCCCGTGGCACCGGCAGCCGACGCTGCCCCGGCCGTGCTCGACGCGGCGCGGGTGCTGGACCTCGCGCGCCGCACGTTCGAGATCGAGGTGCAGGCGCTGCAGGCGGTCGCGGCGCGCCAGGGCGAGGGCTTCGTCGCCGCGGTGCGCGCGCTGCTGGCCTGCCGCGGCCGCGTGATCGTGATGGGCATGGGCAAGAGCGGGCACGTGGGGCGCAAGGTGGCGGCGACGCTGGCGTCCACCGGCACGCCGGCGTTCTTCGTCCACCCGGCCGAAGCCGGGCACGGCGACCTCGGCATGGTGCAGCCGGGCGACGCCGTGCTGGCGATCAGCAACAGCGGCGAGAGCGACGAGCTGGCCGCGATCCTGCCGCCGCTCAAGCGCCTGGGCGTCGCGCTGCTGGCGATGACCGGCAACCCGGGCTCGACGCTGGCGCGCCACGCCGACATCGTGCTGCCGACCACGGTCGACCAGGAGGCCTGCCCGCTGAACCTCGCGCCGACGGCGAGCACGACCGCGCAGATGGCGCTCGGCGACGCGCTGGCGGTGGCGCTGCTGGACCTGCGCGGCTTCCGCGAGGAGGACTTCGCGCGCTCGCACCCCGGCGGCAGCCTGGGGCGCAAGCTGCTGATGCACGTGCACGACCTGATGCGCAGCGGCGACGCGGTGCCGCGCGTCGGCCCCGACGCGCCGCTGCAGGCGCTGCTGCGCGAGATGACGGGCAAGGGGCTGGGCTTCACCGCCGTCGTCGACGCCGACGGCCGGCCGCAGGGCATCTTCACCGACGGCGACCTGCGGCGCCTGATCGAGCGCGGTGCCGACCTGCGCGGCCTGCACGCGGCGGGCGTCATGCACCCGGCGCCGAAGCTGGTGCGCGCCGACGCGCTGGCGGTCGACGCCGCGGGGCTGATGGAGCAGCACCGCATCACCAGCGTGCTGGTGGTCGACGCCGACGGCCGGCTGGTCGGCGCGCTGAACTCGAACGACCTGATGCGGGCCAAGGTCATATGAACGCGGGCGGCGCGCCGGCACCGGCGCTGGCCTTCGACCCGCAGGTGCTGCTGCGCGCGCAGGGCGGCGGCCTGGGGCTGAAGGCGGCGCTGCTGGACGTCGACGGCGTGCTGACCGACGGCCGGATCGTCCTTGGCGAACATGGCGAGACGGTGAAGGCCTTCTCGACCCTCGATGGCCACGGGCTGAAGCTGCTGGCCGCCGGCGGCATCGTGCCGGTCATCGTCACCGGGCGCGACTCGGCGGCGGTGCGGCGCCGGGTGGCCGACCTCGGGCTGGTGCACGCAGCCTACGGCGTGCGCGACAAGGCGGCGGCGGCCGAGGCCTTGCTCGCCACGCTCGGCCTGGCCTGGCACGAGGTGGCGGCGATGGGCGACGACTGGCCCGACCTGCCGCTGCTCGAACGCGCCGCGTTCGCCTGCGCGCCACCGGGCGCACACGCCGAGCTCAGGGCGGTGGCCGACCACGTCACGGCGGCCGCTGCCGGCTATGGCGCCGCGCGCGAGTTCTGCGACCTGCTGCTGATGGCCGCCGGGCGCTACGCCGCGCTGCTGCACGGGCACCGGCAGACGCTGGACAGCGCCTGACCCGGCAAGCGCCCCCGCACGAGCTGCCCGAACCTCGCCCGCAACCGACCGCTGCCGCGCCATGCCCGCCGAGCTGCACCTGCCCGACCTGCCCGAGGTGCCGATCTCGATCGGCCCGGCGGCGCGGGCGCCGGACGCGCCGGCCCTCGTGCGCCCGGCGATGCCCTGGCCGATGCGGGTGCGCGACGCGCTGGCGTCCTACCTGCCTCTGCTGCTGATGGCGGCGCTGGCGCTGGCGAGCTGGTGGCTGGTGCGCAACGCGCCGAAGCCGCTGCCCGAGCCGGTCGTCGGTGTGCCGCGCGCGGCGCCCGACTACACGATGCAGCGCTTCGTCGTCCAGCGCTTCGCCGCCGACGGCGCGTTGCGGCTGCAGCTCGAAGGTCGCGAGCTGCGCCACTACGCCGAGTGGCCCGGGCAGCCGGAGCGCATCGAGGTCGACCAGGTCGAGCTGCGCGCCTTCGAACCGGACGGCCGCGTGATGGTCGCCACCGCGCGGCGCGCGGTCAGCAACGGCGACGGCACCGAGATCCGCTTGCTCGGCGGCGCCGAGCTGCGCGGCACCGACGAGTCCGGGCGGCCGCTGGAGATCCGCAGCGAGTTCCTGGAGGCCCTGCTCGACCAGGGCATCGTGCGCACCGACCAGCCGGTCCAGGTCGTGCACGCCGGCCAGCGCATGAACGCCGGCGGCATGACCTACACGCGCGACCTGCGGCGGCTGGACTTCCGCGGCCCGGTGCGTGCCGTGCTGCCCGGGGCTCGGCGGTGACGGCGGCCGCCCCGCTGGTGTTCATCACCGGCGCCTCCAGCGGCATCGGCCAGGCGCTGGCGGCGCACTACGCTGCGGCCGGCTGGCGGCTGGCGCTGGTCGCGCGGCGGGTCGAGCCGATCCGGCTGTGGGCCGCCGCGGCGGGGCTGGACCCGGCGCGCTGGGCCGCCTACGCGGCGGACGTGGCCGATGCGGACGCGATCGATGCCGCCGGCCGCGCCTGCCTGCAGGCGCAGGGGCTGCCCGACGTGGTGATCGCCAACGCCGGCATCAGCGTCGGCATGGACACCGCCGAGCGCGAGGACCTGGACGTCATGCGCGACACGCTGGCAACCAACGTGCTCGGCGTCGCCGCGACCTTCCACCCCTTCGTGGCCGCGATGCGCGACGCGCGGCGCGGCACGCTGGTCGGCATCGCCAGCGTGGCGGCGATCCGCGGCATGCCCGGCCACGGCGCCTACTGCGCCAGCAAGGCGGCGGTGGTGACCTACTGCGAGAGCCTGCGGGGCGAGTGCCGGCCCTTCGGCGTGCGCGTGGTGACGCTGCTGCCGGGCTACATCGCGACGCCGCTGACGTCGAAGAACCCCTACCCGATGCCCTTCCTGCTGACGCCCGAGGCCTTCGCGGCGCGTGCCGCGCGGGCGATCGGCGCCGGCGCCAGCTGGCGCGTCATCCCGTGGCCGATGGCGATCGTCGCCAAGCTGCTGCGGCTGCTGCCCGATCCGCTGTTCGACCGCCTGTTCGCCGGCCGCGGGCGCAAGCCGCGGCGCAGCCGCCGACAGGCTGGCGGCACCAACTCCGCCAGCGAGCGCTGAATTGATCGACGTCGTCGTCCTGTTCTTCCTGCTCGGCGTGTTCGCGCGCCTGGTCGGCTCCGACCTGCGGCTGCCCGAGGCGCTGTACGAGACGCTGTCGATCTACCTGTTGCTGGCGATCGGCCTGAAGGGTGGGCTGGAGCTCAGCCGGCAGCCGCTGGCGGCGCTGCTGCCGGAGGTCGCGGCCTGCGTCGCGCTGGGCTTCGTCATCCCGTTCGTGCTCTACCCGCTGCTGCGGGCGATGCGTCTGCCCGCGGTTGACGCGGCGGCGCTCGGCGCGCACTACGGGTCGGTCAGCGTCGTCACCTTCGCCGTCGCCAGCGCGGCCGTGACGCGCGCCGGGCTGCCGCACGAGAGCCACGCCGCGCTGTGGGTCGCGGTGATGGAGGCGCCTGGGCTGGTGGCCGGCATCCTGCTGGCGCGGCGCGCGCTGCGCGACGCCGGGGACGGTGCCGCGGCCGCCGCCGGCTGGGGCGCGCTGGCGCACGAGGTGCTGTTCGGCAAGAGCGTGCTGCTGCTGCTCGGCGGGCTGGCGATCGGTGCCGTCGCCGGCGATGCCGGGGTGGCGCCGATCGCGGCCGTCTTCCTCGACCCGTTCAAGGGCGTGCTGGCGCTGTTCCTGCTCGAGCTGGGGCTGGTCGCCGGCGGGCGGCTGGCCGAGGTGCGGCGTTTCGGCGCCGTGGTGCTGGTGGTCGGCATCGGCGTGCCGCCGGTGCTGGCGCTGGCCGGTGCCGCCACCGGCTGGCTGCTCGGGCTGAGCGCCGGCGGCATCGCGCTGCTGGCGACGCTGGCCGCCAGCGCGAGCTACATCGCCGCGCCGACGGCAATGCGCATCGCCGTGCCGCAGGCCAACGCGGCGCTGTCGATCACCGCCGCGCTCGGGGTGACGTTTCCGTTCAACATCGTGGTCGGGATCCCGCTGTACATCGCGCTGGCGCAGGCGATCGCGCACTGACCATGGCCGAGGAGCCGGGCATGAGGACCAAGCACCGCAAGACGCAGCTCGTCATCGTCGCCGAGGCCGCGATCGAGTCGCGCCTGGTCGCGCTGGCGCGCCGGCTGGGGGCGCAGCGCTGGACGGTGAGCGATGTCCGCGCCGCCGGCCTGGACGAGGTGCGCGAGGGCCGATGGGAGGCCGACCGCACGATCCAGTTGCGCGTGATCGCCGACCAGGCGGTGGCCGACCTGATCGCCGAACAGGTGCTGACCGACTACGCGCCGCACTTCGGCGTCGCGCTGCACTTCAGCGAGGTCTGGGTGCTCAGACCGGATCGCTTCTGACTGCCGCGAGGGCCGGGCTTCGCCCGGCCCTGGGGGCGCTCTCGAGGAAACGCCGGGCCTCCCCAAGGTTCCTCGACCCCCTCGGGGGGCGGGCTGGGCGCAGCCCGGCCCTGGGGGCGCTCTCGAGGAAACGCCGGGCCGCCCCAAGTTTCCTCGACCCCCCGCGGGGGGCGGGCTGGGCGCAGCCCGGCCCTGGGGGCGCTCAGTACCCGCCGCTGCTGCCGCCGCCGTAGCCACCGCGGCCGCCACCGCCGCCACCACCGTAGCCGCCACCGCCGCCGCCCCGGCCACCGCCGGTGCCATAGGGGCTGCGCCCGCCGCCACCGCCGCCGTAGCCGCCACGGCCACCGCCACCGCCGCCGCCATACCCACCGCCGCCGCCACCGCCACCGCCACCGCCGTAGCCGCCGCGGCTGCCGCCACCGCCGCCGTAGCCACCGCCGGGGCGGTCTTCACGCGGACGCGCTTCGTTGACGACGACGTTGCGGCCCTCGAGAGACTGGCCGTTCATGCCGTTGATGGCCGCTTGCGCCTCGGCGTCCGAACCCATCTCGACGAAACCGAAGCCTTTGGAGCGGCCGGTGTCGCGGTCCATCATGACCTTGGCCGAATTGACGGTACCGAAGGCCGAGAAGGCCTGCTGGAGCGAATCGTCGCGGACCGAGTAGGCCAGGTTGCCGACGTACAGTTTGTTTCCCACGGGGAAGCCCTTTGACAAGAGAGAAGTAGCGAAAAACCAGGCGGAGCTTCGACCCTGCGAGTCCCAATTCGTGGCGAAACGAGGCGAAAGGTACGGCGTCCAGACACAGGCCCGCGCATTATGTGGGCCCCTAGGCGCAGCACGCAAAGCTGTCAAGCGGCGTTTGTTGTTTTGCCGCCCCCGGAGATACCCGTAGCCGTCGGCGACGGGGAAAGCCCCGATGACAGTCGGGGCGCGGCGGCCTAGATTTGCTGGGTTTGCAGGCGTGCGGCCGATCGCCCGGAGTTGGCACGGGCTGGCCGCGGGATCGTCTGCACGGAGGCCTGAGGAGACAAGCATCGGTCGCACCCACCGGGTGCGGCTGGCCGCAAAGCGGCCATCGAGGGGCGCCCTGCGGGGCGCCCTTTCCATGGGTGGCGATCGCAGCCGGCGATCTGGTCCGTCGGCCGGCCTCAACTGCGGCGATCGCAGCCGCCGCCGGCCTTCTAGCATCGTGCCATCCCACGACTGCGCCGGCCACGGCAGCCGGCTGAGGCCATGTCCGTCGACCCCGAACTGCGCAGCCTCGAGATCGACATTCCCGCCCAGCCCGACGCGCTGGTCAAGCTGTCGCTGCTGCTGGCCGAGGACGAGATCAACCTGCAGGCCGCGGCAGCACTGATCGAGACCGACATGGCGCTCGCGGCGGCGGTGCTGAAGGCGGTCAACTCGTCGCTCTACGGCCTCAAGGGCCGCGTGCAGACGGTGCAGCAGGCGATCACCTACCTCGGCATGCGCGAGGTGGCGGCGATCACCTTCGAGATCGGCCTGCGGGCGGCCTTCCCGCCGGCGGCCGAGCTGGAGCCGGTCTGGCAGCGCGCGGCGCGGCGCGGGCTGTTGATGGGGAGGGTGGCGGCCAGGCTGGGGCTGGATGCGTGGGCCGCCCACTCGGCCGGCCTGTTCGAGGAGTGCGGCAAGGCTGTGCTGTTCCGCCATGCGCCGGACCACTACCGGGCGATGCTGCGCGCCGCGACCTCCGACAGCGAACTCGCCGCGCTCGAACGCGCCGGTTTCGGCGTCAGCCACGATGCGCTCGGTGCTGCGCTGTGCGAGAGCTGGGGGCTGGCCGCCGCGGCGGTGGCCAGCGTGCGCCACCACGTCGCGCTGCAGGCGCAGACGGATCCGCCGCCAACCCTGCCCGAGGCGCTCGTCCCGGGCCGGCGTGCACTGGCGACGCTGTCGACGATCGTGCACGCGCTGCTGAACGCCGGCGACGGCGACACGGGCGATGCGGTGGACAAGGTTGCGGCGGCCCTGGCGCCGCAGGCCGACCTGGACCCGACGCTGGTGCTGCGCTGCATGCGCCAGGTGCAGGCGCAGCTCGGCGAGGCCACGGCGCACGGCCGGGCTTGACCCCGGGTTGGTGGCCAGGCCCGGCGCCGGGGCCCGCCCGAAGCCCGACAGCCTCCTAGAGCAGACTCCCCATTCGCCGGCCTGCGGGGCCCCGACCGGGGGTCCCCCGCTGGTCGGCGGTGGCCGACACCGCTACCCTCGGGGGCTGTCTGCCACCCGGAGAACAACCATGTCCGCCACCGTCGCCGCCGACCAGCTGCCACTGCAGCGTCTGTACCACTGGGCCCGCACCGCGCCCGACCGCATCGCCTACACGCAGCCGCTGGGCGGCGGGCCGGTGGCCGACTACACGTGGGCGCAGGTGCTCGACCAGGCCAGCCGCATGGCCGCCCACCTGAAGGCGCAGGGCATCGAGCCTGGCGACCGCGTGGCGCTGATCTCGAAGAACACGGCGCACTGGATGATGACCGACTTCGCGATCTGGATGGCCGGCGGCGTCTCGGTGCCGCTGTACCCGACGCTGGCCCCGGGCACGATCCGCCAGATCCTCGAGCACAGCGGCGCCAAGCTGCTGTTCGTCGGCAAGCTCGACGGCTGGGAGCACATGAAGCCCGGCATCCCCGCGGGCCTGCCGTGCATCAGCCACCCGCTGTCGCCGGACGACGCCAAGCGGAGCTACCCGGGCTGGGACGACCTGATCGGCGGCGTCAAGCCGCTGCCCGGGCAGCCGGTGCGTGCCGCCGACGAGCTGTCGACCATCATGTACACCTCGGGCACGACCGGTGCGCCCAAGGGCGTGATGCACACCTTCGGCAACTTCATGGCGGCGGTGGAGTCGGGGCTCAAGCGCGTGCCGCTGAACCACGACTCGCGGATGCTGTCCTACCTGCCGCTGTCGCACGTGGTCGAGCGCGCGCTGGTCGAGCACGGCCAGCTCGCCACCGGCATGCGGGTGTACTTCGCCGAGAGCCTGGACACCTTCACCAGCGACCTGCAGCGCGCGCGGCCGACGGTGTTCTTCTCGGTGCCGCGCCTGTGGGTCAAGTTCCAGCAGGGCGTCAACCACAAGATGCCGCAGAAGAAGCTGGACCTGTTCCTCAAGCTGCCGATCCTCAGCGGCATCGTCAGGAAGAAGGTGCTGGGTGCGCTCGGCCTGGACCAGTGCGTCTTCGCCGCCGGCGGCGCGGCGCCGATGCCGCTCGAACTGCTGCAGTGGTACGGCAAGCTCGGGCTGCGCGTCGCCGAGGGCTACGGCATGACCGAGAACGTCGGCGCCACCCACATCACCAGCGGCGACCCGGCCGACTACGGCACCGTCGGCCGCCCCTACGACCGCGTGCAGTGCCGCATCGCGCCCGACACCGGCGAGATCCAGATCAAGGCGCCGTGGAACATGCTGGGCTACTACAAGCAGCCCGAGCTGTCCAAGGACGCGTTCACCGAGGACGGCTGGCTCAAGACCGGCGACAAGGGCAGCACCGACGCCCAGGGGCGGCTGAAGATCACCGGCCGCGTGAAGGACCTCTTCAAGACCAGCAAGGGCAAGTACGTCGCACCGGCGCCGATCGAGGACAAGCTGGTGATGCACGTCGCGGTCGAGGCCTGCTGCGTGACCGGCGCCAACCTGGGCCAGCCGCTGGCGCTGCTGATGCTCAACGAGGAGGCGCAGAAGCAGGTCGCCGGCGGCGGCAAGGCCGAGCTGGAGGCGTCGCTGGCCGAGCACCTGAAGCATGTCAACGCGACGCTGGACCCGCACGAGCAGCTCGACTGCCTGGTCATCACCGCCGAGTCGTGGACGGTCGACAACGACCTCATCACGCCGACCTTCAAGGTCAAGCGCAACAAGATCGAGGACATGTTCGCGAAGAACTACGAGCGCTGGGTCGGCCAGCGCAAGGCGGTGGTGTGGCACGCCTGAAGACGCGAACGCGGCCGGGCGCGCGGCCGTGACCGCGGTCTACATCCTGCACGGCGAGCCGGGCTGGGGCTCGGCGATCGTCGAGGCCCAGCTCGCGTTCTACGGCCGGCCGATGCGCTTCGTCGCCAGCGGCGACCTGTTCGACGACGCCGAGGCGCGCGAGCGCCTGCGGGCGCTCAACCCGCTGGCGCAGGTGCCGGTGCTGGAGCTGCCGGGCGGCGGCGTGATGACCGAGAGCGCGGCCATCACGCTGCACTTGGCCGACCTGACCGGGCGCGACGACCTCGTGCCCGGCCCGCTAGCGCCCGAGCGCGCGGCCTTCCTGCGCTGGCTGGTGTTCCTGGTCGCCAACGTCTACCCGACCTTCACCTACGCCGACCAGCCGACGCGTTTCGTCGCCGACGAGGCGGCGGCCAAGGGCTTCCGGGCCGCGGTCGACGCCTATGCGCAGCGGCTCTGGCAGGTCGTCGAGGCGGCGGCCGGCACGCCATGGTTCCTGGGTGAGCGGCTTTCGGCGCTGGACCTGTACCTGGCGGTGATGACGCGCTGGCGGCCGCGCCGCGCCTGGTTCGCCGAGCATGCGCCCAGGCTGCTCGCGGCGGCCGAGCGTGCGGGCGCGCTGCCGGCGGTGGCGCCGGTGATGGCGCGCAACTTCCCGCCGGCCTAGTCCTGGCCGGCCTGCGGGTCGGCCGCGGCGCGGCGCAGCTTCTCGCTGCGCCAGTAGACGTCGTCGCCGCCCAGGCCGTCGAGGTTGGCGCGGTTGAGCACCCGCGCGAGCACGAACAGCAGGTCCGACAGCCGGTTCAGGTACTGGCGCGGCGCGGCGTTGACGGCTTCCGCGGCCGCCAGCGCGACCAGCGCGCGCTCGGCGCGCCGCGCCACCGTGCGCGCGACATGCGCGATCGCCGCGCTGCGCGTGCCGCCGGGCAGGATGAACTCCTGCAGCCGCGGCAGCGTCGCGTTGTGCTGCGCGAGCGCCTCGTCCAGCCGCGCCACCGCCTCGTCCTTCAGCAGGGTGTAGCCGGGGATCGACAGCTCGCCGCCGAGGTTGAACAGCTCGTGCTGCACCTCGACCAGCAGCGCGCGCACGGCCTCGGGCAGCGGCTCGGCGAGCAGCAGGCCGAGCGTGGAATTCAGCTCGTCGACCTCACCCATCGCCTGCACCCGCAGCGCGTCCTTGCGCGTGCGCGTGCCGTCCCCGAGCCCGGTCGTGCCGTCGTCGCCGGTGCGGGTCGCGATCTGGGTCAGGCGGTTGGCCATGGGGTGATGCTGGTGAAGGGCGGAGCCCGCGCGTTGCGGCCTTCAGGCGCACAATGATGCCCGACCTGCGGCGGCACAGGCGCTGCCGGTGAATGCACGGAGACCGCCGATGAACGCCCCGCTGCCCAACGAAGTCCTGCCCGTCTACGAACACCGCGCGATCCCGCCGGCGATGCTGGGCGCGCTGCGCGCGCGCTTCGGCGAGCGCTGCTCGACCGCGGCCGCGGTGCGCGACCAGCATGGGCGCGACGAGAGCCCGTTCCCCGCGACGCCGCCGGACGCGGTGGTGTTCTGCGAGACCACCGACGAGGTCGCCTTCGTCGTGCGGCAGGCGCACGAACACGGCGTGCCGGTGATCCCGTTCGGCGTCGGCTCGTCGCTCGAAGGTCATCTGCTGGCGGTGCAGGGCGGCGTCAGCGTCGATCTGTCGCGTTTGACGCGCATCGTGCGGCTCAACCCCGAGGACCTGACCGTCACGGTCGAGGCCGGCGTCACGCGCGAGCAGCTCAACCGCGAGATCCGCGACACCGGCCTCTTCTTCCCGATCGACCCCGGCGCCAACGCCACGCTCGGCGGCATGGCCGCCACGCGCGCCAGCGGGACCAACGCGGTGCGCTACGGCACGATGCGCGAGAACGTGCTCGGCCTGACGGTGGTGACCGCCAGCGGCGAGGTGATCCGCACCGGCACCCGGGCCCGCAAGAGCAGCGCCGGCTACGACCTGACGCGCCTGTTCGTCGGCAGCGAGGGCACGCTGGGCGTGATGACCGAGGTCACGCTCAAGCTCTACCCGCTGCCGGAGGCGGTCAGCGCGGCGATCTGCCACTTCCCGACCGTGCAGCAGGCGGTGGCGGCGACGATCCAGGTCATCCAGATGGGGGTGCCGATCGCGCGCTGCGAGCTGCTCGATGCCAACGCCGTGCGCGCGGTCAACGCGCAGAGCAAGCTCGGGCTGCGCGAGCACCCGATGCTGCTGATGGAGTTCCACGGCAGCGAGGCGGGCGTCAAGGAGCAGGCCGAGACGGTGCAGGCCATCACCGCCGAGATGGGCGGCGAGGACTTCGAGTGGGCCAGCACGCCCGAGGAACGCACGCGGCTGTGGAGCGCGCGCCACAAGGCCTACTTCGCCGGCATGCAGATGAACCCCGGCTGCCGCAGCGTGACNNGCGCCTGGCCGAGATCATCGACGCCTCGGTGGCGGAGGCCGACGCGTCGGGGCTGCCGTACTACATCGTCGGCCATGTCGGCGACGGCAACTTCCACCTCGCCTACCTGGTCAAGGACGGCGACGCCGGCGAGCGCGCGGTGGCCGAGCGGCTGTCGATGCAGATGGTGCAGCGCGCGCTGGCGCTGGAGGGCACCTGCACCGGGGAACACGGCGTGGGGCTGCACAAGATGGGCTTCCTGGTCGACGAGGCGGGGGCGGGTGCGATCGCCGCGATGCAGGCCATCAAGCGTGCGCTGGACCCGAAGAACATCATGAACCCGGGCAAGATCTTCGCGCTGTGACGGCGGGCTGCATCGGCCGGCGCGAAGCGCTGCGGCTGACGGTCGCGGCCGCCGCGGCCGCGTCGTGGCCGATCGGTCCGGCGATGGCCGCGTTGCCCGACGTGATCGCCGCCGTGCGTCGCTCGGTGTTCCCGGTCGGCGGCTTCGACCCGCTTGCCAGCCCGCGCTTCAGCTTCCGCGGCACCGCCTTCGTGGTCGGCGACGGCCGGCTGGCGGTGACGAACGCCCATGTCATCGCCGACGAGAAGATCACCCGCTGGGCGCTGCAGGTGCCCGACGCGGCGGCTGGCGAGGGGCGCGGCGAGTGGCGCCTGGCCGAAGTGGTCGCGCGCGACCCGGCGCACGACCTGGCGCTGCTGCGCTTCGAGGGCGCAGCGCTGCCGGCGCTGCGGCTGGGTGCGGCCGAAGGCGTGCGCGAGGGCCATGCGATCGCGCTGATGGGCTTCCCGATCGGCGGCGTGCTCGGCTTCCGGCCGGTGACGCACGCCGGCATCGTGTCGTCGATCGCTGCGATCAACCTGCCGGCGGCGCACGGCAGCCAGCTCGGCGAGCGGGCGCTGGTGCAGATCCGCCGTGGCGGCTTCGACATCTACCAGCTCGACGCCACCGCCTACCCGGGCAACAGTGGCGGGCCGGTGTTCGACGCCGCCACCGGCGAAGTGATCGCGGTGATCAACATGGTGCTGACGCGCAGCCGCGAGGCGGCGCTGCAGGCACCCTCGGGCATCAGCTACGCGATTCCCGTGCGCTGGGTGCACGAGCTGCTGGCGCCGCACCTGCGGTGAGACGGTGAGGCGGCCGGCGGCGCCGGCGCCGTCTGCGCGCGGCCGCGGCCGGCGTTCAGGCCCGGTAGTAGTCGCGGTACCAGGCGACGAAGCGCGCGATGCCTTCGTCGATCGGCGTCGCCGGGTGGAAGCCGACCCAGGCGTCCAGCGCGTCGACGTCGGCGCAGGTCGCCGGCACGTCGCCGTCCTGCAGCGGCAGGAAGTTCTTCTCGGCGCTGCGGCCGAGCGCGCGCTCGATGGCGCCGATGAAGTCCATCAGCGGCACCGGCCGGTGGTTGCCGATGTTGAACACGCGGTACGGCACGCTGCTCGTCGCCGGGTCGGGCGCGTCCGGGCGATAGGCCGGGTCGGGCGCGGCGGCGCGGTCGCTGGTGCGGATCACGCCTTCGACGATGTCGTCGATGTAGGTGAAGTCGCGCTGCATCCGCCCATGGTTGAAGACCTCGATCGGCCGCCCTTCGAGGATCGCCTGCGTGAACAGGAACAGCGCCATGTCCGGCCGACCCCAGGGCCCGTAGACGGTGAAGAAGCGCAGGCCGGTGGTCGGCAGCCCGTACAGGTGGCTGTAGGTGTGCGCCATCAGCTCGTTGGCCTTCTTGGTCGCCGCGTACAGGCTCACCGGGTGGTCGACGCTGTGATGCTCCGAGAACGGCATGCGCGTGTTGCCGCCGTAGACGCTGGAACTCGACGCGTAGGTCAGATGCGGCACCTGCGCGTGGCGGCAGCCCTCGAGCACGTTGACGAAGCCGACCAGGTTGCTGTCGACGTAGGCGTGCGGGTTGCGCAGCGAGTAGCGCACGCCGGCCTGCGCCGCGAGGTGGATCACGCGCTCGAAGCCTTGCTCGGCGAACAGCCTGGCCATGCCGTCACGGTCGGCGACGTCGAGCCTGACGAAGCGGAAGCGCGCGTGGTCCTGCAGCCGCGCCAGGCGGTCCTGCTTGAGGCGCGGGTCGTAGTAGTCGTTCAGGTTGTCCAGCCCGACGACCTCGTCGCCGCGCGCCAGCAGGCGCAGCGCGGTGTGCATGCCGATGAACCCGGCGGCGCCGGTGACGAG
>JRYF01007033.1_pt1 | contig 16644 bp, 17 predicted proteins | sample 235331 | NCBI WGS metagenome assembly JRYF01 (sample SAMN03074217, study PRJNA261475) | activated sludge metagenome | biome: Wastewater Treatment Plant; feature: Wastewater; material: Activated sludge; isolation source: activated biomass of a wastewater treatment plant treating hydrocarbon... ...
CGTCGGCAAGGCCGGCGTGGCGATCGATTCGCTGCTGGATATGAACATCCTGTTCGACGGCATCCCGCTCGACCAGATGTCGGTATCGATGACCATGAACGGCGCGGTGCTGCCGGTGCTGGCGTTTTACATCGTCGCCGCTGAGGAACAGGGCGTTTCCCACCAGCAACTCACCGGCACCATTCAGAATGACATTCTGAAAGAGTACATGGTGCGGAACACCTACATTTACCCGCCCGATCCGTCGATCCGGATCATCGGCGACATCTTCGCCTACACCTCCCGGGAGATGCCGAAGTTCAACAGCATCTCGATCTCTGGCTATCACATGCAGGAAGCCGGCGCGACCGCTGATTTGGAACTGGGCTACACCCTGGCCGACGGCCTGGAATATGTCCGTACCGGCATCAAGGCGGGCATGGACATCGACACCTTCGCCCCGCGCCTGTCGTTCTTCTGGGCCATCGGCATGAATTACTTCATGGAGGTGGCCAAGATGCGGGCCGGGCGGTTGCTGTGGGCCAAGATCATCAAGCAGTTCAACCCGAAGAGCGACAAGTCGATGGCGCTGCGCACGCACAGCCAGACTTCGGGCTGGAGCTTGACGGAACAAGACCCGTTCAACAACGTCGCCCGCACCTGCATCGAGGCGCTGGCGGCGGCGCTGGGCCACACCCAGTCGCTGCACACCAACGCGCTGGACGAAGCCATCGCCCTGCCGACCGATTTCTCGGCGCGCATCGCCCGCAACACGCAGCTTTATTTGCAAGATGAAACCGCCATCTGCAAGGTGCTGGACCCCTGGGGCGGCTCGTACTACGTCGAGGCGCTGACCCACGAACTGGTCAAACGGGCTTGGGGCCACATCCAGGAAGTGGAAAGCCTGGGCGGCATGGCCAAGGCCATCGAAACCGGTCTGCCCAAAATGCGCATTGAGGAGGCGGCGGCCCGCCGGCAGGCGCAGATCGATTCCGGCAAGGAAACCATCGTCGGCGTCAACAAGTACCGGCTGCCCAAGGAAGACAAGCTGGAAATTCTCAGCATCGACAACACCGCCGTGCGCGAGGCGCAGGTGCAACGCTTGCAGAAGCTGCGGTCCATGCGCGACGAGGCCAAGGTGAAAGCTTGCCTGAACGCGATCACCGAAGCCGCCAGCGCCGGTTCCGGCAACCTGCTGGAGAAAGCGGTCGAAGCGGCCCGCGCCCGCGCTTCGCTGGGTGAAATCTCCGATGCGATGGAGAAGGTGTTCGGCCGGCACAAGGCGGTCATCCGCGCCATTTCCGGCGTGTACAGCAGCGAGTTCGGCGAGGCCGAGGAAATCGCCAAGGTCCGCCAGATGGCCGATGAGTTCGAGAAGAACGAAGGCCGCCGGCCGCGCATTCTGGTCGCCAAGCTGGGTCAGGACGGCCACGACCGGGGCGCCAAGGTCATCGCCACGGCGTTCGCCGATCTCGGCTTCGACGTGGACATCGGCGCGCTGTTCCAGACCCCGGAAGAAGTCGCCCGGCAGGCGGTGGAAAACGACGTGCATGTCATCGGCATGAGTTCGCTGGCCGCCGGGCACAAAACCCTGTTGCCGCAACTGATCGGGGAACTGAAAAAACTGGACCGCGAGGACATCATGGTGGTCATCGGCGGCGTGATTCCTGCCCAGGACTACGAGTTCCTCAAGGCTAATGGCGCTGCCGCCATCTTCGGCCCTGGCACGGTGATTCCGGTCGCCGCGCAGAAGGTGCTGGTGGAGTTGAACGAGCGGTTGGCGGCGTGAGGGTGGTGTGAGAAATGGCAGGGTGGGCAATGCCTACCCTGCTTAACGCAACTTGGAGGCACTATGTCCTGTTGGCGTTTAATAACCCTTGATATAAAAGAATACCGTTATCATGCACTGAATTGGTATCGAAACTATCATTTGATAGCTTTGGGATGGGGGCATGTTGGAGATCTTAATGGCCACAGACCTAACGATGAAGCTTATATGAAAAATTTATACTGGGATACTTATGGTAACACTGGTAGCCCTAGCAACTTTGGCAATTTTAAACGATCCCTTTGCCAGCGCTTTTATAAAATAATGGCAATAGGCGACAAGGTGATACTGGTTACATACCGCCGAGCCTGTGTTGTAACAGTCACAGGAGACTACTTTTTTGATGAAAATTATCCTGATGATGTCGATGCTCAGGCATTAGAAAGCTATTGTCACTGGCGAACAGCAGAATATGTGGGGGATGCTAACTATGCTGATCGCTTATGGGAAACCCATGATCTGGAGCCTGGTACTAATATTTACGATGCCTTGATTAGACTTTTACCCAGAAACCAATTAGCCCGTAGGACAGGTTAGCGCAGCCTAATTCGGCGGAATCGAACGACTTCACAATCGACAAGTTACGGACTCATGTCTATAAACCAATTATGTTTGTTGATATGAAGCCACGAATTTATATAGAAACATCTATCCCCAGCTATCTCACCTCAAAAATAAGTCGAGATTTAATAGCTGCTGCAAATCAAGAGTTGACTCAAGAATGGTGGGACACTCGAAAAGATGACTTTATTCTTGTCATATCGGAATTTGTGTCCCGCGAAGCGGCGGCAGGGGATCCTAATGCTGCAAGGGACCGTTTAGCTGCAATTGCAGGAATCCCGGAATTGAACATCACGGATGAAGTTGGCCAACTTGCTCAAATCCTAATCGAGAAAATTCCTCTTCCAGAAAAAGCACAGATTGATGCATTACATATTGCTGTGGCCACAGTACATGGCACTGACTACTTATTAACATGGAACTGTACTCATATTAATAATGCTGAACTTCGCCCAAAAATTGAAGCGTTATGCCGATTACAGGGCTACGAACCTCCTATAATCTGTACTCCACAGGAACTACTTAAGGTGTAATTATGTGGCGAGATCAAATTATTGAAGAACTCCACAAAGTTCGTGAAGACTATGCTAGGCAATTTAACTTCGATATCAATGCAATTTGCAAAGATTTTCAGGAAAAACAGGCACAAAGTGGGCGAGAAATCGTTTCTTTTCCACCCCGTAAACCTGTATTACAACGCGAAAAGTGCATAGTGCGAAGCGCAGCGTAATCCGCTGGAATTGAACAACTCCACAATCGGCGGGTTAAGGACTCATGCTCTAAAGCGCCCTACTACACTGATGGTAAGAAAGCGATTACCATGATGAATCCAACACGGTTGCAATTGCTTGAGGCATTGAGGGAGCTAAGCGAACAGTTTCCTGAAGTTCGCCTAGGCCAGCTAATCAGCAATCTTGCCACTTTTGCTAAAGGGTCACAGGTAGAAGTCATCTGGGATGCGGAAGACAAGGATTTGCTGGAAGCGGCAAGAAAACAACTAGAAGTATCTCGCTCTTAACTTTCAGTAACCAGCAATAGCCTGGTGGATAAGCCGAGCTAGTGCCTGGTAACCGGCCGAAATTGAAAGATTCCATAATTGGTAGGTTATGGAATCATGTCATAACCCGCCTTTCTGAACTACAGTTGCTGATGTGATAAATGACGATACGCGATACGTATTCCCCACTTAGCCAAGTTGATTTAATACCTACATGGCCTACGCTGAATTCACCTTTCAAAAGCTTGAAACAGATCTAAAACTTCTTATCGAAGAAGCAGACCTTTATTCAAATGTTCGCCCTTTGGAAATCAGCAGTATTTTTTCCGATATTCTGAGAGAAAACGTACCCTTGGCGCTGTCCATCAATACCGAAAAAGCCCGCTCCGAATTGATTATCGCCCCCGTTTTGGTCGAACTCAGAAAAAGCTTTAAACATCAAATCAGTCTATTTTCCGGCATTGAATTCAATGTTGATGCACAAAGAGGATTAAATGGCGTATGTGATTTTCTGATCTCGGCATCCTCGAAACAAATTTTGCTTACCGCGCCTATCATCAGTATCGTCGAAGCCAAGAACGAAAATATTAAAAACGGCATTCCCCAATGTGCGGCCGAAATGTATGCATCCCGGTTATTTAACAAAGCGAAAAATATCGAGATGCCTTTTATATATGGAGTAGTAACCACCGGAGGCTCCTGGAAGTTCATGCAGTTGCGGGAAAACCGGCTTATCATCGATTCAATGGAATATTTTATTGACAATATCGGGAGAATCATGGGCATACTAACTGACATGGTTAATCAGGATAAAGTTTATTTACAGCACGGGCAAACCTAATCTGTAGGCTATTTTTTATGACTTTATATCGTTATGGAAAAGCAACAGCCGACGTTGTATCAGCTAATGGGACCCATGGCTTTCTGCTTCGTGGGCCACAAGGTTTTTTCTTTCGTGTTTACCACGCATCGGGCGAGTTCACGGATTATGAACTCAGGCACGATGATCTTGAGGTTACGATTGCGCCAGATGCAATGGCTTCCTTTTATCGTATTGGGAAAAATTTGATTTTGGATCATAGCCCGGAGGTTCTCGGACTGGAAAAGATCGAGAATTTTGATCCAGAGGCAAAAAATGACGATACGTCAGAAACTATCTGATGAATATGCCCCGCACGATCAATACCTGAAAAGGCTTTACCCAAGACCATTGAAATGAACGAAAAACATCAAAAACCCGCCTGGGTTCCCGACAACGCCGGGGCTGAATTCACCACTTCGGTCATGGCCGGCGTCGATGGCGGCCACGACGGCATCCCTGGCCAGGCCAGCGTCCTGGTACCACGCCCCCACACCCCACGCCGCCGCCGGCTGTCGGTGGAGGAATACGTGGCCGGCGTGTTGGCCGGCGACCGCAACGTCCTGGGACAAGCCATTACCCTGGTGGAAAGCAATTCCCAAGTGCATTTCGACATGGGCCAGGAAGTGTTGCGGCAACTGATCCCTCACACCGGCAAATCGATCCGGGTCGGCATCACTGGTGTGCCCGGCGCCGGCAAGAGCACCTTTATCGAGGCGCTCGGCCTGCACCTGTGCGAACGGGGCCACAAGGTCGCGGTGCTGGCGGTGGACCCCAGCAGCACCGTCACCCGCGGCAGCATCCTCGGCGACAAAACCCGCATGGAACTGCTCTCGCGCGACCTTCGCGCCTTCATCCGCCCGTCTCCCTCCAGCGGCACTCTGGGCGGGGTAACCCGCAAGAGTCGCGAAACCATTCTGGTCTGCGAGGCCGCCGGCTTCGACGTGATCCTGGTGGAAACCGTCGGCGTGGGCCAAAGCGAAACTACCGTACGTTCGATGGTCGATTTCTTCCTGCTGCTGATGATCGCCGGAGCCGGCGACGAGTTGCAGGGCATCAAGAAGGGTATCATGGAGCTGGCCGACGCCCTGCTGGTCAACAAGGCCGATGGCGACAATAAAATCCGCGCCAACGCCGCCAAGGCGGATTACAACCGCGCCCTGCACTATCTCGCCCCCGCCACCAAGGGCTGGCGCACCAAGGCTTATGCCTGTTCCGCGCTCAACGGTGAGGGTATCGACGCGATCTGGCAGGTCGTTGAGGATTTCCGCCAGCAAACCACCGCCAGCGAGGTGTTCGAGCAGCGCCGGCAGCGACAAACGCTGGAATGGGTGTATAACATGGTCGAGGAGCATCTCCGCGCCAGCTTCTTCAACCACGCCGGCGTGGACAGCATCCGCGCCGACATTGAGGAAGCGGTGGTGAACGGCCACATTCCCCCGACCGTGGCGGCGCAACAACTCATCCGAAAATACGAAGGCCATTAACCTGGGAGGATAAAACCATGCTGCGCAGTCCCCGCGATTTCTTCAAACCCAAGGTCGTCGGCGCTCCCGAACCGCTCCGCGAAATTCCGGTGCTGCCGTCGCGAATGATCCACTTTTTCGACCCCAGCAATCCCAAGATGGCGGTCAAGGTGCCGGACATCGCCAAAACCGTGGACATCATGCTGGGCAACCTGGAAGACGCCGTGCCCATCGACCGCAAGGAAGCCGCCCGCGAAGGGCTGGTGCAGATCGGCAAGAGCGTGGATTTCGGCGACACCCAGTTCTGGACCCGGGTCAATAGCCTGGACAGTCCGTGGTTCCTGGACGATTTGATCCGGCTGGTCGGCGAGATCGGTGACAAGCTGGACGTCATCATGCTGCCCAAGGTGCAGGGACCGTGGGATATTTACTTCGCCGATCAACTGCTGGCGCAACTGGAAGCCAAGTACGGCGTGAAAAAACCGCTGATGCTTCACGCCATCCTCGAAACCGCGCTCGGCGTGGCCAACGTCGACGAAATCGCCAACGCCAGTCCGCGGATGCAAGGCATGAGCCTGGGTCCCGCCGATCTGGCCGCTTCGCGGCGCATGAAGACCACCCGGGTCGGCGGCGGCCATCCCGACTACGTGGTGCGCACCGATCCCGATCCCAACGATCCCAGCGCCCCGCGCCCCACCGCGCAGCAGGATTTGTGGCACTACACCATCGGCAAGATGGTGGACGCCTGCGTCAGCGTCGGCGCTCTGGCTTTCTATGGCCCGTTCGGCGACATCGCCGATCTGGTGGCCTGCGAGGATCAGTTCCGCAACGCCTACTTGATGGGCTGTGTCGGCACCTGGACGCTACATCCCAATCAGATCGCCATCGCCAAGCGGGTATTCAGCCCGAAACCCGAGGAAGTGGCCTGGGCCAAGCGGGTCGTCGAAGCCATGCCCGACGGCAGCGGCGCGGTGATGATCGATGGCAAGATGCAGGACGACGCGACCTGGAAACAGTGCAAAGTCGTGCTGAATCTCGCGCAGCTCATCGCCAGCCGCGATGCGGAGTACAAGGCACTGTACGGATTCTGAACCCTCTCTTCCGGTTAAAACAGCGCTAGGGTGAGGGTAAGCCGACCAAGAAAAAACGGTCCTCACCCCTCGACTTCTATCCCACGGAGCGTGGGGAACGCTCTTCCTCCACCGTTGCCTGGAAAACCGCTATGATTCAGCCGTTCTCCATCGCCCGATTGCCGCGCATCGAATTCGGCGCTGGCTCCATCAGCAAATTGCCTGGCCTGATCGCCCAATACGGCAACCGGGTGCTGCTGGTCACCGGCCAGCGCTCGTTTCCCGAATCCCCACATTGGCCGACGTTGCTGGCGGCTTTGGCAAAGGCTGGCACCGACTGGGCGCAGGTGCGGATCATCGATGAACCTTCGCCCCAAGAAGTCGATGCGGCGGCCCGACAATTCCATGGTCAGGGTTTTACAGCGGTTGCCGGCATTGGCGGCGGCAGCGTCCTGGACGCCGCCAAGGCGATTGCCGGTCTGTTACCCAGCGGCGATTCGGTCATGGATTATCTGGAGGGAATCGGTCCGGAGAAACCCTACCAAGGCCCGGCCCTCCCTTTCATCGCCGCGCCCACCACCGCCGGTACCGGCAGCGAAGCGACCAAGAACGCCGTGCTCAGCACGCGCGGTCCCAACGGCTTCAAGAAATCCTTCCGCCATGATCTGCTGGTGCCGGAATACGCCCTACTCGATCCGGATTTACTGGCGAGTTGTCCCCGACCCCAAATCGCCGCCAATGCCATGGACGCGCTCACGCAATTGCTGGAGTCCTACGTCTCCACCAAGGCCAACCCTTTTACCGACGCGCTGGCGGAAAGCGGGCTGAAGGCGGTGCGGGAGGGTTTGTTTGCCTGGTACGAAAATGGCGAGAACGCCGCCACAGGCCGCGCCCGAATGGCCTACGCGGCGCTGCTGTCAGGGGTCTGCCTGGCGCAGACCGGCCTGGGATCGGTGCATGGACTGGCCTCGCCGCTGGGTGCGTTTTTCCCCGTCCCGCACGGCGTGGTCTGTGGCACCCTGGTCGGCGCCGCTACCCGCGCCAACCTGACCGCGCTGCGGGAGCGCGATCCCGATCATCCGTCCTGGTGCAAGTACGCCCGGGCCGGCGAACTCCTGCACGGGCGCCACTACCCGAGTATCGAGGAGGCTCACGCCGCCTTGCTGACGTTGCTGGACGAATGGACCGAACGGTTGGCTTTGCCTCGTTTGAATGCTTATGGGATTCAGGAGAGCGATTTTGCTCGCATCGTTGCCCACTCGCGCGGCAGCAGTATGAAAACCAACCCGCTGGTGTTGAGCGACGCGGAAATCCAGAGCATACTCAAACAGCGGCTGTAGCTTTTGCCCTGAAAATGCTACTATTGGAACATTAGCGGACATTCAGGAGCCTCATCATGAAAACAACCTCCACGTACAACGACCCACCCTCGTTTCGACCCACCAGTACACCTTCTCCGACCGGCGTGGTCGTCGATCAGGAAACGGTCGAACTCAAACGGCTGGAAAAACGAATTGGCCGGGTTCATCTCCAGCAACGATTGGGGATCGAGGCCGATCATGCCAGCCAGGTTTTCGGTCAAGGCCGAACATTTTTCCATATCGAGAACTGGTACTCGTTTCACGCTTTCATTCGCTTGAGCCTGCGCTGCCTGGGACTGTACCGCCGGGGGCAACGCAACGCCACCGCGATCCAGATCCGCCGCAACGAGGTCGTCATTCCTCGGCTACCCGCTGCCTTTGACGGTTTCACTCTCCTCCAGATCAGCGACTTGCACCTGGACATGGACCAAGGTTATCCCGCTGCGCTGATCGAGCGGCTACGGCAGGTCGAGTACGACATCTGCGTGATGACCGGGGACTTCCGGGCCAGAACCTTCGGCCCTTACAACGCCACCCTCACCGCCCTAACCGAAGTACGCCGCCACTTGCGCGGACCGATCTACGCCATTCTGGGCAACCACGATTCCATCCGCATGGCGCCAGCCATCGAAGCCTTGGGGATCTCCATGTTGCTCAATGAGTCGGCGATTCTGGAACGCGGTGGCGCCTTCATCCATCTGGCGGGCATCGACGACCCTCATCTCTATCAGGTGGACAACTTCGAAAAAGCCGCCCAAAAGATTCCTCCGGGCGCCGTCTCCATTCTGCTGGCGCATTCGCCGGAACCCTACCGACGGGCCGCGCACGCGGGTTTCGACCTGATGCTCAGCGGTCACACGCACGGCGGACAAATCTGCTTGCCGGGCGGAATCCCGCTAATGACAAACGCGGACTGCCCGCGCCGTTTCTGCAAGGGCACCTGGCGCTACCACACCATGCAGGGCTATACCTCGGCGGGGTCCGGCTCTTCGGTGGTCGGAGTGCGTTTCAACTGCCCACCGGAAATCACCCTGCACCAACTACGGACTGGAGCCAATCAATAAGGTCGGTTACGAATGCCAAGCCAGTAGAAAATAGGCGACAGAGTGATTTCCAGCACCACAAAACCGGCCACCGTCAAAAGGATAGCCGACCCGGTTAGCGCGAATTCACTCGCCGCCGCCAGCATGGGCAGTAATGACTCGGGAATCTGATCCAGGCCCAACGCTCTGCTGCTGGGAGGCATGCCCAAGCGCCGCTTGACGAAGCTCGACAACAGATCCCCCAGCATGGCGGTGATGCCAACCAATCCGCCGATCCAGACTGGCAATCCCAGTATCAACGCACCCACGCTTGTCGAAAGCGGCCCCAGCACCACGCCGCGCCAAGTTTTCGAATCGCCCAACAGGCGATGACCGTCCGCTAATACTCGGCCGCCATCCACTGGCCAAGCTCCTCGCTGACCGAAGATCGTCGCGGCAATGATCGGCGTCCCGTTGGCGATGACAATCAGCACCAACAAGCGCAGTTCAACCGGCACGGATTCCATCGGGGCAAGGCGGGCAAAGAGCCGATCAAACCGTCGCGGGCTCAGCCTCGGGCGCCGGAAGACCGTGCTGCCGGCAGGTGGCGGTCAGGGTATTCAGCAGCAGACAGGCAATGGTCATCGGTCCCACTCCACCCGGAACTGGAGTGATCGCCCCCGCCACTTCGACCGCCGAGGCGAATTCCACGTCGCCCACCAGTCGGCCCTTGCCCTCGGCGGTCGGGAGTCGGTTGATGCCCACGTCGATCACCGTCGCTCCCGGCTTGATCCAGTCGCCCTTGACCATGTCCGGCCGGCCGACCGCGGCCACCAGGATGTCGGCGCCGCCGGCCACTCGTCGGCCAGATCGCGGGTGCGGGAATGGGCCACGGTCACGGTGCAATGTTCCCGCAACAGCAGCGCTGCCATCGGCTTGCCGACGATGTTGGAGCGCCCCAGCACCACCGCCCGCTGGCCGGCCAAGTCGCCCAAACGATTCTTGAGCAGGATCAGACAGCCCAGCGGGGTACAGGGAACCATGGCGGTCCCGCCCACCGCCAGCAATCCCGCGTTGAGCGGATGGAAACCGTCCACATCCTTGCCGACCGCAATCGCTTCAACGACCGATTCCGGGTCGATCTGCTTCGGCAACGGCAATTGCACCAGAATCCCGTTAATCGCTGGGTCCTCATTTAATTCGGCGATCCGCGCCAACAATTCGGCCTGCGTTGTGGTTGCGGGCAAGCGATGCTCGAACGAGTTCATACCGGTCTCCCGAGCCTGCAAGCCCTTGTTACGGATATAAATCTGACTAGCAGGATCCTCGCCTACCAGCACGACCGCCAGGCCGGGGGTCAGACCGTGATCGGCCTTGAGTCGACTGACTCGCCCGGCAATCCCGGCGCGCAACCGGGCGGCGAACTGTTTACCGTCGATGATGGTGGCCGTGGCCATGTCGCTCCTCGTGATCGCTGAAAGGCGCCATCATTATAGGCCAGTACCGCGTGAAGAGATCGAATGCTGGCGACATGCCATGTCGGATGCGGGCATGAATAAAAAAGACCTGACGGGTTTTCGCAAGCCCGCCAGGTCTTTTGGTGAAGGATAGAATGGGTCGGCCGGAACCTACTGACCGTTTAACCCATGCTTCTTCTTCAGGAAGGTCTCGGCGGATTGCCCGAAGAGCATGTACAGCAAGCGATCCTTTTGGGATTTCACGAAGGGCAGATCGCAGGGATCTTCCAGAACCGGGCGCAGGTAGGAGGCCGCCCGATACTTGAGGGGTTCATCTCTATTACCCAGCACCTTGTTCACTACATGGGGATCGCAGGGGGCTGGCGTGCGGCCAAACTCGCCCTTGAGAATCATCTTGAACGGGTCGGAAACGATTTGATAACGCTCCGGGGCCATCACGTTAAAGGCCGCCTGCGCGCCGACGATCTGGCTGGTGGGCGTCACTAAGGGCACGTAACCGGCTTCGGCCCGCACTCGGGGAATTTCTTCCATAACTCGCCCCATGAGGTCCAGCTTGCCCATTTCCTTCAGTTGGTGATGAAGGTTGGACAACATCCCACCCGGCACCTGGGCCTCAAAAATCTTGTCGTCGTAGTCGGGGTACTTCAAATCCCGCAACAACTGGCGCGTCAGGGGCAGCGCCTGCTCGATGGCGTCCTTGTCCTCCCTGGCCACCAGTTCGATGACCTGATTGACCAGCTTCCGGTCCACATCCTCGAAGCGCACCGGTTGGAAATACTTGCCGTGCTGGGGAATAAACTGCTCCAACTCGTCAAAAATCTTGAACAGTTCAGCCTGGGCCTTGAGGATCAAGGCCTTGTCCAGACCGTGATCGATCCCCATCTCCTCGGCAAAGACCGCCATCACCTCGATGGGTGGATGCGAGGTACCGCCGGCGAAGGGGGTAATGGCCGTGTCGATGAAATCCACGCCAAAATGCAAGGCGATGACTTCGTTCAGGACGCCCACGCCAGTCGTGGTATGGGTATGCAACGCCAGTGGCAACCGGGTGTTTTGCTTGAGGGTCTTGATCAGGTCCAGCGCATCGGTCGGGTACAGCAGGCCCGCCATGTCCTTGATGGCGATCTGATGCGAACCCATCGCCTCCAACTCCTTGGCGAAATTCAAAAAGTACTCGGTGGTATGCACCGGGCTGGTGGTGTAGGAAATCGCCCCCTCCACCGTCCCGCCGAAAGCTCGGGTGGTCAGAATCGAGGTTTGCAGGTTGCGCGCATCGTTGAGGGCGTCGAAGATGCGCATGATGCCCACCCCGCTCTCCACCGATTCACGGACAAAGGCGATGACCAAATCGTCGGAGGCGGGCTGGTAGCCGAACAGGTTTTGGCCGCGCAGCAAAGCGCGGATGCGTTCTCCCCCACCCAGCGCCTGACGGAAGGTTTCCAGCCGCTCCCACGGATCTTCGTTCAAGAAGCGGATGGTGCTATCCAGAATGGCACCGCCCCACAGTTCCAGCGCGGCATAACCGGCGTCGTTGACCATGGGCAGCACGCGCATGATCTGCTCGGTGCTCATGCGGGTGGCGGCCAGGCTCTGATGACCATCGCGCAAGGTTAAATCGATGAACTGGGGCTTCGTCTTCCGCGTACCGGCGCCGCTGGAAAGGTTACCGGCCTCATAATGGCTCTGAACGGTTTTAGTGAGTTGGGACATTGGGCCAAGATGAATGCTCATGATGTTTGTGCTCCTCACGCAAAATTGGATTCTCCGTCGGACCTTACCATGGATGCAACCCTTCATTCAGTCCGGTTCAAGGGCCGATGAAAGCTCGCAGTCCTGCACTTTCTGTTTATTTTTTAATTTGTTGACTCTACATTACCACCATGTATCTTGCCTTCGACTGTGGTTTGGCCTTATCTTTGCGCACCTAATTTCAACCCCCGTCGCGTCGTTCAGGAGAATAACCGCTGTGCCGAGTCAGGATTCGCGGATGCAGATCATGTTCGTCTTCCCCGGACAGGGCGCCCAATATACCGGTATGGGCAGTGACCTGATTCGTGATTTTCTGATCGCCCGACGCCTCTACGAGCAAGCGAATGCGCTTCTGGGCTACGATCTGATCAAACTCTGCCTGGAAGGACCGGAAGAAGAATTAAAGCTCACCCGCCACACCCAGCCCGCCCTTCTCGTCCATTCGCTGGTCTGCCTGGACATCTTCCGCGAACTGACCGACGGTCGCGTACAACCGGTTCTGACCGGCGGCCACAGCCTTGGGGAGTACTGCGCTCTGGTCGCCGCCGGCGCCCTGGATTTTGAGACTGCCCTGCGGCTGGTGCAGAAACGCGGCGAGTGCATGGGAACCTACGGTGACGGCGAAATGCTGGCTTTCCCCCTGCATCTGGATAATGTCCGACCGCTGGCCGAGCAACACTACTGCGCCATCGCCGCCTGCAACCTGCAAGACCAGACCGTGGTGGGTGGCCGTGGCGAGGATCTCGACCGACTCACCGAGGCCGCCCACCAACACTTCCCACGCAAGCGGCCGACCCGACTCAAGACCGAGGGCGCCTTCCACACCTTTTACATGATCGCCGCCGCGCTCCATTATCGGCCGACCCTGGACGCGGCCAGCATGAGCAGTCCCGCCATCCGGGTACTGTCCAACTACACCGGCGCCTGTCACGAACCCGATCCGGCCGCCATCAAGACCCGGTTATTTTACCAACTGTTCCATCCGGTCAACTGGATCGGCAACCTGGAAACCGCCTTCCACGATGGCGTCACCCACATCGTCGAATTCGGCGGCGGTCTGGGGAGCAGCACCGCGCCCGAGGACAAGCGCCCCAACCTGGAAAGCATGATCAAGAAAGCGCTGCGCGGCTCGGATTTCAATATCCACTACCACGCCGCCATCAATTCGCAAACCCTGCGGGAAACGGCTGAGGCTTTGCGCTCGTGAGCCACCGTGCCATCCCCCCAGCCCAACGTAATCGCCGCATTCTCAATCAGGAAGTCATGAGACGAGCCCATCGTCGCAACGAGCTGATCCGGCTTACCAGCGAAGATGAACCCAACCGACCCGATCCGCTTTTACTCTCCTGCGCCGAACCCGCCGACTTATCCACCGGAGAGAAGGAGGGGCTTGTTTCCTCTCCGACTTTGGAATAAACCGCACTCGACCGTGCTGGAGGGGCGATGCATGTCCTGGGACTCCCGCCCTCTTCTCCACTGGCAAGACCCCTGCGAACCTGAGCCCGCTTCATCCAGTGCCCCGGGCTTTTCCCCGTTCGCCACTGAACGGAATTAATCATCCGATATAAATAAAAACCGTCGTAGCTACGACGGCTTGGTAATAAACAACGATCATCTGTCGCGAGCGAGCCGTTTTTCGGCTAATCTTTAGGAAGAATGCTAAAAATGGGTTTAATGGGATGGGTCGGACCTTGTCTCCGTCGCTTGCTCGTCACCTGCTACCCAAGCCGTTTCCCCGCGCTTACCCATGAAACACAGTCCCGCGTTCTCCAAGCACTCGGGCCGGGGGGAAGTTATTGACTGTCATTTTGCCAACCGACACGACCATCACGAGGTAAGGTTCATGATTTCAGAGAAACTGCTCGAAGTTTTGCGGGAACGTCACGCCAAGCTGCTGGCGGGTGGGGGCGAAGACAAACTGAAGGAGCGGCACGCCAAGGGACTCATGGGCGCGCGCGAACGCCTGCTGGCCTTGTTTCAACCGAACACCTTCCAGGAGGTCGGCGCCTACGCCGAACACTCCGCCAAGCATTTCGGCTTGGCCAACAAGGAACTGCCCTCGGATGGGGTGATCGTCGGCACCGGTTACGTGGACGGTCGGCCGGTAGCGTCGTTCAGTCAGGATTTCACGGTACTGGGCGGCAGCCTCGGCAAGATGCACGCCAATAAAATTATTCAGGCGATGCAACTGGCGCTAAAGATTGGCGTGCCGGTGGTGGCGTTCAAGGATTCCTCCGGCGCCCGCATTCAGGAAGGGGTGGACGCCCTGTCCGGCTACGGCGATGTGTTCTACCACAACGTGCTGCTGTCGGGCGTGGTGCCGCAGATCGCCATCATCGCCGGCCCCTGCGCCGGCGGCGCGTCGTATTCACCGGCGCTGATGGATTACATCATCATGACCCGGCGCAACGCGTTCATGTTCATCACCGGCCCAGAGGTGATCAAGGCAGTGAGCGGCCGCACCACCAGCATGGATGAAGTCGGCAGCGCCGAGATGCACGCCACGGTCAGCGGCAACGTGCATTTCATCGCCGAGGACGATCAGCACGCCATCCAGATCGCNNCGGCTTCGCGCGCATCCAGGGCATCGTGGTCGGCATCCTCGCCAACCAGTCGACGGTGAAGGCCGGCGCGCTGGACATCGACGCGTCCGACAAGGGCTCGCGCTTCATCCGGTTCTGCAACGCTTTCAACATCCCGCTGGTGACGCTGGTCGATGTGCCGGGCTTCCTGCCCGGCATCGAGCAGGAGCGCGGCGGCATCATCCGCCACGGCGCCAAGCTGCTCTTCAGCTACTCCTCCTCAACAGTGCCGAAGATCACCGTCATCCTGCGCAAGGCCTATGGGGGTTCCTATCTGGCCATGTGTTCCCAGGAGATGGGCACCGACTTGGTCTACGCCTGGCCGACCGCCGAAATCGCGGTGATGGGCGCGGAAGGTGCGGTCAACATCCTCTACCGCAAGGAACTCAAGGACGCCGAAGATCGCCGGGCCAAGTCGGCCGAGCTGGCCGCCGAGTACCGGGCCAAATTCGCTTCGCCCTATATGTCGGCCTCGCGCGGTTACGTGACCGACGTGATCGAACCCGGCGACACCCGCGGCACGCTGGCCATGGCGCTGCGCAAACTGTTGCACAAACGCGAACTGCGTCCGGCCAAGAAGCACGGCAACATCCCACTCTGAACCGGCTCGGGAACCGGCTTGGGAACCGGCTTGGGAACCGGCCCGCACCGGTTCCCGACCACCCCTTCAACCTCTCGGAAGCCCATTTATGGAATACACCACCTCGCAAGCTCTCGCCGACATCTTGGTGATTACCAGCATCGTGGTCGTCGTCTCGCTGCTGGTCGCCGTGGTCATCCGTCTGATCGTCTGGACGCTGTCGCGGAAAGCCGATCAAATTCAAACCGCCGCACCCACCAAACCGGTAGCGACGGCGCCGCCGCCGGTGGCGACCGCTCATGGCCTGCCCCAGGATCATTTCGCCGCCATCGCCGCGGCAGTCGCGGCCATGATGGGCGCGCACCGGATCGTCCGTATCGAGACCAGCCAAAGCTATAGCTGGACGGCTACGGCGCGTTCGGCCCACCACCTGTCTCACGCGCCGCGCAGATAATCCCACTTTATCCACCCTACCGTTACGCCACAAAGAGAATCCACCCATGGAAAAAAAATTTCGCATCACCGTCGAAGGCCGGGCGTATGTCGTGACCGTCGAGGACATCTCAACCGACGCCGGCCAAAAGCTGTACCCCGAACCCGGCAGCATGAGCGTCGCCCCGCAGCCGGCGGCTCCAGTCCCCACCGCGCCGCCGCCGGCGTCGGCTCCAACGGCATCAGCGCCCGCGGCCTCCGCGGGTCCGGGCGACGAACTCTCGCCGTTGGGCGGCGTCGTGCAAGAGGTTCTTGTCAGCGTGGGCCAGGCGGTCAACGAAGGCGACAAGCTGATCTCCCTGGAAGCCATGAAGATGGTCACCCACGTCTACGCCAAGCGCGGCGGTACGGTCACCGCCATTGCGGTCAAGCCGGGCGATCCCGTGGACGCAGGGCAGGTCCTGCTCAGCATCGGCTGACGGCCAGGAGCATTCCACCATGGAATCTCTGAACTTACTCAACATATTCCAAGGACTTAGCACTCTGGTCCATGGATTTACCCACGATCCCGTCAACTCTTTCGGTCGGGTTTTCCTAATCGCGCTCGGGCTGTTTTTGTTTTATCTGGGGCGCAAGGGCGTGTTGGAAGCGTTGTTGATGATCCCCATGGGGCTGGGCAT
>JRYF01006297.1_pt1 | contig 16618 bp, 12 predicted proteins | sample 235331 | NCBI WGS metagenome assembly JRYF01 (sample SAMN03074217, study PRJNA261475) | activated sludge metagenome | biome: Wastewater Treatment Plant; feature: Wastewater; material: Activated sludge; isolation source: activated biomass of a wastewater treatment plant treating hydrocarbon... ...
CGCCAACTCTAAATGAACCCCGATTTGGGCCTGGTGCTCGGTCGCGACTCCGTGCAGAAACGTACGCACGCCCCGGCTGCGGATCCGGCGCACGATCTCGGTTAGTTCGCGCCCGGCGTCGGCGCTGGCTTCCGCCGACAACAGATGCGGGTGACCCAACGTGATGATCTCCGGTTCCAGCGCCAGGAGCCTTTCCAACTCCCGTGGGTCGGGGACGCGCTGGCGCAGGGCGATCCGAAATCCCCGCGCCTGAAAACTCGCGATCGCCCGAGTCAGGTGCCCGGCGTCTTGCACGGCGGCCTCGGCGATTTCCAGCACGATGTCCTGCGGCGACCGCCCGCACGCTTCCAGAATACCCTCGAACACCGCGCCGTGGTCGCGGGGCACCTGGGCGATGTGCCAGGGGTGGACTTCCAGAACCAGGAGCCCGGTCAGCGCCTGCCCGGTGGCGTTGATGACGTGCAGGGTACGCACCAGCCGATCCAGGTAGACGATGGAATCCTCATCGAGGGCGACGGCGTAGGGCGCCCGCGGCGAAATGCTTTTACCGCGCGGACTGAACGCCTGAAGTTGGGCCTGATGGCCCAGGATCTCACCCCCCGGATCGAGCAACGGCTCGAACGTGCTTTCCAGCCGGATGCCGTAGAACCCGGCTACCACCGCGCCTTCCTCGAGGACGAACGGCGCCCGCGCGGTGGACCATGCGGCACGCGGGAATTGCTGGTTGAAGCGAGCGACAAGTTCAGCGAGCGACATGGCGATCTCCTTAAAAAACACAAAAGCTTCGAGTCAGATGAAGATACCGCGTACTGTACGCCGGCGACCCATCCAGAAAAACGAATTTAAAATGTTATTTTTATTATTTTTTTATATAAGGTGAGACTACGGAAACGGACGCGGCGGCCCGTTGCGAACCCCTGCGCGGGCATTGATACGCGCCCGGGATCGAGCGATGGCCAATAAAACCCGCTCAGCTCCTGGAAGTGCTCGCGCCAGCATCTCGTCGCGCTTGCCGTACTTCGCTCAGGCACTGGCCTTCAGCCCGCACCTGGCGGGCGATCCATTCGAGGGATACCCTCGCGTTGCCGCTCGCGGATCGGAGCGCGCTCGAATTCGGCAAACGCCCCATCACCGACAGCCTCCGGTTCGCCGAGAGCTGCGGCCAAGCATTTCAATAAGTTGCAAATAAAGCTCTATCCTGACGTTCCTGGTCGGGCCATCCGGACATCCGGTTAGGGCACGCCTCAAGCGGACAATGCTTCCGCAATCACAGCCCTGGCGAAGGATGGCCGTTCTATTTACAATATAACCATCGTTACAATAAAATTGTTCCCATGAATGCAAAAAACTGGCTGTTACTCACGTACAAGGTGCCGCCCGAACCGGCGAAGAAGCGCATCGCGCTGTGGCGCAAGCTCAAGGGCATGGGGGCCGTCTATCTCCAAAACGGGGTTTGTCTGTTGCCCAAGAGCGACGACCACACCCGCCGCCTGAAGATCATCGAGAACGAGATCCACGAGATGGCGGGCGAATCCGTCCTGCTGGAAACGGTCGCGCTCGACCGCGCGCAGGAGGCCAAGGTGTTGGCTCGCTTCAAAGCCGACCGCGATGAGGAATACGGCGAGTTCCTCGGCAAGTGCGCCGACTTCGAGGCCGAGATCGCCAAGGAGACGGCGGCCGAGCACTTCACCTACGCCGAGCTGGAAGAAAACGATGTCGATCTGAAAAAGCTCCAGTCGTGGCTGGAGAAGATCGCCAAGCTCGACTTCTATGGGGCCACCTTGGCGGCCGAGGCGACAGCACGCCTTAAAGGCTGTGAAGCCTTGCTGGATACCTATGCCCAGCGCGTGTTCGAGGCGCAGGACGAAAACCGCAATGCCCCTTCCGAATCGTTGTAAAGCCCAGGAAAGCCGCCATGACCACACTGATCATCCTCACCTACAACACGCTGTTCGCGGGCCGCGACGGCAGCGACGACCGCCGAGCCCGCGCGCAGGTCGAGTTCATCAACGACCTCAAGCCCGATGTCTTCCTGATGCAGGAGGCCAAGGGCTTTGACGCCAACGGTGGCGCCTGGCTTTACGCGCTGGAACAACAGATCGGCATGCGCGGCTTTCTGGCGATTGCGCCGCGCACCGGGCAGAACCTGGCCATCTTCATCCGTGAGCCGCTGCGTCCGCTGAGTTTCGACGCCGACGGAGCACATTTCCACCACACGCTGGCGACCCTGAAAGTCGCCGTGCCCGGCAGCGAACAGCCGATCACCTTCATCAGCGCCCACCTGTGCCCCAACGGCCCCCCTGTGCGTCGCCGCGAGGCCGCGTATCTGGCGGTGCAGGCCACGCCCGAGAAACTGACGCTGATCACCGGCGACTTCAACTCGGCATCGCCACACGATCCCGAACCCGCGGACTGGGCGACGCTCGCGCCGCATCACCGCGCCCGCTACCTGGCCGATGACCTACACGGCATCGACCGCAGCGTGCTCGCCCATCTGGAAGTGGCAGGCTGGGTCGATCTGGGCCACCAACTGGACGCCGACCGGGCGTCCACCGTTCCCACGGCGGCCTATCGCGATGCCGAGTTCGCCACGATGCGCTGCGACTACCTGCTGGCGTCTCAGGCACTGGCCGCGAGGGCATGCGGCTATCGGGTCATCCGCAACGATATCACCGACGCGGCTTCCGACCACTATCCCGTGCTGACCACGTTCGAGGTATCGCCATGAACCAGGAGTACAACCAGGTACCTGCCGACGCTGGTCGAACGCATCCACTTGAAACCATCGCCGAGAGGAAACCCCGCAATGACTGAGAGCGACGACGGCGTCTCGGCGGCCCCGACCGCTGCCGCGCCCAAAGGCTGGCTCAATCGCACCGTCGCCGGTGCCGGCATCACCAGCGCGCTGGGCGACTTCTGCTACGAGACGACGACCGTGATCCTGCCCGGTTTCCTGGCCGTCCTGGGCATTCCCGCCGCCGTACTGGGTCTCATCGAAGGAATCGCCGATGCGGTGGCCTCCTTCACCAAGATGGTCTCGGGTTACATCGCCGACAAGCTGGGACACCGCAAGCTGCTGGTGCTGGTCGGTTACGGGCTCACGCCGCTGGGCCAGGCGCTGATCGCGCTCGCCGTGGGCTGGCCGCTGATTCTGCTCGGGCGCATGGTGTCCTGGTTCGGCAAGGGCCTGCGCGGCCCCTTGCGCGACGCCATCGTGACCCAGGCCGTGGCGCCGGAAACGCGCGGGCGCGCCTTCGGCTTCCACCGGGCCGCCGACACCCTTGGGGCCGTGCTTGGCCCCTTGCTCGGCGTGGCCCTGTTGGGTTGGGCGCAAGGGCTGCATTGGAGTGATGAGGCCGGACCGTTCCGGCTGGTGCTGTGGCTGTCCGTGATTCCGGGCGTACTGGCCGTGCTGGCCTTTCTGACCCTGGTCAAGGACCCGGAGCACTCCCCGAATCCGGCCCTCAAGTTCTTCAGTTCGCTGCGTGGCCTGCCCTCGCGCTTCAAGCGCTATCTGGGCGCCGTCGGCATTTTCGGTATCGGCGACTTCTCGCACACCCTGTTGATCCTGGCGGCCACCACCCTGCTGGCGCCCTCGCTGGGCGTGATCCCGGCGGCGCAGGTGGCGGGCCTGCTCTATGTATGGCGCAATGTGGTGCAGGTCGCCGTGTCCTACCCGGTGGGCGTGGCGGCGGATCGCGTCGGTCACTTGCCGGTGTTGATCGCGGGTTATGTGCTGGGCGCGCTCACGGCTGGGCTGACGGCCCTTGCGTTCTGGCTGGGCATCGACAGTATCCCGTTACTTGTCGGAATCTTCTTCGTCGCCGGTCTATACGTGGCGGTCCAGGAAGCGCTGGAATCCACCGTCACGGCTGAGATCGTCGAGCAGGACACGCTGGACCTGAGCTACGGCGCGCTGGGCANNGTCTCGCCGGTGCTAGGTTTTGGCCTGGCGGCGGCGCTGATGGGAGCCGGGACGCTGGCGTTGCTGCGCGTCAGGAGCAATTGAAGGAGTTTTTGCTCATTTGCAGGATCAATGAGAGGGGGGTACTTGCTGGCCCCCGCATTACATTTCGCACCCGTCCAGCCGGCGCTTCCGGCTCTCCCAATCGGGCATGCAGCGACTCAGCAGTTGATAGAACGCCGGGCTGTGGTTGGGAATCCGCAAATGGCAGAGCTCGTGCGCGAGCACGTAATCGACGCAGTGAATCGGCGTTTTGACGAGGTCCAGGTTCAGCAGAACATGGCCCGCTCTGGTGCAGCTCCCCCAGCGCCGCGTCATGCGGCGGATCATCAATTTCGGCTCATGCGGCGGCCGCAACGACGGGCATCGTTCCAGGCATAGCCGCATACGGCGCTGAAACACGCGCTCGGCGTGTTCGCGATACCAGCCGTCGAGAAGCCGCGCGATGCGGCTCGCCTGGTTTCGGTCGCCGGTCCATACGTGCAGGAATCCGCCGACGAGCTTCACGCTTTCCGGCGACCCCTCATGGACCTTGAGCCGGTATTGCCGGCCCAGATAGCGGTGGGTCTCGCCGGATACGAAGCGCGGGCCGGGGTGTTTGGGTAGAAACTGTTCGAAATACCGCCACTGCCGCAGAATCCACCCCGCCCGCTTCGCCACGCGCGGCAGCACCTGTTCGCTCGCCGTCCCCACCGGAGCCACGACTTCCAGCCGCAATTCGGGATGCACCGTAATGGCGAGCGTCTTGCGCTGGCGGTATTCGATGCGAAACGGAATCCGCTCGCCGTCGAAGTTCAGCGCGTAGCCGCCGTCCGGTTGGCCGCTCTCGATCATCCGGGATACCGACGCCGGGCGATGTCGAGACACTTTTCCAGAATCGCGTCGATTTCGTCGAAATTCAGGTCGAGCCCGGCGCGGTTCTTGAGGTCGAAGAGCGCGTCCTCGATGTCGTTCCGCATCCGGTTCTGCACGTCGGCGTTCGTGGTCCAGTTGACGATGCGCTCGCGGAGAATGGCGTCGTCGATGGCCACCGCCGCGTCGGCGATCTTTTCCATGAAACCACCGTCGGTCCGATGCGCGGCCAGCGCCTCGCGGATGACGCCGTGGAACGCCCTGGCGACTTCCCGTTGGCGGATCGATGCTGGCAGGTTGTCGTCCTTGCGAGTGCGGATGGCGTCGGCGATTTCGGAGACCTTCACCAGGTAATCCCGGTCCGCCAGTCGCTGCTCCCGGAAGGCGCGAATCGCGGCTTCGAGCAACTCGGAAAACTTGCGGTAGAACGCGGGGTCTTCGTCCATCCGCTCTTCGATGGTCTTCTTCGTGCGGTGGGCGATGGTGTCGGCCCTGGACGCCGCGCCTTCCAGCCGCTCCAGTTCCTGGAGAAAGGCGTCCCGGTCGAAGATGTTCACCAGCGTCGTCACCTTCTCGACGGCGCCGGTCGAGACATGGGTGTCGATCAACTTCTGAATCCTGGCCTCATATTCCTTGAAATCGACGACCTCGGCATAGCGCCGGCGGACCGCCGTCCGCAGCTTCATGAAGAACACCAAATCCTTACGGTACTTCGCGACTTTCGCGTCGGGCGTCTGCTCCATGAACCGGGTCGAGGACAGGGCGATGGCGAGCGAGCGGCCGAAATCCCGCAGGCGCTCGTAGAACCGCTCGCGGAGCGCCGCGTCGGCCAGTTTTCGCTCGTACTGTTCCTCGTCCCGCGGGTTTCCGATGTCCCGGAACAGATTCAGCAGATCCGTATGGCGCCGCGGCAGCTTGTCGATCTCCTCGGCCACGTCGGTCAGCGTCGCCTCCAGATCGGCCTGGTCGTATTCCTCCATCTTGCCGTACAGGTCGAACGCCTGGTTTAGATTCTGCAAGACGCCTCGATAGTCGATGATGTAGCCGAAGTCCTTGCCGTCGCAGAGCCGGTTCACGCGGGCGATGGCTTGCAACAGCGTGTGATCCTGAAGCTGCCGGGTCAGGTACAGCACCGTGTTGCGGGGGGCGTCGAAACCGGTCAGCAGCTTGTCCACGACGATGATGATTTCCGGGTCGTCGCCGCTCTTGAAGCCGTTGATAAGGTTCTTGTTGTACTGCGCCTCGCTGCCGTGCCGGGCCATCATTTTCTTCCAGAACTGCTGCACGGCGGGCAGATTCTCCTCGTCCACCTCCTCGTTGCCTTCGCGGTCGTCGGGGCCGGAAATCAGCACGTCTGAGGAGGCCATGCCAAACTCGTCGAGGTATTTCTGGTAGAGCAGGGCCGTTGATTTGTCCTGCGTCACCAGTTGGGCCTTGTAGGGCGTGCCCTGCCAGTGGTCGCGGAAGTGCAGGCTGATGTCGAGCGCGATCTCGCGGACCTTCTGCTCGGCCTTGTTCAGTGGGTCCGTCGTGGTGAACTTCTTCTTCAGGTCGGCCTTCTGCTCGCGGGTCAGGTTCGCGGTGATGATGTCGAACCAGCGGTCGATGCTCTGGCGGTCCACGCGCTGCTCGACATCCCGCCCCTCGTAGAGCAGCGGCACGACGGCCCGGTCCTCGACGGCCCGGCGGATCGAGTAGGTCGGCTGGATCAGGCCGCCGAACCGGTTGATCGTGTCCTTTTCCTTCTTCCTCACCGGCGTTCCGGTGAAGCCGATGAAGCAGGCGTTCGGCAGGGCCTTTCTCATGCGGCCGTGCAGCGCGCCGTACTGGCCGCGATGGCTTTCATCGACGAGGACGAACACGTTGTCGCTCTCGTTGCGCAAATTCCCCTTGAGCACCGCGTTCTCGAATTTGTCGATGATCGTGGTGACGACGCGACTCCTGGGGCCGGCGACCTGCTTGGCGAGGTCCTTGCCGCCGCGAGCCTGGTGCGGCTCCAGGTCGCAGTGGCTGAAGGTCCGGTAAATCTGGTCGTCCAGGTCCACGCGGTCGGTCACCAGCACGATTTTGTAGTCGCCGGCGAGCGGCGGACGTAAGTCCGCTGTTTCTTCGCCAGCCGATACCGCCGACGCCTTTCCGCCTTCCCGGAAACAGGGGGCTGACGCCCCCCGCTCGCCAAGCGTACCGGAACTGAACGCGCGGGCGATGGCCTTGGCCAGCATGACCATCGTCAGCGACTTGCCGCTCCCCTGCGTGTGCCAGACCACGCCGCCGAGCCGACGGCCGTCGGCGTCCCGCTGCTGGATGCGTTCCAGGATGTTGCGCACCGTGAAGTACTGCTGGTAGCGGGCGATTTTCTTCTCGCCGGCGTCGAAGACGATGAAATTGAAGGTCAGGTCGAGCAATCGCTCCGGGCGGCACAGACTGTAGAGGGCGCGATCTTGCGCCGTGATCTCGCGCGGGCCGCGAAAATAGTCCGCCTGCGCCTCGCTGACCGACTGAAACCGCCGCATCAACCATCCCGGGTCTTCCCGGTTCGATTTTCGCTGGGAGATCAAGGGGGCCAATTCACGATCCACGTCCTCCCGCCAGACCGCCCAGAACTTGGCGGCGGTGCCGGTCGTGGCGTACTGGGCCTCGTTCTTCGACAGGGCCAGCAGCAGTTGCGCGTAAAGGAACAGCTTGGGGATTTCGTCGTCCCGCTGGTTGCGCAGGTGCTGGCTGATCGCCTCGGCGATGGGGTCTTTGCGGTCGGGCCGCTTGCACTCGATGTTCGCCAGGGGAATGCCGTTGACGAACAGTACGATGTCGGGTCGTCGGGTCTCATGGCTGGCGGTTCGCTCGACCTCGAATTCCTCGGTGACGTGGAAGACGTTACGGGTCAGCCAGGTGTCCGGGTTCCAGTCGATGTAGTGGAGCGGAAAGCTCTTGGCATCGCCGTGGATCGTCTGTGGCAGGCTCTTGCCGAGAACCAGCAGGTCGTAGATCTTCTCGTTGGTGCGGACCAGTCCATCGTACCGCACGTCCTTGAGGGCCTGCACGGCGGTTTGGATATTGGCCTCGCTGAACTCGTGCTCCTCCCCCTTGAAACGAATCCGGTTGATCTTGCGCAGTTGTTCGACGAGCACCGCTTCGAGCAGCACGCTGCCCCGCTTCCCGCCCCGCAGCGCGACCGTTTCGCCCGGCGTGAGGTAGCGCCAGCCCAGGTTTTGCAAGAGTTGCAGGGCCGGAATTTGCGAGATGTGATCTTCGAGGAAGGAGGGAAGCTCGGGGGTCATGGCGGCTCTTCCCGCCCCAACTCGGCTTCAATTTCCTCGATGCTGGGCAAACTCCCTTTCAAGGGCTCCGGCAGCGATTGCACCAGTTGGGTTTGCCACTCGGCGACGCCGATGGGCTTATGGATGTCCCGCAGGGCGTATTCCGCCGTGATGCGATTACGGGTCCTGCAGAGGATCAGGCCGATGGTCGGGGCGTCGGTCGGGTGTTTCATCAGCGAATCGACCGCCGAGAGGTAGAAATTCATCTGCCCGGCGTCAGCGGGCGTAAATTTCTTCATTTTCAGATCGACGACGACGAAACACCGCAGCTTGAGGTGGTAAAAGAGCAGATCGAGGTAAAAGTCGTCATCGCCGACCGTCAGATGCACCTGCCGACCCACGAAGGCGAAGCCGGCGCCGAGTTCCACCAGAAACTTCTGGATGTGATCGACCAGCCCGGTTTCGAGATCGCGTTCGATGGCGTCGTCGTGCAGGGTGAGAAAGTCGAAGAGGTAGGGGTCCTTGAGCGCCTGTTGGGCCAGGTCGGATTGCGGCGGCGGCAGCGTTCCGGCGAAATTGGTGACGGCCTGGCCCTGACGGCGGTAGAGATCGGTTTCGATCCGCACGGTGAGCACGGCCCGGCTCCAGCCGTGCTCCAGCGTCTTGGCGGCGTACCAGAGGCGTTGAGACTCGTCCTTGATCTTCTCGACCAGCAGCACATTGTGGCCTCAAGGGAGGTTGGTGATGACATCCGGCGGTCCCTGCCCGGAAAGTTGTCCCACAGGCTGTGGGACAACTTCCGATAGTTTCTTATAGGCGAGATAGAACGCCCGCATGCGAAATACGTTGGTTCTCGAAAACCCGCCCATGCCCGGGAAAGACTTCTGGATGTCGTCGGCGAGTCGCTCGACGATGGTGCGGCCCCAGCCCGCCTGCTCCTGTCGCTGGGCGATCCCTCGGCCGATGTCCCAGTAAAGCTGGATCAACTCCCGGTTGATCGAGAGCATCGCTTTGGTCTGCGCCTGGCGGACGCGGGTTTTGAGCGAATCCAGGAAATCCGCATAGTCCGATGGCAAGGCGGGCGAAGTTGATGCGTCGATTTGCTTGCGGGCCATCACCGTTCCCCTTTTGGCGAGCGGGGGGCGTCAGNNACTCACGTCCGCCGCTCGCCAATTTCGCCAATTCGGGTGACCATTGATCAGAGATCCATACGATCAGTGGATATTCCTGATCGCGCACGTAGGCAATCGCGGCCAAGATGTTGCTCTCGGTTTTGAGCCGCCGTCTTGAGCCCCCCTCAGTCCACCAGGTATCGCTTTCACGCTTTCCAAACTCGCGGTTTAGTCGCCGGCTGCCGTAACTCTTCAAGCTGCCTAAGATTGTTTCCGGTTCCGGGTCACCGGGAACACCGACGACGATGTGAACATGATTGCGCATGATGGCAACCGCGATCAGTTCCCAACTTCGGTAGTTGGCCGTTTCGCGAAACTGATCGAACAATGCGGTCGCTTGTTCGAACATCAGGAAAACCGGCGGCCCTGTCATCTTGTTGCGCGCCATGATTTCCAGGCCGCGCATCTTGCTGGCGGGTTCGGTACCTGGAATATTCAGACGATGTCCTTTGCCATCGCCGTGATCGATGTCACTCACGAACCCGCGATCATCACCCGGTAACCACGTTCCGTAGGTAGTCCACGTCAGGAACCAGTAGCGGTCTGGTAGGCGAGCGGCGGGCGTCAGCCGGCTGTTTCCTTGGTGGGTGACCGGCGTTAGCCCGCTGTTTTCTGGGCGAGCGGCGGGCGTCAGCCCGCTGTTTCTCTTCAAATTCGCGTACATACCACTCATCAAAAAGCCCTCTCGATCTATTTGGCTCTACCTGACAAACGAGAAACAGGGGACTAACGTCCCCCGCTCGCCACCCTCATCTGTCCCGTCAGCAGCTTCTGCATCAGGCCTTTTTTCTGCGTTTTGAGGATGCCCCGTTCCTTTCGGAGAAGGTCGATTTCACGGTCGGCGGCGTTGAGAGTTGCAGCGATCTTCCGTTGCTCGGGCATGGAGGGCAGATTGAGTTTCATGCCGCCAAGATCGGAGAAGTAGATTCGGACTCGCACGCTGCCGTTACCGGACGAGGTGACGTATCGCTCCCAGAGGCTTGATCGTCGGTATTGATCCAGGAAACCGGTGTCGATTGCGGGCCGACCTTCAGTTGCCTTCTTGCAGTGGAATACGACGTAATCGGGGCTGACGAGTACGTCGCGATCACCAGACCAGCGGGCGATGGAGCCGATGTTGAGCCGCATTGGGTTGTAAGCGAAGTAGTCTTTTTTCACGACCGAGTAGCGGTCGATGTCGGCGGCAATCGTTCGCTCCCGCATGGGAACGATGCCTTCCGCTTTCTTCACCGCCATCACCGAATCAGTCCCGAGACGTCCGCGATTTCGTTCCTCGCACTCTTCGGCAACATCCTTCAGATGGACCGTTTGCCACTCATCACCAAACTCTTTGAACCGCCGTCTGCCGGTCAGCAGTTGTTGCATCAACCCCTGCTTGAAGCGGAGCTTGGCGGTGATCAGGTCGCTCAACTGCCGAATGCCACGATCCCAAGCGGAGAGTACACGAGCGATTGCCCGTTGCTCAGCGATTGGGGGAAGCGGGATGTGCAGAGATGCGAACCGCTCCACACCCAAATGGGCAATGGATGTTGTTCGAGAAGCGATTGAAGCGAAGACGCCTGTGAACAGCATGTGCTGAAAGGCAATCTGAGCGTATGCGGTGTCAACCTTCTCTGATGGTCGAAATCGGACGAGCGTGTTTTGGAAGCAGTATGTGTTAGCAGGGCCTTCATAGATGGCACTTCGGCCAACGAGCTCCAAACTTTGTCCTTCGTTAAGCAAAATGTCGCCGGGCTTCAACGAGTAGATTCGAAACTCAGCATCGGTAAACGGCATTTGCAGCACGTCCCGATAGTCAACGAAACCATCAAACACGTTGGCGACACGAAGGTAGGGACGCGGAGTTCCCGCGACAATACTCGCCGATCGCTGACGACCGGCTTGAACGTTGCCGAGTGAGTCGATTCGAACCTTGGGCCAAGGAACGATCATTTGCCCATCCCCAACTCCACCAAAAACCGCTTCATCTCCTCCCGCGTCTTCTCCAGATCCACCTCCAGCCCCTCAATCTCCGCCTGCAACACCGCAATATCGATCTCGGCTTCCTCCTCCGACGTATCCACATAGCGCGGGATGTTAAGATTGAACTCGTTTTCCTCGATCTCCTTCCGCTTGGCCCGATAGGCATATTTCGGCACGCTCTTAAACGTCCGATAAACACCGACGATCTTCTCGATGTCCTCTGGGCGCAACCGATTCTGCTTCTTATCGTCGGCGAACTCCCGGCTGGCGTCGATGAACAGCACGTCCGTCGTCCTGCGGCCCTTGTGGAAAATCAGAATCGCCGCCGGGATGCCGGTGCCGAAAAAGAGATTCGCCGGCAGGCCAATCACCGCTTCGAGCAGGTTTTCCTCGATCAGCTTCTGCCGAATCAGCCCCTCGGAGCCGCCCCGGAACAGCACGCCATGCGGCACGATGACCCCAATGCGACCATCGTCGGCAAGCGCAATCTCGATCATGTGGGTGATGAAAGCGTAATCCCCCTTGCTCTTGGGCGGAATGCCGCGCCAGAACCGCCGGTGCGAATCGTGACCGGCAAAATCGGCGCCCCACTTGTCGAGCGAAAACGGTGGATTGGCGACGACCACGTCGAACTTCATCAGCGAGCGATCTTCGACCAGCTTGGGATTGGTGATCGTGTCGCACCACTCGACACGGGCGGCGTCCTGCTCGTGCAGGAACAGATTCATGCGGCAGAGCGCCCAGGTGCTGCCGTTCGATTCCTGGCCGAACAGCGAGAAATTTCTGCTCGGCTGGCCGTCCGCGTCCTTCACCTCCTGGGCGACGCGAATCAGCAACGAGCCGGAACCGCAGGCCGGGTCGCAGATGCGGTCGCCGGCCTTCGGCTGGACCAGCTTCGCCAGCAGCGTCGAGACTTCCGGCGGCGTGTAGAACTCGCCCGCCTTCTTGCCCGCTCCGGCCGCGAACTGGCCAATGAGGTACTCGTACACGTCGCCGATCACGTCGCGGTGCCCGACCCGCGAGGGCCGCAAGCCGAGCCGGGCATCGTTGAAGTCTTCGAGCAGGTGTTTCAGCCGCCGATTCCGCTCCCGGGTCTGCCCCAAGGCCGGTTCGGAGTTGAAATCCACGTTGCGGAACACGTTTTCCAGCTTGGCCTTGTTCGCGTCCTCGATCCTCTCCAACGCCACGTTGATGAGTTCGCCGACGTTCGGGGCGTCGCGATGGGCGTAGAGGTAATCAAAATCGCACTCGTCGGGCACGACGAAACGCTCGCGATTCAGCGCCCGCTTGATGCGCTCCGGGTCGCCCTGGTATTTCTCGTGCAGTTCCCGCCGCTTGTCCTTCCACAGATCGGACAGGTATTTCAGGAACAGCATGGTGAGGATGTAATTCTTGTACTCGGACGGATCGATCGCGCCCCGGAAGGTGTCGCACGCCTTCCAGACAATCGCGTTGATTTCGTCCTGGTTAAAACCGTTGGCCATGTCAGTCGTCCTTTCTGGCGAGCGGGGGACGTCAGTCCTCTGTTTCTTTCTTTCTGGCGAGGGGACGTCAATCCCCTGTTTCTTGCATCAACTTCCGCGAAACGGCCCGCGCCAGCAGGCGGCGCTTCTCCACAAGCGCCGCGCACAGGCGGCGTTCGCGATCGCATAAATCGTTGAGCGCAAGTATCCGCCGCTGCACGGCGAGCGGCGGCGTCTCGATTCGCAGTTCCTCCGTGTCGGCGCGGGAAACCATCGGAACATGGCTGCCCCGGTGAAAGGGCCGCAGCGATTCCTGAAAGTCGGGCTGGTTCAGCGACCACGCGAGATAGGCCGGCAGCGCCACGCGGGGATTCGGCCGGAGGATGAAGAAGTAGCTGGTGGCGATGGTGTTCGGTTCCACCTCGGGAACCAGGACGGCGTAAAGCCGATGCCCGCGACTCAGGAACAGCACGTCGTCGGCCTGGACGAGATACGGCTCCGGTCGGTCGAGGCTCACCGTCACCAGGTCCGCCCCGCGAATCCGTAAGTCCGGGTCGATGTCCTTGATCTGCACGACCCGAACGGTCCCGGCCGGGTCGGGCTTCACCTTCCCGCGAAATTGATAGCCCATGCGGAATTCCGCGATGTCGAGGAGTCGTTTCTTCATGCGGCAACGCTGGCCAATAAAATGCACCAGTAAAAATGATAGGCCGGATTCCGACCAAAGTCAAAATGCAGTATTAAAAATACTGCGAAATTAAGCGCATCAGCATCGAATTTGGATGTCAAATCCGCTTGTCAGGAGCATGGGCTGAGAGGCTATATAAAAATAAACGACTGATTTAGAAAACTTCTTAGAGCAAGGATTGCGTACCCCACGCCGCTGCGCCCGCCGTTATCGACTTGGGTTCGCCAGCGAGCGGCGGACGTGAGTCCGCTGTTTCCGCACTTGCCGAGATCGCCGGCGCCTTTCCGAATTTTGGGAAACAGGGGGCTGATGCCCCCCGCTCGCAGGGAAACAGGGGGTGACGCCCCCCGCTCGCGGAATGATCGGCTGTGCTCGGTTTACGCTCCGCCGGACGCGCGGACCGCGCGCCCCGAGGCATAGGGGTCGGGATCGAGCACGACGCGGACGATTTTCGCGGTTGCGGCGCGCACGACCTTCTCGGCCTCCGCCAACACCCGCTGGTCGATCGCGGCCCGGTCCGCCGCCTCGGTCTCGATCCACATCCAGTCATCCCGAATCCGGCAACGGACGACGCGGATGCCGGTCAGGGTGCGAATGGCGTGCTCCGCCCGATCCACGGCGCGCAGCACGTCCGCCGCCACCGGCGTGCCGGTGTAGAACCGGCTGGCCAGACAGGGAGAGGCGGGCAGCTCCGCGAACGGCAGATCGAGCGCGCGGGCGATGCGCCGGATTTCCTCTTTGCCGATCCCGGCTTCGACGAAGGGATGCACGACCCCCGCTTCCGCCGCCGCCCGCAGGCCGGGCCGGTATTCGTGCAGGTCATCGCGATTGGTCCCGCTGAGGAGCGTACCTTCCGCCCGGCCCCGCGCCCGCCGCAGCGCGGCCAGGGTCTCGTACAGGTGGGACTTGCAGTAATAACAGCGGTCGACGGGATTGGCCCGATACCGGGGATCGGCGTATTCGCCCGCGTCGAGCACGCGCAGATTCCAGCCTTCGCGGCTAGCCCAATCGCGCACCCGTTGCGTCGCCGCCTCGGGAACCGCCGGGCTGATGGCGTGGACCACGACCGTCTGGTCCGCGGCCCAGCGATGCGCGAGCGTCGCCAGCAACAGGCTGTCGATGCCGCCGCTGCACGCGATCCAACAAGGCGCGCGGCGGTCGACGACGGCCCGCAGGCGGGCGACGGATTCTTGCCAATCGGCGATCATGTCCGCACTCGACCGGGGGCTGTGCGGCTTCCAGCGAGGGCAAGGAATTCGTCTTTGGTCATGGGTCCAGCTCCGGTCTGTCAACTCAAAGCGCCGCTGATTACACCATCAGGGAGCCAGTGTGTAAAATTGGAATGCATCCTTGCCATATCGCCGCTCGACGTGACGTCGGCCCTGCCAGGTCCAAACTTATCAACTCTACCTTGGACACGTAGGACTTGTCTTTGGATCGGAGGCGCGGCTTGACGAGCGGACCGCCTACCTGGATTACGCGAACCGCCCATCACGGGGTCTTGGATGCGGGAGTACATTTCCTGCAAAAGCCGTTTTCGATCCGGGACCTGGCCGCCAAGGCGCGAACGGCGCTGGAAGTATCGGAGTGACTGGCCCGCGCATGGCGGTGGATGACCGCATCAACCCGGACCGGGAATTCCGCGCGCCATAATCCCCGACCACTCGATTCCGTCCCATGGAACCGCGTCCTCGAATTCTACTTTTCCAGATTTATATAATTGAATTTTATCAATAAAAACTGCCTTCCAAATTCTTCAAAGTGAATTGACGATTGGACCGCTCGCTGATTGCGTCGAGGGTTCGCGCGCGTGGTATCTTCAATTGGTATTCCTCGCCACCAGGACCCGCAGGCCCGGCCCTATGAACCCACCGCAACCGTCTCCCGCGCCCTCATCGGCGCGGTCCCCCTCATCTTCTCCCCGGCCCGTCGGGTTTTGGGAGGCGTTCTGGTTCTGGCTCAAGCTCGGCTTCATCAGCTTCGGCGGTCCGGCCGGGCAGATGGCCATCCTGCACCAGGAACTGGTCGAACGCCGGCGCTGGCTCTCGGAGCGGCGGTTCCTGCACGCGCTGAACTACTGCATGATGCTGCCCGGCCCCGAGGCGCAGCAGCTCGCCACTTATCTCGGCTGGCTGCTGCACCGGACCTGGGGCGGCATCGTGGCCGGCGTCCTGTTCGTCCTGCCCTCGCTGCTGATCCTGATCGCCCTGTCGTGGGTGTACGTCGCCTTCGGCGACGTGCCGCTGGTGGCTGGACTGTTCTACGGCATCAAGCCGGCGGTCACCGCCATCGTCGCCCAGGCCGCGTACCGGATCGGCGCGCGCACCCTCAAAAACCCGCCGCTGCTGGCCATCGCGGCGGCGGCGTTCGTGGCGATTTTCGTCTTGAATGTCCCGTTCCCCGCGATCGTCGCGGCCGCCGCCGCGGTCGGCTATCTCGGCGGGCGTCTCGCGCCGGCCTTGTTCCAGGTCGGCGGCGGCCACGGGAGTGCCGCCCGGTCCTTCGGCCCGGCGCTGATCGACGACGACACGCCCCCGCCGCCGCACGCGGTGTTTCGTTGGCACGGGGTGGTTCGAGTCGCAATGGTGGGGGGGCTGCTGTGGCTGCTGCCCATGGCGCTGCTGGTGGTCAGCCAGGGCTGGGCGCATCCGTTCACCCAAATGGGCTGGTTCTTCACCAAGGCCGCGCTGCTGACCTTCGGCGGGGCCTACGCGGTGCTCCCTTACGTGTATCAGGGCGCGGTCGGCTATTACGGCTGGCTCACCCCCACCCAGATGATCGACGGGCTGGCGCTGGGCGAGACCACGCCGGGGCCGTTGATCATGGTGGTCGCCTTCGTCGGATTCGTCGGGGCCTACGCAGTCGAACCCCTGGGTCCTGACAGCCGATTCCTGGCCGGCGTTCTGGCCGCCATCCTGGTGACCTGGTTTACTTTCCTGCCGTCGTTCCTGTTCGTCCTCGGCGGCGGGCCGCTGGTCGAGGCGACCCACGGGGATCTGACTTTCACCGCCCCCCTGACCGCCATCACCGCGGCGGTGGTCGGGGTGATCCTGAAATTGGCCCTGTTCTTCGGCTACCACGCCTTCTGGCCGGCGGGCTTCGCCGGACCCTTCGACGGTGTCGCGGCACTGCTGGCGCTGGCCGCCGCCGTGGCGCTGTTCCGCTTCCGGCGCGGCGTGATCGAAGTCATCGCCGCTTGCGCTCTGGGCGGTTTGCTGCTGAGGGCGCTGGCTTAATTCAACGTGAGTTCTGTTTATTAT
>JRYF01004693.1_pt1 | contig 16588 bp, 11 predicted proteins | sample 235331 | NCBI WGS metagenome assembly JRYF01 (sample SAMN03074217, study PRJNA261475) | activated sludge metagenome | biome: Wastewater Treatment Plant; feature: Wastewater; material: Activated sludge; isolation source: activated biomass of a wastewater treatment plant treating hydrocarbon... ...
GACCGCGCGCGCGAACGCCGCGTTCTCGGCCAGGAAGCCGAAACCGGGGTGGATGGCCTGCGCGCCCACCGACTTCGCCGCCGCGATCACCGCGTCGATGCGCAGGTAGCTCTCGGACGCGGCGGCACCGCCGATCTCGACGGACTCGCCGATCTCGCGCACATGCAGCGCGTCGCGGTCGGCAGCCGAGTGCACGCCCGCCACCGCCACGCCCAGGCGGCGACACGTGCGGGCGATGCGGCAGGCAATTTCGCCCCGGTTGGCAATCAGGATCTTCTTGAACATGCGGCGCTCCGACGGCTACATGCGGAACACGCCGAAGCGCGTGGGCACCGCCGGCAGGCGGCCGGCCAGGTCGAGCAGCAGCGCCATCACGTCGCGCGTCTCGGTCGGCTCGATGACCAGGTCGCACCAGGTGTTGCGCGCGAAGTTGTAGGCGTTGGCGAAGTCCTCGAAGGTCTTGCGCACCGGCGCCTTGTAGGCCTCGCGCTCGGCATCGGTCCAGCTCGTGCCGTCGCGCTTGTGCTGGTCGTCCTTGACCATCGCCAGCGTCGTGGCGGCCTGCTCCGGGCCCATGATGGCGGCGCGGCCGTTGGGCCACATCATCATCGCGTGGGGCTTGAAGGCGCGGCCGCACATCGCCAGGTAGCCGGCGCCGTAGGAGCCGCCGATGATCAGCGTGTACTTGGGCACGTTGGCGCAGGTCATCGCGGTGATCATCTTGGCGCCGTGCTTGGCAATGCCGCCCTCCTCGGCCTCGCGGCCGACCATGAAGCCGTTGATGTCGGCCATGAACAGCAGCGGGATGTCGCGCTTGCAGCACAGGTCGATGAACTGCGTCGCCTTCATCGCGCTCTCGGAGAACAGCACGCCGTTGTTGCACAGGATGCCCACGTCGAAGCCCTTGATGCGCGCGAAGCCGGTGATCAGCGTGTCGCCGTACTCGGGCTTGAACTCGTGCAGGTCGCTGCCGTCCACGAGGCGCAGCACGATCTCGCGGTTGTTGGTGGGCACGCGCGGGTCGGCGCTGATCAGGCCGTAGATCTCGCGCGTGTCGTACAGCGGCTCGCGCGGTTCGGCCACGTCGCGCCGCTGCTTGGGCACATCGCCCAGGTGGCCGACCAGGTCGCGCAGGATGGCGATGGCGTGCGCGTCGCTCTCGGCCAGCCGGTCGGTCACGCCGTCTTCGCGGTTGGCGCGCTCGGCGTCGGCGGGCGCCGGCACGGCTGCGCCGAAGGCCAGCGCACCGCGCTCGCGCACCACGACCACCTCGTCGCACAGCGCAGCCACGAACGCCGCAGCATCCGCCGCGGGGCCGTGCACGCTGCAGATCTGCGCGATGCCCTCGCGCGACATGCGCGTCTGGTTGTAGAGGATCGAGCCGAACTGCCCCTCGTCGGCGAACACACCCTGCTTGGCGCCAGGCGGCTGCGCGCCAGGCTGCAGCATCGTCACGCACGGCAGCCGGTGCTGCCACGCGAAGCGCTGGGCACGCACGTGACGCTTGCAGGTATGGGCGTTGTAGGCACCGTCGTTGACGGTGGGATCGCTGGCGATGACCATGCACGGCCGGCCGGCGATCAGGCCCACGCCGGTGACGACACCGGCACCGGGAGGATCGTCGCCGTACAGGCCCTCACCAGCCAGCTGGCACAGTTCGAGGAAGGGCGAACCCGGATCGAGCAAGGCGCTGATGCGCTCGCGCACCAGCATCTGGCCGCCGTCGCGCAGTTGCTGGCGTGCCGCGGCCGAGCCGGCCGCCAAGGCCGCGGTGCGGCGCGCGCGCAGATCGGCCACGCGGGCCTCGTAGGCCACGCGGTTGGCCTGCAGCTCCTCGGGGCTGGCGGTGATGGCGGACGCCAGGATGCTCATGGCACCGCCCGATCCGTGCCGACCGAAGGCGTCGAGAGCGTTTGCCGGGTAAAGAAGTGCATGTCGTTCAGCATGTGCGTCGGGGAATTGGGGACTGCCGGGGATCGGAGATCAGGGCCGCGTTGCGCGTATGGCAGCCACGTCGCTAGAATACCAAACATTTGTTAGGTCAACAATTTCCAGTTCGCCCATGACATCGCCAGCAACGTCCGACACTCTCCGCGACGAGCGCTTTGCCCAGCGCGAGGAGGCCTACCGCCAACTGATGGCCCGGCTGCGCGGCCGGCTCGACGAAGCCCTGGCCGGCGGCAGCGACAAGGCGCGCAGGCTGCACAAGAGCCGTGGCCAGATGCTGCCGCGCGAACGCGTGCAGGCGCTGCTCGACCCCGACTCGCCCTTCTTCGAGATCGGCCAGCTCGCCGGCGCCGACATGTACGACGGCGTGCCCCCCGGCGCCACGATGATCACCGGCGTGGGCAAGGTCTGCGGTCGCTGGTGCATGCTGCTGGTGAATGACGCCACCGTGAAGGGCGGCACGATGTTCGGCATGACGACCAAGCGGCACACGCGGGCGCAGCTGTTCGCGTGGCAACACCGGCTGCCGTGCATCACGATGGTCCAGTCCGGCGGCGGCTTCCTGCCCGACCTCGCGAACATCTTCCCGGACGAAGGCCAGGCCGGCTCGATCATGTACAACCAGGTCAAGATGTCGGCCGAGGGCATCGTGCAGATCGCGCTGGTGCATGGGCCGTCCACCGCCGGCGGCGCCTACATCCCGGCGCTGTGCGACGAGGTGGTGATCATCCGCAACCAGGGTGCGATGTTCCTCGGCAGCCCGCAGCTCGTGTTCGCGGCCACCGGCGAGGTGATCGACATCGAGCCGCTGGGCGGCGCCGAGATGCACAGCCGGCTGAGCGGCGTCACCGACCACATCGCCGAAAACGACGAGCACGCGCTGGCCATCACGCGGCGCATCGTCGAACACCTGGGCGAGCCGCCGCGCCTGCGCTGGACACGCGCCGAAACCGTGCCGCCGCTGCACGACCCGCAGGAACTGGCAGGCCTTGCCGCCGTCGGCGCGGTCGAAGGCGCCGACTGCCGCGACATCCTCGCCCGCCTGGTGGACGGCAGCCAGTTCCAGGAATTCAAGCAGCTGCACGGCGAGACCCTGGTCTGCGGCTTTGCCCGCATCGAGGGCTTCGAGGTCGGCATCGTCGCCGGCCACGGCCTGCTCACGGCGCAGGCCGGTGCCAAGGGCGCACACTTTGTGCAGCTGTGCGGCCAGCGCGACATCCCGCTGGTGTTCCTCGTCGACTCGCCGGGGTTTGCCGACAGCAGCCAGCCGGGTCAGACCCACGTCGGCCGCCACGGTGCCAAGCTGCTGAACGCGGTGGCCAACGCCGACGTGCCCAAGTTCACCGTCATCACCGGCCGCGCCCACGGCGCGGCCTATCATGCACTCTGCGGCCGGGCATTCAAGCCCAACGCGCTGCTGATGTGGCCCGGCGCCCGCGCCTCGGCATCGTCCGACGCCCCCGACGACGAGGCCGGGGCGCTGAACTGGGCGCGCCAGCTGTGGTGCGATGCCATCGTCGAGCCCGAGCGCACCCGTACCGTACTGGCACAACTGCTCGACGTCGCGGGCCGCCTGCCCGCCCAGCCCGCGGCCTACGGCGCTTTCCGCATGTAGCTGCGGCCCCGGCGTGGCCCCGGCGAAAGACATGCAGGCATTCAGCAGCGCGGCGGCAACCACCGGCGCCGCTTTCGAAACCCGCCGCGCCCGCTTCGACGCGCTGAGCGCGGCGCTGCAGACGCGCCGCGACGAAGCCTTGTCTGGCGGCAACGAGCGCGCGCGCAAGCTGCACCAGAGCCGCGGCCAGATGCTGCCGCGCGAACGCATCGCGGCACTGCTCGACCCGGGCGCGCCCTTCTTCGAGATCGGCCAACTCACCGCCGCCGACCTGTACGACGGCGTGCCGCCGGGCGCCACGCTGATCACCGGCGTGGGCCGCGTGGCCGGGCGCCACTGCATGCTGATCGTCAACGACCCCACGGTGAAGGGCGGCACCATGTTCGGCATGACGACCAAGCGCCACGTGCGGGCGCAGCTGTTCGCCTGGCAGCACCGGCTGCCATGCATCACGATGGTCCAGTCGGGCGGCGCCTTCCTGCCCGACCTGGCCAACATCTTCCCCGACGACGGCCAGGGCGGGTCGGTGATGCACAACCAAGTGAAGATGTCGTCCGAAGGCATCGCGCAGATCGCCCTCGTCTTCGGCCCCTCGACGGCCGGCGGCGCCTACATTCCGGCGCTGTGCGACGAGCTGGTCATCGTGCGCAACCAGGGTGCGATGTTCCTCGGCAGTCCGCAGCTCGTCTACGCCGCCACGGGCGAGGTCGTCGGCTCGGAGTCGCTTGGCGGCGCGCTGATGCATTGCAGCGTCAGCGGCGTGGCCGACCATCTGGCCGACGACGATGCGCATGCGCTGGCCATCGCGCGGCGCATCGTGCGTCACCTGGGCGAACCGGCGCCGCTGCGTTGGACGCTCGCCGCGCCGGAGCAACCGCGGCATCCGACCGCCGAACTGCGAGGCCTGGTGCGCCTGAACGGCGAACCCGCGGCCGACGCCGGCGAGCTGCTCGCGCGCCTGGTCGACGCGAGCCGCTTCCAGGAATTCAAGCCGCTGCACGGCGAGACCCTGCGCTGCGCCTTCGCCCGCATCGAGGGCTTCGAGGTCGGCATCGTCGCCGGCGTCGGCGCGCTCACCGCGCAGGCGGCGGCCAAAGGCGCCCACTTCATCGAGCTGTGCGGCCAGCGCGACATCCCGCTCGTATTTCTGGTCGATTCGCCTGGCTTCGCCGCCAGCGCCGAGGCGTCGCAGGGCAGCATCGGCCGCCACGGCGCGAAGCTGCTCAATGCGGCGGCCAATGCCGACGTGTCCAAGTTCACCGTCATCGTCGGCCAGGCGCATGGCGCTGCCTACCACGCGCTGTGCGGCCGCGCCTTCAGGCCCAATGCGCTGCTGATGTGGCCCAACGCGCGCGCCGCCGCGTCCCCCGATGCGCTTGACGACGAAGCCGGAGCGCTGAACTGGGCGCGCCAGCTGTGGTGCGACGCCGTGATCGAACCCGAGCAGACGCGCGGCGTGCTCGCGCTGCTACTCGACATGGCCGGCCGCACGCCGGCGCGGCCGGGCGGCTACGGCGTCTTTCGCATGTGAACAGACGGCTGCTCGCCGTCCTCGACCATGCGCCGAACCTCGCCCGCAAAGTCCACGAAGAACTGCAGCGACGCCGGGTTCATCATCGCGTCGCGGCTGGCCACCTTCTCGGGCGCGGCGCCCAGCAGGATTTTGCGCACCGGCACTTCGAGCTTCTTGCCGGTGAGCGTGTAGGGCACGGCCGCGATGGCCACGTAGCGATCGGGCACATGGCGCGGCGAGCCCTGGGTACGCAGGGCCTGGGTGATGCGCGACTGCATCGCCGCGTCCAGCGTGAAGCCCGGCTTGGGCACCACGAACATGGGCATGAAGAAGCGGCCGCCCGGCAAGTCGAGGTTGAGCACCAGGCTGTCCTGCACGCCCTCGACGTTTTCGACGATGCGGTAGATCTCGGCCGTGCCGATGCGCACGCCGGCGCGGTTGAGTGTGGAGTCGGAACGGCCGTAGATGTAGCAGCCGCCGCGCTGGTTGACCTTGAAGAAGTCGCCGTGGCGCCACTGGCCGGGATAAACATCGAAGTAGCTGTCTCGGTAGCGCTGGTTGTCGGCGTCGCCCCAGAAGTACAGCGGCATCGAGGGCATGGGCTTGCGGATCACGAGCTCGCCCACGGCGTCGATCAGCGGTTGCCCGTCGTCGTCCAGCGCATGGGCATCCACGCCCAGCAGCCGCGTCTGGATCTCGCCGGCGTACACGGGCAGCGTGGGCGAAGCACCGACGAAGGCCGAGCAGACATCGGTGCCGCCACTTTGCGAGGTGACCCACAGGTCGCGCTTGACCTCGCGGTAGAACCACGCGAAGGTCTCGGGCGTGGCCGGCGAGCCGCCCAACAGCACACCCTCCAACGCCGACAGGTCGTACTTCTGCGCCGGCCGCACGCCGGCCTTGATCATCATCTGCACAAAGGTCGGGCTGGCGCCGAACATGGTCACGCGGTGCTCGGCGGCCAGCTGCCACAGCCGCTCGACATCGGGTGCCAGCGGGTTGCCGTCGTACAGCACGATGCGTCCGCCGCTGCACAGGCCCATGACCATGAAGTTGAACATCATCCAGCCGGTGGTCGTGTAGAAGAACAGGCACGACTCGGGCGTCTGGTTGGCGTGGAAGGCAATGACCTTGTGCGTCTCCAGCGTCATGCCGCCATGGCTGTGCGTGATGGCCTTGGGCAGGCCGGTGGTGCCCGAGGAATACAGGATCCACAGCGGGTGCGAGAACTCAACGTCCTCGTAGCGGAAGTCCTCGTGGCGCACCGGCTGCTCGGCCATCACCTCCGACCACAGTCGCGCACCCGGTATCGGCCGCGGCGCGGCCGGGTCGAGGTCGGGCAGGAAGACCAGGTGTTGCAGCGTCGGCAGGCCCGCCACCAGCTGCGCCAGCTCGCCGCTGCGGTCGAAGTCCTTGCCACCGAAGCGATAACCGTCCACCGCGAACAGCAGCCGCGGCTCGATCTGCTGGAAGCGGTCGAGGATGCTGCGCGCGCCGAAGTCGGGCGAGCAGGCCGACCAGACGGCGCCGATGGCCGTGGTGGCCAGCAAGGCAACCACCGCCTCGGGCGTGTTCGGCAGCGTCGAGACGACGCGGTCGCCGGGGCCCAAGCCCATGCGGCGCATCGCCTCCGCGAGCGTGGCCACCTGGTCGCGCAGGTCTTCCCAGTTCAACGTTGCGGGGGCGCGGATCTCGCTGCGGTGGTGGATGGCCGGCCGCCCGCGCTGCCCCTTGCGCAGCATGTGCCTGGCGAAGTTCACGCGCGCGCCGGGGAACCACTGCGCGCCGGGCATCACGCGCTCCTTCAGCACGCATTCGTAAGGCGTCGACGAGTCGATGGCGAAGTACTCCCAGAGCGCGCCCCAGAAGTCCTCCAGGCAATCGACCGACCATTGCCAAAGCGCCGAGTAGTCGGCGAAGTCCAGGCCGCGCTGGCGGCGCAGCCAGTCCATGAACGACGCGAGCTGCGAAGCCTTTGCGAAGGCCTCCCGCGGGGTCCAGAGCAGTTCTCCTTCCTGGATGGTCATGGTCACGCTCCCGGTGGAGCTGAACTACGTTGATGTTCGGCCGCGGGTGCGTTGCGGTGCACGAACTCGGCAATCAGGCGGTTGACCTCGTCGGGCGCCTCGAAGGCCACCCAGTGGCTGGCATCCGGCACGATGCGGCAGACGATGTGCCGCGCACAGCCGCGCAGGTACTCGGCGCGCGCCGCAGCGTCGGGTTGTGGCAGCGGGTCGCGTGCCGGCAGCAGCGCCAGCACCGGGCAGCTTACCCGGCGCAGGCTCGGGCCCAGCGTGTCGCGGTAGCCGAGGAAGCGCGACTTGAAGCGCGTCATGGCATGGTTGCGGCGCTGCATGGCCACCGTGAGGTCATCGATGTTGCGCGGCTCGGCAATCATCATCATCTCGAGGTTGGCGCGGTGGATGGCGTCGGCCTGGGCGTCATCGGCGCCTGCGGGCACCGGCTGCAAGGGCGGGCGATGCCAGGCATCGGGCGGAAAACCGCCCGGCGCCAGCAGGCAGGCCGCGAACACCCGCTCGGGCCGGCGCGCCGCCAGCCAGGCCGCCACCACCCCACCCCACGAGAAGCCGGCCACAGCGAAGCGGCGGCCCGCCGGCACCAGGCCGGCATCTATGGCCGCCAGCACAAAGGCGCCGTAGCCATCCAGATCGGTGTCGCGCGGAACGTCGATGGATTCGCCCATGCCCGGCAGGTCGGGGACGACCAGGCTGAAATGGCGCGACAGCGGCCCGATGTTGCGCACCCAGTGCGTCCACGAACCCGTGCCGCCGTGAAGCAGCAACAGCGTGGGCCCGCTGCCCACCCGCAACGCCTTCACGCCGGCCGCCGTGACATGCTCGACGGGCAGGCCGGGGAACAAGGCCTCGGGGCGGATGTCGTGCGCCGCCGCATTCACAGCGTGGCCTCGGTGCCCAGCACGTTGGTGATCTGGCTGGACAGCACGCCGCCATTGCCGTGGCACAGCGCCAGCTCGGCGCCGGCCACCTGGCGCTCGCCGGCCTCGCCGCGCAGCTGCTGCACCGCCTCCACCAGCGTGAACATGCCGTACATGCCCGGGTGCACGCACGAGAGCCCGCCGCCATTGGTGTTCACCGGCAGCGAGCCGCCGGGCGCGATGGCGCCACTCGCAACGAACGGCCCGCCCTCGCCCTTGGCGCAGAAGCCCAGATCCTCGAGGAACAGGATGGTGTTGATGGTGAACGCGTCGTAGAGCTCGACGACATCGAAGTCGCGCGGGCTCACGCCGGCCATGGCCATGGCGCGCTGCCCGGAATCGATGGCCGCGGTGCGCGTGAGATCGGCCATGGCGACGATGTTCATGTGCGTGGTGGCCGCCGCCGCGCCCAGCAGGTACACCGGCGGCTTGGGCAGGTGGCGCGCGCGGTCGGCGCGCGTCATCACGATGGCCGCGCCGCCGTCGGTGACCAGGCAGCAGTCGCGCACCGTCAACGGGCTGGACACCATGCGCGAGGCCAGCACATCGGCCACACTCAGTGGCCCGCGCATGAAGGCCTGCGGATTCTTGTTGGCCCAGGCGCGCGCGGCCACCGCCACCGCGGCGAGCTGCTCGCGCGTGGTGCCGTACTCGTGCATGTGGCGCGCGGCCGCCAGCGCGTACGAGGTGGCCGGAAAGATCGGCGCATACGGCGCCTCGTAGGCGAAGGGCTTGACCGACGACACCAGCTTGCCGGTCGAGGTGCGCTGGTTGCTGCCGTAGAAGATCAGCGCGGTGTCGCACAGCCCTTCCTTCAGCGCCATCGCCGCCATCAGCGTGTACGACAGGAAGGTCGAGCCGCCGGTGCGGTTGTTGTCGGTGAACTTCGGCTGGATGCCGAGCATCTCGGCGATCAGCAACGCCGACAGCGGGTTGGCGTTGCCCGGCAGCGACCCGAACACCGCATCGACATGCCGCGTGGTCAGGCCCGCCTCGGCCAGCGCCTTGACGCTGGCCTCGATGGCGATGTCTTCCGAGCTGCGGCCCGGTGCCTCGCCCAGGCCCGCCAGCGCCGCGCCGACGATCGCGGCCTGGCCGCGGAGGCTGCTGCCGCTCATCGTGCGCTCCGTTCGCGGTCGCTCGAAACCTCAGGATCGAACGGATCGAAGACCACGCAGGGCTCGCCGCCGGCGCCCTGCCCCACACGCGCCCGCACCGACATGCCGATGCGCACCGCGTCGTTCGGGATGCCGTCCACGCGCCCCATCATGCGCGGACCCTCGGCCAGGTCGACCAGCACCACGTTGTACGGGCCACCCTTGTCGGCGCTGCGGTTGACGACGCTGACCGCATACACGGTGCCGCGCCCGCTCGGCGCCTGCCACGCGAGATCGACGCTGCCGCAGTGGCTGCAGACCAGCCGCGGGTAGAAGACGTGTCGCGCGCAGGCGGCGCAGCGCTGGATGCGGAACTCGCCTGCCGCCAGGTGCTGGGCGAAGATGACGTCGGGGCCCGGGCCCTCGGTCCAGGATGCGGTCGCAAGAGGTTCGGTCATGGAGGCTTTCCCAGGAATTGAAGGGTGCGCTACGCGCCGCATCAGCCCGGCAGCTCGAGCACCGCCTTGGCCAGGATGTTGCGCTGGATCTCGTTGCTGCCGCCGTAGATGCTGGCCGGGCGTGCCGAAAAGAACACGTGCGCCGGATGCAGCGCGCCGCCCGGCAGCGCCATCGATGCGTCGCTCACACCCGCGGCACCCGCGGTCTCGAGCATCAGGTCGGCCACGCGCTGCTGCGCCTCGGTGATCCAAATCTTCAGCATCGACACCTCGGCGCCAAGTTCGTGCCCGCGTCGCAGCACCTCGACGCAGCGCACGAACATCGCCTCGAGATCGTCGATGTCCAGCCGCAGCTGCTCGTGGCGGGCGCGCCAGGCACCGTCGCGGTCCAGGCCAGTGGCACGCGCCAGCTCCGCCAAGCGCGCGAACGACGCGCGCGCCCCGCGCGGGTTGCCGATCATGATGCGCTCGCTGCCCAGCAGCGACTTGGCCATCGTCCAGCCCTGGTTCAGCCCGCCGACGAGGTTGGCCTTGGGCACGCGCACATTGTCGAAGAAGGTCTCGCAGAACTCGGCGTTGCCGCCCAGGTTGCGGATGCGCTTGACGGTGATGCCGGGTGTGCGCATGTCCGCCAGCAGGAAGCTGATGCCCTCCTGCTTCTTGGCTTTCGGGTCGGTGCGCACGAGCAGGAAGATCCAGTCGGCCTCGTGCGCGAACGAGGTCCAGATCTTCTGCCCGTTGACGACGAATTCGTCGCCGTCGAGCACGGCCGTGGTGCGCAGGCTGGCCAGGTCGGAGCCTGCCGAGGGCTCGGAGTAGCCCTGGCACCAGCGCACCTCGCCCGACAGGATGCGCGGCAGCACCTCGCGCTTCTGCTGCTCGGTGCCGTAGCGGATGATCAGCGGCCCGAGCATGATGACCCCCATGTTCGGCGCGATGACGATGCCATGGCGGTCGAACTCCGACTGCAGCGCCACCTGCTCGTAGCCCGACAGGCCCATGCCGCCGTATTCCTTCGGCCAGTTCGGCGCCACCCAGCCCTTCTCGTAGAGCTTGTCGTGCCAGGCGCGCGTGTCTTTCAGGCTCATGCGGCTGGCCGGAAAGCGCCACGCGGGCGGGAAGTTCTCGGCCAGCCAGCGGCGCAGCTCGTCGCGGCGGATCGGTTGCTCGCCGCCGGCGATGATCTCGGGCGCCGAGGCCTCGCCGCCCTCGCCCGCCAGTTCGTCGTAGCGGCGCCGGTGCAGCGCCGCGTTGCCGAGCCAGGCCGCGCCGACCATCGCCTTCTTCAGGTACAGGCCGATGTCGCATTCGTCGGTGTAGCCGATGCCGCCGTGCAGCTGGATGCAGCCCTTGGTGACTTCGAGCGCCGCCGCCGAGGCGCGCGCCTTGGCCTGGCTGGCGGCGATGGCCAGCCGCCGCGCATCGCTGCCGTGCGTATCGGCCGCCGCGGCCGACTGCAGCACCACCGAGCGTGTGAGCTCGACCTGGATCAGCAGGTCCACGGCGCGGTGCTGCAGCACCTGGAAGCTGCCGATGACGCGTCCGAACTGCTCCCGCATCGCGATGTAGGCGACGCTGGTTTCGAGCGCCTGGCTCATCACGCCCAGCAGCTCAGCAGCTTCGGCGATGCGCGCCAGGTCGAGCGCGCGCTGCAGCACGCCCTGCGCGCGCGCCGGCCCGGCGATCAGCTGCGCGCCGGCGACCTCGGCGCCCTCGAACCGCAGTTCCGTCCAGAACCCGCCGTCCACGCGGGATTGCGTGCTGGTCTGCAGGCCGCTCTGGCCGGCCTCCACCAACAGCAGCAGCGCACCCTGTGTGCCCTGCGCCGCCACCACGAAAGCGTCGGCCCCCGCGCCGCCGGCCACGAAGCGGCAGCGCCCGTCGAGCACGAAGCCCGCGCTGTGCGCGGCAGCGCGCAGGGCGTCGCCGCTGCGCAGACCACCGGCCGCGTCGTCTTCGCCTTCACCCGGCTCATCGCCAAGCGCTCCTGCCGCCAGCGCGAGCTGCACCTCGCCGCGCGCCAGTGCCGGCAACCAGCGCTCGCGCAGCGCGGGCGAGTCTCCGTGCAGCAGCGCCCAGGCCGGCAGCAGCGCACCGGCCACCAACGGCTCGGGTGCAAGTGCGCGGCCGCAGCGCTCCAGCAGCACCGCCGCCTCGCCGGCGCCGAGCCCGCTGCCGCCCAGCGCCTCGGGCAGGCACAGGCCGAGCCAGCCCAGACCGGCCATGCGCCGCCAGCGCTCGCGGTCGTGTCCGGGCAGCTTGCCCCGCCATTCGCGCAGGCGATGGCCCGGACCGTCGGCGGCGAAGAAGGCGGCGGCCGCGTCGCGCAGCATGCGTTGCACCTCGGTCGGTGCGTCGAGCCGTTCGGTCAGATCGATCATGGACTTTCGCCTCGGGTTCATGCCCTGGAATCGGATCGGGCTTGCCGGGGTCGCCGCGACTCGGTGTCACCCCAGCGGCGCGACCTCAGCGCGCGGGGCGCCCTGCCGCACCCTGGGTGCCGGCCCCTGGCGCCGCCCTTCATCCTGTGGCATCGTTGAGTCTAACAAACACTCGTTTGGCCAAGGAGGGGTCGATGTTCAACGGAAAGGCTCTCGAAAACAAGGTCGCGATCGTCACGGGCGCCGGCCAGGGCATCGGCGCGGGCATCGCGCGCGCCTACGGCGCGCAGGCCGCCAAGGTCGCCGTGGTCGACTGGAACCTCGAGACCGCCGAACAGGTGGCGCAGTCCATTCGAGCCGCCGGCGGTCAGGCCGCGGCGTTCAAGTGCGACGTGGCCGACCGTGCCGCCGTGGACGCGATGGTGGCGGCGGTGGTGGCGAAGTTCGGCCCGGTGGACGTGCTCGTCAACAACGCCGGCATCACGCGCACGGCCATGCTGCACAAGATGAGCGCGCATCAGTGGCAGCAGGTCATCGACGTGCACCTCACGGGCAGCTTCAACTGCCTGCAGGCGGTCGTCGACGGCATGATGGAACGCCAGCGCGGCTGGATCATCAACACCGTCTCCACTGCCGGCATCCTGGGCACCATCGGCCAGATCAATTACGGCTCTGCAAAGGCCGGCCTGATCGGCTTCACCAAGTCGGCGGCGCGCGAACTGGCGCGCTACAACATCATCGTCAACTGCGTCGCCCCGGGCGCGGCCACGCCGATGACGGAGACCATCCGCACCGACGAGCGCTTCAAGCAGCGCACGCTCGATCGCATTCCGCTGGGCCGCTGGGCCGAGCCGGAGGAGATTGCGCCGGTGTGGGTGTTCCTGGCCAGCGAAGGCGCGAGCTACGTGACCGGGCAGTTGATCGGCGTGGACGGCGGCATGTCGATCCACTGACACCATGGCCCCGCCCAACGCTTCCCGCGCTTCGCTGGCGCCGCTGTTCGAACCGCGATCGATCGCCGTCTACGGCGCGTCGTCCGACCCCACCAAGATCGGCGGCCGTCCGCTGGACTTCCTCAAGTCCAGCGGCTTCGACGGGCCCTTGTACCCGATCAACCCGAAGGCGGCGCAGATCCAGGGCCTGCCCGCATTCGCCACCGTCAGCGCGGTGCCCGGGCCGGTGGACCTGGCCATCGTGGCCGTGCCGGCACCCGGCGTGCTGGCCGCGCTCGAGGACTGCGCGGCCAAGGGCGTGGGCGGCGCGGTCGTGCTCAGCTCGGGTTTCGCCGAAACCGGTGGCCAGGGCGTCGCATGGCAGGCCGGCATCTCGGCGCTGGCGCGGCGCACCGGCATGCGCGTGGTCGGCCCCAACTGCATGGGGCTGATCAACGTGCGGCGGCGCCTGCTCGGCACCTTCACGCCCAGCGCTGCCGGCTTCGGCCTGGTACCGGGCCGCATCAGCCTGGTCAGCCAGAGCGGCGCCTTCGGCGGCTACTGCCTGTCGCTGATCCGCCAGCGCGGTCTGGGGCTGAACCTGTGGATCACCACCGGCAACCAGTGCGACGTGGATGTCGCCGACTGCATCGCCCACTTCGCACGCGACGACGGCACGCAGGTCATCGTGGCCTACCTCGAGGCCGCCACCGACAAGGAACGCCTGGTCGCCGCGCTGGCGCTGGCGCGCGAACGCGGCAAGCGCGTCGTCGTCATGAAGGTCGGGCGCTCGGAGGCGGGCGCGCAGGCGGCGGCATCGCACACGGCGTCGCTGGCCGGATCGGACCAGGTCTACGAAGGCCTGTTCCGCCAGTACGGGGTGTGGCGGGCGCGCAGCATCGACGAATTGTTCGACGTGGCCTACGCCTGCTCGGTGAACGCGCCGGCACCGCTCGGGCGGCGGCTGGGCCTGCTCACCGTGTCGGGCGGCGTCGGCGCACTGATGGCCGACGTGGCCAGCGACTGCGCGCTCGACGTGGCACCGATGCCCGAGGACGCGCAGCGCCGGCTGAAGGAACTGGTGCCGTTCTGCGGTCCGCGCAACCCGGTGGACATGACGGCACAGCTCGTCAACGATCTCACGCTGTTCGGCCGCAACTTCCAGATCATGCTGGAGGAAGGCGGCTACGACGTGGTGGTGGCGTTCCTGTCCAGCGTCGGCCAGGTGATGGAGCTGAGCCGCTCGCTGCTGGAGCAGCTACAGGCCGTGCTGCGGCGCTTCCCCGATCGGGCCGTGGTGTTCTCGTCGCTGGCCTCGCCCGAGGTGCGCAGGATGTACGAGGCCGCCGGCGTGCTGCTGTTCGACGAACCCACGCGTGCCGTGCGTGCCGCCGCGGCGCTGGTGTACTTCGCGGAGCAGTCGCGGCGCGCGGCGCTTGCGGACGCACCTCCGGCCCTGCCTGCGGGCGCGCTGCCGCCGCCGACGCGGGCCGTCAACGAGGTGCAGGCCAAGGCCATCCTCGCCAGCGCCGGCATCGCGGCCGTGGCCGAGCGGATCGCTGCGGACGAGGCCTCGGCGGTGCGAGAAGCCGCGGCGCTGGGCTACCCCGTGGTGCTGAAGATCGCCTCGGCCGACATCGCGCACAAGAGCGAGATCGGCGGCGTGATCGTGGGCCTGGCCGACGAGGCGCAGCTGCGCGAGGCCTTCCACACCTTGATGCAGCGCGCCGCCGCGCATGCGCCGCAGGCGCGCGTTGACGGCGTGGTCGTGGCGCGCATGGCCGAGCGCGGCGTCGAGACCATCCTTGGCGTCGTGCGCGATCCGGTGTTCGGGGCCGTGGTGATGTTCGGCCTGGGCGGTGTCTTCGTCGAGGCCTTCCAGGATGTGGCCTTCCGCGTCGCGCCGTTCGGCGTCGGCGAAGCGCACGCGATGATCGGCGAGGTCAAGGGCCGCGTGCTGCTGCGCGGCGTGCGCGGCCAGCCGCCGGCCGACGAGGACGCGCTGGCCGCCGCGCTGGCGGCGCTGTCGGTCTACGCGGCGCGCCACGCCGACCGCATCGAGAGCATCGACATCAACCCGCTGCTGGTGCTGCCTCGCGGCCGCGGCGTGCAGGCGCTGGATGCCCTGATCGTGCCCACGACGGGCGCCGCCTGAGCACCCCGATCAACCGGAAATGGCTGGCGCTTCAACTTTTGTCTGGTGGGTGGGCCCGCTGCGCGGCACCTCGAGGCCGCTGCCTGGACGCGGCCCGCTTTGGCGCCCGACAGCGGCGCGTGCGACCGGGCCCGACGAACCGGCCGCACTCGAACAGAGTCAGGCGGCGCTGAACGCCGCCGCGTGGTCCTTGGCGAACTCCGCAAACGTGCGCGCCGGCCGGCCGGTGACCTTCTGCACCGTATCGAGCACGCCTGCGAGATGGCCCGGCGGCGCGAGGGCATACAGCTCGTTCATCGCATCGGCCAGCGATTCGGGCATGCCCATGCCGGTCATCGCCTGCTTGGCTTGTGCCAGCGTGATCGCCACGTAGCGCACCGCGCGCCCCGCCGCCGCGCTGAGGGCGGCAGCCACTTCCGCGCCGCTCAACGCCTGCGGCCCCGTCACCGGATAGGCCTGGTTCTCGTGCCCGGGCGTGGTCAGCGCGCGCACGGCCACCGCGGCGATGTCGCGCGCGTCGATCCAACCGACCTTGCCCTCGCCGAGCGGCATGTAGAACTCGCCCTTCTCGCGGATGGACTGGGCGGACATCAGCAGGTTCTGCATGAAGAAGCCGGGCTGCACGAAGGTCCAGGCCATGCCCGACTCCTGCACCTGATTCTGGTTCTCGCCGTGCCAGCGGCCGATCTGCACCGGCGAATCCGGGGCCGCGCCGATGCCGGTGGACATGACGAACTGCTTGACGCCCGCGGCCTTCGCCGCCGCGATGAGCGCGGCGCGCATCTGCACCTGATCGGGCACGAGCGGCGTGACGGCGAAGACCTTGTCCACACCGCGCAGCGCGGCGGGCAGCGTCTGCGGCTGGCGCAGGTCGCCGGCGACCGTCTCCGTGCCGCGTGCGCTCAGCTCGCGCGCCTTGGTGATGTCGCGCACCATGGCCTTGAACGGCACCTTGGCTTCGCGCAGCAGGCGCACCACCTCGCTGCCGATCGTTCCCGTGCCTCCGACTACCAGAATCATCTTCAAGCCCCTTTCGCTCGAGTTCGCGACGCAAGCCGCCGCATTCCCGGCCGGCCGCATGCCTTCCGATGACCGCATTCTCGGATCGTGGGTTACCATGAGCAAGCAGGTACCGTGAAGTAAGCACCGATGCCGCGCCCGCCGCCACCGCCCGTGTGCCCCGTCGACGCGCTGCTGCGCCTGCTGATGGGCTCGTGGACCAGCTACATCCTGTGGCACCTGCGGCGCGACGGGCCGATGCGCTTCGGCGCGCTGCTGCGCGCCGTTCCCGGCCTGTCGGCGAAAGTGCTGACGCAGCGGCTGCGCATGCTCGAGGAGCGCGGCATCGTGTACCGCGACCATGTGCCGTCGATCCCGCCCGCGGTCTCCTATGGCCTGACGCAACAGGGCGAGGAGCTCGGTGGCGTCTTCGACGCGCTCGAAGCCGTCTCGAGCCGCTGGCTGGAGCGGGCGCAGCGCAGCGGCGGGCAGGCGCGGGCGAACTCGCCGGCGCGGCCCGCGGCGCGCCGCTCCG